>Ga0265797_10011248_pt1 | contig 11244 bp, 13 predicted proteins | sample P2T30metagenome_FD_192433 | JGI IMG/M metagenome (GOLD analysis project Ga0265797, IMG submission 192433) | Plant litter microbial communities from East Loma Ridge, Irvine, California - P2 T30 | ecosystem: Environmental > Terrestrial > Plant litter > Unclassified | place: USA: California... | reverse complement strand
CAGCGGGGCAAGTAGATCATCGCTAACAGCTGTCTCTTGCATAGGTCTGCAGCGTCTAGAATACCGTGGCTACGACTCGGCCGGTCTCGCCATTGACGGTGACAAGAAGAACGAGGTCTACGCCGTCAAGGAGGTCGGCAAGGTCGCTTCGCTCAAGAAGCTGGTTGACGAGCAGAACTTTGACCTCAACAAGGTCTTCGACTCGCACGCCGGTATTGCTCACACCCGATGGGCCACCCACGGTCCCCCCTCGCGTGTCAACTGCCATCCCCACAGGTATGTTGGCCTCTACAACAACAACAGGTGATTGCACTCGTCCGTCGACGCTAACCTGCAACACCAGGTCTGACCCCGACTGGGAGTTCGCCGTCGTACACAATGGCATCATCACAAACTACAAGGAGCTCAAGACGCTGCTCGAGAGCAAGGGCTTCAAGTTTGAGACCGAGACCGACACCGAGGCCATTGCCAAGCTCACAAAATACATCTGGAGCGAGCACCCCGACCTGAGCTTCCCCTCGCTCGTCAAGGCTGTCATCAAGGAGCTCCAGGGTGCCTTTGGTCTGCTGCTCAAGTCGGTCCACTACCCCCATGAGGTCGTGGCTGCCCGCAAGGGTTCGCCCCTCGTCATTGGTGTGCGGACGCAGAAGAAGATGAAGGTCGACTTTGTCGATGTCGAGTACAACGACGAGGGTGCAGCCCTCCCCGCCGAGAGCGCCTCGCACAACGTTGCACTGAAAAAGTCCAACAACCTCCTCGCTCCTCCTGACAAATCGCTCCTCCACCGATCGCAATCGCGTGCCTTCCTCTCCGACGACGGCGTCCCCATGCCCACAGAGTTCTTCCTTTCGTCCGACCCCTCGTCCATTGTCGAGCACACCAAGAAGGTCCTGTACCTTGAGGACGACGACATTGCACACATCCACGAGGGATCGCTGAACATCCATCGTCTGCACAAGGATGATGGCTCTTCCAACGTCCGCACCATTCAGACGCTTGAGATCCAGCTCCAGGAGATTATGAAGGGCCGCTTCGACCACTTCATGCAAAAGGAAATCTTTGAGCAGCCCGAGTCGGTCGTCAACGCCATGCGTGGTCGTCTCGATGCTGTCAACAAGACCGTCACTCTTGGTGGTCTCCGCCAATACCTCTCCACCATCAGGCGATGCCGGAGGATCATCTTCATTGCTTGCGGCACTTCGTACCACTCGTGCATGGCTGTTCGTGGTGTCTTTGAGGAGCTTACCGAGATCCCCATTGCCGTTGAGCTGGCCTCTGATTTCTTGGACCGTCAAGCACCCGTCTTCCGTGACGACACCTGCGTCTTTGTCTCGCAATCCGGTGAGACTGCCGACTCCCTGGGCGCTCTCCGCTACTGCTTGGAGCGCGGCGCCCTGACTGTTGGTATCGTCAACACGGTCGGTTCCTCCATCTCTCTCCTCACCCACTGCGGTGTTCACATCAACGCCGGTCCCGAGATTGGTGTTGCCTCTACCAAGGCCTACACCTCGCAGTTCGTCTGCATGGTCATGTTTGCACTGTCGCTCAGCGAGGACCGTGCGTCCAAGCAGAAGAGGCGCGAGGAGATCATCGAGGGTCTTACCAGGATCTCGGACCAGTTCAAGGAGGTGCTCAAGCTTGACCAGCCCATCAAGAAGCTCTGTGAGAGGTTCAAGAACCAAAAGTCTCTCCTGCTTCTCGGTCGTGGCTCTCAGCACGCCACTGCGCTCGAGGGTGCGCTGAAGATCAAGGAAATCTCGTACCTCCATTGCGAGGCTGTCATGTCAGGAGAGCTCAAGCACGGTGTCTTGGCCCTGGTGGACGAGAACCTCCCCATTGTCATGATCCTTACCCGAGACGACATCTTTGCCAAGTCACTCAACGCATACCAGCAGGTTATTGCTCGCAGTGGACGGCCAATTATCATCTGCAACGAGGACGACCCCGAGTTCCCCACGGACAAGACTGACAAGATTGAGGTGCCCAAGAACGTCGATGTTTTGCAGGGTCTCATCAACGTCGTTCCCCTGCAACTCATGTCCTACTGGATGGCCGTTGCTGAGGGTGTCAACGTCGACATGCCCCGTAACCTTGCCAAGTCGGTTACTGTCGAGTAGGCAATGTTTTACGCAAGGCCTTCTCCAAGACGGAGAAGCCGGACATGATTTGGCTTTGACCACATGCGGGATTTATGATTGAAACTCTTGGATGTGGCTTTATGTATGGCACCTTACGATATTTAGAGGCCAGAGCAATTGCAGCTACTGGCCTTGTTTGGAATGAACAAAAATTCTCTTCACCTTTTGTCCTGTATTCGGTGACGGGTCAGTTGCTTTGATTTGATTGATTGACACGCGGCTTTTTGGCACCCCTGTCCCGATGACACCATCTGGTAATTGTAAGGCGCGGGATCCCTGCCGCTTCTCGCTTGCGGGGTAGCTCGAGATGATGTGTGTGTGTGTGTGTTCCTGCATTCTTCAGCCCGACTCGGTAACAAGAAATACGCAAGCAAACATCGAAGCCTAGACACATATAGCTCGTAGCGCTTAGAGACGTGGGTTAATACACACAGTTGGCATGGCATCTATCAAGGGCCCCGGCGCGCCCAAAGCCTACGACGGTAAGCTCACGAAGCCCCTCAACCCCGCTGCCACGGTCTTGACCGCGATATCTCACTGCGCAAACTTGGGGCTGATGATCATGTACAGGCTCCGGGCTGCGCATCGGCATTGTACATGCGCGATGGAACACTAAGATCATTGATGCGTTGCTCGAGGGCACGAAAAAGAAGTTGAAGGAGGCGGGTGTCAAGGACGAGAACATTGTTGTGCAGACTGTGCCAGGCAGCTATGAGCTGCCGTATGCCGTCAAGCAGTATGTCCGGGATCTATCTAGTCTTGGGTAGGAGGCGAAAGCTTGCTAACTTGACGACCAAACTAGACTCTACTCGGCCTCGCAGATTCAGTCTTCGTCGACAGGCGTCGTAGGCGCAGCAGCCGACCTTCTAGGCTCCACGTCGGACCTCACGTCGCTCTCGATAACACCGTCCAAGACGTCCAACTCACCCTTTGACGCTATAATCGCCATAGGCGTGCTCATCAAGGGCGAGACGATGCACTTTGAATACATTTCAGAAGCGGTAAGCCACGGGTTGATGAGGCTGCAGCTGGATAACAATGTGCCAGTTATCTTTGGGCTGTTGACGCTGTTGAGCGACGAGCAGGGTCTTATGAGGGCGGGAATCGGGGGCAAGGACGGCAAGGGAGGGCACAACCATGGCGAGGACTGGGGCAGTGCGGCCGTAGAGCTGGGTGTCAAGAGAAAGGGGTGGGTTGAGGGAAAGTTTGTGGATTAGGTGGGTAGCTCTTCTATTGTAGGCTCTCGCTCTCGCTCCTCGTCTCTTGCGACGTACAACAACATGTGACTTTGTCTAAGCTGCCTGATTTTTTTTGATACAGTGTAGCACATATGCACATGCGCGATAGATGATCTTGTACTCTGGGCTGGTACTGTATGTGCTGGTTGCCATGGGTGTGCAAGTGTACTGCGGTGCTTTGCTAGCGTGGTGGTGGGTGGCTCTCTGTAAAGGTGGTTGCGCAGATGCACATTACGGTCAGACGGCGGCAGTTTGGTGCAGGCGGCGATACGGGAGGTTATGCGACCGGTGTTGGGCAGTCGTCAAAGTCACATAACAGGACGGATTGTTGGGATCGAAAAGACATGGTCGGCGGCGAGTGGGTGTGCAGCTCTCCTTTTTCTCCCTCAGACGCTAGCTTGGCGGCCGGGGGGCGCATGGATGCATGGGTGCGCACTTCACCTGCGAAAGGCTAACATTCCTGAACGACGGCCCTCTCTCAACACCAGGCTCATCTGTGCGAGCCAGCGCGCAACCGACTCACTCGCCCATTTCATCATTTGCACTCTGCACACCTGTTTGTCCTGTCCCGTCCCGGCCCGCGGCCTCTGACACGTCCCCACCGCGTGGCTGCGCGTTTGTCTATATACCCGTTTCTGGCCTGCAGCTGCTTCAAGGACACCGACGCCCGACACTCCCCCCCTCCCCCCTAACCCGCCCATCTTGTGCCCAACACAGACACAGCTACATGGCAATGGAGAGTGGGCACTCGTGCTGATCCCAGACACCAATCGACGCTGAGGTGCGCTTCGGCAGCGTAGCCACCAGCACGCGGACAAGTGATATCAAGTCCATGTCCGGCCGGCGACGCGGCGACAGAGAAGAGAGGTCACTGCGGCGGGCAGCTTCGCATCGCCCAAACTCACCTGCCATCTCGCACGCCGCCTCGGCTGCGGCAGCAACACGACCGGCAGCGGGTGGTGCAACGCGCACGCTCAGACACAAGAAGAAGTCACTCTCACCTCCCCCCAGCCATGCGCGGCGCCCTGGCGAGCTGCTAGACGAAGTCGACTCGGACTCGTCTGCCCCTACGCCCGCTTCCTCGTCCACCTTCTCCGCGCCCTGCACAATGTCGCGCTCTGGCCACACCTATTCCCTCCACGCCCTCACACCCTTGACCAGCTCAGACTCGTCTCCACCGGGCAAGTTGCCCAGTCCGCGCTCTTCCAAGCTCTCGTACGAGACGATGCACGCGACCGCAGCCGCCGCACACACGGCGCCAGCGACCGCGCCCAACAATGTCGCCGACACCATCACACCCATAAACACGCCGCCCGAGACACGGCGCTCCGTCTTCCCCCCCGACGGTGTCCTGGGCCAGCGCGCGACCTACGACGCCCAACTTGACCCAAAACTCGATAGGCGGGCGAGAGCGAAAGGAACGGCCAAATATACTACAATACTGGACAAGGTACGTGAAGGCTATAGATACATGCATACTCCATGTGGTCGCCCTGTGACGCTAAGGCTAACTTGACTTGTGTTACAGGGCGACCCGTCTCCCCCTCCCGACCCGCGCCTGGCGATTGCGGGCTACACCACTGGGAACTATGTCATTAAGACATCCTTCACAGGCGCACCCAAGTCGAAGCTCCGGCTGGCCCCTTATGTTGCCAAGCCCTACTCCTTCGACCACCGTATATCCTGCGGCCCGGGTCCGGCAACCCAGGTCGTAGTCACCGGATTTGATCCCCTGACCCCCGACGTGCAATTGCGTGCTTTCTTCTCCACCTACGGCGACGTGGAGACTCTCCGCAACCAAGTACACCCTGATAACGGCAGCCCACTTGGAATATGCTTGGTCAAGTTCCGCGATACTCCTCCCATGCGAGGCACCGACCCCGTCAAGGCTACCACGTCAGCGAAGCGAGCCGAGCGAGAAGGCACTGGCCAGCGCCTTGCACAGCACACTATCAAGGTCCAATCAGACCGTGAGGGACGCAGATGCGCAAAGCTCGTGAACATGGCGGTGCAGCAAAGCCGCAAGGAAGAAGAAAAATTGCGGGCCAAGTTCGCTGCGAAAGCGGCAAGCATTGCGCCTCCAACGGGACCTGCAAACTTCGATCTGCCGGCAAACGTTCCCAAAGGCCCTTCCGGAAAAGGCGCGCGTCCACCGATAGCCATGCCGCGAGAGCCGTTGACGCGAAAAGCCGCGCTTTCCTACCTCATTGAACGCGAGCCTATAAAACCGACCCTGAAACGCAAGCCGTACATATTCATCGCACACGCATACGTACCGGTCCTCGCCACGACGGTAGAGCATCTCAAGAAGCGGTTAAAGAACTTCCGGTGGAACGCCGTACGATGCGACCAGACCGGCTACTATGTGACCTTTGAAGAATCAAAGCGCGGCGAGGAGGAGACGGTTCGATGCTACAAGGAGTGCCATATGCAGGCCCTGTTCACATATGTCATGAACATGGAGTGCAATCAATATGGCGATCCCAACTATGAACGAAGTCCGAGCCCCGAGCGCGTAGTGGCAGACAAGAAGCGGAAGGCCATAGAAGAGCGGATAGCACAGGAAGAGGCAGAGGATTTGGCATTGGAGAAGCAACAACGCGCCGACTCGCTGGACCCTGTGTATGCAGCTGTTGACTTTGTCCGACAGGAATTACTCGAGAAGCTTCTTGGGGAGATCAAGACAAAACTAGCCGCTCCCACCATATTGGAACTCCTGGATCCCGAGCTGCACGTTGAAAAGCGCCGGAGGCTCAATATCCCGGCTCCACCTAAGAAGGACGAGGATGTGCGACCACCTGCGCTTCTTGCCCCAGGCTTCGACACCTTTGGCGCCGGTACGCCCAAAGGTCGGAATGGAGGTTTCGGTGGTCGCGGTGGCCGGAGAGGATTGGGTGCATGGGACCCGAGTACCAGACGTGGAAAGAAACCCCCAAAGATTGTCAACGCATTTGTGGATGAACGAAGAAAGGCATCCGCACCAAAGCCCCGCGTGGCTCGTGGCCTCCATAGGCAGATGATTGAGATGTTTGAGCCAGAGGAATCGGATGACGAGAGCCGTAGCCAGTTGACTCGCGGCACAGAAGAGCAGGAGAGCCGACCTATCAGCCGTGCTCCTTCTACTGATGTCGAAGAGGAAGAGGAGGAAGAGTCATCAAGAGCTCATCGCGCGAAGCGGCGCCGTATCGAGACTGGATGGGGCGAAGACAGCGACGAGGAAATGGACGACTCTCACGCAAGGAGTTTGCTTGCTCATTGTATCCACAAAGACCCCGAGAATATGGCAGAGAAGGAGCTGGAACAAGTGCTTGCCATTCTTCCTCGCTCCTCGCCCATCTGGAAGAAGGCGGACAAGGCGCTCAAGGGCTTCAGGAGGTTGCGGAAGATTGAACAAGAGGCAGACGCAATCTTCAACATCACAGCAAGCCCAGTTGACAAACTTGAGCCCGAAGTCGTTATTACCCAAGACGATGAAGCACTCAAGCCGATTGAGACTACCGAACTTCCCGAGACGCTGAAAACACTCAAGAAGAAGGCACCGCCGAAGAACAAGAAAAAGACCAAGAAGCAGCTTGAAGAGGAGGCCAAAGCTGCACAGGCAGAACTGGTGGGGATTGAGCCGCTTGTTGAGGAAGCGGTTGCTGAAGTCGCCGAGGTCAAGGTCATGGAAGACGACACTGCTGAAGAGAGGCGCAGGGATAATCGCGGCTCTGTTAACTGGGGAGTATCTTCTGACGAGCCTCGCAAGACTGTAGAAGATGACCTAAGTGTGGTCATGGACATTGATGGATGGCAACACATGCTCAAGGACGAGGAAGATCTACGTCATCTCAAGATCGCGCTAGAGTCGACTGCGCCTGCAAAGATTGGAGATGCACAATCTTGGGCATGGAAACAAAAGTCAATCAAGCATCTCAATCGCAACGGCCAGGAGGGTGTCTCCCGCACCGAGACGAAGATCGAAGGGTACTATGTACCCAATTCGACTGGCTCGGCGCGTACAGAGGGTGTCAAGAAAATTCGCGAATCCGAAAAGTCAAAGTATTTGCCACATCGTATTCGCGTCCAGAAGGAGCGCGAAGAGCGCCAACGCCGGGCAAAGCAGGAAGAGCGAAGTGTCGTCTCAGTCGAAGGCTTCAAGTTCCAGACCAGTTCCAACAAGACGTCGACGGCAAACTCGCGCGCCAACCGTGCCAACAACCGCCGTATGGTTAACGACATCAACATCTCCAAGAATATGTCTGGTGCCGAAGGCGACGCCTTGCGCTTTAACCAACTCAAGAAGCGTAAGAAGCTTGTGAAATTCGACCGCTCCGCCATTCACAACTGGGGTCTGTACGCTCAAGAACCCATTGCCGTCAACGATATGATTATCGAATACGTGGGTGAAAAGGTGCGCCAGCGAGTTGCCGATCTGCGAGAAGCAAAGTACGACATGCAGGGCGTAGGATCGAGTTACCTGTTCCGCATTGATGAGGATACGGTGATTGATGCGACAAAGATGGGCGGCATTGCCCGCTTCATCAACCACTCTTGCACGCCAAATTGTACCGCCAAGATCATTCGTGTGGATAACACGAAACGTATTGTCATTTACGCATTGCGGGATATCAACTCTGGTAAGTTTGACATGAAATTTGATTGTCTGTTTGATATTTGTGACATACAGAAAGGCTGACTTGTGACGCAGACGAGGAACTCACGTACGACTACAAATTTGAACGTGAAATGGATGCCACGGATCGTATTCCGTGTCTTTGTGGGTCTATTGGATGCAAGGGCTTCCTCAATTGAGCTTCTCTTCTACTACAACTACTACTTCTACTACTTCTACTTCTTCTTCCTTTGGCTCACTGACCCGACATCAATTTTCGTAACGCAATCATCCCTTTTGTAGAGTAGCTGGTTTTCAGCGGTACGCTGCTCATCCTTTAGACTTAGTTGGCTCTTACCCTTGCCCTCATTATTCTCCCCGATGGCCTCATTGTTCCCCGGGTAGGGGCGGAAAGTCGTGGTTTCCTTTTCAACACGGAAAAATAGAGCGATTTTGGCTCATGTTTTCTTTTTCTTTATGGTTTGCTCCCTGTGTTTCAACTTGCTATTTTTTGTCACACTATTTGTGTGTACAACGGTGTCGGCGGTTGTCAGCGGTGCGGCGCGGACCGCAATCATGTGGAGAAAGCAGGAGAAATTGGAAATGAGAGAGAAAAAGGGGGTGGAGGATGGGAAAGAAGTTAGAACAGTCTTTGTTTTTCACCTCGCTTCCTGAATCAAGAGCAGGGTTTGGGTCAGCATATCATCATGCATTGCAAACGGCGTTTTTTTTCTTTTTTGTTCCTTTGGGACAAAAATAGAGGTGGTAGTGATGGTAGTGACGGTGATGGTGGTGGAGGGGAAATAAAAAGGTGGATGGGAACGACGGTTAGTAATCTGATCATAATCTATTTCCTGCAACATGGTTTTCAACAGTCTGTGAGGCGGGACTGTCTGAACTGTCTGACAGTCTTTTTTTCATCTTATTTATTCTTGGAAATGTGTATGTATCCCTAGATGTGGGTAATCGGGCGTCCTCCTGAACTTGTCTGGTTGGAGAAAGTTTGCAATAACAGGGTGTGCGGAGAATGGTTTGTTTGTGTTGCTGGTTGTGCTGGTATGTTCATCTTTTTTATATTGGGATTTCTTAATTTCCATTCGTTCTATATCCTGGCATTGCATATTTGCCAGGTTTTGGTCGAGTTGGTAGCCAGTTTGGCGGAAAACATGAGGGAGGAGAAGCGAGAAGAATTGGTGTATAACGTCAAGGGAAGATTAAGAAAACAACATGATCACCAAAAAAAAAGATTGCACAAACAGTCTAGAATAAATGCAACGGGCATATCATGTATGCATAAGTTATTGCATTCATCCCAGATGACAACTTTTGTGTCATTAATAGGCTGTTTAACCCGAGTTTGTCACGTTGTGTGGCAAGTGGCATGTTGGTAAATTATATAGACATGCTGGCATACAAGCAACAACGGCGGCATAGATAGATATACAATAGCGCCCATCTTTCAATCTCCAGTGTACTCTGTTGTAGAAGTCGCATACAGTAAAACGAGGTTGAGCAAGAAGATGACGTGCACTTGCATGCAGGAACCCCTTCCCTCTCCCCGCTTACGTCGTCATAAACGCCCAAAAGCTTCTCGCAACGACAATACTGGGAATATCTACGATACGATAGAATACCTCGGACAGTAGCGCGGTAAGTGGTAGACACACAACAAAGGCCACGAGGCCGCTTGTAGCAGTGTTGCTCCCCGTTCCAGCCATTTGCATGTACAGTTTGATGCCGACGGTGTAGATGACGAGGGATTGCATGAGGAACCAACCTGGGTGGCGTAAGTAGGAAGGCAATATTTTTGGAAGACGTGAAAAGTATTAGTGAACAACTTACTGAAACTCCTCCTTCCCATGGCAACCAAGAAGCCACTACGGAGAACGCCACGAGGCCACTCAAACGTCTCGATTAGAAGCGAAGCACCGAGGATGATGAGATAATTGTCTACTCTTGCCGTGGGCTGACTTCCATCCCTGTTCTCGTTCAGGAATCCGTCCTTGTACAGGGCAGTGTGGCCGTATAGTTCGTCGTCGCGCATAGATGGCTTGGCGGAGATGAAGAGGAATTGCAGCAGCACGCCCGTAACGACCATGGCGGTGTAGAGAGGCCAGATGGGCAGCGTAAATGTGCCGATGGAAAGCCCGCGTCGAGACCGGATTTGAAAGTCCATGTTGAGGACGGCGTCGGCAATGAGGAGTCCTGAGACACTGTACCACGCCCAGCTTTGTACCCACCAGGCTGCTGCGACGAAGGCGACCATGGCTTTGACCCGCCATGAGACTCGGGTAGAGGGTACGATGACCATGGTCATGTAGACGGTGTAGCTTTGCTGGAAGATGACGGAGACGATCCAGAGTGTGCCAGAGGGGAATGCGAGGTTAGCGGCCTGCGAAGCATAGTTCTTGTTCACCCAGAAGAGCTCAAAGAGCGAGTTGAAGTAGACGAGGAAGTTGCGCATGCGCAGTGGGGCAATGGTGGAGATGTTGTTGGTCGAGGTTAAAAAGTCGGAAATGTAGTCGGTCGACGCAGTGCTGAATGCCGCTGCCGCAAGGGAATAGGCGACAAAGGTCGGGATCCAAAGTCTGATGCTACGGCGGAAGACGCTGGATGCGCACACTTCTCGCGACTTGTTTGCGAGATATGGTAGGCAGATTGTGCGTGCGGAGAGGAAGATGATCCATCCGTATATCAGGGGCCCGTTGGCCAGGACGACGGATACTGACTTTCGGAGCCCGGTCTGGTAGGCTGGTCCATTAACATTCTCGGAGTCAATGGCTGCGTCTGGTAGGAACGCCTGGAAAAAGACAAAGAGAAAGGACTGTAGGACTAGAAGGCCACGCAGTCCGACCAGATGGTTCTGATCGAGTGCCACGGCCGTCATTGGCGTCGTTGCGGCCGAGGAAAACATTGCTAGGGGAGAGGCCTGAGGGGTCGGCTTCATGTTGGACGTCATCATGTCTTGCTCAAAAGAGAGGCGTGAATAGTAGTTGGACGAAGATGAATGAAAAGAGAAAAATACAAGCACTTTTCACAAAGGTCTAACATCACAGACATAAAACTTCCAGCACAGCCAATGCTTTCCCACATGCCATTCCGTCCTAGCACCACAGCCCGTACCATGAATGGTCCTCTTTCTCCTCCTCCCCCCCGGTAGGATACCCGAGATCAACAAACAGCCCATTGACCGCTTGTCCGCCTCACGCTCACGCTCACGCTCCCGTCTTCTTTCTCTCCCCCCTAGAATCACACCCCAAGGCTTTTGCTATTC
>Ga0265797_10011246_pt1 | contig 11246 bp, 9 predicted proteins | sample P2T30metagenome_FD_192433 | JGI IMG/M metagenome (GOLD analysis project Ga0265797, IMG submission 192433) | Plant litter microbial communities from East Loma Ridge, Irvine, California - P2 T30 | ecosystem: Environmental > Terrestrial > Plant litter > Unclassified | place: USA: California... | reverse complement strand
AGCCCTCGCAGCTCTCCTCTCCATCCTCCTCTTCTCCCTCTCCTTCTCCTTTTCCGGATCTTTCTCTCTATCTTTCTCAATCCCTTCCTCTCGTTTCTTTCGTTCTTTCCTCTCTTCACTGGTCTCCTTGGTCTTGGTCTTGGCCTTGGTCTTGACATTGGGAGAAGAAGCATATGATGCGGATTTGAATAATGAAGGACGAGAATTAGGACTTGACGGGACTCCTGGTGTCTGAGCTTGGGCCTGGACCACAGGTTCGGGCGGAGGTTGAGGTTGAGATTGAGCTCGTGATGGAGGTTGAGGTTTAGCCTGGGTGGTAGTTCGATTGTTATCGGCATTAGACTTTAAAGTCATATGAGCTACATCGGCGAATAAATCGTTAGATCCTGTACTAAATGAGTTACTCCTTTTCGTATGGGCATTCGGCCTTGGTTTCGGTTGAGATGCTGGAATACCATCTCTTGCGAGAGCGTTTCGAAGAGTTTCTTCATGGGATTTACCAGTTGATAAATGACGTGGGAATGAGCCTGATGTAGAATTCGATCGAAGGGATGGACGGGAAGTAGCTGATGATCGAGATGAAGGAGCTGGTGAGCCAGGTTCCCTACTTTGTCAGTTTCAGTCTAGGGAAAGACGTGGATGGACTTACTCTCTCCCACCCCAGACTAATTCAGCATCGCCCAGGGAATGACGAGAATTATTCGCAACCTGTCCCCAACCTAGATGATATAACGCCAATTGATCCCCACCCCGAGCAGCCTGGACATTCTCGAGGTATTCTTCCTCACTATACTGCCTCCTTCCACTGCCATCCAATGATCTCTCGAATGCAGCTTTACTTCTCCAGGAAGAAAGGGATTCGCCCGATTTGACCGAATCCAATTCCAATTCATGATCTTGGTCTCTTTGAATTTGAATCTGAGTCTGGGCACGTTGGAATTTAGCTCTAGCTTGATATTGACGTCCTGAATCCGAAGTGAATGATCCATGAGGTGCCAACATCCCTTCATTCCGTATTCGAGGGGAACGAAGTGATGAAGATCGTGTAGAAGTGACATCTTCAGAAGACCATGAAGGGGTCGATGTAGTCGTTCCTTCTTGCGTGAGAGATTTGGCAGCGTCATTGGATGATTTCGAAGATGTCTTGGAGGTAGACGAGTATGAAGGATTACGTTGTATCCATTCAGTCGTCTCTTCATCCCTTTCCCTCTCACGCTCAACATCCCGATCCCGAAGAATCGGTAATGTAAAGTAATCCACTGGAGCTGAGCCACCACCACCATCCTTGGGAGTTCCAGGTTTACTCCCACCACCTCCACTTCCACTCCCACTAGCCCGCCTCGGACGATCGAAAGGTGAAGCTGGACTTTTCGATGATTGGAATTCTCGAAATGTCGGTGAAGCAAGAATTTCCGAAAGACCAGCATTCGGATTCGGACTGTGCATATCAAAAGATCGCGGGAATGGAGGAAGTGGGAGTCGAGATGGAGGAGGAGGAGGAAGAGGAGTAGGTTGTACAGCGGCATAATGAGAATGAGGAATAGGTGGTATTGCAGCATAACTGCTACTTGCATTAACATTCCGTCGGGCTCCATGACCATTATCGGCCGTAATCGGTTTCCGTCGACTAGATACCGCTGGCGGTAATGCTTCCCTCAGTGGCGTGAGTTCATCATTCATTTCCCCTGAATAGGATTGTCCAGATGATACAGTAGGTGGTGTAGAGGGGGTCATGGATGTTGTGGATTGATCATCGAGATTGTTCTCCATGGATTCGTTCGACAATTCGCGACGTCGGCGAGGTATGGGTCGATGGAGGCCGAGTAAGACCTCTTCGGCTTCATCCCCACTTTCGATCGCAGCTGCATTTGCATTTGGACTGGCATTTATGGGACCATAGTTTCCATTTCCAGTGGGAGTAGTGGATCCGCGACGAGGGATACTATCGCTTCTTTGTCGAGAAGACTCTCCTTGACGAGGTGGTATTCGTTGTTCAGAGATATAAAGCGATGATAACGTTTCTCCAAGTTGGACTAGACTGTCAGCTCATTGCGCTTCTACATGAGACGTTTTACCGTCAATGATGGTGATAATGATGTTGATAATGATAAAGATAATTATAATGAGAAGGAGGAACGTACCAGTGGGTAAATTCCTTAGATCGGAATGATGATATTCATCTCTTGTATTATAATTATCCTCTTGACACCGTCTCCCAGTCTCTCTATTGCTCATTGAATAAAGGCTCTACTGCTCAAAAGGCAGCCGTGATAAGTGCGCCCGAAAGGTATCGATTCAATACCTCCGAGGCGCCTTTTGCGTTTATAAGTATGTTTATGTGTTTGTTGATGTGCGTGTAGCGTAGATGGCGAGGGTAGATCTCGATCCCCCTGAAAGTAACTAGTGTGATTGGTGTCGTTTAAAGTTGTAGTTGTATACGATAAATGAACGAATATATGGATAGTCCACCCTTCCAGTAAGAACTTTGTATCTTATACTGAGATCCCCGCTCCTTTTCCCTTTCGAATCCAATGCCAATGACGATGCAGGCAGAGTTGACAATTATCGAATCAACAATGGGAATCAGGTTCGTGTCCGGCGGAATCCCGAGGGGTTTGTAGATGTAGAAGTTTCACGTCCGTCTTGAATTTCCTCCAAATGAATGAACGAATCTAAGATCTGGAGTACGTGTACGTATACGTGAACGTGTAGCGTACGTCGTAGTTGTCGGATGTACCGATTAGATTGATTATAAACACGCTGTCTTGCTTGGACTAGCGCTTTATGAATGTATGGACAAGGTACAAGTAAGTAAGTGAATGAATGATACAAGTTACAATTGTGTTGCATATGTTGAAGAGCTGTCCGATGTAGATGACCAGGGTTTAAATCGGAGGGTCAAGTTAACGTTAAATCCAATGGGAATAATTTAGTCATTCCAGGAATCGGCAAATGAACCCGGGGGTGGCTTTCACTGTATTCAAGGGTTAATTCTAAACGCCACTGGATCACGTGTTCCCTGGGTCATTAGTCCGAGCGAGTACAGGTCAGTTTCTAGACACCGCGACTGGATCTCATACTCAACTGACTCCGAGGTCCCAGAGATCTGCTCACAGGTGTATGCTTGTATGGTACGAGTATGCAGAAGTGACGACGAGAAGAATGAGAAACACTTGACGCGACTACAACGATACCGGTACAACATTATGTGGTAACAGGGGCTACTCGGGAACCACGCTGATCAATGTGCAGATCGGGTGCAGCCGGGGCCGGGCATGGACCACCAGATATCAGAACCCATTCCAACACAATACGCCAAAGTTGGCACCATCACAAGCAAACACAAACAAATCATGGAGCATAAGGATTTTCATTCAATCTTCAAATCAAACATTGGAGGATGTAAGGCCAGGCCATAAGGAGGGACGAAAGGGAACCGTTTATATGAAACCATCTACTGTCCTCGCTTCTTGAGGTTGGTTGAAAGCTGGATGTCAGCTACCGTTGATGCACGCCACGGCAACAATTGCTCACCCATTCGAGACCCTCGTAGAGACCGTCACCGGAAGTAGCACAGGCGGCTTGGATGTACCACGCTCGCTGACGGAGAGAGTGGAGACCGAGTTTGTCGGTAATCTCGGCAGCGTTCATGGCGTTGGGCAAATCCTGCAAGTCAGCGTTGTGGTCTCGCCGGGGGTACTGGAGAGAAGCGTGGAAGAGGGCAGATGCAGGAGAGAGGATATAGGGTCTGACGTATGGAGGGCTCTAGGAGGAAGAAGCGCGTTGCTGTGTCCTGCCATGACCCCTGCAACAGCTGGAGGCAGCAAGTCCGATAGACTATCAGGTGACCGCATGATATTCTTGTCCATAGCGGACGATGTTGCAGGGCCGAGTGCTTCTTTGGACGCGACTCCACCTCGAGCGAACACTAATCGAAATAAAACCCACCTGTTTGTTGGCAAAGACCAAAAGCAAAGCATCTCGAAGTTCATCCTCGCTCAACATTCGCTGCACTGATACATCAGCTTTCGACCACGATATCAGTGACTGGTGACGGTAACTTACACTCCTCACGGGCCTCAGTGATACGTTCTCGATCATTCGAATCAACGACGAAGATGATACCCTGGGTGTTTTGGAAGTCTATCATTTAGTTTAGTTCATACCCTCTAGGACGGATGTGAGATAACTAACAATGTCTCCATAGAGGCCTGATTTTGTCTTGTCCTCCGACATCCCATACGGTGAAAGAGATATTCTTGTACTCGACCGTCTCGACGTTGAAACCTGGATGTCAGTGTTATGTGGTGAGGGCTGGCGTGTCTCTCCATCGTATCGTGAACGTCACGGTATCTGCGTGATATTGAGACGGACGTTTCTCGATCTGGAGAGACGCCGAGGGAGAAGGGACATACCGATAGTAGGGATGGTAGTGACGATTTCTCCGAGCTTGAGCTTGTAAAGGATAGTGGTTTTACCAGCAGCATCCAATCCGACCATAAGGATTCCTGTCTATCAGTATACTATCATCCCACCATTGAACATCGGAGAAAAGAGTAGAGTGCCTTGTCATGTCCTTTTAACATGTCGTATGACCTGCTCATTCCAATTCCATTCTCGGTAGACAAAGCACTCCACTCCACTCCGATATCCCAGTCCGGTGATTGATAGATATAAACTAACGCATCTCCTTCTTGCCGAAGAGGCCTTGTAGTAGTCGACTGACGGATAGACCCATTGTTGATTAAATGAGTGATTGAAAAGAGTAGGTAGGTGTATAGAGTAGATGATAACGGTGTATACTAACTCCAAGGGAATCGGGCGCGCCTCGCTGGCTGACCGGCGTAATCATCACAGCTCAAGTAAGAGGGTAATCCCGAGACGCGTCGTGAGTGTGGCACTTTGTCACTTCAAGTGTCTTCTGTCTAGGTAGTCATGATGAATCTTGATATCCTCTACGAGTCAATGCATATGGGTCATGAAGGTGGGAATCGGGCTACATACATACGCACTTGACGAGTCTTGGAAACCAGCACGACCTTTCAGCACCATCTCTACCGATGCAACTGTACCTCTACCCGGGAAAAGAGGTAAAACCCGGCTACCAGGCCAAAGGACCCCCCATCTCGCTTCTTCTTCTGACTCCTTTGTCTTTCTCAGTTATACACATACACAGGGCCTTGATATAAACAAAGGGTAAGAGCAGCATGGTACACTTGACAACTCACACTTAACCTAATCCTCCTTCACCGCTTTGCCCCTTACTCCGATACAACATCCCGACACTCTAGCTTCTTTTGTATATTCCCCGTCCTGGTCGGGGCACACTGACAAACTTCTGCCTCGCCTTGGCTAGTTGTCCTTGTTCTTTCGAGGCCGAACTTGATGTAATCCCCTTTTCTCTTGATCGCGTATCACTTCCACGTTCACTTCTAATTTCGCCTTCATCAGTCTACGATATCGACAACGAACAATCCAAGATCGATAAGGATTAAACGAACTACACTCTTCAGGTACGATACGAGGACATAGCGCAACTCTCAAACGACTTACTTCTCTTAGGAATCCCTATTCCTGTAACCTGTAACGTGTAAGAACAGATCAACCAGCACAACCCTCGAATCTACCAAAACCTCGTGAAATCACTTCACAAGGTCATTGAGGGATAAAGGGAGGAAAGCTTTGACTCTATCATCGTCATCGTTGCCATACTATCTGTACGCTCTTATATTTATCGACCCGATCGATATAGCATATAGGAATGGTTAGTTCTTCTCCTTGACTATCTTTTGCATTCACTGACGTTCTTCTCTTTTTCTCAACAACATGCCTAAACCTCGACCTACCCAAACGAATATGGCTGAACGATCGTACTCTATACATCCATCATCTCCACCTCGTACTCAACACAATCATGATGACGACCCACTATCTTCTCGCCACTCCGATCTCCCCCAACCCAAACTACCCCTCAATCCAAACGACTACTGGCTAGAACACTATGATCGCCAAACACCCGCTACTCGACCTACACCAAAACGCTTACCGTCCCTGGCACCATATACATCCAAATGGAAATCCAAATACCCAAATCCTAAAACTCGTGATGGACTAATTGCGAAATTGACTAAATTATTTGAAAATTCCGATGGTGGTGGACAACAGAACTATTACGGTGGGTATCCAATGGGAAGTATGGGTATGGGTTATGGTATGGGTGGAATGGGTATGGGAGGTATGTACCCCGGTATGATGGGTATGGGTATGGGTGGAATGTATCCCGGTATGATGGGTATGGGAGGTATGGGGATGGGCGGTATGGGTGGAATGGGTGGTTACGGAGTGAGTCTCTTTCGTTGCGCTTTGATTTAGACCCTAACGACATGCAGATGCAAGGATATGGCCAAGGGTGAGGGAGCTTCTTACTGGCTCAGATAGGTAAGCGGACTAACGCATTAGTATGTACGGAGGAGGCTTCGGTGGATATGGAGGAGGATATGGGTGAGTCCCCTCGCTTACTCAGCTCGAACCCAAACTGACCTTGCCTTGAAGAATGGATCCAAGGTAAGCTAATTGCATCACGAGACAGTCCTCAGCTGACAAGATAGGATGTACGATCCGTACATGGGTTACGGTGTAAGCCCAAACCCCTTCCAAGCGACGAGAGAGGACTCACTAACAAAAAGGCGCCACCGGGAGCGAATGCTGTCGATGATTTCCCTGATTCACACCGGTAGGTCTCTTTAATTTCCACCTCGTCACTCTCCACCTTGATCGCCCTTCTTTTCTGATTCGTGGCCAAGAATCTGCGCTAAAGTCCAGAATCGAACATGCTTACCGTCAATCTGCTCCAGATTCTTACGGTACCGGTCTCGGCATGATGGGCGGTAATATGGGCGGTATGGGAATCAATAACCTTCCCGGAAGTCAAATGATGTTGATGGGTCGAGGAGGCGGATATCCGGTGGGTTGAGGAGATTAGGTGTGATGGACGGGACTGATGGGGTAGCAGCAGGGGTGGTATATGTGAGGTCGGAATTGGGGGGGATAACGAGGTATAGAATGGAGTAAAGAGATTGAATTAAGGGGATGGAAAAGAGAAGAACAGCAAAGTTGATTGTATCCTTATGCCTCATGCCTTATGAATGCTTATACATAATCTACCGCGGTGTAGATCTCAGCCACCCAATCTGTTCCGGGAAAGTGAAAGTGGGTCACATTCCTAGATCGGCGTCTCGTTTAGATAATCACGTGGAGTGATAAGAAGTGACGTAAAGGATGAATGGATCAATCCAATCCAATCCACTAATCACCGTCCTCGAGTTCGGTCACGTTCAGCCTGGGACACGTTCAGCCTGGGACAGTAGAGAAAAGAATGGTCTCATCTCAGACAACAGATGCAAGAGATAAGAAACAAGCCGAGCAGAAACGATTGATAGAAGAGGCCGAGAAGGAGGTAGGGAAGAAGGAGGATCATCCGGAAGATGATCTAATCTTGAATACTAGGTACATAGCCACGATTGTTGGGAGCCTGGCTGATGAGCAGTCCAGAGGAGATTGTGGCTTATCTAAAACGCAGGAAAGAGGGATGGACATGTCGGAGAGTGATGGAGACTTATGTATGTTCTCATAGCTAGTGTCATGGGCTGATTGAGAATTAGATAAGATCAGCGATTGGGATCCACCGTCAAACCAATTGCTTGACTGAGAGTATGTCCACTGACCGGCATAGGGCCCCGTGCTGATGATAGTCATGTTTAAAGATGCCTTGAAATTGGCGGATGAGAAGGACGCGGGAACTGGTGAGGCAGAAGGCGATTTCTGGGGATTACCAAGTTCTTTCAAAGGTATGTCTTGTGTCATCAGTGGCTCTTGATCTGGGCACTCGAGGGGAGACCATGTTAATGAGATCTGATGATAGACAATTACGCCGTCGAGGGATATGATTCAACCTTGGGGACTTCCCCGTGAGCCCCGTTATCCTCTTCCTCATCACTTGGCTAGGATACTGATAGATAGGGCAGCTTTCAAGCCCGTCAAATCAAAAGATATGGAGAGTGCTGTGAGCTACCTCATACTTATTCTCGGGTCAGAAGCTAATGCGCAGATGGTGAGGCTGTATCGAGATGCGGGAGGTATCATCTTTTGTAAAACCAATGTCCCACAGGTAGGTCCTTTCTTCTGTGATCGCTCTCGTCTCTAGTTGTCTTCGGTACTCGCTGGGAAGGCTTGGCTAATGGTAGACCCTTCTATCGTTCGAATGTGCCAATCCAATCTGGGGAACTACTACCAATCCCTACGACGCCAAGAGAACATGCGGTGGTAGTTCAGGTGGGGAAGCTGTGATGGTGACTATGCGAGGAACTCCAGTGGGATGGGGTAATGATAGTGAGCCCAACCTCGATGCCTTCAGTTCCAAGGAGGAAGAAACACAGCTAAGGATCAGTTGCTGGATCGTTGAGGATTCCATCCCATTTCTCTGGATGTTGTGCGCTTAAACCCTGGCCTGGGAGATTACCTATTCAATTCAGCGATCGAAAGATAGAATCCCAAGATGCGATAAAAGTACGTCTTTCGCGCTCCCATGTTTGATTCAGCGCTCGCGCCTGATCTGGGAAATATGAGAAAAGGGATGGACTAACGATAAGTGGATGGCAGGCCCAATGGCGAGAAATGTCGCCGACTTAGCGTTCGCAGCTAGGGGAATGTACTCTATCGCCCAGAAACAGAGAGATGAGGGGTATATGATGCGTCAGAGGGTATTACCTATTCCTTGGAAAGAAGTTGAATTGCCAAAGAAGAGGAAAATTGGGTATTTCATTGAAGAAGGTTCGGTGAAAGTAAGTCATATAATGGCATGCCTGCTGTCCCTTCTGCTGTTCATCATTGAAGAAGATGGCGCTGATGGTCAGACAAGCCCAGCTTGTAGGAGAGCCGTTCAGATTTGCGTCGATAAATTACGAGAAGCAGGACATGAAGTAGAGATATTCGAACCTCCTCCTCGTATGTCCCGATCATGATCAATGGTAGCTGACCCGTAGTCATCGACATCTTCAAGGTATGTACACGGGGAAGTCGAAACAAGTCAGTTGAGTTGATCCAAGGTGTTTGTCGCTTTAGGGTCCGCTGAAGGATACAAGTCCAGATTGGATAGTATCGGCCCAGACCCCTTGGAACCATCCATGAAATTAGTACGCCTCCTTTCCCTCTACATCAGCCCACCATCAGAGACACGCAGGATACCATAAAGACTGAACTGTCAGACTTCTCTCGGGTCGAAAGTACCTTATATCATCCATAAGTTGATTGAATGGGCGGCAGGATATATTGTAGGCGACAAGGCGTTTGCAGAGATCTTTGGTCAGTCTCTTCCCTCTAGTCAATCGGCTCAGCTCACAGAGTAGCGGTATCAGGCAAGAAATCGACTCATGAGTATTGGAAATGGACGGGTGAGAGGGATAATTATATTATCAGATTCTTCAAGGAAGTATGTCCACATATCTGGATATGTGCTGATATCAGGTATGGGAGGATAATGGATATGATTTCCTGATTTGTCCAGTGATGGCTGTTCCAGCACTTCGACATGCAGAGACCAAATTCCTCTCTCCATTATGGTATTAGTTTACTTGATTTGTCTCTTTCGCCTCAGCTGACCGGCAGCATCTTCACGGTACTGTTCAGTATGGTAGACTCGACAGTTGGAGTTCTACCAATTACCAAAGTCGATGAATCGCTCGATACCCTCCCTTCCAATTTTTTGGAGGGAAGCACAGGCTCGAAAATCTTAGAGGGTCGAACTTATGGTGCGGCTCCAAAGTGGGAGGGAGCGTATGATGCGAGTGAGATGCATGGTCTTCCGGTCGGAGTACAGGTTGTCGGTAAACCATGGGAGGAGGAGAAGGTCCTAAGGATGATGGCCGATTTGGAAGGCCTGGTAGGGTATGAGTCATGATGCCAAGGACAATGATCGGGGTAGACATTGAACGAGAATCAGTGCTACATGTTACATGATATATATAATGATACGTAACGACACATGTATGTCCTTGTACATCAGTATCCCTGCTCCTGATGGTTCTGCTGCTCATTCATTACAATCTCGCGCAATTTGCTACCTTCTTCCTCCGTCCTAGCTGGATCGCGCTGCATCTGCCGCGGCCTGTGCGGCCGCGGCCTCATCATCTATCTTGATCGAATTCAAATATGCCTTGCCCGCCTTGGTCTTTTCGTTCCACTCCTTCATCACCTCAATCTGTCCCTTGGTAGTCTGTGATTTCTCCAGAACCGACTTGAACAGATCTCGACCTTCTTGTGCCGACGAACTATTCTTGACGTCAAACAGTATAGCGTCTTTGATAGTCTCGGCAAGTTCTCCAGTCGCATCCAATTTCTCCCTAAACCCTGCAATCTCTACCGGTGGAATTCCCGCAGTCCCAGGTAACCAATCATTCGCATCTTGGTCCTTGTGCAATGTCTCGAATTGCCTCCACTTTCGTTCGAGCGTTTGCCATCGATAAGCACTTTGTCGATCTTTCTTTGGATCATTGATTGGATCGTTCAAGTAATCGTACAAAGTTTCAACTTCTGCCACTACCTCTGGACCTTCTCGTTTCGCAGCTTCGATTCTTTGGAAATAATCATACCATGGCTCGCCATGATTGCTCACTTTGAGATCGGTAGTTGCATATTGAGGTCCAATCTTGAAATCTTTCACTTTTGCCATCCCAGCATTGTATGCTTCCAGGGTCGTGTAAGAGTCTTTCAACGCCGCCACAAGTGGTTCTCTCTTGTCTGCCTTTTGAGGCATAAGCATTTCCATTACTGCATCGATCGAGGCGTCTTCGACTCGATACATGGTCCTATTGGCTGGCATCATTTCGACCCATTTACGAGTATTGATGCCCTTCCATCGTAGGTAGTTGAGTCGGTCGGCAAATTCAGGATGCGTCGGCCCAGCTAGGAACGGCTCAAACACATAGTCGGGAGGTAGATTTGAATTCTTGGTTGAAAGATCGGCTCGTATCTGCGCAATATCCGCATCGGTCGGTTTGGTGAATTTGTACTCGATCTTGTAAGGTTCTGTTTGTGGTTCACTTTTTGATTGAGCAGCTGCTTGTGATTGTGTTTGATTCGCCCCGCCATTCGCTCCCCCCTGGCCTCCTGCCGCTGACTTAATGAATTGATCGGCAGTAGGTAATACGGGACCCATAGCTTCCAATTCTTTCCTAGCAGCCTCCCAATCT
>Ga0265797_10011245_pt1 | contig 11248 bp, 12 predicted proteins | sample P2T30metagenome_FD_192433 | JGI IMG/M metagenome (GOLD analysis project Ga0265797, IMG submission 192433) | Plant litter microbial communities from East Loma Ridge, Irvine, California - P2 T30 | ecosystem: Environmental > Terrestrial > Plant litter > Unclassified | place: USA: California... | reverse complement strand
CCTTGCGGCAAGGTAAAGTGTTGTTAAGTGGCGAGAGTAGCCGAATGCAGTAGGTAGGTTAAGGCGAAGGATGCAAGCACGGCTTGAAGAGCAGGGGTGTCGTTACGGTGGCTTTAAGGTACGCGGAGGGAGTGATAAACTGTCCATCCAAGATTCACCCATTCACCAGCTTACACACATCCAGTGCTCTGAGGTTTGCAGTAGCCTTGTCCTAGTCATGGAAGATGTTCCTGGTCAAGCTCGTGGCAATGGCTTGAATCTTTTCGCGTTGTGGTCCAAATGATAAACAGTACAGGAGATACGTATCTTCAATCCAGTCTCATGCATAAGGCCTTAGACAGACACTGTAACATTTCCTCTGGGCACGTTCTTTGCCCGACACAACCGTGAGACCTCTAACATCGATAACGACTTCCCTTTACCAATTATAACCACAACCCAAACCCAAACCCACGCTCCACGCTATTCTATTCGTCCCTCCTCTCCCTCTCCCTCGCCACAGCATCGCTAGAACTCTCCGCCAGCGAGTTAAGCTCCGTACTGCCTTGCCTATACCCACTCTGCCTTGCATACTCCTCCGCCACAGCAGCAGCCCAGCCGCCCGTCAAACTCGTCTTGGAGCCATAAGAAGAGCTGTTGTGCGAAGCCCAGTCTGAGGAAGCGGTTGTGGATGGGACACCTTTGTTACATAACATCGAATGTCAGTCAACGTTCTCTTCTCTTCTCTCAAAACACAAAAATTCATGGCCCACGGGACAGACAAGTTAGAGTGTGACAAAACAGTAGAATAACTCACCACTATACAACCTCGCCTTGACCTTCCCGCCAGAGACACTAGAAGCCAAGCTAGAGCGTTTGCGAGCTTGAATGATTTCGTAGAATTCCCTCTCGCCGATTGGGATGGACATGCGGGCGTCGCGGTAGGCGTGCTGGGGTTTGCGGATTTGAGGAGGGAGGGCTTCGTCTTGGGCGGTGGAGGGGGGTTTGGTTCGTTTGAGAAAGTTGAACATTATTGTTGGAGGCGAGGATGTGAGGTGCTGGATATTGCGACGAGGGGTTGTTGATTATCAGGAGCGAGTGGCAGGTGTTACGGCGTGGGAAACGAATGTGATGGGCTTGTGCGATCAAGTGCAGAAAATGTCTGTCGTGAGAGAACGAAGCTGGGAAGGGCAAGGCTGATGGCCCTCTACAGAGACCTGCGAGGGAGCTGCCGGGTGGCAGAGCAGGCCCATGCCATGCGCGGACAAACATCTCAACATGTGCCCGGGGAGGCAGCCGATCGAGGAGCGGTTGAAATCACGAAACAGCTCGTGTTGAGGATTACTACAGCGGCGGAAGTCAGTCTCGCGAGGAGCGACCAATCCGAAGCCGGTCAAAAGCAATCCAATTGGGAGCCGCGTGGAGGATACAGAAACTCGTTCGTTGATCATTAGTTGCATTACATTCGCACGCCCCAGCGTGATTTCAACCCCTCTTTCGCAATGTGCGCCCAGCTGCTGTGGTTGCTGGCGCGACTGGCTCTTTCTTCACAGCCGCTGCTCGCTTGGTTGCAGCAGCCGATTGCGGCCTTGCTGCTGGCGTTTTGCGCGCAGGCGCAGCTTTCTTGGCGCCAGATTTTGTGACGATAGTAGTGCCGGCACTGGTCGAACTGCCTTCGCTGTCTCTCTTCTTGCTTGTTGAAGCGGCTGCCATGGCGGTTGCTGGACGTTTGGTGGTTTGTCTGCTTGGCGCGCGTGCAGACGGGTTCTGAGATGCGGGCTTTGCTGGGCTGCTAGAGGGCTTTTCCGGAACCGACGATGGTTTGCCCGCAAAACTTGATTTTAATGGCGATCGCGGTGGAACACGTGGATTGTGAGATTTGGGTGAGAGCACTGTCGTTGTCGTCGTCTTCAGACGCGATCCAGGTCGCGAGGCGGTCTTTGCATCAGCTGTTGCCACTGTTGTTGTTGTTGTCTTTGTGCGCTTCTTCGGGTTGGGAAGCTCTGCGCGAGCGTCTGCGTTCTCCTTGTCGTCTGCGCCGAAGTATTCGCTGATATCTGTTAGCTTTGTTGCGACTTTACAGACTGCTGCACGAGACGCTCTTACCTGGTTCTCTTCAAACTCTTCCTTGTCGCACTTGGCGCAACCGCGTTTTGACTGCTAGACATGATTGCTAGAGGCGCCGCAGGCTTGGGCTTTGCGTTGTTTGTGTACTCGTCTAGCAGATCTTGGATGTTGCGCTTTCGTAGTGCTTGAGGGATTCGGTTCACGCGCATCTCGAGTCTGGTGCGCAATCCTTGCGCTTGTAAGGCATACTGCGCGCGCAACTTACGTGCACGCTCGGTCACTGGTATTGATGTCAGACGTGTTACTCGATATCTCGCGGCGGCCTCTGTGCATCATCTTACCCTCCAATTGTAGGTTGTCCATAAGTGCCTGCTTTTGTGCTTCTGTGATTCCAAACACGCTGCGCTTCTCGGGGCTTCTTTGAGGTGTATGTGTCTCTTCTTCGCCGGTCTTCGTTGGCACCACGGCAGTCGTGTTATCGTTGGATGAGGTGGACGCGCTCGCGGACGCGATCTGCTTTTGCTTCCGAGGAGGCATGATGTGTTGTGTGTGGTTGTTTTTGTTGTGTGAAGTATGTGAGAGGACTATCGCGTAGATTTATCCAATCAGCGGCGAGAATATATTGTCGCGATTGTGGTGGTGTGGTTGATATATGTTTGGACGGATGATGTTTGTTTACCTAGACCTTATCCCGGCTTGTCGAGCTTCATCTTTCGCGCTGGCGCTTCACTGGCGCTGGCGTCACCGCGGAAAGTGCCGCTGGCTACAACAGAGCCGCATCGCCATCAGCTAACAAGCACCGACAACTGCTGCTACACCATCATCACCACCACCAACTGCTCCATACCACTGCATTACACCAACCTTCCGGCCTTCTCCACCACACCAACATCAGCTCACTCACAGGCAAGAGCCGACACTCATCACACCTCACCAACCTCACGCAACACCGCCAACATGGTTCTCGAGGCCACCATGATCGTGTACGTGCCACTGTCTCGTGCAGCTCCAACAGGGCCGAGAACATATGGACCATAAGTGACAATGGCTGACAATATCACAGTGTGGACAACTCCGAATCCTCTCGTAACGGCGACTACGTGCCCTCACGCTGGGAGGCGCAAACCGACGCCGCCAACCTCATCTTCCACAGCAAGACCCAAGCAAACCCCGAATCAAGCGTTGGTCTCATGAGCATGGGCGGCTCAGGCCCTGAGGTTCTCACTACCCTCACTACAAACCCTGGCAAGATCTTGGACGGCCTACACAGGACAAAGATTGGCGGAGAGAGCCACCTCTATACTGGCATCATGATCGCATCGGTATGTGGTTACACAAGTACAAACCACGCTAGCCATACTAACACTATTGCAGCTCGCCCTCAAGCACCGCCAAAACAAATCTCAACGCCAGCGCATTATCGTATTCACCTGCTCTCCGCTCTCCGACTCCTCAAGCACACTCACCAAGCTCGCGAAGAAGATGAAGAAGAACAACACCAGCATCGACATCGTCGCATTCGGCGACCTTTCAGACGACAACATTGCCAAGCTCCAAGCCTTCAACGAGGCCGTCAAGGGCGGCGAGGGCTCACATCTCGAGATCGTCCCACCTGGACCCAACCTTCTCAGTGACAGCATTGTAGCCAGCCCCATTCTGGCCGGCGAGGGTGGCGGAGTGCCCACAAATGGCGGTGGTTCTGGTGGCGCGGATGGTGGAGACAACTTCGAGTTTGGCATCGACCCTTCCGTGGACCCAGAGCTAGCGCTCGCGTTGCGCATGTCGCTGGAGGAGGACCGCGCAAGACAGGAGAGGGAGCGTAAGACGCAGGAAGATGCAGAGGGAAAGACTGCTCTGGACAGCGTGCCAGAAGGCAGCGAGTCACAACCTCTGCTGGACAGCAACGGCGAGGCTTCGGGCTCAGCCTCGGGGGACCAGAAGAAGGACAAGGATCATGACGACAAGATGAACACTGACTAAGACAGTGCGGTAATGTGTACATGTATGAGTTAAGGCAGAATAGATGCTAAACTACTCAACCAGTGGCCACGTGGTCGATACTTGACTGCAATCAGCGACCATTGCAAATGCACCTAGTGGGGTTTGATGTCCTAGAACATGCATGCACGACCTTTGGCCCTCGGAAGTGTTCCAAGTGCTCCCAAGCTATCAATATGACCACCGAGCTCCCAGAAGCAATTGAAGGGCCGCCTGGCTAGTTGCGTCAATGTCGATCAAAGACTCATCTACTGTCCATTTACTTTCGCAGCAAATGCCCAACTCGTGTTTCATGACCGGCTTCATCACATTCCAGATTCTCGTTACCACGCTTTGCCTATGCCGCGATGGTTTCTGGTTCGATTTAGTCGGTGAGGACGCCATACCGCCGCACTAGCCCGCTTTTTCAAACGTACCATGGAGCCATGAGATGCCTTCACGCATGGCAACCGTTTCTACTAATACGTACGCAGGCAGTGCAGTACATACACGAATTATACCCACCCCGAACAGCTACTCGCTCGCCAAGTACAATGCAGCTCAAATGTCTGACCCATGTCCGTCTTGGATTGGGACTCCGATCTAGGTCTCACACTGACATCGGAACAAAATGACGCGACCAGGCATACGGCAGATCTGCGTATCGCTTGTACTGGCACGTCCGACAAGAGACATTGTAACCGCTCAGGTTCACTACCGATGGTGGGCCTATCTCAGCTGAGCGACTGCGTTCTCAGCTCGATGTCAGCTCGTGTATATCAGCTGTGTCTTACCTCTGGGGTGCATGGAGTTTATAGCGCTTAAGCGAAGTGTTGGAGCCTTGGTCGACATATACTTTCTCACCCTAGAGGTAACGGCGGTGCCTTATTCGACATAAAATTCGATTCCACCGAACTTTTATGCTTCATGATCAGACAACGGCCGCCTCCAGCCCTCGCCTCCGGACTCAAACACAACGCAGTCCCCCAAACGATAACATCAGAACACTACACAACATGGAGTCCAGCGCCAACCACAGCCACGACATATACTCCATCTGCAAAACGCTTCCAACCCTCAATCATCTCCCCGACAACAAGCTCAAGCATGCCATCGACGCCAGCATCGCGGAGTATCTGCCCAACCTCGAAGCTTTCGACGCCGCCCTCCCAGCCCACTTCCACCGCAAGTCTAAAGCAGCCTGGCTCGAATTTACCTGCGTGACCGTCCACGTCTGCAACCTGCTCTCGAACTCCTGCCTGTCTCCACGCCAAGCCGCAGCTATGATGCAGCACATCGACCTCTTATACAGAGTCGACGATTTCATGGAGACGCTGGTCGACGCGTACGGCGTTATGGACTTGTCGGTGGCATACGAAGCTCTACAGCGCTGCTGCCAGCCTTACCTTGGCTCTCACGCTTGTAAAACCACTCGCTCACGCCCCGGACTGCGAAGAATCGACTCACCAGTAGAAACCCAATCCTCAATCGCAAATCCCGTCCCCTTCGAGCGCGATCTCCAAGACGTCATAGAGCGAATGCACTGCTACCCCATCACATCAGCAAACCCGCAAGACCGCCAGTGGTATTCCCTCGAACTCTACGATTTCCTGCTCGCGCAGCTCGAGCAACTAGACACCGACCTTCCGAATCCCAAATCCGTAGCGCCGGGACAATTGCACAAATGGATCACGAACGTTGGCGCTCGATCCGTGGGGACGAATTACATGTTTGCTATGTTCTCGTGTCTCGTCTCCGCCGAAGAAGGTAATGGGACGTTCTGGAGGTCAGCGAGCTCGCTGTACCTAGCGCAGGAATTCGCGCAGCAGATTAGCGTGGAGTTTAGAGTGTTGAACGATGTTGGGGGGAGGGTACGGGATCGGAGGGAGGGGACTATGAGTTGTTGCTCGTTGGTTCAAGACGAGGGTTTTGAGGAGTTGTTGACGATTGCGGAGAATGCTGCTGAGAGATCTGCGGTGCTGCTTGAGAGGCTGGTTAGAGGGGCTGATATTGATGATGGTGATGGTGAGGGGCGGAAGATGAGAGATTTACTCGAGATGTTTCGTGGGTGTGTGAGGGTTTCGGGGGAGCTTTATATGGCTGATGAGCCGAATCGAGGCGCATCCTGACAAGGAGCAGTTTGAGCGTTCGTTACACTCCACCCTACCGCATCTTGGCACATGGCAAATATATGTATTTGTTGCATTCGAGTCTACGGAGGAAGTCGCGGTTTACATGCATACAGCCGAACACGTTCCAGGGCGAGCAAAGCGACTAGCTTCTTCTTCCAGCACCCTAAACACATTGTCGCAAACGGCTTCTGCACACTTCCAAACAAGTTCAAGGACGAGCAAAACGACTAGCTTCCTCTTCCAGTACCTTAACCACATTGTCGTACACAGCTTCTCGGAAAACTTCGTTATCTAGGCTCGCAGCTCCTTGATTGAAATGGCATTCGATGCATTGGCGGGTCACTTCAACATATTCCAACGAAACCTCGCCAGTGATAGTGTCCAGTAATCGCAGCGCAGCACAATACTCTGTTGTTGCATGTTTGGTGCCGTCAGTGTTGAGATCGACTGGCAAGAGCAGGTCTTCAAACGGTCGGTGCAGGCAGAGCTCGATCAACAGGATTCCGAGTGCGAACAGGCTTTCGTTTCTGATTGCTGCGCTTAGAGTAAAATATACCGCTGGACTAGGAGTAGTATTTGTTGAAATTTCTGTGTCCAGCTTGGTCGACAGAAATGGGTGCTCGACCAGAACACGCCCTCCATTGCTGAAGAATGTGATCTCCTTATGTCCCCATTGTTTGTTCAGCCACGGCGTGCCATGTAGGCGAAGCAATCCAATTGCCAGCGACGCGGCGAGTCTTTGTCTGCTTGCAACACTCAGGTGGGGAGCACCGTCTTTCTTGTCGAGGATGTCACGGAGAGACAGCGTGCTGAATGAATCTTTGTCGATGATGGGTGCTTGGGGACGAAACAGGCCAAGTCTGGTAGTTGGCAGGGCATTTGCCAGGTAGCCCAAGCAGACACCGCACTCCCGACTCTGTAAGCTCGAGATACTACTGCAGAGGTCTTGAATCTCTGGAACGATGCTCGCTGGTTGTGACGTGGTTGATGTGTTTCCAGATCTGGTAGTCGGGCATGTGAAAGTGTTCACGTTCGGGTCCGCGAAGCGTACTCTGCTCGTTACGACAGTCTTAGTCGACTTCGTGCCAGAGGTCTTGGGGGTCAGATCGCTGGCTCGAATCTCGCTCTCGTTGCAATGCCACTGCAGTGAATGTCCTGTCATTTGCGAATGTTGGAGAACAATACGGAAGGTGTCGCTCTCCTTTCCCTCTGGGGACTTGGCATTCTCGTGCTGCGGGCTCTTGGGGTTGATGTAGAGACTCGCCATGTGAGATGACTGGCAAGAATACAGAAGCGCTTTCTGCAAGCTTGTGAACACATTCGTGGCATTCGTGCGCACCAACTCCATGACTGGTCGCTTCCGGCGTGTTCGTGTTGGCGCCAACATCGAACTCAGTTGAGCCATCTGGCAGAGTGAAGCGTTGTCTTTGCTAATTCCTTCGATCAGTCCCATGTAGGCGGATCTCTTCAGCGCGAAGTGGAAACGCTTGTACGCCTCCTTGAAAGACTTGGGATCATTGAATGGACCCTACTCGAAAATCATCAGTCATGTCGAATATCAGGATCCGGATCAACAGAGCCTTCCTTACCCTCCCGTCTGGGCCTAACCTCAAACGTGCCGTGAATTCTGTAAGAGCCTCACTCATGCTGACCACGGTTTCCATGAACACTGTATAAGATGTCTGCAGAATATGACGCAGCTCTTGCTCGATGTCTGCATCTTCCCACGCCTTACCACCAGGATCTGTCAACATCTGCTCAAGTGATCGGCCTCTCACGCAGCTTGAGAGTATGAGTTCCATCGTGTTTCGGAATGTTGCGTACTCCATGCGTAGCCTTCTGCTCATCGTCGCAAACTCTTTGGGATAGTCCCGTATTGATTTGATGAGCTGAGCGCATTCGCCATAATGTTCTAGGCCAGAGATGACTAGAGGAATGGCTCCGAGGACTAGTCCTGCCACCTCAATGCCTGACATGTTGGCCAGGTGGAAGAGACTCTACCGGGTTGTTGTGGTGCTTGTTGCTTCAAGGACAAGGCTATGGAGCTGATGATGCTACGAGAACGAGCTGACCTTATCAACCCTAATGCACTCGTGTGCTGGCGAGCTGAATGCGAGGCTCGCTAACAATCAAGTGGAGTATTCTACCCCACTCTGTAGAGAGTCCTCAGAGTCCTGTTGCTTCTTCAAAATCATCGCCTTGGTGTCTCACTACCGTCGTGTCTTCTCCAAATTAATGATCGCACAGCCCGGAACGATGCACTTCAACTAGATTTACAGCGTGAAAGCAATATGGCGATACCCATTCGCGTTCGGGAATGCTTTGACGCATTCTTCGTTGGCTTTGAAGGAGCAGAGGAAGACGAAGCGTCTTGCCTTGAAGATGAACTTGGTCGTTTCAAGGTATGGGTGGGCAATATTGCCGCGCATCGGCCTGCGCACAGTCGCAGGTCTTTAGAATACCGCCTGAGAGATTCCTCAAGATTACGAGAAATGGTTGTCTCACTCTTGCAAGATCTCGTGGTCGCAATCCAGGATGTACGAAAGCAACTGCTCGCAAGAAACTCTTTGACGGCCAATGAGAAACCAAGCGAAGAGGCTACGGCACGGACGACACGTGAGCAGGCAGAACTTCGACCGAGTGATCCTGAATATGAAGATGCGGACATGTTTGAGCTGAGCGACGAAGAGTCAATTGACCAGGAAACACCTGTCCGCCAGGCTCTCAGCGAGGTCCACGATGTCGTAACATGCCTACTTCGGTTCTCAATGACACTGCGGATTCCTAGCCGTGATGATCAGAGGCGCAACGACCGAGGAGACGTCGCCGAAGCCTTCGTTGCCCACGACACCGAGCATGTCCGCGCTAAATTTCCGGAGGCACCAGGATACCTCATAAGACGCTTGGGTAAGGCACTATCCAAGCACCGGCAGTACTTCAGGTATCGCAGAGAGCATCATCAGAAGCTTCATGATGGCTTAGACGAAGACGACCCAGGCGCCTATGAGTTGCTCAGTACTGTTGCAACATCGTTGCCGAATGATACGGCAAATGTACAGAACCTCGGGACTGACAGTGAAACGGAATCGGCATACACTGCAACCTCGTTTGCGGGCACTTCCAAGGGCAATGCGGTCATGCGTGTTCCACCATGGCCAGCCAGGGCTCAAACTGGATCGCCATTCGAATGTCCAATCTGTTTTGGCATTATAGTGGCAGACACAGAGATGTCATGGAGGCAGCATGTCTTCGAGGATCTTCCGCCGTATGTCTGCGTAAGTGAAACCTGTGATTCAGCCGTCAAGTCGTTCTCTCGACGTCGCGAATGGGCTCGTCACAATGATACCATGCATGACAAGACCTGGGTATGCCCTTACGCATGCGGCAAATCAGTGAACTCTCCCGCCGAATTGAGGTCCCATGTGGCAGCAGAACACAGGCATTCTGTCTTACCACATGGCTTGCAGAAGGCCACGATTACTTCCGGGCGTACGGTGGAGGTGAGCACGTCGGCATCGTGTCCCCTCTGTACCAGACACTGTAAACCGGGGAAGCCGTGGACTAAGCATGTTGGACACCATCTAGAACAACTTGCACTTTTCTCTTTGCCAATGGAACTTTTCGCGACAGATACTCCGGATGGCAGCGACGCAGAGCAGAACGATGATGACGGACATTCATCAGCTTTGGCTAGCGGCTCTGAGCATCCCGAAGATAACGACCATCTTCCTGAGGATCAGATAGTTGACGTCGATGCGGTACGCGGCTCAGCGCTACCCGTGCTAGACGCACCAAACCTGGTAACATGGTCTTGGCTGATCCCGAGCGAGCTTGATCCTGCCACTGACGAACTATCGGCTGAAGGCGATAACCAGGACAACCTCAGATCAGCGGCTGACACAAGTGAATCAAAGATCGTGGAGAATGATGCTACGGCGGAAGAGGAGATAGAGAAGCTCCGTGAAATGATAAAATCACAGGAGATTGAGCTGATTGCGAGCAAAGCGGCAATAGCAGCCCACGAAGCGCAGAAGCTAAGAACAGAGCAAGAGCAAGAGGCTGCTGCGAAGAATGAGCCAATTCCCGACATGGAAAAGGCACCAATCAAATTCAAGGATGCCGTTGGTAGAAAATTCAGCTTCCCATGGCACCTCTGCAAGACTTGGAAGGGGATGGAGGGCCTTATAAAGCAGGCTTTTCTCCATGTCGATACCATTGGGGGGCACGTACAAGAAGGACATTACGACCTCGTCGGTCCCGATGATGAGGTTATTCTCCCGCAGGCTTGGGAGACCCTGATCAAGCCTGACATGATCGTATCGATGCACATGTGGCCTATACCAGAGAACACGCAGAACTTTCGTCAGGAGCCGTCTCCAGAGGTAGAGGGAGTCCGGCCCGGAGATCATGAGACCGCCACCACGGGACGTAACCCGTAGACCAGAGCGGCAACAGATACCATGCGAGCAGCCTGTGCCGCGATCCCGAGCCTCCATAGCACGCATTGGTAGACACCCGGATTCTAAGCGCTTGGGTACGAGCGTGCGCCAAGTAGGACGACTACTCATCAGCTGCGTACAAAGGTGGCAACATTTCCTGTTGATATGAGAGGAAAAAAGATATGCCTTCCGAGGTGAAGCAAATCAAGAGGCGCAAAAGCGACTGAAGGTCCCTTTCGGATATTCCGCTCGAGCGAAAGCTGGATCAGAAGCAGCTGACGATGGTGAGAGACTTCGGATGAGAACAGGAAAAGTCGGCTGATGATGCTGCTGTGAAGTACGTCTCTGGTCTAATCGTGCGCTCTGGCGAATTGTTCGAATGTATAGTGCAACCAGGTTTAATGGCTAGGAAGGTAATTGTGTACCAACCTTGACTTTGTGAGCCATGAATTGATGCAGAGGATTTATAACATCTTCTACCTCCTAGCACTACACTTCTCGGTCGCTCACGTGACATTGCTTATCGATAGCACTTCGATATCAAGGCAGGGCACCGGAAAAGTTAAATCCCGGCATCCTGTCAAGTCAGCAACCCTAATCGTTTGTCGGGGATGAGTAAGTAGGGCGTAAGAAGTCCATACAATTGTTTCGATA
>Ga0265797_10011244_pt1 | contig 11249 bp, 9 predicted proteins | sample P2T30metagenome_FD_192433 | JGI IMG/M metagenome (GOLD analysis project Ga0265797, IMG submission 192433) | Plant litter microbial communities from East Loma Ridge, Irvine, California - P2 T30 | ecosystem: Environmental > Terrestrial > Plant litter > Unclassified | place: USA: California... | reverse complement strand
ACATCTTCCATTCGGGCCCCCAGTTCCGGCACGGCGTCGATTAACCGCGTCCAAAACAACTCACGAAGCTGTGCCGCACCGTCAAAGTATGTCCATATAAGTGCAATACCGGAGGCAGGTGGAGTGATATATCCAAGGAGATGTTCGAGTCCGTACAGACAGGTTCCGAAAGGTAAGTATTCTGCCTCCGCCCAATCCACTAGGCCTGTGATCTTCCAGGTATTCTTGTCAACCAAAATATTAGATGGGATGAGATCTCCGTGATTGATTGTCACTGGATAATCACTTATCCGCTGCACTGCGCGCAATACTTCGCTTGCTCTTTTGCGGAGATGTGTGTCCGGCAGCTCAGCAGCTAACTTCTTGAGCCTAGAAACAATGGTTGAGCCGACCTTGCCGCGGCACTTCGAGAGCACCGATGGACTCTCATCAATAGGCGAGTCCACTCGTGTCGCTCTCGAAATGAACTGGGTCCTATGTGGTGAGTGCCAACTTTGCGCGATAAGGTCCGCAAGACTCGCGACGAGACGTTGTAGTTGTTCCCTTGAGCCAGCATCGAGTGAACGTTCACGCCCCTGCAAACGACGCAACTGTACGCCTTCAAGTTTTTCCATCTCATAGGCACATATGCCTCCAGGTAATGCTAATTCGAGAAGTTCGATAGTTGGAACTAGCGTTGGATAAGTCATGCTAGCAGCACGTACGATGTTGAGGTCAAGGGCGTGCAGTGCCGGTCGAAGCTGGATGATGAAAGCAGGTCGTTCCTCGCCGCGCGTGTCTGCAGGAACCACAGGAAGAGTGTCGTTGATTGTAGACACGCTTCTCGATGGCGGGACGAGAATCGTACAACTGCAGTAGCCCTGCTCCTCAAACTCTTCCACTTCACATCCCCCATAGTAATTCTGCACGGCTCTTACGCATATCTCTCTATCTTTCTGCAGTAACCGGAACCTGTTCCAAAAGCCTTGGGAAGTCATCAATCATGTATCCTGATCGTGGTAACAACACAAGCCCAAGGGCTCAAGCCATCGTGCAGGCTTAAGGCGGTGCCCATCATCCCGTCCCGCATCATATGTCACGTTCTGTCATAAGCCGCTTTAACTCGGCTAGAGCTTGAACGGTGTGTTGCACATAGTCGTGGTTCGTTGAGTTTTTGCACGTGGAGGGTTGGGCGTGGGAGGAAGCAGCGAGGTGGAAGCGGGGATGTGGGGATGGTGGCCTGTCGCCTCCAGCTCACCACAGGCCGCATGTCCAGTACGCGTAAGCGATCATCTCTACTCTTCACGTATCGCGTCAGTATACCAAGCGCGATAGGTTTATGACGGGGAAGTCAACTTTTCCTCTATACAATGTTGCGGCTGATGGGCTTTGTCTCGTCAAACACCTAAGTACATGGGGCGCTGTAATCCGACTTTCAATCCAGCTACATTTGAGGCTTAAAATACGGAAGAAGATGGAGTAGCAGCCGCGGCGTCTAGAAGAATACGTGCATTCAGCTGCTTTTGGAATCTTTGAGATTTCAGTCCTATTCAACCTCATCACTCATCCGAGGGCCTCGCTTCGAGGTTCAAACCGGCTGCCTTTCCAGAGAATCTCCAAGTGGGCGAGGATGTTATTGTAACAGAGATGGAGAAGTTGACACGATCGCAAGGTACAAAGGTAAGCAATTACCCTACGCAGTCTGTTGCTCGAGACGATACCTGAGTACACTTACTACATAGTGAGCGGCTTCTCGGGAAGGTGGTTGTGGGTAGACTAAAACAGGAATACGTAGGGTGAGTTCAGATAAACATGCCAGCATATGAATGAACAGATTGATTATGACGCGACAATTTAGACCTTCGGCACAAATCAACCAAGTCCCATTATCTATGGAAGTTCAACACTAGACAAACCTCCAAGCCAGAGCTCATTCAAATACGTTACAATAATCATGATTCGTCGACTTGAAATACCCAATCCGTAAGCAGATCGTGGTCTCCAATTCGATGTGAAATCAGGGATACTGAATAAGCTCATGGAGACTTCCGACCGACCCAAGATTCGTTGTAGCCCATGACGTCATTCATCGCAAACTTAAAATCGCCCTCCCCTTGACCCGTAGCTCCCGCGATTCAATAACTCCCGATAAACTCTACCAACATTCCAAACCTCCAACAGTCCCAAACTATCAGATATTCTTGGCCTACGCAACTTATGGCGATCCCTCTCCAATTCTGCCTTATCTCGTCTACTTCATCGTACCGCGCATCACCCAAACTCGCTTTTCACCAACCTGCAGCCTCGCTTGGATGATTTGCAACATGCATATATGTGCCAAGCCCAGAAAGCGCAAACTTCCAAAGTGCAAGGAATGTGTTCGCTAGGATCTGATTGGTTGTGCGACCAGCACCTCTTGGGTGGAAGGATTACGGGTAAATCAGCACCATGTTTTATTGACATGGAGAGTGTTGCAAACAGAGGCGTGAAGCGATAAGCCATTTACATCTAGTGTGATCACCCTGATGTTGGGCGAGCAGTGCGGAATGTCGCATATGGCGAGCCACAAACTACCACGACGCTGATCATTCTGCCTAGGTAGCGTTGATCGCCGCGAACCTTGTTCCGATCACCTCGGTTCGAACTGATGGCAAGCTTAATGTCCTTACCCAACGCCGTCGCTTTTTGATACCTGTTCTTACTATGGAAAATTTGTATTACAGTGATCCGCCAGGCCCTTCTGTCTACACGTGCATCTTCACCAGAGGCAAAGTAGCCGCAACCACGTGGCAGAACGCCACCACTGTGGTCTGTAATAGCATCGTAAATCTCGACTGCCGCCGTTAGCACAAAGAAAAAAACCTTTGCCGACACCGTAGGGCTGGACCAAGCCACATACCATGTCTGCATGCAAAAACCCCGTTCGACGAGCCAGAGCTGAAAGAAAGTGGTGACATTTCTCAACGCTAATGGTAGCTCTCCCGTTCACTTAGCGTGCACGCTACATGTCTCCGATCAGCTTTTGTGGCGCGTCTAGATCCACTATCTAGTAAAACGTGGAGAGCTGAAAAAACAAAATGCTCTACTCGCTGCTCACGTTAGCCGCGCCGGTGTGGCTATCTGCCAATGCGTCCGGGTCAAGCAAATCCCATCCCGGTGACACTCTCACCACTCGATTCAGCCTCACCGCGCACCCCGATAATCCGGTTACGGACATCAACGCATAGCTGTCTCAGCCCTACTGCATAGTGGTCAACAAATAAAATGCCAATGCGGAACTACTGGAATAACAGCCTATCAGTCTCAAGTGTTCACACCTCTACTTTGCAGAGCGGCTTGGAAGGATACTGTATAAGCGAACTCACCGGCCGTACTTTGCTGTCAAGCATTGACAGGCGGTCTGGTAGTTTTCGGCCTAGCCACGCGGCAAGTAGACGGCGACGGCCCTTCTTGTTAGCGACTGTCGACCGAACAGAATATAGTTGTAGCTTCATCGGGCTGGGGGACGCGTACCCGAGAAGCAAACCCAGTTTGGGCAAAGATCTGGATCGTTTGAAGATCACAATGTTTTAGTCAAACATGCATCCAGACACGGCACGGTAGAGGACATGTTTGCGGTGAGTGAAGCGCAGCTCGGCGAGATGCTGATCAGCGGCAACTGTGGAGTTTCACGAACACAATTGCAAGGTGATGAAGCGGTAATGATGGTTGCTGTGCCATTAATGATTCTATGTAATCTTTCTGCCCATTACAGCTTTGTGATAAAGGAAATGCAGAAGGGTATATTCGTATGAACAGGAATGAGATGTGTTGTACCCCAAACGCCTGGCAATGCTGTTTTGTCGCACTATGCGACTTGGAGTATGCTCGTGTGTTGTGCCATATGCAGAATTTGACAGATGCCGTGATAAGGGTGTACAGCAGGTGAGTCTGTGTTGCCGACTCTCGGTCTAGAGCGAAATGTGTCCCTTTTAAAACGCCGTCGAAATGAGAAATGCTGGATGAAGGTTTTCGTGTGCCGAACAAGAAACGATTGTGCTAGCGATGTATGAAATGATACTAGACGTTTATCTGCGGAAGACGTTCATGAAGCTCTTGCGCTTGTTGACTGCTGGGGTGACAGGCCTGTCGGCAGGAATAGGTGGTGGCGCCGGATGCGAGGTAGAGGGCTTCCTGCTGAACTTGGAGAGTAATGGCTCAGACTTCTTGCTAGCAATTCTGCTATCGTCAATCTTCTCGTTAACAGCTATTCCGGAGTCGCGGGACGCATCGTGAGAAACCTCAGAGGTGACGGTTCTTGCGCTATGGTCAGCTTTGGACAGACCACGAGAGAGCATATTGCTACTCTTTGCCTTGTGGGCGGATCTGCGCGAGCTCTTGGTCATGGCACGTTTGATGTTGCTGCCAGTCTCCTCGGCTTGCTGTCGTTCGAGGCGCTCAATATCGCCCAAAACGGTCATACCATTCATGGCGAGGCTCTCTTCGGGAATAGGCACGAACTTGACTACGCCACGGTCTGACGACACGCCGATGGACTCGGCCATGAATGTTTGGATCAGGGCTGCATTGCGCTTGTTGGTCGTAGGCTGCAATTGCACTGGCAGAGCGTTGATAGTGAGCATGTACGTGGGCTCAAAGGATCCACCCAAGAGCATACACGCCGAGTGGTTAACCGTTATCATGATGGAGGCTTCTGGCCTTTGGTAGCGCGTCGAGAGGTGGTGCGAGAGGTCGGTGACTAGGGTGTATTCGTCTTTGATCTACGCTGGGTTAGTGATTTGCCCAAAGAGTGGAGCTCGGCGGAAATTAACAACTTACGATAACATTTGTCCGCAGCTCGGCTACAATAGGCGCATCCTTGGTCACACGCTCGCGAGCCGACGACGCGATACCGTCCTTGTATGAAAATTGATCTTCATAGAAGGCAGCACGGGAGCGGGAAGTCACGGGTCGCAGGGGACCGACACCGTCGGCGGCAGGAGTACGAGCGCGGTCGCGGGAGTCAAGCTCGATGTTCTGGACTGACTGTGGCGACGATGCAAAGGAGAACTGCGAGGGTGAGGGCGAGAGCTGCTCTCCGGCATTTTCCGGTGATAGGAGGGCGGTGCCTGCCTGCTTGGGAAATGCATTGGTGCCAGAGTACGTCGACGTGGACGATGGGCGGGACATCTTGGTTTGGGTCGATGTAGAATTGTTGACCGAATGGGGCATGACGGACAAGAGCAAAAGATGGAGGACTTGAGGATATAAGAGCGACGACCAGGGCTATCTGTTTGGGGAGCCGCGAACGAATTATTCGCCTAGATATGGATAAAGACGTTGGTGCAACATGCAAGAGCGCAGATCCTGGCGCGCTTCTCTATCTTGCAATGTGAGACGAGATCCGAATTGAGACGCGGTGGCGTTTGGTTATCAGGACACGGAACTTGGGGGGAAGTCCGTGTATTGATTGACAGTGTTGAGTGGACAATGGTGCGGCAAGATAGTAAAGTGATGGGCGGTGGCAGTCCTGGGGTTAAGAATGGATGACGACTGAAGCAAACACCCCGCAATGGCAAAAGGAAGTCGTTGGCCGATGAAGATGCAGGAGCTGGGCCCTGGGCAGACGACAGCGAACCACTATATGATATAATTTCCAGTTCCATAGCCAGGCGTCTGGTCCCAGAGGCTCGCCGCATGCCACAGTGCACCTCCAGCACCAGGCACTAAGCATCTCGGGTAGAGCGACAGGGGTCAGGGCTTCAGATCCAGCGTCACCTGCGCGCGGGCCAGCCGCCCGCCATGCAGTTTTGGGCGCATGCACACGATCGGACTGGGTATCTGACATTTGGCCATGCTGAAGACGGCTGTGCGCTGCATCCTTATCTGGCTATGCGTGTCAAGCGTCGGCCACTCCATCATGGCTCCCAGCACAGCTTCAGCTATCAGTAAGCCGTGTTTGCTCACTCATATGCGCCACCACCCGCACCTGCCAGCTGCAACCACTGCGCTTCCCTAACCCAACGCGCGACTGCCAGTTCAAAATAGCACCTCCCACAGGGGAAAGGGCGACCCCGTAGTCCGCCATTACGCAACCCTAGTCTAAGACGTTGGCATCAATCTCAGCGACAACGCAACACCACTCAATCGAGGTTTGACGCTGTCCTCCTAGCCTGCCACTAACCCCATCACCGGCCATTCTCCTACCCCGCCAAACCCAGCCTAGCCTGGACCCGCTGCTCTTGGGAGGACGCTCCGGAGTCTCGACCTCTGTTTGGCGGGCGGGCCTCTTGTGCCATACTGTGTCTCTGCGCTTTTGGTCGAGATTTCTTCTGAGTTACGCGAGCGGGAAGAAGCAGCACCCGCCCTACTCTACCTGGAGCCGCCCTGCTCGCACAGCATGAGGGTGGTGACTGGCACATGTTGTGTCTAGATACCTAGGCACTACCTCCGCAGTCCGGAGCGAAGCCGAGCGAAGCCACAACACACTTCGTCGCCCACATGTTACTCAGAAGTGCCTATGCCAGCCAGATCGAGGCGGGCGCAATATCGCACGAGTCACCAGCCCGTCACTGCAACAGCCATCAGCATGCACCCTTCAGTCGTGATGTGAATGCCAAAATGATTCCCAGTGCAAAAGGACGGGAGATAAACAGCTGATGCAGGTACTAGTTCCTTTCCATCTCAGAGTCTCGACCCCAATGCGACGGGATCTAACAATCTCCACTTATATTCAATGGATCGAACATCGATAACAGTTGCAAACAGCATGGCTCCCTATCTGTGTAAGGAGTTGCACCATAGCAGATAGCCAACCGCCCAAGTTTGCGCCTGTCATGTTCGCTGCGCCTCGACTTCTTCCGAAATGACTGTTCCAATCCTCACTCGATCATTACCCAATCGGAATGAAAAGTACTGAGGTCCCCCTCAGTCCAAAGAAATCCTCTTTGTTCGTGGCACAGTCCCCTATATGTACTATGTGTCAGGCGTTCTGCATGTCAAGACCCTTTCGAAATGTCTGCTGCCAACGCCGTGTAACGAGGCACCCTACCGGTCGCATAGTACTACCTCTATCTCATTTCGCTACATATGGCTCACGTCTCAACCAGCAGAATAGTTCAACGGCTGGTCCGTTTCTTTGTCTGGTTGAAACCGCCCTCTGGCGCCACTATGGCGTCTTGATTACACAAGTTCGCGGGTATCTTTAGTTTGCAGCCCCATCGTGAAGGCTCGATCAAATGCGGAGACTACGCAAGTAACCGTGATTGTCAATACGAACTGAATGGCGCAACCGTGCGGCCCGCCTTTTGGGCTCGCGATCAAGTTGTCAAGCTTTCAAGGTGGGTTTGTGGCGGCACACGAAGGAAGCGTGGTCTGTGTTTCTCCTTAGCCGTATAACGGTGTTTTCTTATACCTGTTCAACGGTCGGTTGGATGAGGTTGGCTTGGCAATCAGAAGCAATCCCCTATTATCACCTTGGTTGAAAAAGCGTGCAAATCCATGACAGTACAGTGCAGCGAGATACAGCTGGCACAATATGGCGTGCATCATGCTGGCTATGTAGCATTAATGCACATAGTGTGCCTGTCCCTGGAAATACAAGCCTGCTGTTCGCGCTCCATGAATGCGCTGTCGATCTGAATGCCATGAGCATCGCGAGCGTGTGGTTTAAAGTGCTACTGTATCAGAGTAATGGCATTGCGCTGGTGAAGGTAATATCCACGTGAGAGCGCGCGGCGTGTTGACCAGGTGTGGATCGGCGCGGACATCATCACCAACCGCAGTCGCCTCACTTCGCACACCAAGTGACCGCTCGCAACGCAGCGCAGGCCCGATTACGTCTCAGATGCCACCGAAAAACGCGACAGCGAATGCTTCGCGCAGAAAAGGCCCGTCGTTCAATCCACCACGGCCTGTCAACGCGGCTTCCCAGGCATCTACAACCACGAAACGCGCCCCAGCAGCAGCTTCCCGCGCGACGGGCCCAGCCAAAAAGAGCAATGCGGCAGGCTCAAAGAACGGCTTCCAGCCAGCGGCCGAGATAATCGACCTATCTGACGATGATCAAGACGAAGAGCTTGCCGAAGATCTAAACCTCTCAGACTTTGACGACATAATGGAGGACGCACCCGCTGCTCCCAAACCACCACCAGCCAACCCCGCCCTTTCCGAACCCGTCGTACCACGACCTCTCCTCGCACGTCTGCTTCTCGAGAACTTTGAGGATCCAAACATACAAATACAAACCGGTGCGATGAAGCTGGTCGGAAAGTACATTGACATCTTCGTCACAGAAGCTTTTCTTAGAAGCCAAGACGAGATGAAAGCGTCTGCAAAAGATGGGGGTGCCATTGACGGTTTTCTTCAAGTAGAGGATCTTGAGAAGCTGGCGCCCCAACTTGTGTTGGACTTTTGAAGGCGGGATGTACACGAAGACGTGACAATTCAGCGCGGATCAGCAATGAAAGGAGAAGAGATACCAGCTGCCATGTGGATGTATGCAAGCCTGCTTGTACATACTATTGGGATTACAATTCGGCTGTACTCCAATGAGCAGCCCTTTACACTGACTACGGCGGTGGCTCGACAGTTGTGCCGCACCATACATGCACCTCGTACAGCCTGTCTTCGGACGCCAGTGTTGTCAGGCTATTTTCGGAACATCATAAGCCAAACATAGCGAAGGCGGATATTCGGCGCAATTTGCGACTAACAGCAGTTAAGAGGCAGAGAAGGCAAGAGACCGAAACATGGACATGTACATCAATCGTTTACAGGACGAACTACCATACAGAATCAGGCCAGAAAGATCCATGGACAAATGAAGGACTCAACCGCCTGACACGTTTGAAACATCTTGCAATGTTGCCTGGCGTCCAAGATCTTGTCGAAGAGGTTTACGCGCGCAGCCTGAAAGTCATGTAATGCACAATCTCGCAAACGAATGTTCCGGCTGCCTGGCTCATTCGGTTTTGTGGTTGCCGTTGCCACGTACGGCTTGAAGCACGATGGGGTTGGGCTCAAACACAGCCGTAACGCGAAGCGCGTCGCATCATGAACACCCAGCTACATCACGACGAACACCAACATCGTGACATGATCAACGCTACTTTACATCAATTCTATCTGTGTACTTGGTGTTATAACATACTACGTTCAATTGTCCTTTAAGCGATTTGTTCACAATATTAAAAATGTCCAGCGCCGATGTCTAAACTTCAAGCTGCGCTCAAATATACCCGTTTTAAGCCTTACTTACAGGGTTCTCAGCCGAACCGGGAGGCTGAAGCACCCCACGCCTCCAACTTGTCGCAACACCAACCCCATGTATCGGAACACCTACTAACCGCCCTGGCCACGCATGCACATCTGTCATGCCTTAAGATGGCCCTATAGCCGTCACCTCAGGCTTCTCTTTTTCTTATCCTCCGCATCTCTCACGTTTCTCATCACTTTGTGTTGCATTTTCCTTGCATCTATCTTTCTTTACTTACCTCTTCACAATCCTTAATAAACGACTGGCTAGTCCAGCTTCATATTCTTTCACCTATCCAAACCGAGCGCTAGTCGCACATCCACTCTCTTGACGAGACATTGAGCATCAGAACACGAATCGCATACCTAATATCGAAATCGCTTTCCATACGAACGAATATCACATACAATAGTCAACATGTATTTCTCAAGAGCAACCATCCTCTCCGCCGTCTTCGGCCTCGCGTGCGCCCAAGAATCTTCCATGTCCGCTTCAGTATCCATGGCCTCCGCCACTCAGCCGACACTCTCCTCAGCTGTGTTGGGCAGCGTATCGACATCTCAGCCATCTGCAATGGCAGGCATGGTCATGACACACGTCGTCCAAGTCGGAGGTCCAAATGGAAGCCTGACCTTCTCTCCCTCCAACGTTGTCGCACAGCCAGGAGATCTTGTTCAGTTCCAATTTCACCCCAAGGTACGTCATATCTTGATCCATCACTTCCTCTTCTTCGAGTGGAACCTAATTAACATTTCCTAAACAGAACCACTCAGTCGTTCAATCTACCTTCGACAACCCATGCACACCCATCCAAAACATCATGTCCAACAAAACCGATGCCTTCTTCTCTGGCTTCATGCCTACGAACGCTTCCGTTACTGCTACAAGTCAAGTCCTCACATACACCATCCGTGTCGCAGATGCGAAGCCAGTCTGGTTCTACTGCTCTCAGGGCAAGCATTGCCAAGCTGGTATGGTCGGTGCTATCAACGCGTAAGTCTTCGTTCTTGCATTCCCAAACAAATCCACTAACTCTATACGTACAGTCCTACATCTGGCAACAAAACAATGTCTGCCTTTGTCGCTCTCGCCGCTCAAGCTACGGAGAACCTCTCCCCCGGCCAAGCAGCCGGCTCAGGCGGCGCCGCAGGCAACACACCCACCTCGCCTTCAGCTGGTGGTGGCGCGAACTCTGGTACCGATAGTACCTCTGGTGGTGCTGCAGGTGGTGCTAGTAGCTCTGCCAGTGGTGCTCCTGCTCAGGCCACTGCTAATGTTGCTGCTGGTGGTTTCAGCCCGCAGAGCTACATTGGAGCTGCTGCTGCGGTTGTTGCTGCTGTCGTTGGTGTTTTGTAAGGGAGCCGTTGGTGAATTTATGGAGGGAAGAAATGTATGCTTTTTTGCTGTGATACCAATTCTAGGATGATGATACTGAGCTGGTTCTACACTCAGATTTGGGCGTGTTGTTTTATAGTTCACGGAAATTAATGAGATAGCTATTGACCTCACTTATAGTTCAATTTTGATGTTCCCTGTTTTCAATCGGAAACAATGATATTTAGACGAAAGGGACCGCTTTGAACTCACATGTAGTTGGTGCTTCTCTTCACTTCGTCTTCTAGTTCTCATGCTCTACTTCGCAAGGCCATTTCCAATAGAACTCTAGTACCTAGGTAGGATACGTTTCTTATCAGCAACCGCAGGTTATTGAACTTCTCGAGAGTAACCACAAACTTATCGCACCGCTGCTTGGAAATATATCCGTGCCTCTCTGCTTACGTTAGTCCAAGCCATATATATGCTGTGAACAAGTCACAGTTGTGTCCTTGATCTTGGAACGACGCTCTTTCAGTGATTTCGACTCTAATTCTGAGTTTGAGTTGCTCTGTTGACCAGTTTCATCCAACAATTGTTGTTTCTCAGTAGTCGTGTCGATCTAGAGGGCGTAGTGTTGTGGCAGCATTCTCGTGCTCAATGACGTCCTGCCTGTTGTCTCCACAGTCTAGACGGTCTGTCGAACTTGGTGGGGATACGA
>Ga0265797_10011243_pt1 | contig 11251 bp, 9 predicted proteins | sample P2T30metagenome_FD_192433 | JGI IMG/M metagenome (GOLD analysis project Ga0265797, IMG submission 192433) | Plant litter microbial communities from East Loma Ridge, Irvine, California - P2 T30 | ecosystem: Environmental > Terrestrial > Plant litter > Unclassified | place: USA: California... | reverse complement strand
CGACGCCAACACCGCTCGTGATCTGGTTGAGGTAGTCGCCGCAGTGTCCCAGATATAGCAGATCCCAGTCCTGCGGTGCGCCCCATGGGTAGACAGAGGTGTCAACATTGGCGGTCTTGCCCAGCGAGCGCGCAGCGCGTTGCGCCAGTGGTACCTGGACAGTCTTAAGGCGGATGTCCCAATCAATGTCGTCTTCAAAGATCAGAGCCGTCTCTTGTCCCGACTCCAAGAACTCGCGCAGAACCACGTGGTGGCTCAGCCATGCCTTCACCGTCCCTGTCATGACCTCCGACTCGCTCTTGTTATGCCACTTGAAGTTATCCACATCTTCATCCGTCCAGACTGGCTGTACCGGGATCGTGAGCTCCAGACCAGTCACCTCGGCAGCCTGCTCCAGGTGATTTCTTCGCGGCGACCCAGGCCCTGAGACTGCCCATAGTCCACCGAAACCGAGTGTCGCATTCGTCGCAGTCAAGTCGCCGCTGGGGTAGTTGGCCAGCGGGAAGACGGGTCTAGTTGTTGACGCGCCATTGTGGTAGTAAAGAAAGATAGTAACCAAGCCGATGGCCAGCAAGGCGTATAGTGAAGGAAGGCGTGAGGCGCGTGAGGCGAGCATTATTGTGGCGTGACCTGGGACTTTCGCAAGGCTGAAGCCGGCGTGAGACACGGCCCTCTCGGTGTTGGGCCTCCTCCTAGTGCAGAAGCTGGGGTGGTGGCATCCAAGGGCCACAGCGTGCGTGTGGAGGGAGTGCGAGAAAGTAGAGGCGAGGTTGCAGGATGGCAAGGCAATGTAATAGATGAGGTGGAACGAGAGACGGGTCGCGCGCCTTACTGGGTCGGATCAGGTCAGGGCATGGGCGACGACGACTGGACGTTGGATGGCGACAGTGCGACGACACATGTAATCTCTCGATCCCCGGCGCGCGTTTTAGCAGCAGCAGGAGGCATACGTAAGATACTACTACTGCATCAGTGCAGCACCACCGCCGGGAACCTTGTCGAACCCCTGCCTCCTGAAGGCTAAGGCCGAGAAGAGGATCCAGTTTGTTGAGACCCGCTCGTTCCAAGATCGAGCGACTCTACTGCCCCGCCATTGAGAGTCTGGGGAGAGGGTTGTGAAGATGATATCCTGTATTTCTTTCTTTCAAAGGTAATCAATATCACGACTATCTTTTTCTTTGCACAGGTGGTCACAGATTCAGCCTTACGATCTTCTTCGCATGGAGGATGCACAAACTCAGACTAGCTAAGCACCATCTCTATTGGTCCTGATACGCCACCTGACAAGGTTATTTGTTGTGTAAGCCTCCCAATGCAATAAACTATCCAACAAATCATGGGATAGAAGGAGTTGATTCGTTGACAAGTTGATCATTCCTTTCGCCTCTCTGTGCATTCGAGTCAGTCTGCTCATGCTCGCGATTGCAGCAAGCAGCATACGCACAGTGCCTGAAACAACCCTCGTCGCAGATCATTGAGCTAGGTCCATGTAGAGACGACTTATTCTCCGCCTCCTTCGTGTATGCAACTTCTACTAGCCCTTACAAGTGCCTAACGGCTGCTCGGAGTAAAGGGCATCGCGATCATTCATTGTGGTTTGTATTTAATCTACTCGATCCCACGGCTGCATCAATGACACTACCATGGTCTGCGCTGTCCTCCACTCTGTACGGGGCCGAGGGAGAACGACCACAAGTATCATCTCAGTAAGCAGAAGGAGATACTACAAATCTACCTTGGCCGAAAGGCATCAAGCCCACCTTCAGCTGGACGAGTGTACATGCTAGATCTCATCTCACCGCAACGGCCACGAGGCGGCGAGCAGCTCCTGAAGTCATATGCTCTGTCGTCGTGTTTGATTCGCTAAGGATATTGGTCCCGGCATTCACGAGATATCAGGCGCCTCTCTTGGGCAAAGACTCTGTCATCGTAGTGCCGGTGCTGAGCATACAAGCCCTGTCGTTCGCGAAGCGGTGAACGGCTCCTTCTGGCAGAGGTGCTGCCATCGTGTCTGTGAGCGTTTAGGATGTGGCCCTTGGCTTGCTTGTATGCTGGCGCAGCAGTGAGCGTCTCTCATAGTCAGAAGTCCTGTCATCGTAGCTCTGGTGCGGAGGGGATTGGCCCTGACTCTGACGTGTAGCAGTGAGGGACTCTCACACTCAGAGGTCCAGTCTTCATACTGGGAATAGTTGCTCCTCCTATTCGGCATGTTTCGGTCGTGGAGGTGAAGGAGGAGTCGGCCAGAGCACCACGCCCGACACAGCGATGTGCCGCTGGGGTCAGATGACCAAAGTGAACCTGCGCGAAGGCATTGCCGGACTGCTCATGTAGTGCGGCAGCGAGGGCTTCGGACTACGGCCACTCAGCCTGTACAGAGGAGTGCGGGAGCAACGATCGTCGTTGCGCGCGTATCCTCGGGATACGAGTCACGCTCACCCTCGCACTCACGTCTTGGTGGACCATGCTGAGGTGAGTATGCTGGGTGGCGCTTGTAGTCGCGCTCTCTGTAGTCACGGTCATCGTCTTCGCTCAGATACCTAGGCTGACCAGGGCGCGGTGCCGTCAAAGACCTTCGTGTTGCGGCGCAGTAGCAGTCGTGCTGGAGCTGCTCAGCCGTCCGAGGGAGCCGACCTCTGGCGTCCTGCCTCGCCAGCTGTCAAGCGAGCCATCGTGCATCTTCAGGATTCTGCGGCTGGTGATAGCAACCACGAAGATCCTCTCACTTACGTGTGCTAAGCTATTTAGCGCCCATAGTGAGGGAGGAATAAAGAACAGGGGAGAAACGGGACATGAGTCCCACCTTTAACGACTAGAAGTCGGAAAAGGCTACAGTGTGCAGATACGCTGCACTGGATCACCTACAACAGCTGTACCGCGAGATACAGCTGTTGCAAAGCTGGAAGGAGGAAGGAGGAAGAACAGGGGAGAAATGGGACGGGGTCCCACCTTTAACGACAGAGTCGGAAAAGGCACATTGTGCAGATACGCTGCACCGGATCACCTGCAAAACCGTATCTTGCGATACAGTTGTTGCAAAGCTTGGAGAAGGGAAGAGGAAGGAGGAAGGAGCAAACGTGCGCGATGTTTATGGAAGCCTAGAGGCCGGGTCTTGGCATTGACTTCGTGTCTTCCTCAAGCAGCAGTGCAACATGGCGGCCACTAAATGCAGTGCTCTTGACACAGATGCGATGATCTGAAGTGCGATCGTGATACAACGTGTTTTGTTCTTGCTCTCCGGAATGGCCGAAACATTTAGTGTCGCTTGAGTGATGAACTTCGTGGCTGCAGGTAGAGTCAAAGAAGTGATGCTGAGCACGCCAGTTGCAAGTGGTAATGCTACGAGCCTCGATGGGTCGCCTTGTTTAAAAACAAATGTATTGTCATCATTCGTCACTGATACATGAAAGATTTCAAGACAGCTAGCAAGTCCCACCCTCGCCCAACGAGAAAACACCACGGATTATCGCCTTGTTCGGCCTTATCTTGAAATCACCGAGCCAGAATGGTCTACCTTACTCTCCGCCACCATCGTCGCCTCCACCGTCGTCCATTCCGTCCTGGTAACTGTAGTTATTGTCAGTGTTCGTTGCCTCATAATCACAAGATTTCGATCAAACTCACCCGTCCTGGTAGTCGTCATTATCGTTCGCCATCATGCCACCGATTGCCATCCCGCCAAGCATACCAGCACCAAGACCGAGTGCTGCACCTCCACCAGCACCCATGCCTCCGCCTGGTCTTCTTTGAGGCTGCCCATAGCCGCCGTACATTGGCTGTTGGCCATACATCATCGGTCCTCCCATCGGCTGTTGGTGTCCATACATGCCGCCCTGTTGAGGATAACCTCCGTACATTTGCTGCTGGTGACCGTATCCCTGCTGGTAATGTCCGCCTCCTCCATAGCCTCCTCCACCGTACTGCTGGGGCGGCCTTGATGAACTGCTACCGCCGAGCTTCGAGGAGATCTTAGAGAAGAGGCCGCGCTTCTCTTCGCGAGGAGGCAGCTGGTTCTGCTGACCGTAGGGACTCGGGCTGCCGGCGCCGTGCTGTTGTGAAGGTCCGCTACCGCCGGCGCCGTAGTAGTTATCTGCTGCGCCGCGAGAGCTCGAGCTTCCATGTCCTTGACGCGCCTGCTCCTCTTGCTGCAATCTCCTCGCCATAGCCTCGTCGCTCTCGCCAGTAGCGTTTGGTGTCACTGCGCCGTAGGGGTTATTGCTTCCGAAAGCGCCGCTCTTCTCTGCAGGCGTGTGACTTGAAGAGTTATGGTCGTAGCCTGGCGGCGCTCCTGGTGGCGGCGCATTACCGGAAGGGTATGCGGGTTGAGTAGGCTTCTCCCATGTTGTTTCTTTGGTGACTGTGTTTGCGTAAAACCACGCCTGGTACTGGTCATTCCAGATCGCTTTCCAGCCCTCGGGAAGCGTGGGAGGGGGTGGGCCCTGGATGGTTCATGCAAGGTCAGTGACAGCACAGTGCAGCGCAGTAAGGCGTAGGTGCATAAGGTTATGGTCTTAGCACGGCCAGGGTATAGGTGTACTTACGCTGGGCGGCGCGAATTCTGACATGTTTGTGATCGATTTCTGGTGTGACGAGCGAGGGGATATCTTGTCGCACGACGATGAGGCGTGGCGACGGCTATATACCGCGATGGCTCGCTTGGTATCTCTCGCGAAGGCAACCTGGGATCTTGGACGTTGTCGTCATTGTCGCTGCGCCCCGCTCGTGATTGCTTGGCCTGGATTCTCGAACAAAGAAGAACCCCGCCACCTTCTCTCTGTAGGGCTATGCTTTCACTCAAAGCCACGTTTTCTGTGGCGATCTCTTCACTGCGTGTTGGCGAAAGTATGTAGGTGTATAGCTTCGATCACCTCACTTCAAGCCAGTATCAAAATGTGTCCGTGTGAAGCTCACTTACATGATCGCGGTTTCCCATCCCCTGCTTCAAATCCAGATTCAATGTGGGCAGGCATTGACTTCGGCAAGAGCAAACACCAGCTATCAATGTATTTTCTGCACCGAGGTTTGACAAATATCTACTTGTACCCATCTTGCTGTTGGAAAAGACGACCAAGAAAGCATACGCGCGTCGTGAGCTAATCATTGTTCAGGCGCATTGTGATTAGGGTTAGTGTTGGTGTGAGATGAAATCAGAGAATCTGGTGTGAATCACATTCGCATCGCTTCCTGTACCTGTGGTTCCAGTTTAATTTGGATATCAGCCCAAAAATCGAATTGGCATACAGCATTGTATGAAGGCATATGGCATGGGGATTGTCCTGTAGTGAAATATGAAGTTTGACGTGCTGAACGTGGACACATACAAAACTACATATAAAGTTGGAGCTTACTTACGTGCACATGAACTCGTCCATTTTCAAGTCTCATTACCGAGGAGCGAAAAATGGTCAAGCCGGTTGCAAAAGTCAGATATGACATGAGTTATCTTAAGATGAACGGATAAGTGTTCATTTAGCATGTATCGTGCTGTCACTCCACAAGACTTGACATATGTGATGCTGAAGTCTGTTTCGGAAGTTTAAATATGTCCCTGGCAGATGATTCGAACACTGATCCTGAGACAGTCCGGTTCTGATAGATCTATAACTGGTACAGAGACAGCAATACTCGACACACATCAAGCCGTGAGACGATATCGTGAAATGGAGAATGTCGAGTCCTTGAGGGGATATATTGTTCGTCGGTATACTGTATACAGACTTGTGACGGCCTGTGCTTGAGAATTACAGTTCAAAGCCGACGTCCCGAACCATCAACCAGGACAGGCAACGTGGTCCAATGTAAGATGCTCAACGCGAGATTCATTGGTGGCCTCAGTACTCATTGCCGTAAGCCCGTCAAGTCATTTGGATGATTATTCTATTTCGATGAACATACATTTCTACACGAACGGCTGCTGGCGGACGGCTCGGATCAAAGTCTGGGTCACGTGCGGGTAAGGCTGTGGCTTGTTGAGTGGAGCGAGTCGTCTAAGCTCCGACGTCTTCGCGTCCAAGTCCCTCAAGCAACCTCCACTCCGCGCCTGTCCTCATTGTGTATCATTATCCATCTTTCGCAAGCAATATACTCGGCGGGGTGTGCGCGCTGAGGACATTGGACAAGCGACTCGCGATCAGTTCTCCAATTATCGACCGCCATGGGGAAGTCGTAAGCAGCAAGTGCCATTCGAGTCCCAGTATACGCCTGCTCGCTCTGCCGTAGCACTTGCGCTTATCTTCTACCTCCCAGCCTGGTGAGTTCCAACCCAACTTCTCAAACAATAAAAGCTGCTGTGTACCGCCATGGCAAACAGACATGGAGCACTCATCCGCCACCATGCCGCGCACGAGGTATCGCGCCCCGGAATCCCAGCAACTAACCCTGCCATTCAGATCCACGTCACCAACTTCAAGCACCTCGTCTGAGCGCCGCGAGACACTCTGGTCTGATTTTACCGAACCAACATTCCTTTGTAAACGTGGACGAGTGCGCTCTCAGCTGTTTTCGCCCGATCAGCATACTCTTGAACTTCCAAACACGTATCTTCCAAAGACAGCTTCAAGGCCAGCACTTGAGCAGTTGCGCTTTGGATCCTCGGGCCTTGCTCACAACATAAATCTCGCCGACAACCCTTCCCTTCCAGAAAAATCCACAGACGCTGGGATCTTCTTAGAAAGCGAATTTCCGCCTTTGCAACGACATTCTTCGACTCTTCCAATTATTGTAGATAGCGGCTTCGAAAAGCGTCGCATCACGCAACCAGAAGCACGCCATCCCCAAAGGATATCTTCCGCCCCAGTTCCAGACTCTCGGGTCCGGTCTAGAAAGCCGACACTCAGATCCATTCGATACCGTGACGGTGGGCTTGACAGTCAAAGCAGCCAACACGCAAGCCTCGCTCCAATCGGAACCGAAGAGTCAAGCTCTGTTGACGTCACGATCAAGTCTTCACGTAAGGACTCTCTTCTAACACCGGTGGAGGCTGAACAGCGTCAAATCCGGAATGATATGGCCTCGGCCTTTTCGCAAATGTCTGGAGATGCGCGGAGGCACTACCCTTCGGGTACAACCCGCTATGAAAATCGCCCGCCTGTAAATCGAGCAACACCGTGCAAGAATGGACCTTTGTGTAGGAAATTCCAAGAAGGTCGGATTCCATTCCCTATATGACTCCTCACGATCTCTGAAGCTTATCGTAACCAGGAACATGCCCATTTAATCATGACTTTTCGTCAGCCATGCCGTCAGCAAATGGACTTGGCGTGTTCGTTTCCCAGTCCTTTCTATTACTATCATATGCTAAAGCCCATTCCATAGCCCGAAGAAATCCTTCAATGTCGAATCGCCCTCGTTTACCCCCAAGACGCTGGCCGCACAGCCTGCTGTAGTACAGACCAAGAACATGGGCATATCGCCCAAGGCTGCTGCCGCTGCTGCATTTACCCCTAGGGGCTCAGGTACGCAGAAATCCGGCCGTAAGGAACGTCGGGCAGCGCCGCAAGGCTCACAGCTCGAAGGCACGGTAACACCTGCATCGATTTCGCACTCGAAAGCTCCCTCGAACGAATTCATCCCTCAGCAGGGCTTCCAGACCAGCTTCCAGGAGTTTGTGCCTCAGAACTTTGTATCACCATCGCAGGTGCGTCTAATACCATACTCACAAAAGAAATGTCATGTGGACGACTTTCTAAGATCCTGCAGGTTGACTCGCAGACCCAGCTGAGCGGTCAAATAAACGCATTCGCAGACCCCTTTCTGGCATCTCAAGCATTACAGGGGCTTGATGCGACACAAGCAACTATTAATCCGTACGCAGAGCAAGCACCTAGTGTTGGCGCCCAGGCTTTCTTCCAAGACGCTACAAGCTTCAGACACCCTCTGAATTATCACCTATACGCTTCACTAGGTCCCAGAAGGGACCAGATCACGCAATATCAACGAGCGACAGCCGACTTCTTTATCCCGGATGATCTCCGTGAAGACCTGCAGCGGAAAGCAGAGGCGACACTGCAGACGTTCCCTAACAGCACGCTGCCGCAGAATGTCGACAACCATTTCCACTCGTTGGTCGCCCTGGATACGGTCAATTCTAGGACATCCGCCACTTTTGGCTACCCGAGTTGGATTTACAAAGCAACATCGAGCATCGATGGCAACACATACGCACTGCGACGCATCGAGGGCTTCCGACTGACAAGCGACCAAGCCATCAACACCAAAACAGCGTGGAAGAAAGTCGTCAATGGCAACGTTGTCCGAGTGCATGATGCATTTACTACACAAGCCTTCGGAGACCGGTCACTTGTCGTGGTCGTGGACTATCATCCGTTGGCGCAAACCGTAGCGGACAAGTTCTTTTCACGCGCAGCGCTTGCCAGCAGAGCTAATCAAATTGTACCCGAGCAAGAAATCTGGAGCTACATCGTTCAGCTTGCCAATGGACTCAAGGCTGTTCACTCTGCTGGCTTGGCAGCGAAGACTCTAGTCCCCTCGAAGGTCCTAGTGACTTCCAAGAACCGACTCCGGTTAAGCGGCTGCTCAGTACTTGACATTGTACAGTTCGAGCAGTCTGCATCACTTATCGACCAACAACAAGCAGACTTGCAAGATCTCGGTCGACTGATCATCGACATCGCCGCACGGAACTCCACAGCACATAACAACCCAGCGAAGGCGCTGGAGCTGGTTAGCCGTAGCTACACGGACAGACTACGGGCTTGTCTACAGTGGCTGCTTTCACCACCACAAATTGACCCACAGACGGCGACTGAAGAGGCATTGGCCTCAAGCGCCGAATACAACGTCAACACACTCATCAGCAACATCTCAGACCACGTCATGACCACCTTTGACAGCAGTCTCTCGCAGAACGACGACCTATCCTCTAACATGATGACAGAGCTAGAGAACGGCCGACTTGTCCGCCTCCTCACAAAGCTCAACGCCATCCTCGAGCGACCGGAGTCCTCACCTCCCAACTCAACAAACCCACCTGCACATCTCAACCAGCCATCGAATGCATGGAGCGAGACCGGTGAACGCTACTACTTGAAGCTCTTCCGGGACCACGTCTTCCACCAAGTTGACCATGAAGGTCGTCCAGTTCTCGACCTGGGTCACATGCTCACATGTCTCAACAAGCTCGACGCGGGTATTGACGAGCGCATCCAGCTTGTCAGCCGCGAGGAACAGAACATCTTCATCGTTAGCTACCGCGAACTTAAGAGGGGCGTGGAAGCTGCGTGGGGAGATCTCAGTCGTGGCAATCGCGCTGGCAGGCGCTGAATAACCTGAATCGTTTCCAACACGGGGCATGGTCTTGCGCGGGACAGAAAGCTTTCTTACGACGTTCGCTTGAGATGAACAGTGCGACGAGGGAATGCGAAGGTAGTCAATTGTCGCAGCTGGTGGGCACGGATTGGGTAAAGGTAACGTACGATAAGAGAGTGCGAGGAGACTGACGGGAAGCCCGCCGGCGCGACGATCTGGACGTTAAGCAACAACTTTTAAATAGACCTTTTCCATCAATGCAATTGTGCGTTTTTCCAAATCTTTTCCATCAGACCGTGATTGCGGTCTGCTCGCCTGCTGATCGACGCGATCGACATCAAGCGAAAGTGCCGTAAGATTGTGCACCTTGCACTGGATGGTGTTCAGAGTCCAGACTTCGCGGGAGCTGGTGTAGATCTTTATATCATTGCCTCACGCGAGGACCACCATGTACACACGGCCAACGAGTTACGCCGCTTTTTGGAACATGTACGGCGAAGAGATGATCAAGAGTGCCACGAAATGTCTTTTGCCAATCAAAGGCTTCGGAATACAGTGTATTTGCAAGATACCTTTTTTTCTTCCCCCGCTGGAAGCGAATAGATATGTACAAATCACAGCCGCTAAAAAATCATCACAGAAAGAGCTCAACTAGCAGAACTCTCTATCTAAATGCCAATCTTGTAGCCACCGGGCAACAGCTTCTGGAAGACTCTCTCGGGGTCGTACTTGCGAGACACATCAAGCAGACGCTGCTTGTTCTTCTCGCCGTAACCATCGTAGATGTCCTGGAAGTAAGTCGAGTCGCCCATGTAGGTGAAGGGGTCGTAAACACCAGCTTCTTGAGTAGCGTTGCCGATGGCCCAGGTGGTCTCCTTGACCCAGGCGTGCACCTGCTCGTCGTACTGCGTGCCGTTCCACTCGACGACTTCGGCCCACGCCATGTAGGTGCCCTTGGCCTCGGGGTCGAAGCCGAGCGCGTTGCCGCCCGGGTTGGAGGCGAGGGAGCCCTTGAGCCAGAGGTCGCCGATGGGTTGCCAGTCGACGCAGACGAGGATCAGGTCCTCTTCGGGGACGATGGCTTGCAGGGCGGGCACGCGCTCGAGGAACATGTCGTTGACGATCTTCACGCCGCGGAGCAGGTCTTCGTAGGTCTTGCCAACGTGGGTGCCGGCGATGAACATGTTGTTGATGCCGTCGACGACGAGCTTGCCGGTTTCATCGGCGAACGCGGCGTGGGTGGTGAAGCCGACGCTGTTGGCTACGGCGGGAATGTCGAAGAAGGGAGCGAAGCAGTCAGGCTTCTCAACATCAGGAGCATCGTAGTACAGGATGACGGCGCCGACGGTGGCATCGCCCTGCTGGATGACCTGGGGAACAATGTGGGCAAGAGGGTCGGTGTTGTACTGGGAGAAGTTGGCGGTAGCCTCGAGGAAAGCCGGGATATCGGTGACGGAGTAGACGCCAGCAAGAACCTGGTTGGAGGGGAAGGTGTTGACCTTGAACTTGGTGACGATGCCGTAGTTGCTGCTGCCACCCTTCAGAGCCCAGAATAGCTCGGGATCAGAGCAGGCGGTGGCGTACTTGACGGTACCGTCCGCAAGGACAATCTCGTACTCGATGACGTTGTCGGCAGCCCAGCCGTGCTGGTTGCCGTGGAAGTTGACACCGCCGGCCAGGAGAAGACCAGGGACACCGACAGGAGAGAGACGACCTCCAGCGCAGGTCAGGTTGAACTCGCTGAGGTAGCTGAAGACCTTGCCCCAGTTGTGGCCGGGACCGATCCAGGCGTACTTCTCCTCCTCGTTGACCTCGAGGGCAGTCAGGTTGGACATAACGAACAATGGTCCGTCATCAATGTTGTTGGAGCCCTATGCATGATTCGTTAGCTTCGTGCTGAGGCGTGTTGTGAAACATGGGATCCACGTGGGAATTGCCACCGGAAGACACGCAAGCCACAAGGACTATTCCAAGACACGGCATATTT
>Ga0265797_10011241_pt1 | contig 11253 bp, 6 predicted proteins | sample P2T30metagenome_FD_192433 | JGI IMG/M metagenome (GOLD analysis project Ga0265797, IMG submission 192433) | Plant litter microbial communities from East Loma Ridge, Irvine, California - P2 T30 | ecosystem: Environmental > Terrestrial > Plant litter > Unclassified | place: USA: California... | reverse complement strand
TGGTTAGATGTATTCTTACCGGTAAGATGATCCCGTAAGATCACCGCTGTCACCTCATCTTCCTTTTCAACAAGAGCGGTATGAAATCTTCGAACTTTTGAGGCCAGCGTGTCCAGATAATCATTAAGTTCCCGGATCTCCTCGCGCAGGCCAGTGCCTTTTCCTTTAAGCGCGGACCAGAAGCTGGGAACAATTCCCTGCCGACAGAATATTCCGAATGTTTTCCTTTCACGGTAATCCGTAAATAGATGGGCATCATCTCGCCCTTGATAAAATTTTTTGGTCTTTTCAGATAGAATAAAAGATGAAAATTGTAACTCATAATGATACATTTAAAATTAAACAAATGTACATTTGAGCCAGTGAGTCATCAAGATGTTCGTCAGTCGAACGAGCTGTAAATCAATATCTTACAAAATAATCCAGCACCCGAACATTTCGGAATAATTCTGGTTTTGATATTTCAATCAATCTGCTGACTTACAGTGTTTTAGAAAAAATCGTCAATTTTCGACTCACCAAAATTAACCATTCAGAATGGTCAAAAACGGGTCTTAATGAGTTATAAAAACCAAAACAAAGTCTTGAAAATCAACGATTTGCGCGACAATGTTCTGGTTTGAATCCAAGGAAGTGGTCCCGACGAGAATCGAACTCATATCTAAAGTTTAGGAAACTTCTATTCTATCCGTTGAACTACGGGACCAAGGTAATTTAGATTTGCAGAATTACGATTTTAGATTTACAAATGCAAAACTAAAACCGCAATATTAACAATATTATCTTATTACACTACCTGCTTCAAATTTTTCGGCAGGTGCTACAAAAGTAAGTTTTCCTTCTGAATTTTCAGCCATCAAAATCATCCCTTGTGATAAAATGCCTTTAATTTCTCTCGGCGCCAGATTAACGATGATGCTTACCTGTTTGCCGATAATTTCTTCCGGCTTATAATGCTCGGCAATGCCAGACACGACGGTGCGTTCATCTATCCCGGTGTTGACCGTTAACTTTAACAATTTCTTTGTTTTCTCTACTTTTTCTGCAGCGACAATGGTAGCTACCCGGATATCCATGGCAGAGAAATCATCAAAATTGATATTTTCTTTTGCTGGTATAGCCACTGCATTGTTTGCCGCGTTTGTTGATTTGCTTTGGTTAAGTTTTTCGATTTGAAAATCAATCTCAGCATCTTCAATTTTTTCGAACAACAGCGCAGCCGCTCCAATTTCATGACCGCGTTTTAATAAATCTACTGCACCTGCATCATCCCAATCATTCACTCCATTTCTAAGCATATTCATTAATTTCTCTGCTGTGAACGGTAAAAATGGTTCGATTAATATTTGAATATTGGCTGCAATTTGAAGAGACAGGTGTAAAATGGTGCGAACGCGATCTTCATCCGTTTTAATTAATTTCCACGGCTCTGTTTCTGCTAGGTATTTATTGCCTAAACGGGCTACGTTCATTACTTCAGACAAAGCTTCTCTAAAGCGATAGTTTTCTATGGAAGCTGAAACCTTAGCTGGATAACCGGCCAGCTCATCTATTACGGCCTGATCTACCGGCGTGATCTCCATACAGGTAGGCACCAAGCCATTAAAATATTTATGGGTAAGCACCAGCACCCGGTTTACGAAATTTCCTAAGATGGCCACGAGCTCATTGTTGTTTCTGGCTTGAAAATCTTTCCAGGTAAAATCGTTGTCTTTGGTTTCTGGAGCGGTTGCCGTAAGCACGTAGCGTAACACATCTTGCTTACCTTCAAACTCGCGCAGGTATTCGTTTAACCAAACGGCCCAGTTTTTTGAAGTGGATATTTTCTGTCCTTCGAGGTTTAAAAACTCATTTGCCGGAACGTTATCTGCCAGTGTATAATCGCCATGTGCCATTAACATGGCAGGGAAGATGATACAATGGAAAACAATATTGTCTTTACCGATAAAATGCACCAATTTGGTTTCATCGCTTTTCCAATACTCTTCCCAACCGCATTTATCGCTTTCGTAGTTATTAATATAATATTCTTCTGCCTTTGGGTTCCATACATCTAACTTGGCATAATTGCAAAGTTCTTTTGTGGCGGAAATGTAGCCAATTGGTGCATCAAACCAAACGTATAGCACCTTACCTTCTGCATCTCGAAGTGGCACGCGTACTCCCCAATCTAAATCCCTTGTCATTGCGCGAGGCTGTAAGCCTGCATTTAACCAGCTTTGGCATTGGCCATAAACATTTGGTCTCCATTCTTTATGACTCTCGATATAAGCTCTTAACCTCTCCTCGTATTGATCTAATGGGAGAAACCAGTTTTTAGTTTCCTTTAGGATTGGCTGATCTCCGGAAAGGGTAGATTTTGGATTAATCAGGTCTGTAGCGTTTAGCGTTGAACCACAATTTTCGCACTGATCGCCATAAGCATTTTCGTTTCCACACTTTGGACAGGTACCGGTGATGTATCGATCGGCAAGAAACTGTTTTGCTGAGGGATCATAATATTGTTCGGTAACTTCTTCTGTAAATACACCTTTATTATGCAGGGTTGTAAAAAAATCGGATGCGGTTTGGTGATGCGTTTGCGAAGAAGTACGGTGGTAAATATCAAAAGAAACGCCGAATTCTTTAAAAGAATCGCCAATAATTTTATGGTATTTATCTACTACTTCTTGTGGCGTAATGCCTTCTCGTTTGGCTTTTAACGTAATGGGAACACCATTCTCGTCTGATCCGCAGATGAACTTTACGTCGCGCTTGTTGGACCGCAGGTAACGGGCATAAATATCTGCGGGGATGTACACACCAGCAAGGTGCCCTATGTGCACAGGCCCGTTGGTATAGGGAAGTGCTGCCGTTACGGTATATCTTTTTATTTTACTATTATCCAAAACATTTTTTATTAATTTGGCAAAGATAAGTGTTTTGAAGATGATTAAACAGCCCCCATATTTAAAAAAAGGAGATAAGATTGCATTGGTTTGCCCGGCGAAGAAATTACCAAAGTCTATTGATAAAGCCATAGCGCTTTTAACGGAATGGGGACTGGAGTTAGTTGTTGGTGAAAGCGTTTATGCAAGCCATGACCAGTTTGCCGGAACGGATGCGTTGAGGGCAGCTGACATTCAACATTGTTTAGATGATGCTTCTATTAAAGCCATTATTGCCGGAAGAGGGGGTTATGGAACTATTCGAATTATTGATACGCTCGACTTTACGCAATTTAATTTGCAACCGAAATGGGTGGTTGGTTTTAGTGACATTACGGTTCTGTTGTCTCACATCATTGCGCAGCACGAGATACAATGCATCCATGGCCAGATGCCTTATACCTTTGAAGAAAGTACACCAGAAGCTTTAGCCTCTTTGAGAAATGCTTTGTTTGGTGCGAAACAGGTTTATACTTACGAAAGTAAATTTACTAATCGTGCGGGTGAAACAGAAGGCATATTGGTTGGCGGAAATTTAACCTTGCTTACCATGTTACAAGGGTCTGCTTCTGAAATGGACTTTAACAATAAAATTCTTTTTCTGGAAGATGTTGGCGAACATGAATACAGTATAGACAGGATGTTGAGGATGTTAAAAAGGGCAGGCAAACTGGCTAATTTGAACGGCCTGATTATTGGTGCTTTTAACGAAATTGAAGCAGAGCAAATACCTTTCGGACAAACTGCAGATGAGGTAATCTGGGATATTGTGAAAGAATACGATTACCCCGTTTGTTTCAATTTTCCGACAGGGCATATTGACAATAACCTGAGTATGGTTTTAGGCGCAGCTGTATCTTTGGAAATAGGAATCAATAACGTTCAATTTAAATATTTATAACATGGCAATTTTTGACAATTTAGGCAAATACCGCAACACGGGTTTGCTATTGATGCGGATCGGCATTGGCATTATGTTCATTGTTCACGGCTTTCCGAAACTTGCCGGCGGCCCTGCTGGCTGGGAACAACTGGGTGGGAGCATGAAGGTAGTAGGCGTAAGCTTTTTCCCTATATTTTGGGGATTTATGGCCGCCGTAGCCGAAACTTTTGGAGGCTTTCTTTTGATTGTGGGTTTATTTTTTAGGCCAGCCTGTATTTCCCTTGTTTTCACCATGATTATTGCTGCTTTGGTTCATTTTGGTAAAGGAGATGGTTTGGGTGGCGCCAGCCATGCAATAGAATTAGGCATTGTATTTCTGGGTTTAATTTTTATCGGGCCGGGGAAATATAGTGTGGATAAGAAATAAGACTCGCTAAAGTGGCAAAGCTGAGTTTAGCCTTCAAACGCTAATACGAAGTGATATCAGACCTGGTTGTGTTTAATTGCTTAGGGATAAAAACAGCTTATATCTCCTAGCGCAAGTTTGTTGTTTGAGGCAACGGATTTAAAATGATCTGTTTATGGTTTGTCAATCAAATAGACTGTATGCTTAATTCGAATCAAAAAAGGGATTGAAACATGGTTTCAATCCCTTTTTTGATGCTAATGTTAACTAAAGTGAATTAACCAATGGGTTAGTATTCAGTTCGCCAATTGGAATTGGGAAAGTATAACGCTGATCTGTAACGGGAATATTAGCACCAGCACCAAAAGATGGTATAGGAGCTGCTTTTCTAGCTAAATCGTTATATCTAAATCCTTCAGCTAAAAGCTCAATTCTTCTTTCTTTTAAAATAGCAGCCTCTAGTGTCGCTGGCGTGGTAAGCGCACCGTAAACATAGCTCGCATCAGAACGCGTGCGTACAGCTTGAAGCAATGCTCTCGAGCGAACCAAATTTCCGCCTGGTGCCAATGCTTCAGCTTCTGCAACATTTAAAAGTACTTCAGCATATCTTAAGATGGGCACGAAATCTATAAAGGGAGATACTGCACTATATTTAATTGGATACGAATGGAGTACCCCTGAGATAGTTGCATCTTGTGTTAGAAGAGATTTTCTTGCATCAGTTGTAGGCCAGGCTGGATCTACATAGATACCTGCACCGGTTTTGTTTAGCGAGAACTCCAAGTTACCATTGTTAGCCCAACTATAATAATAACCTAATTGGTTTTGTGTACCTGGTGCATTTGTATCTGCCATAGGGAAGGAGAAAATCGACTCTGAAGTTGTGAAAGGTGCTGAAAAAACACTTACCACACTTGCCTGCAGGGCATGAGCAGTTCTTGCTGAGTTGGTAAAAGGGGCAGCTTGTGGAACAATTTTGTTTCCTTCTTCCAGCACTTTTGCGTAATTACCCATTGCCAGGTAAACACGGGTTTTTAAGGCAATGGCAGAATTTTTATGCGCACGGGTAGTGCGTAATAGCGGTGTAGTATAAGTATCCGGTAAACCGGCTTCTGCCTCATCCAAATCTTTTAAAATCTGCGCGTAGATTGCGGCCACCGAACTGCTTTTCAATGCGTTATTTGCCAACGAAGTCTCAGGTGTTAAACGTAGAGGCAAACCTCTGGAAGCACCGTTATCTGATACGTAAGGTTTTGCAAAAATCTGAATAAGTGCAAAATAGTTTAGCGCCCGGATAAACTTTGCTTCACCTGCATAATTTGCATTAATTGCTGGTGTTAACACAGAACTGTTTTCAGCTAAACCTGCAAGAAATAGGTTTGTTCTATTGATTGTTAAATAGGCTTGAGAGAAAAAACTTGCAATGTAGGTATTAGTTGAGTTGTTAGTGGCCTGATAAACATCATAACCTGTTACACTATTACCAGTTCTATTGACAAATTCTTCTGCCCTGATATCGTTATAAATTAAATAACGCCCTCCAAACAGGGATCCGTTTTTTGATGATGAATAAAGGCCGTTTACCTGCCCAAGAATTCTGGTTGCATTGGCAAAGGCATCCTGATCAGGAAGCGTTAGCTCAGGTGCTTTTTCCAGGAACTCTTTTTTGCATGAAGAAATACTTCCAACTAATGGAATGGCAAATATAGCAACGGCAGCTATCTTCAATTTATATGTTTTTGTATGAAATAGTTTCATGAATCTTATTATTAATATTATAAACCTAAACTAACACCGAAAGTAAATGATCTACCTTGTGGAATAGAGTTGCGTTCTACACCGCTAGATAAGTTGTTATTACCGTTTGTCGAGATTTCAGGATCGACACCGGTGTAATTTGTAATTAAGAATGCGTTATTTACAGACGCATAAACCCTTGCACTACTAATACCTGATTTACCAAATACGGATTTCGGAATTCTATAGCCAAAAGTTGCAGCCTGAAGGCGTAGGAAATCTCCTTTTTCAACGTTGGCATCTATGGCAAATGACGATCCGTTAGAAACGTTATCGCCGTAGATTACTCTTGGGATATTTGTTTGTTGTCCTGGTGTTGTCCACGCATTTAACACTTCTGTTGAGTTATTCCAAACACGCTGATCCAACAACCCCGCACGAGAGCCATTGTAAATGTAGTTACCGCCAGAGAATGTAAACATCAGGTTTAAATCGAAATTACCATAATTTAAGGTATTGTTGAAACCACCGTACCATTTCGGTAAAGTTCCACCAATTACCTGTGCATCACCAGCTGCAGATGGTGCAGGTGTACCATCTAGATAAGTCCATTGATTTGCCCCACCAAAATGCTGGTATTGAACTTCACGGCCAGCAGCGTTGATGAAGATTCTTCTTCCGTTTGCAGGGTTTACGCCATTTGTTCTTACAGCATAGATGCTTCCGATTGACTCACCTACTCTGGTTACACTGGCAGATTCTAATCCTCCTGTTGTACCGATAATCTGAGAAACGTTAGGATCTAATGCCGTAACCTCGTTTTTAATCGTTGTGAAATTTAGGTTGGCTGTCCACGAGAATTTATCTGTTTTAACAGGTGTTCCACCTAGTGCAAATTCAAAACCTTTATTATACATCGAACCTACGTTTGCAAGGATAGTACTTGCCGGATCGTTAGGGATACCTTTTGATAAAGCCTGTGGTACATTTAACAATAAGCTTTTGATATCTTTTTTGAAATAATCGGCCTCGAAAGTTAACCTGTTGTTAAACATGGCCAGGTTTAAACCAAAATCCAATTGATTACTGGTCTCCCATCTCAACTCTTTATTCCCTGCCTGACCAAAAATCCATGCAAATGGTGTTACACCATACAAACCCGGACTATAGGTAGTGAACTCGCTGTAAGCAGGCACATTTGCATTACCTACTCTACCATAACTTGCCCTAAATCTAAGTGAGTTTACAGTTTTTGCAAGGCTGGAGTTTTTGAAGAACTCTTCTTCAGAAAGCGTCCACCCTATTGATCCTCCGCCAAAATTACCCCATTTGTTCTCTGATGACAGTGCTGAGTTACCATCTCTCCTAAAGTTACCGCTTAGGTAATATTTTCCTTTGTAATTGTAGCTTGCACTAGCCAAATAAGCCTGGAATGCAATTTCATTGATTGAGTTTCCTCCTGGTACATTGGTTGTAAAGGTTCCCTGAAACTGATTAAAAAAAGTAGGGTCACCTAATCCCTGGCGAACAGCACCCCAGTTTACAGTTCTGGTGTTCTGAACATCATTGCCAACAGTTAAGTTTAAATTGTGAACTCCATCGAAAGTTTTCACATATTGTAAGGTATTGATCCAGTTCCAGTTATTTCTTCTGGCGTTATTGTTGTAAGCATAACCATTAAAAGAATAGCCATCGCCTTGAAGCGGATTCCAGAACTGAATATTCTCTGTGTTTGAGCGTTCCCAAGAGAAGTTAGATCTAAAGTTTAAGCCTTCAAGAATTTTAAAATCTGCGCCTAAATTGGTTAAAAACCTATTGTTTTCAGAACTGTTTACATCTTTATCTACCAAAACTGTTGGATGCGCCCATGTGCTGGTAATCAAATTTGCACCATTGCCAACATTATTTGCAGAAATGTTGTACCCACCTGCAGCGTTGTAAACTGGTACATTCGGCGCGATTGCAATTGCAATACGGCCCAAACCTGACGAATTGAATGCGGCACCAGGAGCCGACCCACTGTTAGGGGCACGGTTAATGCTGTTGTTATAGTTCACATTCATGGTTAAACTTAACCAATCTGTGGCTTTGTGCGTAGCATTTAAACGGGCAGAGTATCTTTTGAAAGTATTGTTCTTTAAGAAACCATCCTGATCTGAGATGCCACCGGAAAGATAATAGGTGGTTCTTGCCGTTCCGCCACTTAAAGTAACATTATGATTCTGCGATTGAGCTGTTCTATAAACCTCATCATACCATTTCGTATCTACAAGGGAACCATCTGCGTTATAGCTTGGAAAGAAACTTTTATTATTTGCGTCTCTTTGTGTAGCGGGCACCGCATTTGCATTAAATTGTAGTGCATTGGCGATTGCCGTATTTTTACTATCGATGTATTGCTGTGCATTCAACAATTCTGGCAAGCGCACAGCATTGTTTATTCCAAACCATCCATCATAAGTAAGTTTAGCATCACCGCTTTTACCTTTTTTAGTGGTGATTACCAAAACACCTGCTGCTGCTCTTGATCCATAAAGTGCTGTTGATGCTGCATCTTTCAAGATGTCGATGGTTTCAATATCAGCGGGGTTGATATCACCAAGTGGATTGTTGGTTGCAGAGTTAACGGAAGCATCTGTGGTTGGAAATGGAATACCATCTACAACAACCAAAGGAAATGAACTTAATGAGATGGAACTTACCCCCCTCACCCTGATTACCGGCGGATTGTTTAGTAGTCCGTTTGGCTGAATAATACTCACCCCGGCTGCTTGTCCTGTTAAACCTTGCACAAAACTTTGTACAGGCTTATCTTTAAGGTCATCGCCTTTAACACTTGCAGCAGAACCAGTAAAGTCTCTTTTTTTAGTTACACCATAGCCCGTAACCACCACATCTGATAATGTTTTAGAATCGCTAACTAAAGCAACATTGATTGTTGTGGCTCCGCCAATTGACCTTGATTGTGTTGAGTATCCAATGTAAGAAAATTCCAGACTTGTTGCTCCAACTGCAACACGGATTGAATACTGACCATTTGAACCGGTTGTGGCCCCACCGGCTGCTCCTTTGATTTTTACACTTACTCCTGGAAGTGGCAAACCATCTTCCTTTCCCGTAACTGTTCCAGTAATTGTTCTTTCCTGAGCCATAGCAGTACCCGCCATGAACAAGAATATGAACAAACTTTGTAAAAGTTTTTTCATAAATTAAGTTTAGTTTAGTTATAATTTCCACTAATATATGAGTTGAAATCTGTAAAGCAAATTTTACAAATAAATTTTAATTCGTTTATAATGCTGTAGTTTTCTAGATTAAGGTATCCTTGTGACCTATAATCATTAAAAAAACAGGGCTCTAAGGTTTTTTAGCCTAAATTCTGTAAAGATTAATGTGTTTTTTTAACTAAAAAGATACAATTACATTAAAATCAAATAAGAAATCATTTTAACTATGAGGTAAGATCAAATTGACAACAATTGAAGGGGACCAGACGAATGATCATTAAAAGCCTACATTATTTACAATTAACAATGCGACAGTGAAGATTAATCAGAAACAACCAGATAATTTTTAAACAAAAAAAAGAGACTGTTAGAAACAGCCTCTTTTTAGTATGCATTTAAAATATAAAATTATGGGTTTTGCGGACCGATATTTGGATTAGAGTTAATCTCATCCCTAGGAATAAAAAATACAAATCTATTATCTCCTGCCGGGATTGTCATTACATTGTTTACTGATGTAGCAACATAATTTGTAACAACATTTCTATCTAAGCCTTGATTTAAACGCTTTAAATCTAAATACCTGAACCCTTCACCCCAAAGTTCAACTCTTCGATTTACCATAATTTCGTTAATTAAGGCCGCTCCGGTTTGGGTAGATAGGGTTGCTGTTAAATCTCTTTTAGAAACCAAAGAAAATAATGCAGTTCGTGCCAAAGGATCTTGATTGCTACGTGCATAGGCTTCAGCTAAAATCAAATGCATTTCAGCACTCCTCATCCAAGGTACATCACCTAACGATGGATCTCCCACGGTTTTAACAGAAAATTTTCTGCTCATGTATGCTCTTCGTGTAAATGATGTAGTTGGCAAAGGAAAATTGGCAGCTGTTGGAGAAGGTTCCCACATTTTCTTTCTTACATCATTAGCACCTATTTGATCATATAACACCTTATTGATCATTTTTGGGGTCCCTCTCATATAAGTCGAATTTGCGTTATAAGCAATTTGAGCATAGAATGACCCAAATGTATCCCCTTGCTCTGTAGTAGGCATTGCACACCACATAAATTCTGATAGGCTATTATTATTAAATCCAGTCTGATAGTCAGCTTGACTCATTAGCGGATATCGGCCACCATCAATCACTTCCTTAGCATATTTTATAGCATTTGGATAATCTTGCATAGTCAAAGCTACCCGAGACCTAAGCCCTTTAGAAACCCAAACATCTGCATGGGTTTTATTAACTTTAGTAGTTGAATTTAGTGCGATAGCATTGTCTAAATCAGAAATTATTTGAGTATAAACATCTTCAACCCTTGCTCTTGGCTTTGCGACATCGGCAACCTTTAAAACTAGAGGTACAGATAACTGAGTATTGGGTTTCGCAGAAGCATTATATCTGGTAGCATAAAACTGCACTAAGTACGAATAAGCATAAGCTCTTAGCGTATATGCTTCAGCTTTAATTCTATTTTTATCTGCATCTAAACCTTGTGCCGCATCTATATTTTCTAACACATAATTCGCATTATTTATAATGCGATAAAATGTACGATAATAATAAAGATTGCTAGCATGGGTATCTGTTCGTGCAGCAACATAGGTACCTTCTCCAGTTGAAGTGAACCAGGTAGCTGCGGCTTGATGCAGATCTTCACCCATAAAATCTATACCCAACAAGATACCTGCTACTCCAGGCTTGCCTTGAGCGTTTGATGTAGTAGCAGTTGTTCTGGTAAACATGTAGGCATAAATACCATTAATTACTGCATTTGCATTAGTAGTTGAACTAAACACTTCTTCGAATGGCACCTGATTGGTAGGAGCGGTTTGAAGATAATCTTTCTTACAACTTGGCGCAATTAGCATAGCTAAAAGCCCAGTAAATATTAAAAGCTTTTTCATATATCTCTTTCTATAATATTTTGATTACAATGATAGATTAACACCAACACTAAGCGTACGACTTTGAGGATAATTATTCGCATTAACACCATCAAACGATTCGGTTGGGTTTAATCCTTTTCTTTTCGATTTTAAGTATAAATTTTCCCCAGTTACAAACAA
>Ga0265797_10011239_pt1 | contig 11254 bp, 16 predicted proteins | sample P2T30metagenome_FD_192433 | JGI IMG/M metagenome (GOLD analysis project Ga0265797, IMG submission 192433) | Plant litter microbial communities from East Loma Ridge, Irvine, California - P2 T30 | ecosystem: Environmental > Terrestrial > Plant litter > Unclassified | place: USA: California... | reverse complement strand
GTCGCAGCGTACCCAACCTTGGACTCTCTGCATCTCAGAGCCGACAGTCCACATACGGCACATCGACATACGGCAGCACCCTCCGCACTAGCACATCCACCAAGAACCGTCCAGCATACTGGGAACGTACAAGCCGCTTCGTACCACGTCATCTCTACGGGCAAGGTGCAGAGGCTGTTCGCGCCTACAGAATCGAAAATGGTCTCAGCAAATCACCTGCTAGCACCCGACCCGTCAGCACAGAGCCTCTGGATATCTCATCACCGATACCCACGCAGCTGTCTTTTGTTCAGCAGACTTCATCCCAGCCGGCGAGCTACAAGCAAGACCACTTTACCAGCGATTTTGCATCTATCAACGGCGCGCACATCATCGATGTCGATGCTCAGGATGAGCACGCCATTATGACTGACAACGGAGAGGACATTCAGTCCTACAACCACTTTGGCACTACATCGTCTTATCCCGAAGCCCAGTTTACTCCTTCCCAGGCTGTGCCCTACCAGCAACATCAGGAGCAAGAGCAGCACGAAGAGTACTACGACCGAGACGCACAAGACCAAGACGCAGACTCTGAAATGCACGACGGCGACGACGAAGAATTGCTCGATTACGACGAAGACTCCGATCTCGACGAGGAAGACGAGATTGACGAAGATGAGGATGCAGAGTCCTTCGACGAGGAAGACGAGGACGAAGACGAAGACGTAGAAGAGGGTAGTGACGATGGCAGTGACGAAGGCGGCGGTGCAGCAGACCCCGGTGCAAACGGCAAACCAGGTGCAACGGAAGACGATGCCATTGAACTCTCAGATTAATCGTCTGATTCTTCCGTCCCCGTACCCTGGCCTTCCCTTCACTATTGAACTGCGCGTCACACAAACGAACAGGAGGAACGAAGTCAAAGATGTTGGAGGAAGGGGTTGTATCATATAAAGATTTTGTATGCATAGCGAGGGCGTTTCTTGGGTTTTTTCTCTGCTTCATACACGAAAGTACTGCATAGCATGGTGTGGAAATGGATTGGGTTGGATTGGACTGCACTGGGTATGGAGTCATGATACCCAATGGGCGTATGTATGGTATGGGTGGTGGAAAATAAAGGAATGCATAAAGTTGAGAAGCACTGTATGGTGTGTGCGATGTATAAAACATGTGTTATGGTGTGCTTGATTGTGTTTTGCATTGTGGTTTTGGATGTGATGGAAGAAGTGTGATGGTGTGTGTGATGGTGTGTGGGATGTGTTGGTGATGCGTGTTGGTTGTGGTTGCGGTCGTTGTTCTAGGGCTTGGTGGTGTGATGTGATGTTGATGGTGTGAGATGGTAGTGAATTAGTTGCTTGGTCGGCGGTTCTTTGTATGTTCTAGTCCCTGTAGGATGGGTCTGCGGATTGTTGTGATAGTAGTGCAGATAGGCGTTCTTCTTCGAAACTTTACAATTCGCCCAGGACTACACTTGCGCCGGACCGTTCCTGTAGAGAAATGTCCTCTTCATCGTACATGAAACACCTCCTCTGATCCGCCCTGGACCTTGTGTATCTGCACCGCCTCGCCGTCCATAATGCCATGCACATACGCCGCACCAAGTAGCCAATAGTCGTCGCCTTTCTTTCGCAGGATGAAGGGCCAATTGCCTCCTCTTAGGACTACAACGATATCTTCGGGTTGCATGCAACGAGGCCCTATACCCACACGCCCACCCCCGGTAACGAAGAAACGGCGGTCTAAACAATACTCTACGTAAGAAGCATTGTACACCGACTCCATCTTTCTCGAGTTGAAGCCTTTCGTGATCCCGACGCCATCTGAGGCTCCATCATTTTCGTGCAAGGTCAAGCTCTTCAGATATTCTACAAGCACTTGAATATCGCCCGACTGTGCGAGTTTCCTAGCACGGGTTTCACCAGCTACAAGAGCAAAAGCCGTGGCTAGATAGAGCTCTTCCTGACTCGCGACGTTGCAGTGGCGCAAAATCAGATCCCTGACAGAGATCAGCCACTCGTGAAACTCTTGGTAGCTCTCCCAGGTACCTCTTAGGCACGAAGCGGTCGTTTGATATACTTCATCGACCACTATTCCTTGGAGAAGTAGCACTTCTTCGCCAAGAGAAACATCATCAAGTAAAGACGACACCTTAAGACCACCACTAGCATTGAAAAGATTAGGTAGACATGGAGCGTCCCAAGCTTCTCGTTGCTGATCTGTGCGGATGGCCCATGTCGGAAACGATTGGTAATCGTCTAACATATCGAAGTGGTGATTCGTCAGCTTCAAAGCGTATAGATCGCCCCTTTGACACAGAGAACACCGTGTAGCATCTCGCAATACGCTAGAAAGCGATTTTGCATAGTCAACCTCAAGTAATGCCCTGCTTTCTAGATACGTATTCCTGTCCAGTAAGCCCAGAATGGCAAAGATGCCATCTCTTGGCTCGGTCTTTTCGAATTGTCGAATGGTCGAGAACAGATTGGCTAGAACTTCGCGCCTCGAAGCGAAACGATGGTCGGGGTACAAGAGCTTGAACAGTTCGTAGGCACAGGGTAAGCCAACGCACATGCAAAGACTACGAGGAATGAATCGAAGTCTGTTCATGAGCAACGCTGCACCTCGTACTATATCGAGAAGATTGAGAGTATAAGTGCCCCAATGGCAGGTATTGGATGAGGCAAGAACCGCTTCTTGAAGCACCCACAGACGTCTATAATCGCTGAGTTCAACTTGACGTGGGATAGTCGGCGTGCAGTCTTACCTGAACCAGTGGTGACTAAAAAGAGCTTCAAGAGCTTCGAAGTCAACGCTCGCGCTGAACGGTTCGTCTAAGGCTAAAACGGTGCCCGCATCATCATTGCGCGTGGTTTCCCATATTAGGGTGAGGTCTGCAGTGGCGACGCGCATGTCCTCCACAACGTTCTCGAGAGCCTTCATACCTCTAATAGCCATGTCGTCATCATCTTCACCAAGGTAAATGAGATTGTGCTTCGCGGTGCTGTATACGGCCGCCATGAAAGCCACTTGTGCACTGCGTTCTGTCGTCGATGACTGATCGATACATATGGCATCGATCCAAAGTACTCGCGGTCGGTCGCTGAGTCGCATGCGCCTAATAGCAGCCTCGGAGCTTGCCGGTACATGTATCTGATGCCCGTTGAGCTTTATAGTGGATGGATGTCGAGGAGCGCCCCAGCAATATGAGATAGTCTCGTAGGCTGGCACCGGATCGTCGAGAAGCGAGATGCGTTTCATGGTGCACTCGACGGGCTCACCGAAGCTTGCGGGCGCAACCTCCAGAACCCGTATCTTTCCTCGCGATAAAGGGAGAGCTTCGTAGGGCGATAGGGAGCCGGCCGTCGTGGGAGTGAACATGGTTGCGCTTCTTATAACGTTTGCGTGAATGTACGCCCATAGGAAAGTAGAAGAAACCTTGGAATGCTGGAGAAGGGATGTAGGCTGAAAGGTCGCAGATTTCCTTCAACAGACCGATCAGGCTGAAGATGAAATGCGCGAATGACACCCTCTGCGGAAGGCTGAAGCTCTTGGCTTCTTCCTACCAATCGCGCAACGTCTCCAGCCAGTCCAGTGACAGCGGGGCAAGCCACAATAAGCAGTTGTCAGCTCATGACGCTCCATGAAATTCGATCCCGTTCCGTTCAGAGCAGCTGTAGGTATTGCCGTTGCAATGGCCGAGGCCTTTCGAGGTTGACCTTCGACGAGACGCGACTGCCGGGCACCACCTAGGTATGACGGTCGACCAAAGACGCTAGTTCGTGAATGGCCTAGTCAGTTGCGGGGCATCTTGGGGACCCGCTGCCATCAGCCACCGTTACCATACCACGGCTGGACACGTCGTAGTGCTCTTTTGAATAGGTCTTGTCCTCCAGACAAATCACAAACTATGGCTACAAGACTTTGGCTATGGCTCTGCATGACCTGGACGTTCGCCGCTGCAGCGTCCACCACGACGAGGCTGAAGTACATCATGTATCTCACAGGGTAAAGCTAAAGCCTGCGAGTACGACATGAAACGACGTCGCTGATGGTTATCAGGCAACACAACGTAGTGCCGGAGCGAGATCTGGTGTCAAACATTACTGATGTAGCCCTTGCCTTCATGCGTTCTGATACCTTCAACACTCCAGAGCAAGATGAATGGCCGCTATTCACCACTATTGAAGACGTTCGGCCCAAGTTTGCTGATGGCACGATCATCCAAGTCGCGATTGGCGGATGGGGTGATACGGACGGCTTCTCGGCAGCGGCCAGAACAGAGGAAAGCCGGAAGCTATTCGCTAGCAACGTCAAGGCTATGCTCGATGCTACCGGCGCTGATGGTGCGTCGCACAGGAACAGGCATGATGTAAAAAGAAGCTGACCTCATAAGGTATCGATATCGATTGGGAATACCCAGGCGGCAACGGCGAAGACTACAAAACACCTGGCCATCTCAACTCCAATAAAGCTTGGGAGATAGTTGCTTACCCCAAGCTACTAGCAGAAATACGCTCGGTAGTAGGGCCTGAGAAGACCATCTCAGCAGCCGTACCTGGTCTGCCACGCGACATGCTAGCCTTCACCCCTTCCACCATCCCCGCCATCATGGAGTCAGTCGACTACCTGAACATCATGACATACGACATGTTCAATCGCCGCGACAACGTAACAAAGCATCATACCGGTATCCAGAACTCACTCGAAGCCATCGATGCATACCTCGACGCCGGCGTACCGCCCGAGAAGGCCAACTTGGGACTGGCGTTCTACATAAAATGGTACAAGACCGCTGCGAATTCGACATGCAGTGTCAATCCAATCGGCTGCGCGACAGAACTCATGGAAGACCCTGTGACAGGTGCTGATCTAGGTAAAGCCGGCGCATTCTCATGGCACGACCCTGTTCCTGAAGAACTCTCCGCATCATATGAGCGTGCGATGGAGAACAGTACGTATGACGAGGTGGGTGGTGGACAGTACTACTGGGATGCCGAGGAAAACTTATTCTGGACCTGGGATACGTCTGAGGCTATTAAGCGCAAGATGCAGATCATCATGAAGGATAAGGGGCTTGGTGGTGTGTTTGCATGGGGATTGGGAGAAGATGCTCCAAAGTTCGAGCATTTGAAGACGAGTAATGAGGCGGTGGCGGCGCTGGAGAAAAATGAGAACGGGCGTAGAGAGACGTCTGGTGAGCGGAGTGAACTGTAGTTATTGAGACAGGGTGTGTGCACGTTTGCTGGCATTGCGCAGAATGCGCTAGCTTATTAAGGGTTTAGCTTCAGCAGCTGGCGAAACTTCGGGCGGGAAATGCCCTAATAACCGGCCTTCGCCGCTGCCATCCTGACTTCAAAGTGACGATCCCTCAACCTTAGAACACTATACTGTACATTGTGACCCTCCGCATCACCCTCTTAATTCCTCCAATTTAACAACCCTACCTCCTTCGCGACCGGCCCCAAGAAGCTTGCCACCAACCGTGCCCATCCATCTCCTCGACCACGCCGCCATCGCTTCCTGTCGTGATATCCTCCAGCTTGCGCTTCCTGATCGTTAACGAACCATAGCATGCTTGCTCGTTTCCGTGTACTTGGGATCTGCTGTTTGCAACAATGATACTGTCGTTGGCATCCCCGATGACGCTGTCGACTTCTTCTGCGACGCCGGCCACGTCGTCTCCGAAGACGCTGTCGATGGTGTCTGGTACCTCTTGTAGAACGGGGACTGCGGTTTGGTGCGTGGCGTTTGGGATATGTGGCTGGTCTTGGATGTCTTCATCGGGAAGCATGATGTCCTCTTCGTCCTCGCTGTCTGGAATTTCGAAGCCATGGGAAAGTCCTGTTATCTTTGCAAGAGCCTCTCGTCCTACGGGGAGTCTCACGATGAATGAAGGTCTCATGGCTGTCGCTGTGCTGGACGTCGGCTCATGCTGTATTTCGCTCATCCATTTCAGGGTAATGTTGATATAATCCAGGGCGGCAATCATACAGGCGTCAAATCGACGCCATCGGATGGCACAGTCGCTCAACCCTGCTATCAGCGCGTAGTAGGCGATGACTGCGCAAAGCATACCGCGCCCATCCTTGACACCTTCGTCCTTTTCTTGATGTAGGAGACAGAACGGTGATTTGAGATGATTCGCTTTTCGCAATAAGGACGAAGCAGATCGTGGGTATAGTTGAGCCGTTTCCGCGCCGTTCGAATGAACCTGCACCTCGTCGCGAAACACGATCGATGGCTCACTTCCATTGCTATCGAGGAGTATGTACGCCCACATGGGAACTGTTATACCATCACTCTGCTTTCGGTTTCCGAGTGGGGCTTTTAAAGCTTTGCGTCCCTGTAGAATTGCCTGGTCGAATGTGGGTATAGCAGGAGAGAGCACTTCCTCTATGACTGTGAACAAGCCGCGGCGCACTAACGTGGCGTTCAGTCTGTTGATGCAGCGCTGCCATCGTAAGGGCAGTGTCGCTTGGGTCTCCTCTGCAGTTGTCATTGACAGGCGATATAGTACTTTTGTTCAACCTTAATGTTCGGGAAGGCGAGAGCAGATGCAAAATCAGAGCTGACTTAACGCTAGTGGTAGGATTGATGCACAGATCAGGCAATGCGCGTGCAGGACTACATGTGGAAGTCCTGTTATACATCTATTCTGAAGTTGGAGCCCTCGATTCGCATTCACAGTAGCAGCCTGAACAATACTTAACATGATGTACTTGGTCCCAGGTACTAGATACTGACACTCCATGTAAGCCTAGTTAAAATAGATATACCCAGGAGGTATTCAATGTAGGCTACAGGAGCAAATTTTCACATTCAATACAGCGAATACCTCCCGGGTACCTCATGGCTAGGCTACACCTTCTCCATCGAAAGCGCGCTAGAGCCACGCTAACCCCATCCATACACTGCAAACGCCGCGATCAACACAAAACAAGACGCGACAACCAACCCAGCTACCTTACACCGAAAGCACCTGCTTCAATCTCAGCACTGGTCCCAATGACTATGGGAAACCAAGTAGGTGCGGCCGATGCGTCCCTTGCCGCAACCCAAGCCCGTGTCCCACTTCTCCATCATCTCCCTGTCGCCAAGGTTCGGCTTGCTGCATTCGATGACCACAAGAGTGAGCGTCCGAATGTGATGCCGTTTCGTATTTTCTTCGGTACCATCAAGGACGGGAAGGACAAAGATTGCGAGGTGTGGATTCTGCTACAGAACGACCACGCTGCTGGCCGCTCACCCGAGCAACGCTTCAACATCTTCGACCGTCTCGGCAAGCTCCGGGGGACTATAAGCGCGGAGGAAGCGGTGAAGTTAGTCATTCCTGCTGTATGAGCTAATGTAGAACACGTACTGACCTCTTCAGGCACACTCATGCGGCAGCTGCGTTCAAATGCTTCAAGAAAGCGGGCGTTATCGACCCGGATCAGCTACGCGCGGTCATCAAGTACTACTTCATCTTCAAGGGAGTTAATAAACCAGTGCCATGGATAGTCGGTGATTACTTCATCAATTCGCTGACTGCGGCATGCAAGACGGCTGGAGAGTACGCTGTAAAGATGGCCGCGAACAGTGAGAAGGAGAAGTCACGCGCCTCCACTGCGCAAAACGCGTACGGTATCAAGCCCTCTGTCTCTAAGCCTAGGCCAGAAGCAGATGGCTCGGTGGTGAGGACGCGCGTTTCGTCCGCTCAGAACGTGGACGGTGCCAGGCGTTCGGTCTCTCAGTCTGGATCAAGAGCGGGCTCGGTGGTGAAGGTGAACGGCCAGCCTGCAGTGGTCAGCCCCCCCGTCAAACTGGCCAAGGCTAGACGCACTCCGCAGCCTACCCCTCAGCGCGCTCCTACGGTCTCTATGATTCCCGCAGTACCAAAAGAACCGACCTTGTTTGTCCCCGAAGGCGATTCTCTCAAGAGGGCTCGCACCATGACCCCGGATCTACCCAGGAAGCGAGTGACTACGAGCACACCGCCACCGCGATCGACTTCTTCAGCGGCTACAGTACAACCCTCGTCCTCCGAAATGGTCAACAAAGGCCAAGGTTTCCTCATCCACTCGGACCCCGTTGAGGCAGACAACAGCGACGCTATGGACACTTCGCGTACCTCGTCAACACGCCGGGACTCTACAGAAGTCCTTGTAAGTCTCCCCTGATCATCTAAAACCCGTTGTACACTAACAGGCTACCAGGGCGAGAAGAGCCCTAACTCCCAATCATCCATCGAGTTCGCCGACGCCTACCGTAACGCCCTCGATAAGAAGAGCAGATGCAAGGAAAACATCATGATCAACAAGGAGAAGCAGGGAGATGTGCGCGATGAGATCAAAGCTCTTGAGACTCAGCTAGCCGACATGGAGGTGGAGGGGCGGGAACTGAAGGAAGAGAACCGGCGCATTGGAGTCGAGATGAAGCATCTTCAGTCGTCACTCACCCCGAAGGAGCGCGCTATCTTCGTTCTTGGAGGCGAGATGATGAAGAGAGCGTCGAAGTGGGGGACGAAGGGTGCAAATTCTGAGACCGACAGCGACGAGGAAGACTAGTGCGTGCTGTACTGGTGCGCCTCGTGTGCTTGGAGCGGCGTTAATGGGTTGATTGGAAGGTCTTGGTACAGTGATGGTAGCGACATTGCGACGTTTGCAGACTACAAAGACTCGACTGGCTGCTGTACTCAAGTGATCATTGTATTGTATCCCCCACGGTAGTGCGTGCATAAGAGGCGTACTATAGTGCACGTGATCAAACAACAACACTGACACTCACTATTCCTCTTCCAACTCCAATTCCAGCTCCACCTTTACCCTTCGGTGCTCTTCGAGCTTCATATACATCTGCGGTGTGGCGATAGCGGCGTGTTGTGGCTCAACGGAAGCCACTAAAATGTTGAAGTCCACATTCAACGGGGGTAGATAGTTGAAGAGGTTCATGTTCTCAGCTCTCCGCCTGAGGCAACGCTGCATGATCGGTCTTTGCAGAGACCAGGAATGTCCTTCTCGTGGCTCACATGAGTGCGCGAAGTGATGGTTTGGCTGCCATCTTCCGGTACTGCGATGTTGCGTAGTGGCGAGCCAGCTATGACATCCGCAACCCAAATGATACCCACGCGACAAGATTTGCGCGATTACACAAATTCCCGAAGTAAAGTCTGAGAGAACTGGTGGCCGGTATTGCGATGTTGTTCGCGCCTGGGTATCAATCGCTGAGGATTGGAGTTCCTATCTGGCGATTCGTCGTCGTAGGCTGGCTTGCGTGACTGCTCGTAAAGCGATGCATCCACTTCCATCCAAATCGTTCGTTCCAGAAGATGGCAGTACCTCGACATCAGGTCATGGATCGGCTTTGAACTCAATCAATTCTGGCAATCTTTCTTGCGGTGTCGATGCGACCCAGCTCGTAGGCCTCTTCCCTCGACAACACACTCCAAAGTCGGTCCTTCGCGACCTTGGCTTGATGTCTCTCAGCGATGAGCAACTCTACAGCTTCCGCCTCCATATTGATTTCTTTCTCAATCTCCGACCTCTTCCGCTTTAGGTCCTCTATTCGGTTGTTATGGCGCTTCAGGTTGGTGCAGGCGGTCTGCTCCCGGTCTTCAAGATCAAAGTAGCGGTTGATTCGATCGATTGGGTTGATTGGGTCGAGTGGTTCGATCAAAGTAGCACCACTCAATCTTCGCAATTCATCATCGCGCTGCATGCTGTTAGATGACGTTTGTCACAGCTGTATCCTTCGTAACATACCTTCGCGTCGTAGTCGGTAGTGCTGCATGGTGATGGTAGCTGATGGACTGATATCGTCGACTTCGAGCGGGCTCTTTGACTTGGAACGACTTCTGAAGGTTGTTGGGGTTCTACCAGGGGCTCTGGTGATTGATCTGGACCAAGACATTCGGGGACACGAACGCGTAATTTGACGATCTTGGATGGGGCCTCATTACCGAGCATGGCTTTGAGTAGTCGGTTTTGTTCAAACGTGAGTTTCGGTTGGAAATTCTTTGTCAACTTCTTCCTCGCGAAATAGTATGTGGCCAAAGCCTCCAGCTTCTCCGGGGTTGTGGCAAGCTTGAACCAGGCACAGGGTTTCGCTTTTTCCAGAGCCTCTTCAACGGTGATGACTCGAGGCTTGGCATCGCCCTCGGGGTAGTAGATCTGCCAGATAAGGGACGTCGTGGCCTTGTCCAAGTAGATCCAGACATCAGCTTTCTCTCCTGGTCCACGGATCTCGCCATATAGCAGCGCTGTCTTCACAGTGTTTGGTATCTCGTCATGTCTCATCCAATTGAGATCATCGAATGAGAAGCCTTCGGAACAATCCATGATTTATTTGTGGGGCTGGAAAGGGCAGTGCGGGCTCTGAATAAGTACGGGAAGCTTGTGGAAATATTGGAGTATAGTGTTGTCTTGAGGTCAAAGCTTCAAGTGCTATAATGTATATTGAAAAGTACAAGATAGAAATCGTATCAATCGTTGTTCAGACCGCTCTTTACTTGGCGCAATGTGGGTCGTTCACAGGGTTCGGGTATGCGTGACGTGGTTGGCGTGAACGCAACTTCGCGTAGGCCACAGATATCGATAAGACCCAGGTTTACGTTCTTCGTACGCACTGGAAGCGGTTGAAGTCGCATTCGATCGCGAGGACGCGACGCGAATTTACGTTGGGGAGCCAAGAGTTTTACCGTTGGGGCATTTACTGATTACGTCAGATGTCGTCGAACTTGCGGGGGCCACTAGCTGCTTCAGGACTCCTGAAACTCAATTCACAGCTCCTTCAGTTTCTTCCCCTTTCCATCGACATATTGCCAATTAATGTGACTCAAAACATTGAGAGACTCTATCTGTCACCAGTTCTACTTCTGTGTACACGATCAATTCGCATCGGTAACTTGAGATACCCAGGTATTCTCCACGTCCATCTGCAGCTAGTCATCCCTTGCTCCCTCTAGCTCATGCAAAATCATGCAAAAAGAACACAGGATTTAACCCCGCCATTTCTCTGACCAACCATCAAACAAACAATTATCAGCACCTCCAAGCAGTGCGTCGGGGATAGGTCCGTGCCTTCCGGAGACTACTCCCGCCGTTGACGCTTAGTCTCCATCCTCCGTCCAGCTTCAAACCCAAAGTCCAGATGTTCATCTTTATCCAGCTGAATCTGCAGCTGCTTCTTCTCCGCTCGCACGCGATCTTTCTCTTCTTTTAAGTCGCCCTGTCGGTTGCCAATCGTGTTGATGTCCGCTTGTAGCCCCGCTACTTGGTCCGCAATACGTACA
>Ga0265797_10011237_pt1 | contig 11256 bp, 14 predicted proteins | sample P2T30metagenome_FD_192433 | JGI IMG/M metagenome (GOLD analysis project Ga0265797, IMG submission 192433) | Plant litter microbial communities from East Loma Ridge, Irvine, California - P2 T30 | ecosystem: Environmental > Terrestrial > Plant litter > Unclassified | place: USA: California... | reverse complement strand
CTGATGATAATTGGCGGAGAGAGAGGGATTCGAACCCTCGAGACGGTTCCCCGCCTACACACTTTCCAGGCGTGCGCCTTCGACCACTCGGCCACCTCTCCGCAATTGGGGGGTCAATAGCGTGATATGCTTGTGATAGGCAAGAGCTTTTCTGCAGGAATTTGCGCTGCAATCATATGCTTTTTTCCGAACTTCCCAACTCTGGCGGATACGGGCAAAAAATTTCGGACTTATGCAGATTTATCGTTTCATGCCCTAGACAGGAATGGAAACCATGGGTATGAACCCCCTCGTGTTCCGGCGTAGCTCAGCGGTAGAGCAGTTGACTGTTAATCAATTGGTCGTAGGTTCGATCCCTACCGCCGGAGCCAATAAGTTCAAGGGGTTAGCTAGAAATAGCTGACCCCTTCTTCGTTTCACGTAGAGGATACGTAGGGCTGTATTTCCTACGCGTAAGACTACGAAACGTGTGACTTTTAGGACTCACACAAGCACCGCCTTTTTGGCCGGAATAGTGCCAATCTCACGGTCTAAGGCTGTGAGTTCATACCCGAACACGTCTAACACCCGTTCTAGCGCGTCGATGGTCACGGAGGCGTCGCTCGTCTCCACCTTGCGTAGGGTGTTGCGGGGGACCGATGACAGTTCCGACAGCTTCCGTTGAGACATGCCGTGTTGTCGCCTGAGGTCCGTTATCAGATCACCCCAGAACGGATTGCGCGGGGTCATGCCTCCGCCTCCGACAGCTTGCCAGCAAGGGACACGATCAGCCGATAATCATCCGCTGAAAGGGTACCAGCAGACAGGGCACGGGCAGCACGATTTAGAGCGAAGCGTTCCCCTTCCGATAGCCCCGCATCTTCCAGCATCGCAGCATCTGCCCGTGCCAGCGTCCGCAGCATATCCGCTGCGTACCGTGCCCGATGGTCGAAGGGGTCAGAGGCTGGGGTTTTCATCAGCCCACCCCAGCAACGTGACAGAAGCGGGATCGTCCACCGCCTTCGCCTGAACCTTGATCGCCACCCCTGCGCTATCGCCCCCCTTCACCGCAAGGACGCCGTACAGGGTGCCGCCCATCAGGACTAGGTTGTCGAGGTCCAGCACCCGCCGCGTTAGCACGCCCAGCGCAGTATCCCCCTGATACGGGGCGTCGATGGTCGTAAACTGATCTTCCGCTTGTACGTCTAGGAAGCCCAGCGTCTCTTCGACGGCGCGATAGACGAAGGTGCCCGACGCATCGACTAGGGCGCGGCCATCCTCCCCCGTGGCAGTCTCATACACGGTACAAGGCCAATGTAGGGGGCTTTGTGCCGCTGCCCGATGGAAGGCGCGTTGGAAGGCGGTTCTCATTCCTCTTCCTCCGCAGGCTTGGCAGGCGCTGGGGCGGGCACGTTTGGCACGTTCACGCCTTCCCAGCCTACCAGCATCATCGCCATTTGCAGGGGTACGCCCGATTGTACCAAAGACGACACGGCACGGGCACGGCCTGCCACGTCCGCAGACATAAGCCCGTCGATGGACAGACGATCCACGCGCAGCTTGCGGGTCAGTTCTGGCGTGATCGCGGCAGCGAGGGGCGCGATGGTGGACAGGGCAAAGAGGCGGTACACTTCACGCTGCCCGGAAGAGTTCCCCGCCTGTTGCAGCAAACCCGGAGGGATGCCAGCGGCCCCAAGGATACGGCTGTGCAGATCACCGATCAGGGCGGGAAGCTGCATCCGCTGTAGATCGGGCGTGAGTTCGACGCGCTTAAACTCCGTACGGTCCCCACCCGTATGGGTCGCCATGTCTGCCTTCGACTTCACCACCGACAGCGCACCCGTCCGGAGGCCGCTGATAATGGCCCCCTGTTGATCGGCTGGAATGGTGGACGGGATCGGCAACAGGCCCTTTCCCGCGTAGGGCAGCGCCCCCAGCACCGTACTCTCAAACTCTGACATCAGCTTGAGGCTCTGCCCCATGAAGGCAATCGGGGATCGGCCCCGCCACGGGGTATTCGGGTCGGGGTTAATGACAATCCGCAGCACCTCGGGGGCAAGCGCTTTGACGACTTCCACCCCTTCCGGTCGCGGGATGGTCAGATGGAAGCGGCCCGACTGGGGTTCATCCCATGCAGCGGCACGGACAAGGGCAAGGTCCCCGTCTTCGTAGCGGATATGCCAGCAGCTTTCGCCACGCCAGAACAGATCGGCCCCCACCTGTGACAGCACCTCCGCCGTGAGGGCATCCGCTACGCCCCCCTCCGCCTTCAGCATCCCGAAGGCCCGCGTCCACACCCCGGCGCAGGTTGCCACGGTTGCCGACAAGCTGGCATCCCCGCCCCCGGAAGCGGCAAGGCGGGCGGTCTGGACATAGGAGGTCGTCACGTCCCCCTCTGCCCGCATCTCGCGCTTCGACCACGGCCACCTCATTGCAGAACCTCCCCTGCCAGCATGGCCCCAGCACCGGAACCGTACAGGGCACCCATCATGGTTTCGCGGGTGAAGCTGGAATCCCCAGCCGCTTGCGTCCGAAACTCGCGTCGGGCCGGATCATTGATCAGCAGGTAGAGGGCGAGGTTCCGCACGGCCTGAATCACATTCGGCTTGATGGTCGGTTGCGAAACACCCCCGAAGGTCAGGCGGTAGGTCGTCCATCCCTCTAGTTCAACTTCCCCGATCTCGGGGATATATGCCGCCTTCTCCGTGCCCCATCCCCCATGGGAATGCACATGCACCGTCAGGGCAGACGGCAGGGGCCATAAGGGCAGCTTGAACATGGTGGCCCCTATGGTGCGGACGATCACCTTGCCACCGACAAGGGGGCGGTAATGGCGCTTCGTGAAGGCTTCCACCATCTGCCAAGCAGTATCGACCATAAGGGACGCGGCAGCTTCGGTTGTGTCAGCCTCAAGGGCCAGCCCCGGCAGATTGATCAGCGTGGGCCGGGGGGCGGGATCGTATTCGATGGACAGGATTTCGACGGTCATGGCAGCACCCAATGACGTTGATCGGACAGCCGCGCCTTATCGAACGCCCGTAGTTCGGCGGAGGAATCCTCATAGGCGGGGCGTGTCACTAGTGACAATTCGAAGAGGCGCAGCTTTTTGAGCGTACGGATGAACACGGACGGGTTGCCGGGTTCCGGTACCAGTTCCTCGGCATCCGGCACCACATCAGGCGGGGGAACGCGGAATCCGGGACTCACACCTTGCACAAGGCCCGCGTCCAGCATTGCCAGCGCGTCAACGATATGGCTGGCACGTTCCGCGCCCTCGGGGATCACCGCGACAAACTCAAGGAAGTCTTTCGTATCCTTGAATGTCAGGCTTCCACTGCGACGGGATGCCAACGGCTTATCGAAGCTGTGCCCGAACAGAAGGGAAATGTCCGAAAGCGGGTTCTCTTCCAGATCGTAGGAGAAGGCACCGGGGGCGATGGTTTCCTTACGGACCCGCCCACGGTCGGCCAATGTGGCAAGCGCGTTGTAGGGGAAGCGCCCGACGATGGTCGGACGCCCCCCTTTCTGGCGCACCTCAAGGCCCTGCACAGGCCAGATGGAGCGGGTCTCGATCATGGCTTAGGCCCGATCCTGTACGCCGCCCAGCGCGAGCCAGTGGGTCGCAAGGCGATGGAAGATCAGGTCGACAAAGGTAAAGACCGTCATCGCCACTTTGCCCGACTTGCTTTCGCTGTACGGGTCCACGATCAATTCCGGCTGGCCCCAGTTCACAACGTACCCATTGCCCGTGCCCGCCTGCATGAACATGGTCGAAGCGCCCTTGCCCGTGGCATCCCGCGCCGCCGTGGGGCTGACCTGCGACGACACGACAGGTTCGCGGAAGGTGGATCGCAGACGGTCGAAGGGGCTGATACCCGTCCCCGGATAAAGGTCATCAACCAGCGTTCCGAAGGCGCTGGGGGCCATCGCCAGCCGCAGTTCCTTGAGGTTCGACAGCTTCGAATCCTCCATCAGCCGCACGGCATAGGCCAGCAACGGGGAGAAGTCGGCTTTCGCGTCCAGATCATACGCACTCAAGCCCGCAAGCTGCACGGCCAGCCCCGCAGGTTCCGGCCCGACGCCCGACCCTTGGAAGACAGCGCGGTCGACAGCTTCGCGCAGAACGTTCGACAGGTCGCGGCGCAGGATCGTTTCAAGGCCGGGGTTCTCGCGCAGGCTCTGGCGCGACAACAGGTATCGGGCACCCGCCGTATGGATTGCCGCCTCTTTCGTCACGGTCTGGATAGGTTCGGCATCGACGCCTTCCCCTTCGCCCAGCCATGTCGCGGAGGCACCGTCCACGATGGACGGCCAACGGGGACGGCCCTGCACCTGTACGGACGTGATACCGAATTGCGCGGCAGCGGAGGTTTCGAAGAACCGTTCCAGCGCGGCCATAGTCGGGCGGGTCGCCATGTTGCCCGCCTCAGGGTCGGCGGTCGTGGTGAAGGCATCGGCGCGGGTTTCCAGCGCCTGCCACGGTAGAAGGATGCCGCCACGCTGGGGGCCACCGGAGCGGGTTTCGAGTTCCTTCACCACCTCGGCTTCGCGTCCTTCAAGGGCGCGGTTGCCTTCGATTGCGGCAACGACGTTCGACACGGAGAAGGCGCGGCACTCGCGTTCGAAGTCAGCGCCCGCCTTGTCGTTCTCGGGGGCTTGCATCTGGTCGCGCTGGGCACCTTCCACCAGCATCGCCGCGCGAAGTTCGATTTCGCCACCCTCATAGGCAGCGGACAAGGACCGCAGTTCGGTGCGGCCCTCGTCGGAGACGGTATCGGCTTTCTGGATTTCAGCCATGCGCTCACGGCGCTTGGACTGGGCGAGTTGAATTTCCTGCGATTTGAGCATGGGAATTTCCCTTTATATTCAATGAAAATCTGTGCAAATTTGTGCATGGGGTCGACGGTTTAAGGGCTAGATGGTCATGTCATGCCCTCCATCCCCGGAAGGATGCCCGCCGCCGCTAGGAACCTGTTTCGCCCAAGCACTTGCGCCCGACGCCCGCTAGGGCCACGCCGGGGCGGCTTCTTTTCGTGCCCTGCCCACCGTTCCGCGTTGGTCTTCTTCGCGTGACAGGACGGGCAGAGATATTGCAGGTTGTCGGGATCGGTCACGCTGATGCCGTGAGCCTCGCAATCCTTCCTCGGGATGCGATGGTCGGCCTCTCCGAAGCGCCCAAGGTAGACCCCGCATGTCTCGCACCGAAAGTTTGCCCGTTCCGCAACAAAGGGACGGATGCTCCGCTTCCAGACGGCCAGCCCTAGCAGGCGGTCGCGTTCTTTCTTGGCGGCTGCAATCTCTTCCCGCGTCATATCGTGACCACCTCATATTCCGGGGCGGGCATCTCACGGGCGGTCAGCAGCGCGGATAGTGCGAGGACAGCGGATTGCACAACGTCAATGCGACTGGTCGGAGTGCTCTTCTCAAGCGTCACGGCCCCCGTGCTAGCGGTCTTTACCGTCGCCTCCGCGATAGAGGCTTCCAGCAAGACGCTCCGCTTCATGCGGACAGATCGAGACATGATCAGGCGACGGGCAGCGCGTATGTCCACGTCCCCGTCTCGGGGACCTGTACCGCGCCATATCATGGGCCATTCGATCCTCTGACGGGCCAGCGCCGTCGAAAATTCTGCCTTCCTGTATCTGTCTGCGCTCACGCTGTGGACGGCCCGATCGCCAACTATCTTGACGAGCTGGGGCAGAAATTCGTCGAGGTCTGAAACCTGCCCGGAGGTCAGCAGCAGTTCCCCCGCGTCATAACAACGGACATATAGATCACCGACAAAATCACGCTTGCCACGTTCAGCAAGGTTGAAGGGTTCGGACGGGAACGCGCCCAGCACCTTAATAACGCCGCTTTCAAGCCCGATGACCGCGCTTGCGGTCATACTTGAGCTGCCCCCAAGGTCGACTCCTATATGGACAGGCTCATCTGGTAGTAACTCAGCAGTTTCGTCATAAATCGCGGCGAGGTCGTTATACTGGACCAGCAGGTCTTTGGCAGGGTCGATGCGCTGGTTCAGGTGGAAGACCTGAAATTGCCGTGTTGATGCTTCGGCCTTCGCTTTGGCGAAAGCGTCTTCCATGAAGCGGCCCGACTTGATCAGTTCGCCGCCGGGGGGAATAGCCTTGCCCCATGTTTTCGGATTGCCGGGATCGTCAGTCGGGCCAGCACCGTACAGGGCAACGTGAGTACGGGGGTCTTTGCTCTCTAGGATCGTGTTGAATTGCGGCCCCGTGGCCCGGACGCCGATCAAGAGAAGCTGACCATCACGGGCGGCGACGGCATCGAATGCGGAGGCGAAGAGTTCGGATTTCTGGGGCGGCATAAGCCCCGCCTCGTCAATCGTGAAGGTATCCACGTCGGAGCCATGGCCCGACAGGCCAGAGCCGGATTGAAGCTGGATCGTCGCAGACACACTGCGAAACTTCACGCATCCCGGCTGGGGACGCTGGGCGAACATGATTTCCCCGCCCCTGCCCGACACTTCCATCATGTCCAGCATCGCTTGCGGAATGTACCCGCCCAGCCGTGCCGTGGGGGCGAGGATCGCGCCACGATAGCCGCCAATGAATATCGGAGAGTCCGGCAGCGCCCAGCCAAGGTGCATCGCGCCTAGGAGGCTGGACTTCCCCAGCTTACGGCCAAGGCTGAAACAGCATGTACGATAGAACGGGGATGCGCCGTCACGGGCCAATGTAGCTTCGACAAAATCCATCTGGAACGGATGGAGTTCGAGGGGACGGCCACGGCTGATGCCAGCGGGGATCGTGAAGCCCGAAGACAGCCATTCCTTGAACGCCTTGGCACGGTCGGTTGCGGTCGCAAGTACAGGCTTGGCAGACGCGGCCACCGTCTTCGGCTTCTTGTTGAAGCGCAGGTTCGAAGGTAGGGCAGCGGTCGGCATGGATTGTCGGACCCGTCACAGGTCAGCACTACCATCCGTGGTTCGGCTGTATGGTGCCCCTGATCACCGGGGCCGTGTCGTCTGGTCTTCGGCGGAGTGAGCGAGCCTTTCGAGAGCCAAGACCCACTCCGATTAACGAGAAGGGTTCTCCCTAGGTAGCAGGGTCCCAACCCTCTCTGTCTTTGGCTTTACGGATCATGCGGCGGTACTGTTCAAATACCGAACGCATGAAGGTCACATCGTATCCGGCCAACGCGGCTTTGACCTGTTCATCGTTTAGATGATCTTCAAGGGCATCAAGGGTGAGGGTCTTATCCTCACGTACCCGACGAAAGGCAGCTTCACCTTCATCAATGCGTTTCTGTACCTCTTCCCCATGACCATCAAGCGCATCAATAATCATCTTACGGAGTTCGTCTTGGTTAGGTCCGTCCCCCAAGCCCTCAAGTTCTTCGTGCAATTCGCCCCAAGTCGAGATAAGTTCAAGGCGGGCCGCGTTGTTTTCAGCGATACGCTTGGAGATTGAAGCCAATATCTCCTTACGCCGTTCATCCCTCGTTACACGTAGCGTCGCCTCTCGTGCTGCCTTGGCCTCTGCATTGCTAGTACGAGCCGCACCGTATGCGAATGCTGAAACGGCAAGAGAAGCTAACGCTGCAACCGCGCTTGCTCCCTCTGGAGAACACCAGCCTTGCCCACCCATCACGCAATTCTCCGGTTCGGTATCACTACTATCTCCGTTGTACACGTCCGTGCAAATATTTGCACGGGATGGGTGGCAAGACTAGCGGGACTCGCCAGCCAAGGCGTAACCGGAATATCTCTATCTTGCCCCGACTAAGCAATACCCCGCACCCATCCGGCGGAAGATCGTGGTATAGGATATGGTCCACCCTCTAGGACTCACGGAGAGGGTCGCAGAAGGCCCTTCCCGTTCACGGGTAGATCGCGGGCCGGATATAAGTCAGACGCCAGCGTCAGCCTCGCCATACACCCCCGCTTCACATCTATCTTCTATCTCTTCCCGAAGAGAGATTATCCCGCATTGGACTTGGTCATTGGCGTTTCCGAAGCGGAGCGAAGGTAAACGCGTTCTTAGTTAGTTATTATAACCGTGTTCTTATTGTTGTTATTATAGAGGACATAAACATGTCCCCACATGGGGGCATAGATATGTCCCCTTCCCGCTAAATTGGGGGCATAGATATGTACCCATGTGGGGGCATGATCGTGCCCCCTAGTGATGCCCCGTGAACAGCACTCGCGTACGGTCAAGTACTCTCTGCATGATGTCTACTGCGCTATCGTCCGTCGCAATTTTTCGCCATCCGGAGATAAGGTCTCGAAGGTAGGGTGCGCCGTCAGTCGGGTACCTTAGTTCCGCCCAGATGCGGCGGAAGGTCCGACTATCTATCTCATTCGTGCGGTAGTCATCTTTCCAGAACGGTTTGAGCAGGGCCACAATGGTACAGTAGGCAGGTTCACTTAGGCGATAATGACTGACCATTGGACCGTTCGTCCTTCCAGTAGGCTTCCTAAACTCGCGTATAAGGATGCCACCATCGACAAGCGACTTCGTAGCATTCTTGACTGTACGGCTCCCAGCTTCGCGGGGCTCTTTCGCAGAGGGGCTTATCAGGTCTAGTTCTAAGGCAGTTGTTTCGTAGCTTTCATACCGCCATTGCCACCCATCGGCTCCTACAACGCCGTGCGGAAGCCAGCGCAAATGACGTTGCAGTACGTTGCCCGCATGAACGTGCGGCCTATCGGGCAGAAGCAACGTACCCACCTGCCTAGCATGGTCATCGCTCCTAAACTGCATGTACTCATAGGGATGAGGCTTCATTGCGTATATTGCGGACAGCGATTGGTACAGGTTCCGCGCCGCTTCTGTCTCGAAAGTAATGGATGCCACCGTATCCTTGGGCATAATGAATCTCGAATAAGACGCGCCTAAGCGTTGCCGAAGAATCCGCGAGAGGTTAGATTCTAGGGGCGTTGGGAAGCGCATTGCATTGAGGGGAGAGGCGGCAACCTCTCCCCTATCCAATTCAGCAGGTCACGCGCCCTGCATGTGCGAATTTATGAAGTTTTCCAGATCAGCCAGCCGATAACGGACATGCTTTCCGATCTTAGAGTACGGAACGCGCGGAGCAAGGCCCGCAGCTTTTGCGGTCCATCGGTCACGTTCCAGAAAATCGTAAGATACCTTGAGATATTGCGCCGCCTCTTTGGGCGTCATAATTTGGTCGGTCTTAGCCATATCGGCCTCCACGGAAGGATTTACATTCAGTGAGACCGCTCGAAAACTCGAAGACCCTCCGTGGTATACACGTCTCATACCCGAACGTGGCGTAATTGCCCCGATAATTCAATCTCGGGACAAAAGAATTTCTTCCCTAATACTGTGCAAATATTTGCACGGATCAAGCTGCGGTTTTAAGCGCGACTTCTAATCGCGCGAGACGGTCCAATTCGTCGGATATTCTTTGCATTGGCACCCGGAGACGTTCGGGGTCGTGCATCAAATAACCTGCGGTTACGTCTGCCCCGTTGTCAGCATGATTGAGAAGCCGTTTTATGGCGTACGCCGACAGGTCCAAACTCTCCGCCAACGTGGCGAAGGTGCGACGGAGGTCATGGAAACCGAAAGCTACGCCGCAAGCCTTCTGCAACGCTTCGTGCATCTTGCGGGGATCGGTCAGGCGTCCGGTTTTCCCGTCGCCTGCGAAGACGTAACCCTTGCCCCCGGTTGCGGCCTTACGGCGTTCAAACAACGTCACAAGCTGCGATGACATGGGGAGCGTCAGGGGCTTTCCGTTCTTCGTCTCAGCTATGGTGAAGGTCTGGCCCGCGAGGTTCACGTCCTTCCATGCCAGTGCCATCCCCTCGTTCCGACGCAAGCCCGTGCGGATATAAAGTTCCAAGAGGTCGGAGAAGGCGGCGGCATGATCGGGATGACGTTCCGAGGTCAGCCCGCGGACTGCTGCAAACCATGCGGGCAATTGATCATTCCGAACGTATGTCTGCCGACGCGCTACCTTGTTCCATGAGCGGGTTTCACTGACACGACGCACCGGGCACTCCGGCAGGACGTAGACCCCTGCCCCGTCAGCCGTTGAAGCGCGGCAGAAATTCCACACGCTGCGAAAGATGCGGCCCGCTAAGTTCGCGGTCGCTGGCCCAGTCGTGTCACCGATGGTGCCAAACCGTTTCAGCATCATGGCGGGGGAGAGGTCTTTTAGTTGCTTGCCATCCCAGTCCGAGAAGTGACAACGCAACACGCTTTTGTAGTTTGCTACTGTCGTGGCCTTGATCTTACGGCCTTTGAAGAAGGCTTCTTGCGCCTCCGCCCACGTCATCACCCGTGCCCGCGCTTCCGCCTTCTGTGCATTCGGGTCAGCCCCTCCGGCCATTTGCCCCGCATATCTCTTGGCCTCTTTGCGGGCGGCTTCGGTCGTCCAATTCGTCGTATCGCCAATGACGACGCGTCGGGTCTTCCCGTTCACTTGCGCTTCCACGATGTACGACTTCTTCGTGGCACCAACGCGAACCCCAAAGCCCCGCGTCGTCGTATCGTAGTAAAGTATCTGTCCGCTTGCCGGGTTTGGCAGTTCGAAAACAACGGCGCTTGTCAGCTTGAGTTTAGGCATTTGGCGTCCCTCCGTGGATGCGGCAAATCCCTACGCGTAGAGGATACGTAGAGAAGAACCTTCCGCATTAGAAGGCATCCTTCGGGCTGGTAAGGCAATAGAACCCCAATAAAATAAGGCGATTGCGGGACAACGCGGGAATAAACCGGAATGTGCGGGAAGCCCATAATGCGACTGTTAATCAATTGGTCGTAGGTTCGATCCCTACCGCCGGAGCCAAGACTTCAGCAAGGCGCTGACGTTGCTACAGTTTAAGTCTAGCCTTAGTGGCCCGTATTGGCAGGTCAATAGGCTTTTTTACGCAACAAGGCGTAAGCATATTCCCCTATATTGACAAAATGAGCTTAGCTTCGGCACGATCATTAGGATCTGGCTCCGCCTTGTGCAAATCGAACGACTTGGCAAATGCTCCACCAAAAGCGGGGTGATCCTGCCTTGGGTTTTCACACCCTGACTGCGTTCGTTTCCTGCATGCAATGTCGCATTTGACGCAGTTGCTTTGCGGAACAGCCCGTCTCCTTGCGGGGTTAACCCATCGCACCACGATGGAAGAGGAACATTCATATGATTCGCACTGCAGTCATCGCTACATTCATGTCCATGCCCGTTGCCGCGCTGGCGCAGTCGGCATCGCCGTTTACCTTGCCCGACCTGCCCTATGCTGCAAACGCTCTGGAGCCAGTGATCAGTGCGCAGACGATGGAGCTGCACCATGGC
>Ga0265797_10011235_pt1 | contig 11258 bp, 12 predicted proteins | sample P2T30metagenome_FD_192433 | JGI IMG/M metagenome (GOLD analysis project Ga0265797, IMG submission 192433) | Plant litter microbial communities from East Loma Ridge, Irvine, California - P2 T30 | ecosystem: Environmental > Terrestrial > Plant litter > Unclassified | place: USA: California... | reverse complement strand
GATTGATGTTGTTTTGAATTCAAAATCGGGACTGGCTCGTTCATGGTAGGTCGTCGCAGTACATGAACGTCACAATTCCATTCTTTCTTCATGATCCAGCGCTCGCCACGCCATCTCGGCTGCTCCCCTTGCTGCGACATAGGCTGAATTCTCAGCAAGAACTTCAGCATGCGCCCCAAGTGCTTCAAGCACAATACTCGTTGCTCGTTGCACCTTGCCGTCGCCGACGCTCTCGGGATCACCCACCAAGATGACGGTCATGTTCGGTGGTCCTCTCCCTAATCGCTCGTTGTAGTGATGGTACAGAAAATGTAGTACGCTATTGCGAACTTCCTGCTCGTCCGGCGTTCGAGAGCTGCCTAGGTCGAATTGCAGTTCAAGGTACATGTTCGGCCACGACAGTTCGACTGCTCCATTCAGACCCTCCAAGTGCAACAGCAGTGCGGTTCCCGTGTATTCAGCCAACAGCACAGTACGGGTTGTGAAACTGTCGCCATCGTCCGGTACGCATCGTTTTACGGGGTTGTAGCTTTTGCACAGGCCGTATCCGTGACCCGCGTATGCGGCGATCAGTTCGTGAGGATGACGCGCGAGGCCGTTTGCTAAGCCTTCAAGTCCGATGTAATAGGCGGCATCGAATATATCCTCCTGGTATAGGCCAGGCAGAGCAGGGAAGCTCACTAGAGCGGAAACAGAAGCGCCCACAGATGCTTCAGCAACGTCTTTGATGGCTTTGAGCAATGTCGCAATTACAGCCACGTCACTGGAAGCAGGAAGTCCTTTTTGCTTGCGTGCGTCTCGTTCTCTTTGACGAGGGATATCGTTCCATAAGTCACCGAGTGATGCATATGGTGGGCTGGGGTGAGGATTAGCTTTTTGTCTTGAGCATACGATCCGACAAGAGAACACACCTAGGATGCTGGGAGGACCACAACGAGAACCTTTGCATCAACTTGATGTATTCCTCCGAAGCTTCGATTTTGGCCAGGTCCTCGAAGAACGTGCTGTTGTGGCGAATTGTAGCAGTGGCATGGTCGACGGTGAGTGCAAAACCGACGGTGAGAGTGTCTGCTGATGTTGCGCGGTAGGCTGAGGAGTATTGTGACCAGCAGACTATAGCGCATGTCAACAATAGGTAGAACGGGGGAGACATGACTGTGGATACCACTGGAAGCCTCGATAGATGGCGCAAAGAGAATCCAGGCAGTGTTATGATCTGAGTGGGCTCACTGTCATTTATTGGCAGCGTCGGGAGATTGGGGCTGTCATTCATCAAAAGTGGTGGTCGCGATGATTATGCGGCGCGGATTCCAGGCAGCATCGCCGACAGCTTCGATGGGCGGGTGCGCGTCATAGGTTTCATGTTCCATCGGATTGAACAACGGTTACTGTGTCATGTTGTTGCGTCAATATTGTCGCAACATTGTCCGCTAATGTCTTCCGGCGTGTGTAGCTCTGCCGTGGGACTTCGAGAAGCCCTTCCTTTACGGTGTTACCAGACGTTGCGCTGTCTGATCGGGTTGTACCTGGCCCGGGAGGTATGTTTACATTTCAGATACCAGGTAAGATCATATGAGCATGTTGTTCTTCAAAGATACGAGAGATACGACGGGGAAGAATATTGTGGTATGATCTGACGAGATTGATACCATGGAAACTAGCTGATGCTCTCAAAATGTCGCCCAGGGGACATTCGGGCCTTCCCTGTGCGCACTGACCACCCGCCACACCAGAGCTCGGCATGAATCGGCCTCCACATCCTCAGCTTTCATCTATCCAACAACCTTCATCACGAGTTCTTTCATCTCTTCCTTGACACTGCTGGGGTTAGCAGATGCGTCGCAAAACCTATTCATGTGATGGGCAGCTCACATGTTTCGGAATCGCGTGTTGCCCGGGTAGAGCGCAGACGAGCAGAGGTTGAACCTTCTACACACGAGTTAGCTGACTAGGTGAGGTAATACAGCTGCCATCAGTTGATGCATACATGCAGTAAAGGGCGTTCCGGTCATCGAAATCTTCCGCTGGTTCCGACATTGGATAATGTTTCAGATACTCGGTTATATATGGTTTACCGATCTTATGGCGTGTTGGTCGCCATGGTGCCAGCTCGTCTGATGATACGGAGGCAATTAGTATCAAGCGGTCACCTCGCCGGGATGTTTCTTACATTCGTGGTGAGCATACGAGGAACAGGCGTCAAAGATCAACGGTAGGTCAGTGGCGGCATCGACTGACGTGTTGCCGTCCCAGAGGTTACCGTGCACCAGGCAAGGGATGATGCTTCTGCCATCAGTCTCCAGTGGGCGCAACAGCCTTGGTATCACCTTCTCCATAATGGCTTCACGCAGCTCTGTCATCTCTTCCTCTTTTCCCTGGGTCTCTTCCTCGTACTCAAAGAAGCGGCGTATACTCCGAGAGAAGCTTTCCTCCCAGGTATCACATTCTGTGATGTCCTGCGAAAGTCGTCCTTGATACGTCGTGACTGGAAAGCCAAATTTCCCGGACGGTGACACGCCCTTCTTGTGTAGCTTGGCTACCATAGCGGGCAGATCTGCAACATCTGGAACTTCGTCGGTCATGTCGTGGAAAGCGCACAGGAAGAAAAACGTATCGGGCTCGTTCTCATAAGCTCCCCATCCGATAGGTTTCGGCGCAAGTTCTGGCGTTGCGCTATGCAAAGCTGACATGGAGTGGAACTCGCCAGACGCCATGTCTTCCGCCGCCTCGCCCTGTGATACCTGTTCAACTATCGTCAAAAATTGCTAGAAACCAAAACTCCGTCGTGTACCGACTTTGAGAAAGTATGAAACCTCTTCCCCTTTTTGATCGTTGGTACGGATGCGAGCTGAATGAGTCCAGTGCGAGGCCCCATGTGGCGAGATATCTACAACCGTCGATCCTTCGGGAAGTTCTTTGAATTTCGTCAGCACAGTACAAACAATCAAGCTTCCAGTAGCTAGACGAGCGCATAGTCGTTGCTGTTGCGTTGAACTTCTTTTTGGTACAAAAAATCCACTTACGAGCTTCGACATTAGGGTCAATGTATGAGAGTACCGACTTCGGTACAGCAACCTCACGATCCCACACTGAGGGACTGGCCATGTTGACTTCTAGCTGTTGTCTCGCAAGAAGACTACGTGGACGAGGACCGGACGAGGTGGGGATACCAACACGTCACTTAAATATGCGCAACAGCTGATTCAATCGAGCAAATCACAGACATATGCAACATTGCACAGCCTAGGCGCCATATGCATCGCCCCCACGTATATGCAGTGTGTCTCTGATCTGACAGACGGCTCTTCGAAGTGGCAACAACGTACGTTTGCCCGACAAAGACTACCCGAGAACTAGAAACGAGTTAAGCTCAGAGCTCCACGAAATCTTCAACGGTTACTTGATGTCTATAGCACCAGAAAGCTTCTAATATAAGTGAAGGACTGCTAAAGACGCGATCTGACGCATACCTCGCTTCTTCTGATTGGTTCATGCAAAGGTGCGGCGTCGACCGTCCTTCCGAGCGGGTGACTTCCCCTCATTAGCCGATAATGCCGTTCAGATTGCAGCTGAACGAGCCGGGATCTCCAGGCTGCCGCTAACGCGAGTACGCAGACGATGCTCTGCAACAGTTATGCCTACCAGCTTTAATCACTTTCGCCTGGTATTGCATCTGACAGGTCGCTTCACCGCTATGCCCGGACTTGGCCCTCGTTCAATGTCTAAATTGAAGAACTAAAACGCAGTGCTCAGACTCTTACCTAGCCCTGTGCTACGCACGTGTGGCGGGGTAAATCCTCCTGTACCATGATGCAATCCTCGAACCACCGCACATCGCTATCCTCAGCAACTACCAACAGCTCGTTCTTTTCACGGAGCTTCTCAAGGAAGGACACGGGTCGCATTGAAGATGGGACCGACTATCCGAAAGGTCCTATTGGTCTTACCACTGTCCATGACCCTGGCGAAGATGTAGTAGCAGATCTCATCTTTGTTCACGGCCTGAACGGCGGTTCAGAAAGTACCTGGACGAAAAACAACATTCCTTCGCTGTTCTGGCCTTCAGCATGGCTGCCCAGTGATGAGGCGTTCCAAGACGTCAGAATCCATACCTTTGGCTATGCATCGGGACTCAGTCGGGAGTCTGTATTGCATGTTCCAGACTTCGCTCGTTCTCTGCTTGCTTCAATCCATGATTCTCCGAGGATTCCTCCAGCAGGCCGCGTACGTTCACTCCAACCGGCTTGGGGCCTTTCTGACTGCTATAGGTGCCGATAATTCTTGTAGGTCACAGTATGGGTGGACTTGTTGCGAAGAAGGCCTATATCCTTGGTCATCAGACTCAAGAATTTGAGACGACTGTCCGCAACATATTCGCCATGTTCTTTCTAGCTACCCCTCACCAGGGAGCCGGGATAGCGGATACCTTAGGAAAGATTCTCGCGCTGGCTCCCGGTTCAAGACCATTCGTCCAAGATCTTTCGCCAGAGTCGCCAGTGCTTCAGGCTATCAATGAGGAATTTCCACTATACAGCGGCTCTCTGCGATTGTTTTCATTTTACGAAAACGAACCGATGAAGCTAGGTGTAGGCACCCAGCTGGTAGTAGAAAAGCATTGTGCAGTCATGAACTACCCTAACGAGCGGAGGACGTATCTAAACGCGAACCATCGCAACGTGGCCAAGTTCTCCTCTCCGACAGACCCTTCCTATGTCGCCATCAGGAACGCATTGGCCACAACCATCGCCACGCAGAGAACATCACTAGAATTATCAAAGCAAAAGGCTGGTTTTGAGCAGATGGAGACACTCAATACCTTCCTTGGAGTAGCCGATATGCCCGATGATGAGCTCGAGAGCCAGTCGATCAGGCTTAATGAAACGTGCGACTGGTTTCTCGAGAGAGAAACGTTCCAGGAATGGCGAAACGCGACCACGTCGAAGACACTTTGGGTTCAAGGCCGGCCTGGTGCCGGGAAAAGTGTCCTATCAGCCCACATCATTCATAGTCTTCAAGACGCGGGTGTGGACTGTTGTTTCTTTTTCTTTGTACAGGGAGACAAGACGAAAGCTACAATCAACATGTTTCTCCGATCGATGGCGTGGCAGATGGCAACCCAGCATACCCGCCTCTTAGGCTCCATTCTGGATATTGCAGCCAATCATCAAACGACCACGATTAGCAAGGTCGACCACGTTTCTGTCTGGCGACGTGTCTTCCTCAGCGGCATCTTGAAATGTCGCTTGAGCAGGCCACAGTATTGGGTCATCGACGCAATAGATGAATGCAAAGGAGCCTCAGAACTAGTGAGTCTGTTGGCAAAGATTCAGGAGGTCTGGCCGATCTGTGTGCTAGTCACATCAAGAGATCCACTGGGAAGGTACTCTGACAACGCTGTTCAAAGAACTGAAGTGATTTCGGAAGCCATTGAAGAGGAAGACACCAACCGCGACATCGCGCAGTACTTGCGCTCATACCAAGATCACTTGCCGGCGACAAACCTTGTGGAACGCCAAGCAATGACGAAAGAGATACTCAGTAATTCCAACGGTTGCTTTCTTTGGGTGACACTGGTACTCAAAGAGTTACGCCAAGTTCATACCTCCACTGAGATCCGCAAGGTTCTTTCAAGCAACACTTCCGATATGGATGATCTATACGGCCGCATTCTCAATGAAATGGCCAGTGCAAAGTTTGGAAAGGACCTTGCAAAAGCCATCTTAACTTGGACGACATTCTCTTTCCGCTTCTTATCCACGGACGAGCTGCATTGCGCAATCGAACTCGACATCGATGACAAGATTGATGATATCGAACGATCTATCAGTACTTGCTGCGGCCATCTCGTTTACGTGGACCGCAGTAAAAAGGTCCAGTTACTCCATCTTACCGTGCGGGATTTTCTCACCCGTCAAGGCATGAAATCGGAGTTCCAGATTGAGCGTGCTGATGCACACAAGCGCCTTGCTCTGGTATGCCTTCGGTATTTGACTCGTAGTCAAACGCGCCCCACTCAGCCCAGGAAGCTAAGTGCTAATCAGCTGCAAGAGAGACCTCGTCTCATGGATTATGCATGTGGATATGTATTCCAACATATGCTTCATGTCAGCTGTAATGACAGCGAGATCCTAGCAGCGCTATCAAAGTTCATGGGCTCTGACTGTGTGCTGAGATGGATCGAGCAACTAGCTATCAGGGGCGAGCTTGAGAAAGTGTTCCAAGCAGGCAAGGCCATAAACAACCTATTAGCAAGGCTGGCACAACACAGCCCATTGGCCGGATTGCGGAAAGAGCTCACACTCTTGCACAGCTGGGGAAATGATCTTATCCATTTGGTCACCAAGTTCGGAAGAGAGATGACCTTCTCGCCTTCAGCAATATATCGCTTGATACCTCCTTTTTGCCCAAAGGACTCCGCTCCAAACAGACAATTTGTGTCACCTCACCGGGGATTGAGCGTTCTTGGACGATCTTCGGAAGGTTGGCAGGACTGCTTATCGATTCTCAACTATAGTAAGCCTGCCCGTCCGCTCATCATAGCAGTAGGCTACAAATCATTCGGGGTGGGTCTTTCTACGGGTACTCTCATCATTTACGACGACTTCACCTGTCAAGAACAGAACACATTACAGCATGGTGAGCCGGTGTGGGCACTTACGTTCAGCGAGAGCGGGCTCGCATGTGCTTCTGCTGGGGCACGCTCTGTTCGAGTATGGAATCTCGTCGATTGGACTGAAACCTATCACTTCTCGATATCCGTCATGTGTCTTTCTCTCGCGTTCGGTGAAGAAGACATGTTACTATTAGCCGCAACCAAAAGGAATGAGCTTATGTGTTGGAATCTTGCCAATGGTGGACTACCCGAAACACCTACCAACTGGACGTTTGACTTTGACGAGCAATCTGGCTTGCAATCTAAACAGCCAACACTCGCAGCCTTCTGTCCTCAACAGAGCATACTAGCAGTCGTCTATCGTGGAGAGGATATAGTTCTCTGGGACTATGAAAGAGATCGGTTGCACGATATCTACGATAAAGAATCTGGGTCTAGTCTACAAGGATCATTGAGAAATTCGGACGGAAGTACAACAGTCTGGAGCTTACAATTCGGTGCGCTCGGGGACGACACACTTCTGGCCGCTGCCTACTCAGACGGAGATCTTGTGATATACGATACGCTCGACGGAACCGTTCGCAATCTCTTAGTAGGCGTCAATGCACAAAGACTGTCTTGTTCGCACGATGGCCGCACGTTAGCATGCGCAGACTCGCTTGGAACCATACAACTGTATGATCTCGAAACAGCTAAGCTTATTTACCGTCTTGAGTTTGAAGGTGATGCTATAGCGCCCAGGGCGCTCGCATTTACCTCAGACAATCATCGCCTCATCGACATACGTGCCAATCAATGTCGACTTTGGGATCCCGCAGTTCTTCTTCGACAAGATATCGACGATGAGAACAGCGATACTGTCTCTGTTTCTACTGCCCCTTATGAAGTCAATTTCCGAGGCTCCATGTCTACTAAGATTACGGCTATCGAGTGTGTTCACCTGGCGGCTGTTGTCTTTTGCGGTAAAGAAGACGGGTCGGTGCATGTTTACGACATCTCTCGCGAGCCGAAGGCGGTTAGCCTATTTCAGCAAACTGAAGGCATATCTATCATATTACTGCATTTCAACACAGAGAGTGCGATGTTGGCTTGTAGCGACGCAGCCAGTAGGGTCACGATAAGACAGGTCAGACCAAATGGACGAAAGTCCTGGGCTGTCACAGACCCCGTCATCGATGTGGTAGTTGGGCAAGGCATCGTTAATCTTCTTTCAAGCGCGAAGCATTCCCGGCATTTAATCGCCACTGAAGAGCACAACTACCTCTGGTCGGCGCAGAGCAAAGATCGATCGCCATTGTACATCAAGAAGCCTGATCACAAAGGCCAGTGGATACACCACGGAACCAATGCAGACGTCCTGATTCTTGTATCTGCCTACTCCGCTCACATTTACACTTGGTCCACGCTGGACAAAGTGCATACAGTAATGTTAGCCAACCTGAGCGAACCGTTCATCGCGATCGACAGAATCCGGTCACTTCGTCATTCTCGTTACTTTGCAGCAGTTTCAGTCGACCCATCACGCGCACAGTCTTCACAGTATGTCATTCGCGTGTACGATTTCGACGCTTTTGGTTCGAATGCCACAAGCGTAGACTGCGTGCAAAATCTCGGAACTCTCTCATCGGCTATTCAGATGATAGTCGGCGTGTATAACGAACGATTGGTCTTTCTTGATACGAACAATTGGATCCGATCAATTGAGATTGCCACACCCGACGCCCTACACGACCGGCACTTCTTCATCCCTAATGACTGGGTGAGCCTAGTGAAAGACTTCGTACTCGATGTTGGCCATACTGGGGATATCATCTTCGCTAAGAGGGCAGAATTGTTAGTGGTCAAACGAGGACTGGAGATGACCGATCAGGGCATTATGACACCAAGGAAAAGAAGCATGAGCCCCAGAAGTGCATTGTTCGGCGGCTTACCGTATCGTACGATAAGCCATTAGCAACTCGCATGGCATGGTCGTTTGATGGACTCCCTAAGTCTTTCCTATCTTATACACATCCTGCACTCCCAACTCTCCAGAGCTCCCTTTTCAATTGTGACGTGTACATAATCCGCTTGTTTGTCCCCCCTTAGAAGCTCTTGAAGCCAAGTTTGTTATCAACTGTTACAATCACCAGTACAGCAACTCTGACCTTCAATCTTGAAGTTCAACTCTGCCACTTCTTCCTTCGTCCCTAATTTACTCGGAAAGATTCACTCAGTAATCGACGATGTGAACAGCGGAAGACATCAGCTGATCAGGATTCAGCCGCGGTCTTGTCTGTTCAATCTCCATGCCCAACCCCACTTTCGCAAGATCATGACAGCGAAGATGCTCGATAAGCCATCAATAAGCCCAAGAATCGTGAACATCCATCCGTTTCCTATCGCCTCTTTCATAGGCTGGAGTAGTGCAACTGCAGCGGCCGATAGGGTACATCTCGTGATGTTGTTTGAGGCGGCAGCAGTGCCGGCTTTTCCCGGAAATATGTCTACTATTAACGTGCTGAATTGCTGAAGGACAATTGTACACCTCGCGCCGATGAACAATTGCAAAATCAACGGCACACTCGGATGGACTCGTAACTGAATAGCCCAGCCATATCCGACAAGAGCGGCAATGGAAAAGACATGTAACAGGTACGAGCCACGAGAGCGAGCAGCTTCGATCGGAAAGTTACGAAGGTTGTCTCCGGTTACGCGATCTATGGGCAGGCTAAACTTTTCGGCGGTCTTTTTGTAGTTGAAATCCATGAGCCGCCCTGCAATGAAGCCGCCTAAGATAACGCCGGCTCCACCAGAGAGGAAACAAAGACTGACTGCTAAAGGGTTGTAGCCATACTGCTGACCATAGATCAGAGGTATGGAGGCTTGGATGCAATACCACATTGCGTATGGTGATGCTGCCGACCACAACGTAAGCGAAGTATCCGCATGAAAGATCAGGCGTACGGAGGTGAGCGGGTTTGGAAAACTCCAGGCACCAACTCCCAGCTTGCCTTGATTCACTCCGTCGACACTTGTTGATGAGCCCTGTATTTCCGGCTCTTGCGAACTAGATGGCATCAGATAAGATGACCATGTCCTCCACAAGCTATGAGGGCAGACTGCTCCGTTTCCTACAATAGATCTGGCGGTCTCAGGCATCGTCCACCCGATCATCATGAGCGACGAAATGCCGAATATGAAGAGTACCCAGAAGCACCACTGTGTCTGCCCTGTAGCTAGGACAATGCCACCGCCTATCACAGGGCCAAAGCACGGCCCAAGATTTGTAGAAGCAAGCATGGGCCCAAGAATCTTTCCCCGTTCCGCAGGTACGGAGATGTCTGCCACGACGGCATACGCAAGTGACATTACAGCAGAACCGCCGATGCTTTGGAGAGATCGTAATACGATTAGCGCAACATAACTATGCTTGTTCAAGGCGAGGCCAAGGCTTGCTGCACAGTATATTGTGAATGTGATAACGAAAACAGGCCGACGACCGAGGGTATCCGAGAGGGGACCGAAGAAGGCGGGAGATAGAGCTTGGAAAACAAGATAAAGCGTAATGGTGAGGTCGATGGCAAAAATCGAGGCGTTGTACTGTTTGCTCAGACTTTCTATCAGAGGAAGATATATTGTGGCCGTTAAAGATGACGCAAGCGTGAGGTAGCCAAGAAGGTAGGTGAAGTAGGTGCGTTTACGACCATCGAAGACGGTATACGGTGTTGTTGGCTGTTCCGCTGCCTGGCTTGTCGCTGGGGTTTTTGCCGCAGCCATTGCGTAGCAGATTGAGGGTAGGATTGAAGCAGACAAACGATCATAGATTAGATACACTGTCTGTGCGCGGGTTGTGTTTGATGATTGGGTTCAATCAAGAGCTGTGCCGCAATCACAGCCTGGTCACAATGCGGGGTATGCGTCGAATCAGTCTCGTGACCACGATGTATGTACGACGCGATCCACAAGTATCGTTATTGGCACTTCCATTACGCACCTTCATATCGAGACACTTTTGACAGCAGCAAAGCACGATAGGATAGAGCATCGACATATCTGGTTCATACTAGGTCTACAAAACCCAAACCAAGCAGTTGATGACTCTTGAAACCATGCTCTCTATTCGCCTTTTGTCAGTCGTAGTAGGGATTAAAAAAAAGACTCCGCTCGGCGCAGCTCGGCTTGGGAACATTCAACATGCGACTCATTAGGATGACTTACCCGGGCGCTTTGTCTACGATAAAGCAGACTAGTCGACAGCTTGAGTATTGGCAGAAGATGATCTTGAAACATAGACCCGTTTTTCTGATCGCAAGGGCGAGGAACGACGTCCTTCCAGTCTATGAGAGCCTTGCTTTCACACGCGACACGACGTCTAGCCTTCAGAGCTTCGTGAGGTCCTGCTGGAGCACGCCGAACAGCCTAATGACGCGAAACTCTGTCTCCCAGGTAAGGATTTACATGCTGCAGTACGGTGTTCCATATAAATCCGCCAGTAATCTCGGGAAGCTAGACTGCGACGTTTAGGTCGTTGTGCCTCTCACGTGGCGCCATGGGTAATTGCTCTTTTCTCTGAGAAGCGAGCGACAAATGGTCTGAGGCCGGAAGAAAATGACTTGAGATTCGTTGAAGCGTGGCGTAAGAATCACGATGTTAAGATATTGGA
>Ga0265797_10011234_pt1 | contig 11260 bp, 9 predicted proteins | sample P2T30metagenome_FD_192433 | JGI IMG/M metagenome (GOLD analysis project Ga0265797, IMG submission 192433) | Plant litter microbial communities from East Loma Ridge, Irvine, California - P2 T30 | ecosystem: Environmental > Terrestrial > Plant litter > Unclassified | place: USA: California... | reverse complement strand
ATAAAATAAAAAAGATTCGGAAGTGGGAAAGGGGGAAAAGTGGCACCACTCTTGACTTCTACTACGAAACTGATATAATGAAAAAAGTGGGGGGTCCGGGGGATAGAACAAGCGCCCCAGAGGGAGGCATCAATGACGATAAACATACACACACAACTCCGTTGTTGCAAATAAGAAAAGGTGCATTCCCACCCGCTAAAACTCGGATGCCGTGAGTTTGGAAAAGCACGAGGGGAAAGTATACATGGGTACATGAAGGAAGAATGAGAGGATGCCTGCTAGTATAATATGGCCAACTGTAGGATCATCACAGCGCCCTTGATTCTGACCTTGATTTCATACTCTAGTCGATTTCAATGACGTTGTTTTGGTTTTGACCTGGCCGACCACCTCTACTATGCTGTTGTTGGGACATTTGTGGCCGGCCGTTTGGCATGTGCTGTTGGCTTGGTCTGCCATTGGGCTGTTGACCGCGCTGGTTCTGTTGTTGAGGTGGTTGCTGTCTACGCACCTGCTGTTGCTGATTGTGCTGAGCTTGCTGTTGCTGACGAGCTTGCTGCTGCTGTTGTTGTTGTTGTTGTTGTTGTTGCTGTTGCATCCTAGCCTGCTGCTGTTGCTGCTGGCTTGCCTGTTGCGCTCCATTTGCCTGGGCAAGCGCTTGACCCAGCACGTGGCCCTGGTTCTGGGCTTGCTGTACCAACGGTGGAGGCGCGACGTAACCACCTTCCATCTTACAACTGAGTACGCACTCATCCAGTTTCCGTAGTGCATCAGGTATCGCGTCCAATTCTGCCACCATGCCGTTCCGTGTGCCGAACCACCCTGTACCCTTCTCGCTGAACAAGGCTTTCAACTTCGCTTGCAAAATGTCCAACCGCCTGTGACCTTGTCCGCGTTCTGGCGTCGGTAACATGTTGGGATCCTTGGGCCGTAGGTTGTCTTCAAGAACCCAGTATACCTTGTCGCCTTTGTGTTGGAGACGTATATCAAACGTGCAGACAGGGTTTGAATAGGTGATGCGGTATTTGAAGATGGAGTGGACGTGGATTGCAGGATTGGAGTAATTGCCTGGTGTACGTTCTTCAATCTCGCGGAGAACTTTGAAAAGGGGACGAGTAAGGACAAGAGTCGTGCAGAAGCGATCAAGACCATTGGTGTCGCTAGACTCAAGTATCGGAAGAGATGGTAGTTGATCGTTGACGATCGCAGTGAGTAGCTTGAGAATGCGGTGATGCGGGTTGTTGGGCGATAGCTCGATGGAAAATTCCTGTTCGGAACTGAAATTGACGGTGGCAGAATAGGGCGATGGGCCGTACTGAAACTGCACGCGCTGTAACGAGGATGATCCAAGCCGCATCTGGCGTTTCTGGAGTGTGGCCGCAAATGTGCGGAGACGATTGACATCTCGTAGTCGTGATCGCAGCTCTCCAAGTATATCTTGCCCAAAGGGCGTGGAAAGAAGAATCCTAAAGTTGCCGTCCTCTGAGAATTTGAAAGTGTTTTGAGGTGAAGCTGCCATGAGCTTGTGCATGTCTGCTGCAACACGCTTGACCATCTTACCAGTAGCTATGTGCCAGACGGTCTGACCTTCAACTCTCAAGCCTTCGCATGTAATCCTGATATCCGGTTCAAGCCATGCATCTTGGCTTGGTATTTCCACGAGAAGGTCTGGAGTCTGCAAGTGCAGCACCCACCTACGAGCAATGCGGCGAGAGTCCATACCACCTACATGTCCCAACTCAGACTGCAGACTACATGTCTTCCTCTCCCTCATCAGTCGAGATGCTGTGGCCCGGAACGATATTAGCTGGACGGCAACCCTTTCTAAGCTCGCCAAGGTTTTGCGGTTGATGGGTAAGGAAGTCCCATCAGGCCTTTCCATCCTGATTTGCTCAGCAGTTTTGATACTGTCTCCAGAGGAGCCAATCTCAAAGACCCACCATGACTCGCCCGCAGAGTCTATTACCGCAGCGAGGGCCCAGCTCGATGACCACCCGCGAGGGCGATATAGAGTGGATGATATGATGTCCAATTTTACAGCGGCCGTTACTACTTGGGGACGCAATGATTGCCTTGCTACCACTTGCCAGCCGAGTTGTTGCACAATCTTCTGGATCAAGCTGTGAAGTGTACCAGCAAGTACCTGGGTAATCACATCGGCCATTTTCTCTGGCTCTCGGCCTTGGTTGAAAGCGTTCTCTGCGCGCGCAGAAAGTGCACTAGCCGGTCGCATGATGAAGTTACCGGTAACGGGCTCGAGCGACAAGGTAGTGGAAGTGGATTTGGTACCGAGGGTCGCGCTGAGTGTGCAATCCGCAGGCTCCGTCTCGGACAAGTGCGCATCTGCCATGACTCCAGACTTGAACTTGTCCTTTGTAGAGCGCAAAATGTCGCTTGTATGGCGTGCAATGACGAGCTTGATGACTTTCTCCATGGAAAGCGTTTTCCAGTCAAACTTCAAATTGGCGTCCTTGACCTCCTTGCCATGACGAAACCAGCGTGTGGCGAGCGAGGGTATGGGCTGCCCTCTCCATGAGACCTTGCCATTTTTTGGCTTGTTGCTCGAAATACCAATCTCAATCCAGTTCTTCTTTCCAGGCCTATTGGTCCAGTATGACACAACAAGTAAGCGGTGCACTGGTTCTACCTTGAGTGAACCTGCCCATCCTGCGCGTACAAGACCTACGGCCTGCGACCGGAGCACGGAGATCTTGTGGGTTAGAATAAAGTTGTTTAGAAAGTCGAAAAGACCACTCAAGCCCTTGTCTTTCAACACAAAGTCAGCCTGGAGTTTGAGCTGCATGAAAAACCGGCTACCGACGGTGATGGTGGGTGCCGGGGTGAACAGCAAGCGGAGATCGATGAGGAACCATTGTTCGGAAGCGTCTTCAACAAAGGACATGACATCAAATTCCAGCTCATTATCGATAACGAAAGTCGCTCGACCCGAATGTATGCGCCAGTTCTGGAGATGGCGTGGGAGGGATTCGTGCACGTTCAAGCGAATGGATAGGGACGTGTTCATGTACCGCAGTAGATTTAGAGCCTGCTCGGAGGAGATGGGCTCAGGCGGTATGTAGCCCAGACTGGGCATCCACGAGGCCTTGCCTGAAGAGAGCACTTCCAAGGCAGTCGCAATGTCCGGGCTGTTTTCTCGCGCATTGTTCGACAGCACCTTGATCCTGTCCAGCTTGTAGTCGGCCGCCTCCATGTGCTGGGCCTGCTCACTCGCCCATCGGAACAAGTCAATGAGCCTGGTGAGATCTTTGGCGGCTTTCTTGCCCCATTCGGTGAGGACCAGCAACTTGATGAACTTGGCGCGCTGCTCCTGGGCGAACTGGAGGAGAAGCAGCTTCTTCCGCTTGCTCGCTTCGGCATTTCCCTGGGAATTGGCAGCAACAAGGCCATTGGCAAAAGAACCGTTGGTGGTGGGACCCACTGGGATGTCTGCCATCTTCTGCAGCACAGCGCCCATGTCATTGTAGGATTCCTGGGATATGCGCATCAATAGCGTGGATAGCGAATTGTACTGCTCGTCGCCGACATGTTCAATCTCCGGCGGCTCCTCAGAGTGCTGCTCGGGCGCGGGTGCTTGTGGTGTTGCTACTGCCATGGAGGCGCCGTTGGTCAGGCTCCCATCGTGGGCGCGCTTCTTGGTGTCGCCATCTCGCGAAGCCGCGGCTGCGTCGGACGCGCTGTGGTTCATGACGAGAATGCCTGGCATACTACGCCCCCCGTGCTACAGCCCTCCGGCGCCGTCGCCGCACCCGCTTTGCGCGCACCTGTCCTTGTTTCCGGGGGGGTTGGTGATTCCGTTGTGGTGACGTATGCGAAGACTTTTTGTTGGGGGGTTTCAGCGGGTAGGCGGTGGGCTGGCGGTGATTCAGCTGGTAATTCCGTGCGTGAGCCGGTACTTGAGAAGGGTGGGGTGGGAGCGAAAGGCGCAGAGTAGGGGCGATGCGCAGAGGGTAAATGGGCGCAGGTCGGACAGGTGTTGGTCAAATGCAACAGGTGAGATGAAGTGAAAGGATAGGCAAGGAAAGCCAATACGGGAAGGCGCGTGCGTTCCTTCTAGAAGTGGCAGAGGCCGTGGCGCATCGTCTGAGCGTGGTGGATGCGGATGGGTGGTGATGCGCTACTGCGGTCAACCATGGGCATGGGAGGCTCGGTCCGCGCTCGTGATTATCGCATTGTCGCAGGGGCAGTCGCACGCGTTGGGAAGTCGGCAAGTGTCCGGGGCTTTTTGCGGCGAGGATGCGCGACGACGGGCAGGCGGGTGTGCGGTGTGCGGTGTGCGGTGGATGGGTGGACGGGTGGGTGTTGTTGCGGTGGGCCAAAGAATGAAGTCGGCCAGACATCAGCCCTGGACGCGATGGGCTTGGCGTCTCTCTCTCTCTCTCTCTCTCTCTCTTGCACTCCCTTGGCCACGCCATGCACACATACATACCCTGCATCTCCTATCAAACACGCCCGCGCATCAGAAGCCGAGTCATGCACCCACCCCCCGGCTCTGCACCCGCACACGACTGATATCACCAGCTAACTTGCTATCGCGCAAGCCCGTTTCGAGCGGTCGGCCGGCTGTCAGGTCCCGCTGTTTCTGGACAAGCACGCGGGCGTCGGTGGTATTCCTCGTGCTGTCTACGGCGGGCATTCACCGCATCGCCAGTCGCCAGTCGCCAGTCCAGCTAGGCGAGCTTGCGGCTGCGGCGGTCAGTAGTCCATCAACCACACGTATGCGAGCACCAGCTAGTCTCTGCAAGTACGGATAGCCCCCCTCCCCACAGACTAGACTGTCTATCAGATGTTCAGGTGTCATGCCGCCGCCAATACTTCAACTCACCACCCCAGCACAACCATGCCAACGCCCAACAACTCCACATCTGTCCCCCAGCTCCCTCATCGCGCGCCCTGACCACTCGATTCCTGCCCTCCAGCCTCGCCCCAGGCCCCCTCCTCTGTTGCGCACCTGTTCTTTGAGCCCCCATTCTCATCATGTCTCAGCTGCGGTGACGCTCTGCAGCCAGTTAGTCTAGACCCTGGAGCCGACGGCTGCTTTCATTCGATGGCACCGCGCGCGCCCGAGCTCCCACCCTACCCGCGCCCGTCCTTGATCCGCAATGCCTCTTCACAATCCAAAGTCTCGGTGCCCTCGATATCCCAGTCCAACGAGGCAGACGATGAGCAGAGCCTCTCCGACGACCAGAGCTTCGACATGGAGTTCAACCACGACCAGCCCCACTACGAGGGCGAAGACACCCGGCTGACGAGCGACAAGGAGCTCCGCGGCTTCTACATGTACGGATGGGCTGCCGAGGTACTATTTTTATCATTCATCACCCCCATCTGTCTGTCTGCACACAACTCCATGTAGTTTGCCATGCGCGCTGTACTCTGGCGACTCCCCAACTCGTGCGCGCATGCCTTGTGTGGTGCTGCTGCCTTGTCGCTTCACTCCCTGCCCGAGCCCGCGACCCGACCGACCTACCTACCTACCTGGCCCCAACACCACTAACACTCCCAGGTATTCGTTGTATGCGGCATTGGCTCCTTCATCCCCGTAACACTCGAGCAACTTGCGCGCGAAAATGGCGTCCTCCTCTCTGACCCTTCCATACCATGCAAATCCACAAAGCCCACCGTCAACCCCGGCCCATCCTTGTCCGCCAACGCCGTGGGAGCCCTCTTCGCGCCAAACCCGGAGAAAGGCCAGTGTGTCGTCCATATTCTCGGCATCGAGATCAACACTGCAAGCTTCGCCATGTATACCTTCAGCATATCCGTCTTGATACAGGCCTTGTTGATCATCAGCATGAGCGGTGCAGCAGACCACGGCCGGTTTCGGAAAACATTCCTGCTTTGGTTCGCCTTCGTGGGCAGTATAGCGACGATGCTGTTTCTGCCAGTAGTACCCAAAGTCTATCTTCTAGGCGCGGTACTGGCAATCATCGCCAACACATGCTTTGGCGCAAGTTTCGTGCTTCTCAACAGCTTCCTGCCACTAATGGTGCGCTTCCACCCGACCGTCAAGTATGCAGAATCGACCGCAGGAAACTCATTCGTAGATGACGACGAGGACGACGACGAGGGAGAGACCGAGGAAGAGACCGAGGAAGACGAAGAAAGAGGCGGAGAGACGCCCACGCAAGAGAACATCATTCGAGGCGCACACTACCCAAACCAGCTCGGACACCAGGAGGGCCTCTTTGAAGAGGTCGCGGATGTTACCACAGCACTCCTCCCAAGCAACCATACAGCCGACCTGACTGTCCCAAGGGCTAGGGGTAGTGCTGCCCCCTCCGTGGAGCTTGCACTAGCAACCAAGATCTCTTCCTATGGTATCGCCATTGGCTACATTGCAGCCTTGCTCGTACAAACAATTGGTATACTCGTCGTCATTGCATTCCGATCGTCCAACTTTGGACTCCGACTCGTCCTCTTCATCATCGGTGCCTGGTGGTTCATCTTTACCCTACCCACGGCCCGCTGGTTGCGCCCACGTCCCGGACCACCCCTGCACATTGCTGCGCAAACGAGCAATTTCCGCACCGCACTCGCATACTTTACGTACTCGTGGAAGTCACTTGGGCGTACAGCAACACATGCGCGCCATCTCAAGGACGTCTTGCTCTTCCTCGCAGCCTGGTTCCTCCTCTCAGACAGCATAGCCACCGTGTCAGGAACAGCCGTGCTCTTTGCAAAGACTACGCTAGGCATGTCGTACGCCATGCTCGCCCTAATCAATGTCATCGCAACTGTCTTTGGTGTTCTCGGTGCCTTTCTCTGGTCGCGCCTATCTTCCTTCTTCCGGCTCTCACCCACCCAAACCATCCTACTCTGTATCCTGCTTTTTGAGGTCATTCCCATCTATGGACTCCTGGGCTATATCCCTGCAGTCCAGCGCCTCGGGTACTTGGGTTTGCAGCAACAGTGGGAGATGTATCCTCTCGGAGCTGTCTATGGCTTCGTGCTAGGTGGTCTGAGTAGTTACTGTCGCGCGCTCTTTGGCGAACTGATTCCACCTGGCTACGAGGCAGCATTTTACGCGCTATACGCTATCACAGATAAAGGAAGCAGTGTCTTTGGACCAGCCATTGTTGGTGCTATCACAGATGCATACGGCGAGATCAGACCCGTAAGTTGTTCTTTCTTGTAAGTAATAGTTGATTCATTTATACTAACAAGTAAAAAGGCATTCTGGTTCCTAGCTGTCTTAGTCGGCCTCCCCTTTCCCATTATGATGCTCGTCAACGTGGATCGCGGCCGCGCTGATGGCGCCTCCTTGGCGAAAACACTTGAAGAACTATCCCGTGCTAGGGATGCACTTGAAGTGGATAATGATGACGATAATTTATCCCAGGACATTCGTAATGATCTCCAAGCCTCGATTTCCTACCAGCGGTCTGAGCATTAGTTGAGCTCAATTAATTTGCATTGTATAGGCGTTGAAGATTCTCAAGGGCTTCTTGTAGTTCATGCAGACAGACTATAGTTCATCGTGGAGTATTACGGTTATGATTTCAGTTATCTCTTTGCTCCATCTAGCAGCCATGTCATCCTCTAGCATTGCCTACACCTCTTTCTCCCTCATCATCTCAAACTACTGTGTCATCCTCTAGCATTACCTATATCTTCTCCTCCCTCATCGTCTCAAACTGCCGTGTCATCCTCCACACTGTGCCAACCTCCCTCAGTAGAAGCCCTGATTTCGGTGGTTGAAGTATACATCAGGCCTTACCTTCTTGCCTGGGCCTGGCTGAAAAATACGTGAACAACCAATGTTCTTGCTATTTCCACACTCTTCGCAATCAGTCATATATACAGGCTTCCACCGAGCACATGGCCCACACATCCAGTCCCCTACGTATTCCGGTTCTGCGAGGTACTTTGCATAGTGGCCGTCATCTTCTTGCACCTTTTCGGTATGCGTCTCCTTGCTTGCTCGACACGGTTACACTGAGATCTTCTCCTCCGGCTTGATCGTACGGGTGTGGCAGCTCGTATGTGTTTGAGTGGTACAATGGCTGCGAGTCGACGAGGATGGCTTCGGTGGCTGCTTTGGTTGGGGTGGAGTAGGTGGAAATATGTACGAGACACGAGGGTTGTACAGACATGATTATGACATTTGTAGAGTGTCAGGGGTAGGTAGTAAGTGCTAGTGCAACTACCACCTTATATAAATTAGAAGTCATCCCTTGTCCTATTCACACTTGCTGTATTCGGCATCTCCTCTTCTAAATGAATCAAAAGAAGAAGAAAAAGCCCCATCCTACTCGATAACCAGCGCCCTCCTTGTAATCTCAAAGGCGGCTTCGGTGTTCCCGCTAAGAATGTAGATACTCTGCATAGCAAACGCCGCATCGGTACCAAAGTCCTCGTGGCCCCAAGCTCCATTCTCACCTTTCTCTTCTGCTTCCCGTCTAACCTCTTCACTCAGCGCAATACACTTCTCGTACGCTGGGAGCGCAAGCGCATTCAGATTTAGCCCATGCCACATGCGTCCCACATTGAACTCTGCTTCTTGACGGTGAATTGCGTGCGGGCTCTTGGTGCGCAAGTCATAGTATCTATAGAGGAAGGAGAGGCCTTGTTGGATCTGATACTGCCTGTTTTCCGAGAGGCGCTTCATGGCGTGTTGGATGTAGGCTACGGCGATGCTCAAATTGAGCATGGGATCCTCTGGTGTCATGGCAAAGGCCCGGAAGTAGTAGTTAACTGCTGCTATGTAGTTTCCTCCACACATCAAGACATGTCCGTAGAGAGCGAAGAGCGCTGGATCGTGGCCTTTGGCTCTGGGTACATCTTCGGCGTTGAAGTTATTCTTGAAACCGCCTCCGCTGTCCTTTGTGGTGCGGAAGTTGTGTGCGATGCGCTGAGATGGAGAAAGGAGGGCGTAGTCGACTGTTTTGATGTAGCGCATCAGAGCCTTGTACGCTGGTCCCGTTGAGAAGCCCTCGGGGAAGGAGCATAGACGGTTGGCAGCGCTGTAGAGGCGGAACAGGTCGGTTCCAAAGGGGTATTCCTTAAGGAGCCATCGCGTTGCAATTGAGACTTGCGGCGAGTTGTCGGCTAAGAGTGCGCAAGCGAGACGGCATAACTGTAGCAGCTGGTGGTACTTTCGAGAACGATGGAAGACATTGGCCTGGACGGCAATGTCAAGTGTAGCGAAGCATTGCTCTTCGTCACCCTCGCTAGCTAGCAACATGGCATAGCGGCCAAAGGCATCGCACCATTTGTCAAAGTGAATACCCCAGAAATCGTCTGGTGGTGTCTCTGGCCGCTCGCGCAGTTCAGGATCCGTCTCGCCGTCATCCACATTGTTTGCCACTACAGCAAGTACCATGAGCGCGGATTCATTCCATAGATCGCCGCCTGTGACGCGACGGAAGTAAGTCGTGAGGTCTTCTTTTCGGTTCGAGAAGAATAGATCGAAGGTTGAGAACTCTTCGATAAGCTCTCTGGTAATGGATAAGACTTCCCTGATGGCATCCTCGTCTCCATCTTCTGCAACGTCCCAGATCTCTTCCAGGCGATTGAAACTAGATACAATCTCTCGATGTTGAGCTCGAGCAGCCTTGAGATCATCGGCACGGTCTGTAACAAGCCTCTGAATTCTCCTGCGGAAGAGCTTATTTTCGATTGCCTGATACGGTACTCCAGTCCCTTCGATTGTATGACGTATCGGTTCGACCTCAGCAAGCGGCTCGCTTTCTTCTTCGCGAACAGCAAGGAACGCTTGGATCTTTGGCGCCTTCGCTCTCTTCGTTCGAAAGAGCCCTTGTGTAGGACGTTCAGTAGGTGCAGCAAGTTCTGGGGGTCGCATGTTGCCATTCTCGTTGGCCGAGTCGTCATCGTCGCCAGTCTGCCCAGTGGCCTTCTGCATCCTCCTCCTGTTTCTCTGGACTGTGCGCTTCTTGACCGCGTATCTACCCCTCGCTTGTCTTCGCTGGTTGTAGTAAAACACCCTGAGTTCATCGTATGCCTCGAACCCTAGAGCTTTAAGCTTGTGTCCGTATTTGTCGCGGTATATAGTTTCAGCACGTTGTCCAGCTTCCTGATGCATGCCTTGATCCTCAAAGAACTTGGCAAGAATAGCCAAGTCATCGTAGTTATCTGCTGGCCATCTTTTCAAGAAGGGAATGACCTTTTGGGCCTTCTCGTCTAATCCTTCATTCGTGAAGCACGTGTGTAGGCCAATGTAGCTCATCAAGTTAAACTCGTTGGATTTGTTGTTGAACAAGGGCTCATAGAATCGTAGTGCGTCCTTGTCGTGGCTGGTAGCGTGAAGAGCATCGCCGATCATACGGAATAGATCTCCGTAGTCCCATATCAGTGCATCCGAACCATGGTTATCTGGCTCCATCATCTCAAGGTGATGCTAGTCTAGTTAGCAGAGGCAAGAATGCACGACTATTATGTGACTTACCATAGCTTCTGAAAAGTCATCTTTGCTCTTGCGCAGCCGAAACAAGCCTAGCTTCACTCGTATCTCTAACGGCAGTGTTGAGCCGTACGTAGCATCTTGCGCTTTACGTACAAAGCCAGGCACAGCAATGCGTCTCGGTTCGTCTTCAATGTCAAACTCGCGGTCATCTTCAAGCTCGTCCCAGAATGTTTCGGCACGCCTGCCCTGCTTCCATCGTGAAAGCTGCCTGAGCTTCGAGATCCCGATACGATAGCTACCTGCTCGATCTAGAAGGTCAAGATAGATATTGATGAGCTCCCAGTCCAGCTCGTTATTGTCAGGGTCTCGATCGGGTTGTGTGAACACATCAATGGCCTCTTCGAAGTGGTCGATAAGCTTACGCAGGTGGAGTCTGGTCTGTCTTGGAGTACTAGTACCCATCATTGCCATGATCTTGAGCACACTTGTATCAGGGTCTTTTCCCTGTTCTTTGCACGTCTTAAGCATTTTGATACCCAGACCCACGCACTTGGATGAACGCCCTAGTTGTGCCTCGATCTCGAGCTTGTGGCTGCGAGCTTCATAGTCGTTGTTGAGAAGGATGATCTCATTCAAGCATGGAAGGATTGCAGCCGACTTTTCCTGGTCAGTAAAGTGTGGATATAGCTTCGGATCTAACTTCTGGTAACGCTCGATAATGTACTGCCAAAGCTCAGGATCACGCTTGGTCGGCGCACCGGCTACAAGTACGGCTAATGACTCCTCTTCATGGCCCATGTGCTTGTATGACTCTGAGGCGGTGTTATAAGCATCGAAAATCTCGGGGTTGAGTTGAATGGCTTGTTGAGCCAACTC
>Ga0265797_10011233_pt1 | contig 11260 bp, 12 predicted proteins | sample P2T30metagenome_FD_192433 | JGI IMG/M metagenome (GOLD analysis project Ga0265797, IMG submission 192433) | Plant litter microbial communities from East Loma Ridge, Irvine, California - P2 T30 | ecosystem: Environmental > Terrestrial > Plant litter > Unclassified | place: USA: California... | reverse complement strand
CTTGTTCTGCGGTAACGACAATCTGGTGCGCGACGTGCTGGCCGGCGGCCGCTGGACCGTGCGCAAGGGCCGCCATCCGGACCAGGACGCCATCGCCGTCCGCTACAAGACTGCACTGCGCCAGTTGCGCGAAGCCTGAAGCCTGGGGTTTAATCACTGCAGTTCGATGCCGCGCTGGCCCCGGGATGCGGTGTGCCAAGAAAAAATTCGCTGAGGTAATAGCAATGACGATGCTGATTCCGTTTGCAGGCTTGTGCCCGGTCCCGTGGAAAAACGGCGGCGGCAGCACGACCGAGATTGCCGTGTTCCCGCCGGATGCCGGCTTCACCGACTTCGACTGGCGCGTGAGCCTGGCGACCATCGGCGCCGACGGTCCGTTTTCCGTGTTCCCTGGCGTCGACCGCACGCTGGCGCTGGTCGACGGCCATGGCGTGACGCTCGACATCGACGGCGAACCGGCCCTGGTGTCGGCGGCCGAGCCGGTGGTCAGCTTCGAAGGCGACGCACAGGTGAGCGCCAAGCTGAATCGCGGCACCACCACCGACTTCAACGCGATGACGCGCACCGACCGCTGCTACCACAGCTTCGGCCGGCGCCGCCTGGACGGCCCCTCGACCTTCGTCGCGCGCGCCCCGGTGACCGTGCTGTTCCTGGCCGAAGGCGAGAGCCTGGAACTGAGCAGCGACGACGAGCGCATCGCCATGGTGCGCTACGACGCCATGCTGCTCGACCAGGGCACGGTCTGGAAGCTGGACGCGGGCCAGGGCATGATCTTCATCGTCGATATCCATTATTACGACGACGAGGACGACCTGGACAACGAAGACGGCCACTACGATGACTGAGCCCGTCGACCTGCTGTTCACCAACGTGCGCCTGGCCACGATGGTGGACGGGGTTGACGGTGACGATGGCGAGCTGCAGGATGCTGCGCTGGCCGTGCGCGACGGCCGCATCGCCTGGCTCGGTCCACAACGTGACGCGCCGCCCGCCGCCGCCGTCCACGATTGCGGCGGCGCCTGGATGACGCCGGGGCTGGTCGACTGCCACACCCACATCGTCCACGCCGGCGAGCGCGGCGGCGAGTGGGAAGCGCGCCTGAACGGCGCCAGTTACGAAGACATCGCGCGCGCGGGCGGCGGCATCCTGTCCACCGTGCGCGCCACCCGCGCCGCTTCCGAAGACGATTTATTCCGCCAGAGCCTGCCGCGCATCCGCGCCTTGCTGGCCGAGGGCGTGACCACGCTCGAGATCAAGTCCGGCTACGGCCTGACCTTGGCCGACGAGGCGAAGATGCTGCGCGTGGCGCGCCGCATCGGCCAGCTGCTGCCGGTGAACGTGCACACCACTTTCCTCGGCGCCCATGCGCTGCCGCCCGAGTTCGCAGACCGCGCCGACGACTACATCGACGCCGTGTGCGAGCGCATGCTGCCCGAACTGGCGGCCGAAGGCCTGGTCGACGCGGTCGACGCCTTTTGCGAGCGCATCGGTTTTACGCATGCGCAGACGGCGCGCGTGTTCGCCGCCGCGAAGTGGCTCGGCCTGCCGGTCAAGCTGCATGCGGAACAGCTGTCGGACCAGGATGGGGCGGCGCTGGTGGCGGCGTATGGCGGGCTGTCGGCGGATCACCTGGAATATTTGTCGCCCGCGGGCATCGCGGCGATGGCGCGTGCCGGCACGGTGGCGGTGCTGCTGCCGGGCGCCTATTATTTCCTGCGTGAGACGAAGATGCCGCCGCTGGACGCGCTGCGCGCTGCCGGCGTGCCGCTGGCGCTGGCCACCGACTGCAATCCCGGCACCTCGCCGCTCACGTCCCTGCTGCTGGCGATGAACCTGGCCTGCACCTTGTGGCGCCTGACGCCGCAGGAAGCGCTGCGCGCCTGCACCGTGCACGCGGCGCGCGCGCTGGGCCGCAGCGACATCGGCACGCTGGCGCCGGGCCAGCGCGCCGACCTGGCGCTGTGGGACGTGGCGCGGCCGTCCGACCTGGCGTATGCGCTGGGCGCGCGGCCTTGCCGGCTGGTGGTGAATGGCGGCGTGCCGCGGGCACCCGAGGTGATACTCGATTGAGCAGCTTTAACTGATCAATTGAGTTCGGCCATGCGTCGGCCACATGCGCCGCCAGCCACCCAGCCGGACGCGCCTTGCTCAGCCATGATCGGGTATGCTTGGGCGCTCGATCGATGGAGCGTGTGATGCGTCGCTTTGCCATGCTGGTACTGGCCTGGACCGGCCTGCTTTTCCTGAACCCGGCACTGGCCGATGACGTGCTGCGCGTCGGCTCCAAGCGCTTTACCGAGTCGTATGTCCTGGGCGAGATCCTGACCCGGACCGCCGCCGCAGCCGGCCCCGCCGAGCACCGCCAGGGCCTCGGCAACACCGCCATCGTGCTGGCGGCGCTGCGCTCGGGCGCCATCGACGTCTATCCGGAATACCTGGGCACCATCGACCTCGAAATCCTCAAGAACCCGCAGCCGACCACGATCGACCAGATGCGCGCGGCGCTGCAGCCGCTGGGCCTGGGCGTGGCGGTGCCGCTCGGCTTTTCCAACGGCTACGCGCTGGCCATGCGCGGCCATGATGCGGGCGATGGCGGCATCACGCGCCTGTCCGACCTGGCGCGCCGCCCCGGCATGCAGATCGGCCTGTCGCACGAATTCCTGGGCCGCGCCGACGGCTGGCCCGGCCTGGCGCGGCGCTACGGCCTGCCGCAGACGCCGCGTGGCCTCGACCACGGCATCGCCTACGAGGCGCTGGCGCAGCGCCAGATCGACGTCACCGACATCTATTCCACCGATGCCAAGATCCGCCAGTACGGCTTGCGCGTGCTGGACGACGATCTGCACTACTTCCCGCGCTACGATGCGGTGCTGCTGTACCGGCTCGACCTGCCGCGGCGTTTTCCGGCTGCGTGGCATGCCATCGGGCGGCTGGAAGGGCGCATTTCGGCCGATGCCATGATTGCCATGAATGCCGCGGCGGAGCTGGACGGCGAAAGTTTTGCGGCGATTGCAAAGGCGTGGATCGCCGGCAAAGACGATACCGTGTCCACGCACACCGGCGTTGAACGCGTGGACGGGAAACCCGTCCACCCTACCCGTGACGCCAACGCTGCTACAACGACTCCGACACGCGACGGCCTGCTCGCCAAAACCTTCGGCAACGGTTTCGGCACGCTGGCGCGCCAGCACCTGCTGCTGGTGTGCGCAGCCGTGCTGCTCGGCTGCCTGGCGGGCATCCCGCTCGGCATCCTGGCGGCGCTGGTGCCGCGTTTGCGCCAGGTGGTGCTGGCGCTGGCCGGCATGCTGCAGACCGTGCCTTCGCTGGCCCTGCTGGCGATCCTGATCCCGCTGCTCGGCCGCATCGGCACCGTGCCGGCGCTGGTGGCCTTGTGCGCCTATGCCTTGCTGCCGATCGTGCGTAACACCTGCACCGGCCTGCTGCAGGTGCCGGCCGGCTTGCGCACGGCGGCGCTGGCGCTGGGCATGACGCGGGCCCAGGCCTTGCGCACGGTCGAGCTGCCGCTGGCGGCGCCGGTGATCCTGGCGGGCGTCAAGACGGCGGCGGTGATGAGCGTGGGCACGGCCACGATTGCCGCCTTCATCGGCGCCGGCGGCTTTGGCGAACGCATCACCACCGGGCTGGCGCTGAATGACAACGACATGCTGCTGGCCGGCGCCATTCCGGCGGCGCTGCTGGCACTGCTGACCCAGGCCGGCTTCGAAACCTTCGAACGCCTGCTGGCACGCAGAAGCCGCTGACGCAGCCGATCACATAACGCGATTACCAAGCACAATCAGCGAACGCAAGCAGCAAACGCAAGCAGCGCCTACACCTATCAAGCGCGACCGTACTTATCTAGAGCGACTGCAGCCGCGAACGCGTCGCCGACATTTCCCGGTGCAGCATGCGCTCGGCGTGGAAGTCGTTTTCGCGCTGTGCCGCGATCGTGTGCAGGCAGCGCGTACAGGTATCGAGCCGGTAGCGCAGCCAGGCACGCATCCAGGACCGATAGAGGCGCCCGGTAATGCCAATGGCGCGCGACGGCTGCGGCAGCGCACGCAATGTCACATGGGTGACGGTACGGGGTAATGGCCGCGGTGTTGCACGCGATACTGCACGCAATGTTGCACCTGAACTGGCGCTGGTTTTCATAAGCTTGCCCTCGTCTGGAAGGCACATTGTCATGCACAGTGCGTTATTGCATTTGTGATCACTCAAGCGTGCGCAGGTGGCCGCCTGTTGACTATTTTAGCGTTCTGTTACCGAGGTAAGCATTTGTAAGGAATGCCCGAACAGGGTGGGCCGAGGCTTATATTGGGGCCGTTGGATTCAAGTCTCCCCTCCCCATTTGACGAATGGGTTCCCCACGCGCTGCGAAGCAGCCCGTGGGTTTTTTCTTTGCGGGCAGGGTTCAGGCGGGTGTGACTGCAGCCAGCGCCGCCAGCGGCGCGCCGGTCACGCGGCAGATGCGCCAGTCCGGCAGGATCTCGGCGCCCATGCTCTTGTAAAATTCGATCGCCGGCGTGTTCCAGTCCAGCACCGACCACTCGAAGCGGCCGCATTCGCGCTCGACCGCGATGCGCGCCAGGTGCTTGAGGATGCGGCCGCCGTAGCCTTTGCCGCGGTGCGCCTGGCGCACGTACAGGTCTTCCAGGTACAGGCCGCGCCGCGTCAGGAAGGTCGAGAAATTGTGGAAGAACAGGGCAAAGCCGACCACCTCGCCGTCGGCTTCGGCGACGATCGCTTCGGCGCCCGGACGCGCGCCGAACAGGCCGTCGTGCAGCAGGGCCTCGCTGCTGACCACCATGTGCTCGAGTTTCTCGAACACGGCCAGTTCCATGATCATCGCGTGGATGGGGACGACGTCGGCCGGGGTGGCGGGGCGGATGGCGAAGGTGCTGCCGGTATCGGTTGCAGTGTTCATGGCGTTTCGATTGGATTGTTCAGTTGGACGTCGGTTGAGGGTTGCACGGCCGGCTTGGCCGCCGGCGCGCGCAGCGCCCAGGCGACGCTGCCCAGGCAGACCGCCATGCCCAGCCATTCGATCGGGCCGGGGCGGTAGTGTTCGAGCTTGATCGACAGCAGCACCGAAATCACCGGCGTGATCACGCCGATGTACACGGCCTTGTTGGAGCCGATGCGGTTGATCAGGGTGAAATAGCAGATGAAGGCGACCACCGAGCCGAAGATCGACAGGTGCAGCAGGCCGAACACGTAGCTCGGTGCGCGCGGGATGATGAATTCCTGGCCGGTCGCCAGGCACCAGATGGCCACCATGCAGGTGCCCCAGAACATCGACCAGCCGGTGGTCAGCATCAGGTTGGTCGATTGCTCGCGCACCTTGCCGACCACGATGCTGCCGGCCGCGCTGGCGATCGAGGCGCCGATGCCGAGCACCAGCCCGAGGATGAAATGACCCTGGCCGCCCTGGTGAATGTCATGCAGCGCCCCCTCGATCGAATGCCAGAACAGCAGCGACACCCCGGCAATCGCGGCAATACCGGCACCCCAGGTGCGGTGCGCGATCGGCGTGCCGAAGGCGATACGGGCGCAGATCGGCGTCCAGAACACCATCAGCGCAAACAGCACCGCCACCAGCGCCGACACCACGAACTGTTCGGCGTTGTAGGTACAGACGTACGACAGGCCGAAGGTGAAGAAGCCCTGTAATAAAGTCCAGCGCTGCACGCGCCAGGGCAGGCGCAGCTTGTCGCCGCGCAGCAGGCACCAGGCAAACAGCGTGGCCGAGGCCAAGGCAAAACGGTAGACGACCGAGACCGCGGGCGGAACTTCGCCCAGTTGCAGCGTGATGGCCCAGAAGGTGGATCCCCAGATCAGGGAGGCAATGGTGAAGAGGACGTAGGAAGGCATCGCGAAAGTATACGTGCTTTCGCGATTACTTTGGTGCATCAATTACGGCATGGATGCAGGCTTAATGCGTCACGCGCGTCGTGTAGCCATTACTCAGCAGACGCACGCGCTCGCCGGGACGGAAGGCTTCATCGGCCAGCTGGGTCACCGAGCGCAGTTCGCCATTCTCGAGGCGCACTGTGATCTCGAAGCCGGGGCGGTGATTGGCATTGTTTTCGATGCGGTTGCCGATGATGCCGCCGGCCACGGCGCCGAGGATGCCGACCGCGGCCGAACCGTTGCCGCTGCCGATCTGCGAGCCGCCCAGGCCGCCGAGTGCGGCGCCGGCCACGGTGCCGGTACCGCTGTCCGGATTGGCGATGGTGACGTTGCGGACCGATTCGACGACGCCCATGCGCACCGTCTGTTCGTTCTGGGTCTGGTAGGCGCTGTACACGCTGCCCGATTCGGGGGGCGTGGCGCAGCCGGCGAGGATGCCCGCAAAGGCGAGGGCGAAGGGGAGGGTAAGCGCGCGGTTCATGATATGTGCTCCAATCAACTAGCTATCGTCAGCAGATGATGTCAGCTTACGCTTTTCACAAGAGGGCGTGCGCAACGTACGAGGCTGCTTATGCGGGCAGGATCAACCGGCTGGCGCAACGGGCCAGCTCAGTAAGCCAGCTCGGTAAGCCAGCTCAGTAAGCCAACTTGAGGCGGCGATACAAAAAGCCCAGCACGAACAGCGGCCCGATCAGCAAAAAACGCACATCGTCCAGGAAAGACGGTTTCTTGCCCTCGATCTTGTGCCCGATGAACTGGCCGATCCAGGCCACCACGAAGATCGCGATCGACAGCGGCAGCACCGTCATCGGCGGCATCAGCGACAGCAGGATCATCATCGCCAGGAACATCGCCAGCATGCCGGCCGCGAACGGCATCGACAGCCTGCCGTAGTAGGCGAGCGCGGCGAGGCCGGCGGCCCAGGCCAGCAGCGGGTGGACGCTCCACAGGATGCCCAGCAGCGTGAACACGATCAGGGGCACGCACACAAAATGGATCAGTTCGTTGGTGGGATTGCGGTGGCTGTCGGCGTACTGTTCGAGCAGCATGTCGATCTGGCGTGGCTGGGCCATGGTGTCTCCTGATGGAATTCTCTTATTAGTGAGAAAGATTCTACACCCACCGATCACACCGTCACCGTCGCCTCTTCATCGCTGGGTTCCAGTTGCGGCAAGGCGCCTATCTGCATGTGCGGATGGCGCGCGAACAAATCCGACACCCATTCGACGAACACGCGCACCTTTGCCGACAGATGGCGGTTTTGCGGATACACGATGTGCACCGGCAGCGGCCGGCTGGCCCAGTCGCCCAGTATCCGCACCAAACGTCCGGTCTCCACATGCTGGTCGAGCAGGTAGTCGGCCATCTGGATGATGCCCAGGCCCGCGGTGCCGGCGCGCACGTAGGCATTCGAATCGTTGAGCGCGATCACGCCCGGCATCGGCAGCTCGACGCTTTCTTCGCCGCGCTGGAAATCCCAGTCGTAGGTCTTGCCGGTCTTGGCCGAGAAATATTTGACGCAGCGATGGCGCTCGAGCTCGTGCGGATGGCGCGGCGTGCCGTAGCGTGCCAGATAGCCGGGCGAGGCCGCGGTGACGAAATTGATCACGCCGACGCGGCGCGCGATCAGGTTGTCGTCGAACAGGTCGCCGCCGCGCACCGCGCAATCGACGCCTTCCTCGACCAGGTCGACCGGGCGGTCCGAGCTGCCCAGTTCCATCATGATGTCGGGATAGCGCTCGAAAAAGGCGGGCAGGGCCGGGATCAGGATTTCGCTGGCCAGCCCGGTCGGCACGTCCACCCGCAGCCGGCCGCTGGGCGACAGGCGGGTGCGCGACAGCGATTCTTCGGCATCGCGCACGTCGGACAGGATGCGGATGCAGCGTTCGTAATAGGCGGCGCCGTCGGTGGTCACCGTCACCAGGCGCGTGGTCCGGTGCAGCAGCTTGGCCGACAGCGCGCCTTCCAGCGACTGCACCAGCGTCGACACCGTGGCCTTGGGCAGCTGCAGCATCTCGGCCGCGCGCGTAAAGCTGCCGGCATCGACCACCTGCACGAAGACTTCCATTGCCTGCAATTTGTTCATCGACCGACCTCATCTGTAGCGATTGTTCAGGAATCTGAATAATGGATTCGCGATTGCTCTATTTATCAGATTCTAGTTGAAGTCTATAGTCTCGTTATGGTCACAACTGATATTGCCAAACAAGGAGCAGGTCATGAAACTTCATCTGGATAGCATCGGGCCCGCCGTGGCGCTGATCCTGGGCGTGGTGCTCATGGCCGTGCTGGTGCTCAGCGACGAGTACGCCCATGGTGCCGGCGCCGAGGCGCGCGGTTACCAGGCCCTGTTTGCCGTCGGAGGTGCACGATGATCGAACTGCACCCGATGATCGAGCGCCTGCGCAACGACAGCCTGCTGGTGCGTGAGCTGGAAGTGGGCGGTTTCGAGGGCCCGCTGGCGGCGCGCCTGTACAAGGCCGAGCGCGAGGGCAAGCGCGACGTGCTGGTGGTGTTCTTCCATGGCGGCGGCTTCGTCGACGGCGATCTCGACCATGGTGACGGCCTGCTGCGCCGCCTGGCCGAAGGCGGCGGCCAGCCGATCGTGCTGGCTTCGACCTATACGCTGGCGCCCGTCAAACCCTTCCCGGCGGCGGTCGAGGATGCGCATGCGGTGCTGATGTGGGCCAAGAAGAACAAGACGAAACTCGGCTGGACCGGCAAGCGCCTGCTGGTGGCCGGCGTCGAGGCCGGCGCCAACCTGGCCGCCGTCAGCAGCCTGATGGCGCGCGACCGCGGTGCCCCGCAGCTGGCCGGCCAGATCCTGATCATGCCGATGCTGGATCCGGGCCTGAGTACCTGCTCGATGCGCGAGATGCCGACCGGGGTCGGCGCCGCCAAGGTCGTCAACGAATGCGCCGCTGCCTACCGCGGCTACCTGCCGCACCCGGCCGACCGCAGCCATCCGTATGCCTCGCCGCTGCAGTCGAGCCGCATGAAAAACCTGCCCCCGGCCCTGATCCTGTCGGCCGAGGACGACCCCTTGCGCGACGAGGCCGAAGCCTACGGCAAGAAACTGATCGATGCAGGCGTGCCGGCCACCGTCCGCCGCATGACTGCAGCGCGCTTGCAGGAACCGAATGCGCGTAACGAATGTGCCTGCCAGGCACATGCCTTGAGCGAAATCGCCAACTTCATTGCCGGACTCGACCAGGACAAGCTTCCTGCCGGCTGTTGATCCCACGGATCAGTTTTTTTTAGTACCCCATAACCATAACAACGTGCCCTGTTAATCAGGGCACGGGAGACCTGTCTTTTCCTGGAGAAAAGCCCGGAAAGGACCGACTTCGTCCAAAAGTTAATAAGTCATCAATAATTCGTCAAAACTTGAGAGGGCAGCATGAAAACCATTCAACATCTGAAAACGGCGGCACGACCCGTCGTGCTGGCACTTGGCGCCGCCGGCGTCGCCATCCTGATCGCCGGTTGCTCCGACGCCACCGGCAAAGCCGACGCGCAAGCACAGCAGCAGGCACAAGCCGGCCCGCCGGTGTCGGCCGCCGCCGTGGTCGAAAAGCAGGTCGCCGAGACCCAGGAATTCTCGGGCCGGCTGGAAGCGGTCGAGCGCGTCGAGATCCGTCCGCGCGTGTCCGGCTTCATCACCGCCGTCAACTTCAAGCCGGGCGCCGAAGTCAAAAAGGGTGACGTGCTGTTCGTGATCGACCCGCGTCCCTACCAGGCCGAAGCCGACCGCGCCGACGCCGCCGCCAAATCGGCGCGCGCCAAGACCGACCTGGCACGCGTCGAACTGGCCCGGGCCGAGCGCCTGCTGGGCGACAAGGCCATCGCCCAGCGCGAATACGACGAACGCGCCTCGGGCGTGAAGGAACTCGACGCCACCGCACGCGCCTTCGACGCCCAGGCCCAGACCGCGCGCCTGAATCTGTCGTACACCCGCGTCATCTCGCCGATCGACGGCCGCGTGTCGAAAGCCGAAATCACCCTCGGCAACCTGGTCGACGCCACCAACGTGCTGACCTCGGTGGTGTCGCTGGACCGCATCTACGCCAGCTTCGACGGCGACGAGGAAACCTATCTGCGCGTCAGCAAGGATTCGCACGCCGGCCGTCCGGTGGCGGTGAACGTCGGCCTGGCCGGGGAAGAAGGCTTCCCGCACCAGGGCAAGCTCGAATTCGTCGACAACCAGCTCGACAGCCGCACCGGCAGCGTGCGCATGCGCGCCACCTTCGAAAACAAGGACCGTGGCATGGCCCCGGGCCTGTTCGCCCGCGTGCAGATCGGCGGCGGCAACGCGAAAACCGCGCTCTTGATTACCGACCGTGCCGTCGGCACCGACCAGAGCCGCAAGTTCGTGTTCGTGGTCGACAAGGATGGCAAGGCCGAGTACCGCGCCGTCACCCTCGGCCCGATCGTCGACGGCTTGCGCGTGGTGCGCAGCGGCCTGAAGCCGGGCGAGAAGATCGTCGTCAACGGCTTGCAGCGCGTGCGTCCGGGTGCGCCGATCACGGCGCAGACGGTGCCGATGGTGGCCAGCACCTCCGCTCCGGCCAGGGATGGCGTCAAGGTCGCCATGGCCGAGTCCAAATAAGGAAGAATAACAATGAACATTTCACGCTTTTTTGTCGACAAGCCGATCTTCGCGGCGGTCTTGTCCGTCATCGTGTTCGTGGCCGGGCTGATCTCGATCTTCCAGCTGCCGATCTCGGAATACCCCGAGGTGGTGCCGCCGTCGATCGTGGTGCGCGCCCAGTACCCGGGCGCCAACCCGAAGGTCATCGCCGAGACGGTCGCCACGCCGATCGAGCAGGAGATCATCGGCGTCGAGGGCATGCTCTACATGACCTCGCAAAACACCTCGGATGGCGCGCTGCAGCTGACCGTGACTTTCAAGATCGGCACCAACGTCGAGCAGGCCGAGACGGCGGTGCAGAACCGCGTCCAGCGTGCGCTGCCGCGCCTGCCGGAAGAGGTGCGCCAGATCGGCGTCACGACCGTCAAGAGTTCGCCCAACATCACGATGGTGGTCCACCTGAATTCGCCGGACGGCCGCTATGACGACCTGTACCTGCGTAACTACGCCACCCTGAACGTGAAGGACCAGCTGGCGCGCATCAACGGCATGGGCGACGTCCAGCTGTTCGGTTCGGGCGATTACGCCATGCGCGTCTGGCTCGATCCGCAGAAGGTGGCGGGCCGCAACCTGACCGCGACCGATGTCGTGAATGCCATCCGCGAGCAGAACGTGCAGGTCGCGGCCGGCGTGGTGGGGCAGGGGCCGTCGAAAGACGCCGAGTTCCAGCTGACCGTCAACACCCAGGGCCGCCTG
>Ga0265797_10011232_pt1 | contig 11260 bp, 11 predicted proteins | sample P2T30metagenome_FD_192433 | JGI IMG/M metagenome (GOLD analysis project Ga0265797, IMG submission 192433) | Plant litter microbial communities from East Loma Ridge, Irvine, California - P2 T30 | ecosystem: Environmental > Terrestrial > Plant litter > Unclassified | place: USA: California... | reverse complement strand
TGATGTGGGCAGATAGGTACGCCCGGGGTTTGACAATATTTTTGGGGCTTGAGAACAGCGAACGTGCTCTTGCATCGAAGCGGTCAAGGAGTGCAGCACAGCGAGGCGGTATTTTAGAGTAGTAGGCGCACGGGTTCGAGAACATGGATGGATGTTTCCCTAAAGCACCCACCCGCCTGACGCCTGCCCGCATGCAAAGCAATCTAAAGCTTTGCCCCTCATACCTGAACTGGCAAGGGTGTGATTGGTGGGGTGCATGAAGAGTGCCTGGTCGGCCGCTCGTTATCGGTATCGACAAAGGCGAACATTATGGGTGCTTTGCGGTCCATGTCTCAGGTTTTGAATGCGGCACAGAATGCACCATGAAACCGTAGTCGCTTAACATGCCCATGTTATACATGGATCGGAATGCAGAGCAGGGGTCGTCGTGCGCTGTGAAGATACAAGAAGAGGCGGCAGTCCTGGGCGTGGGTGGCGAATACAATAGCAACCACCAGAACAGGATTGGTGACAGGCGATCGTGCGCCACCGTCCGTATAGGCGAGCCGAGAGCAGTGCTCCTCGGGCGCAACCCGGGAGTTTGGGTACCGAAGAAGCGAAGTCCGCGACTTCTGTCGTGCTGACTGTCGCGTGAGGCGCAATAGCCGACGACCAAGCTATTTGAGTTTTTGCAACAAAGCGCTTGAGCATATTGTGTGTACGACCCTGGCGTTATGCCGTATAGAACAAGTTCCTTTGGCAGCCAGATAGATGGCTGCATCACGCCTTCAGATGATCATGTTGCATTTGAGTTCATGGCCCACTTTTGCAAGTGAGGTGAAGAAGTGCTGGCTTACGAGTGCCGTGTGCCAACACAAAGATTCATGTGCGTGGAGATGTGAACCAAGTTATGGAGGATCCAAAGAACATCATGTGCCTCGACACACGAAACATTGGATCGCTTCAAACAGCAGGCCACTGCTCGTATCGCTTTACGATAGACATGATTGCTCTTCGTTGATTGGGCCTTTCGAGGCGGCCTCAGCTCCGTGCCATAAGTTGTGTTGTGCATGATGCTGCTTACTTACATGCACTCAGCATTGACAAGACATGCGATTGTTCGCATGTTGCGCCGGATCGATGCAACTGTCAGTCACCGCAAGCCCGAGCCAGTGTTCTGCATGATACTCAAACATGCAAGCCACGAGTCATCCGGACTATCGTTACGGTGCCTGGCTCTCAAGCTGGAGATTGCAAGGCAGCAGCTGCTCCAGCGAAATCCGCGGGAGGTATTTCCAGTTCGTCCGGTGAAGCCCTTGTCTCCGTATATTTCTATGCCAACCCCTGCAGATACCCTGATCATTCGTCCCGGGCAACTGGGAATTGTCTGGCCGATGATCAACTTACATCTAGCTGAAACGTTCTAGTGAGCGTCATGCTTGGAGTATGAGATGTCTGACTGCATCGCACGTACGAGATACCACCACTGCTGTCCAGATCCTAAGGGTAGAGACGGTAGTGCATCCTACACTCGACTTTACCGGTGCGGGAGACTCGGGAGACATGCATGCTTCCAAGCGTTTTGATCGAGTCTCAGCAAGAATGTTATTGTCGCAGCACACTAAGCCAGTGGCACACGGCCCAAAAGTAGCTCATGTAGCACAAGATGCTGGGCGTCTCTTCTGCTTTGCTGTCGGGCTAAGACGTGTGTTGTCTTACGCTTTGACAACCACGCAGAGGAAAACAAGGCCATTCTCTGAGCCTTTATCCTCGTTGGTCGCCGAGCAAATGAAATAGCATGCTTACTCACAGCCCTACACAGATTGTTTGTTTCATCAGCCGGTGGTATACAACTGCTCATCGTACACTGGCGATGGGTCGAGCGCGGACCCTCTGTTAGTAGCCCATATAGATGGGGTCGTCCCATTCAGTCGTCCATCTTTACTTCCCTCAGACACATCAAGAGCTCTCAACCCTGCGCTACAACTTTGCACACGCTGTCAACTCACAGATCAGTCTCACTCCAAACAAATCTCTCAATCTCGAATATGCCAAATCCAGGCACAAACGACCAGGCTCAGTCCAATGACGCCGCGGACCATTCGCAGCTTCAAAGAGTAAGTTCGAGGGGAAAAGAAGGAGAGTGGTTTTCCCGGACGGTAAATTTAACGTTCCGTTTAGGAGGCGAACGCGAAGGCTGCGAAGAAGGCCGATAAGCAAGCTTTGAAAGCGGTCAAAATGCAGTGCTGGCTAGACAACCGCGAGGATCACCTGCCGTACTTCCTCAGCTACGGTGGTACTGCCAATGGATCCAAGTTGACTTAGGCTGGTGCGGCAAAAACGCGCGAATGTCGGCAATAGGGAGGTTCCGAGAGATGTCTGTATGACGGGCCGAGCAAAGCCATTGGAGCAGCGGGTTGTGGATGACCTTTTTTTATGATTGTATGATAGTATGATTGTTGTTTGGGGCGATACGGCAGGTCTGTCAGGCCTTTGCAGCCGAATGGACAAAGTAGGAACACGTGAACTCGTCTATACCACTGATTCGGCCACGCTAGTGAATCTCGGGCTTCGCGCGGCCTGAAATCGGCCGAGTCGGCATGGAACGAGTAGCCCTCCATTATTACCCATCTTCCAACCCAACACGACCCTCAATTGTTCGCCTCTGATCTGGCCTTGTCGATACATGCGTGCATGCATGATGCTTTGGCGACACGCACAACGACCTACGACACCGCCTTGCGGTAGATCATTCGAGACGCCGCACAGTACCTAGGTAACTTGGGACTCCCAAGTCTGGGATCCTTAAAGTAGCTTCGCACTGCGGCCTTCATCGAGTGCTCCGGCCACTTACAAGCCCACCAGCATTGCTTATGCAAAGAAGTGAAGAGGAGCGCCTGATCGCGGCAATGCGGCCGCATGATAGGAGGCTCAGAGCCGCGAGCCTGTTGCGTCAGGTACCTGCTGCGTAAATCACCGTCAGTGGCTTGCCATGCGGCTGCCGCTTGCCGCGTACTTTCTAGCTCTGGGAGGATGCGATTCTGATGTTTGACGACTACATACAGACAAGGATTCCCGGATTCACTCGGTGCCTCGCCCTCCCCACCCTGTGTCGCTACGCAGCGACCATCAGAATGACAAATTCCGAAATACCTCGACGCACAAGCCCGAGGCAGCAGACTTACCCCTGATGTCGGCAGGAAAGACCACCACGAAGTGGCCAAGGACTGCGACGTGTCAAAGCAGGTGCATGTTGCTGCAGGCCAGCCCTAGAACAGCTGCAGACCCCACCCCCGCTACAATAATGCATGATGTGCTCATGCCTCAGAGCAGAAGTGCATGCGCACTAAAAAAATTTGGAGCTATGCATGCGTTGCAAGTGCGAACTGGCTAGCTTTGATCTCCTGCAGTATTGAAGAGCTGGTGGGTCTCGAGCGTGGTGTCTGCTATACGTCTACCTTGCGGCGTTGGATAATCGCAGCCGAAGAGACTGATGAGCAACTGACGCAAACTAGGCTGAGGGCCAAAGTACTTAGAGTACGTATCCTTCCGGGGCGCACACAAGCAACACGTTACGTGCCGGTCAAGAGGCGATTGCGTCGGCAAATTGCTGCAGGTATCTGCAACCCGGTCCAGGAAAGTACATGGCATCCTCCAGTCTGCCTGCCCAGCGGCCAAACCGAATTTGACAACTTCGACAGGATTCAGTCCGGAGGCGATATGGTTGCCTTCATAGGCCTGCATTTGGGCGGACCAATTGCACTGATAGATCCAGTGTCAGCCAACAGGATTGATTCAAAGCCCTCAACCATTTGACTTTGTCGCGACCTGCTTACATGTACCTGCGTCTTACAGCCGTGACTGAGGCCAGTCTCGTGACAGGCGGTGTGTAATGAGTGAGTGACGGGAGCTCTTTGCTGGCAAGCGAACGTGCCGTTTGATCCCAAAGCAAAAGCTGCCTCGATCAGAGATGCGGTCAATTTGGCCGGCCTCTAGCAGTCGCGGTGTTGAGTGAGGATAATATATCACTTGAGCAAAGCGCTTGTGTGTTTCGCAAAAGTCCTCAAATTCGACCTTCAATATATCGGTCTTCACCAACGCCAACAAACAACTTTGCCAGAGCCATGCCAAACAGCTCGCCCTCGGGCGCAAACATTGCTGCAACCAGCCAGAACCGCACACACACGCCGACGCCTTCACCAAACAAACAGGTAGGACTTCTCATCCATTGACCTTTCGTCTCATCATCAAAGAGAAATAAGAGGCTGATTCGCGAAGACGGAAACGACTGCGAAAGAAGTCCAATCCGAAGAGAAGAAGCGCCTGCGAGAGGCCAGGATCCGGGATTGGAAAGCTGGTCGCGACGACCAATTGCAGTACCGTCTCAGCTACGGCGGGAATCAACGCAACTCTACTTGATGAGATCGATGTCGTCGTTAGACGACCACAGATTATTCGCCCTCCGGCAACCGCAAGAAGCGAACCCTGTTGCCGGGATCAACTCCGGTGGCAGAAGACATTGCTGTGCTTTAATATAACGATATTGAGGAATTCAAACGTGTATCATGGTCAGACTGTTTAAGCCTTGCTATTGTATGTGTGATGTGTGGAAACACCCCTTTTGAACGGGTATCTTCACTCACCGCAGTCCCAAATATCTTTTGTCGCAATGCAAAATCTCACTGTATCGCTTTTGGCACCAGATTCTTCTCCAACTCTTCATCGCGGAGAAAACGCATGCTGACAACCACAAGTACTGCCAACCCATCTCTTCCACTTCCCAGAGCCCGACCACGTCAAACAATCCACCTCTGACTGAATCAAATGGTCGTTGGTCCCCAGGAGACCCAAACACTCGACCATGCGCCCTGACATCTAACCCCAACACGAACCCTAAATGTAATATCAAAACCGAACACTTCGCACACGCAAATGTTCGCAGCTAAAACCTTGCAGCTGCAAATGATGGTCTGTGGAAGATATTTATTGGGACGTAAGAGCATTATGACATACGAGCCAACATGCCAGCACGTCCGAATCACGTTGTCTTCACCCTTTTGCGATCTTAGATTAAACATTAGTGGTAGGCGACTGCATCAGAAATCATAGGCTATATAATTGTAATTTGTTTCACACATTTCATCGAATCAAGCAGATTCATCCGGTGAGATGGCCGAGCGGTCTAAGGCGCCAGCTTAAGGTGACCACCATTCGTGGTGGCTTCATCAACACAATCGCTGGTCCGAAAGGGCGTGGGTTCAAATCCCACTCTCATCATCATATCCTTTTACCCGTCTACCCACTGGCGAGCTATGGAAATCGCAGTGGGAGATGAACTTTTGCCCGTTTCGGAGAGTTGGGAGATGGAGGGAAGCGTACCACCTACTGCTGTACATCATTGAGGGTAGGTAGATAATAGGAGGTCTGTGTGTAGTAGGTAAGTGGAACTGTGTGGAGGTCGGTCCTTGTGTTTTATATATACCCATCACACATCAAGTAGAAGTGTTTGCAAGCATGTCGGAGATACATGTACACATGGTGAAGGTGAGGTTTTTGAGTGCATGGGGTATTCGGATGATTCGGCAGTCGGACACAACAAGGCCAGCGTCAAAATTGCAAATTGGTATCTTAACTTTTTTCGGTCGACACAAAACAAAGGCCAAGTGGGCGAAAACACTTCCAGGCATTTTTTCAGGTCTTGAGGATCGCGATCATGTGCAGTTGCAATATTGCACCTTTCATCCCATTCTCACATAATTGGCAGGGAAACAGCCGGTGACTCCGCCAATTTCCCCGTCCCACCAGTCGTCCACACTCTCCGTCTTCTTAACGATGCGGATGCGGTCGCCCTCCCTGAAAGCCAAGTCGCCATCTGCCTGGCCCTCAAAATCGTACAGAGCCGTAACATACTGCGCCTGCTGCACGCTTGGGAGGCGTTTGGTGGGGACCGGTGGTGGAGGTTTCTTCTTCTTAGCTGCGATGCTTGCGGCGCTGACTGAAGATGCGGCCGAAGCGCGGCGGGCTTTTTCTTGCGCCGCCGAGAAGTAGTCGGAGCCGCCGAGGTTGTTGGACGGAGATCCGTTGTAGGAGGGCGGGGTGGCGCCGCCGTAGGATTGTCCGGTGTTGGAGTAGGTGGGAAGCATTGGCGAGGGCTTTTCGGAGTATGGAGGTGGGTTGGCGGCTTGCGTTGACATCGAAGGTATGCGTGGTTTGGTCGATGACGGGATTGCGGGTGATGGAGTCCCATAAGACGGAATTGCAGGCGATTGCATTCCGTAAGATGGTGTTTGCGAAGGTCGCGGAGGCTTGACCGGAGCAGGTTCATCGTCGTCGTAGTCCTGGTGTTCAGGCGTGGCTTTCAGTTGAAGAGGCTGGTCTTGTGGTGCACCGATCGCAGCAGGTCGAGCTGGGGCCAGTTTCTGATTGCTCGACTTCCGGCTGATGAGTGCCTTGGATTTGTTCCTGATTCCGTAACCGCTTATGGTACTTTCGTCTTTATCAGGTAAAGCCATGGGCATGTTGACGGCTTTGCCCTTTGCGACCACCATGAGTCCGCCCTCGAGCTCTTTACGAAGGCCAGTAAACTCCCGGTCGTGTACGGCGATGATGTCGGCATTACCTGGTGGAGGGTTGGGAAGACCGTGCTCCCTCGTGAACTGATCCAGTATGGTGTAGTATTGTCCGACCAGGGTCGTCTGAATCCTAATCTGAAGCGCCATAAGCTGTGGAAGCAATCCCTTGACCGCCGCGGTCAATGGAGGGAATGTCTCCTTGATCTGTTCGTCGGCGGTCTGGTAATCAATGTGCGCTTGAGCCAAGTCGGATTCGTGCTTTGCCAATGCTGCCTCCTCCTTCATGCTGCGAGTCTGTTTCTTTTGTGCATGCTCTGTCCTGCTCAAGTACCGCTCATAATCCAACTTTGTGTTCTCACGGTGCTTCAAGGTCTTCTTCAACGGCTTCAAGTGAGCCCTCGCTTGCTCCGCCGGGGTCACCAATCTATTCTGGACCATGTCGATCTCTTGCTGCAAGTCCTTTGCGAGCTCGGCGTATATCTTTTGTAACGCGAGACATTTGTTCATGTATTTTGTGGGCGTCGGGACGGGTCTGTGTGGTTGTTCGTGGTCGATTGGTTCCATCGGCTTGTAGAGGTTGGCAAAAGCCTCTGCTGCTTCGAACTGGCCTTTGAGAATGTCCTCCCAGCCTTCTTTCCATGACTTGAGATCTTTGACGAGCTGATTGTGTGTTAGTTGTCGTTTGATCGACTTGAAGGAAGTAAGCTGCCAGGTAGTCCGCGGCAGTGTCCAGGCTCACCCGTTCAATCATGTCGTCGGCAGCCTTGAAATCGGCCAACACAGCACCGACGTCAGCTTGATCATCGGATCTTTTCTGGAAGGCGCCGAAGCGACGCTGCATGGACTTCATGGTGGAAGACGGCTAGAGGGAGGTAATCCCAAGGATTGTGGCAGAACGTATTGGTAGCGACAGAGTGGTATTCCGAGGAAGACAAGAGAGGAAGGAAAAGAGAAGGAGGAGATTTGGGTCGAGTAAGGTAGTGTTGAAGTCAGGCCAGCTGCTGCAAGCGTGCAAGGCAAACAGGGCGGAATGGCCAATTGCGGAGCCCTTCAGCTGGAGTCATGACCACTTCTGGAGTGCAAGTGCTTGGGATTGCGCGTTGTCGGCCAAGGACCGCCGGCTTAGCATTGGGATTAGCCGATGTCGCGAAGTGTAGGTTAGGTGATTGTTGGAAGAGTGATGAGTACAGTAGTGAAGAGAACTGCCATATCATCGATGTTCACCCATGGAACCCTTCCTCCAGGGTCAGGTTCCAGGTCTCGCTCCAACCATTCGACAGACAACGGGTACGGCGGGGTTTGGTGTTCAGAGTTCAACGCACGTGGAGCACAGGTGTTGATCGGTAGCAGCCGAGAGCACATGCAGCACAGTATAAGGTAATTGACGACAACAATCGTCTTCTTGTATACCTCTAAGACGATGACAAGAGTGGAAGGTGACTCGGCGTCTTCATGGAACAACATATGCAAGTGTGGGTGATGGGGACAGTGCGCAGTACATTGTTGATACCGTAGCGCCTTATGCAGGAGAGTGAGATGTTCGACTCATATAATCAACGGCGTGCTCTTGCGGTGTGTCGACTGCCAGCATGTACGACTGTAGGAATACATGTACATGTACTGCAAGACTGCCACGTACCCGCCCGAAGCGCGTTCAGCCCAAAGAAACGCCACAATAAACTGGTGCAGCGACAAGGCGATAGAAGGCGCCTGATTAATCTAGTCATGCACCTTTGGAACAGCGGCAAGAATCCGGGACGTGTTCTCGCGCTATCGGGCCGTCAAAGTCTATACCGCTCTCCTGCGCCAGCGCAACGTCAGGGCCCTGACTGATGAAGCATCCATGTATACCGTACTGTACTTTCAACACCGACTCATTCCTTCTCCACTTACTCCATAGCACTCCGCACCGCTGCCCTTACCCTGCATTCCTACAACAATTCCTTCCTCTTCCAACCATACCTTACCTCGTGGGCATGTTCAATTGATTCGCCTCGATCAATCCTTCACTCATTCCAGGCGCGACCATGACTTCACTCTCCCCTCCTCTCGCCGGAACACCGCCCGCCGCGCCCAAACGAGCCAAATCGCCTCCAATGGCCTTTGAACGCACTTCCAACGATGCTCTCGCTCCCATCGTCTCACCTCCCGTTGCTTACCAGAACATCGATCCGTTCACCTCCACCTCTAGCCGCGTCATGTCTCCCAATGGCTCCATCTACGGTGGTAGCAGCCCGGACCTACAGGCCATTGTACACAAACAATCAAAGGCCATGGCGCACTTGCATTCGGCATTTGCTGCAGAAAGAGAGGCTTGGGTGGCTGAGCGCGACAACCTATACCAGCGCATAAGCAGCTTGGAAAAGCTGATCATCACAAACAGCGGTCACAGGTACGTGTCGTTGCTGGTATTGCTTCAGGCGAACGTCTAATTGACCAATAATGTCCAGCCCCGCAAAGTCTCCAATTGTCTCGCCAAACAATGGCGGTAGCATCACCTCTCCTCCCACCTCCCGCCTAGCAGGCGTCAACCACCGCCTGCCCAGCATCGCAGAAGATGAGAATGTCGAGCCTCGGTCGACTCTTTCCAAACGAAGAGAGGGAGCACCATCCGCCATCGAGATCCCAATCATTGATACGGTCGCTGGGAGCCTGAAGCCCCGCAACAACTCTGTTGTGTCCTTCGCAGACGAACACCTGACAGTCGAAGAAATACCCTGTCCATCTCCGGGATCCATGATGACTTTGTCGCCAATCCCCGACGAGTACAAAGCACATGCGGGACACACGCCGATCAAGGCACCGGCCAGGCCACTCACACCACCACCCAAAAACATGACCCTCACGGAGATCGAGGACACACCGACCAAAAACAACACGCACATCAACAGCATCCTCACCAAGCGCGACGAACAGGACGAAGACCCGACTCTGACAGGCCCATTGAGCATGCCCGAGCTACCCGGTCGGCCCGGAGAGCACAACTTTACTGAAGAAATGCTGTTCAAGAGACTGGAACAAATAGCACAATCTCCAGGGACCGAAGAAGCTAGACCGTTGATCTTCTCCCAAAAATCACCGGGGTTGGCCACACCTGAAGCCACAGACGTCGTTCCAGCCGAAATTCACAGGTAGGCGTGACAGAATTCCTAAGTGTTTCCAGACTTGCTAACAGCCTTGCAGCAATTCTGGTGGCATCACAGCTCCCGTACCCACGCAGGAAATCTCTACAGAGGTCCCTACGCAGCCAGCCAGTGCGATGTCGCCGCAGTCCGGCATACCCTTGTCGCAGGTGACCTCGAACGAAGAAATCGAGGCGGCCGTTCAACGTGACTTTGACCAAGGCGGTATCAAGCTCAAGAAGAAAAGCAGCTGCAACTTCGGCGCCCCATTCGGACAATTGGGTGGCTTCGGTACCGTCAGAAGGTCGTCATGAGTGCACCATACGTTTTACTCACAGTCTCTTATCTTTTTTTTCCTTTGTTCTAGTTCTGGCGCAGCATGGCACGGCACGGCACGCAGGTAAGCGGCCTCCGGTCTATATTCATGGGATACATTCACGGACAGGCGCCGACAGGGAGATTCATACATCACACATACGGAGAAGGAGCAAGAGGAAGATACCCCCCAGCCCGACTAGCTCGGAGACTTTCAAAATTTGATTTTCATCGATTTGCATAGGCGACAGAAAGACCAATTGCCGAGACCAGGCTCGGCTGTTAACTAGCATTTGTTTCTTTTTTCGGTTCTCGAACAGCATCGTTAGACAAATATTTCACATGACAACTTTATTCATTCACCATGCAGGTCTCTCTCAAAAAAGCAGAAAAATCCGCCAAACGATCGCTTATCTCCAGCCCAGCCCTACAGGCCCCGGCTTCCGCTCCGCCAGGGATAGCGCCTGTCACATCTGGAATGTCTGACTTCCTGACCTTGACCACCCCTTGCATGGTTCCTCACGCAAGCTCTTCCAAAACGCGTCCTGTCAACAAGCTGGCGCGCAGCACAAAAGGGAGGTACTCGAGACTTTTGCGAGACTTCGTGCCACGTCCATCGCCTTGGTCCCGCGATGAATGTTCAACGAGGGGCAGATAGGACGGCGCCTTGCTGGTGGCTGTCATGCGCGTTTGAGAGTGCGGTCCTACGGGTCTGGATGGAAGGGCTAGGTCCAAGGACCTTTGGTATATCTTTGTCGGTCGGGTAGGTTTCTGTTCGTATTTCCTTTCTCTTCATCATCCATCCTTTCGCAATACAACACTCGCTGCTGAGCCTTTCAGAGTCGGAAGAAACATAACAGTCTTCGCTGGTCGGACTACGAACGTACATTCATTCATCGATTCATCGAAGCTGCTTGCTCGCCTGTCATCTACAACTCGCAAGACGAGTCCACCTCCCACGAGAAGCAACCAACAATCGCTCTTCCATCGTCGCCATCGTCGCCATCGTCACCATCGTCACCATCATCAAAGGCTACAACCACAGCAACCATGCACTTCCTCACCACGGCTATCAGCCTTCTTTCCTCCGCTTCCACCATCCAAGTCCTCGCATCCCCACTCTCGTTCACGGACATCGAGCGCCGCTGGTCTGCGGGAGAGTCAGATGTGAGTTCAACACCTAAACCACCCCTCCCTCCCTCCCTCCCTATACCACAAGCAACCAACCGACAAACAATCAAAAGAAGAAACAACCCAGCTAACAAAACCAAA
>Ga0265797_10011231_pt1 | contig 11264 bp, 19 predicted proteins | sample P2T30metagenome_FD_192433 | JGI IMG/M metagenome (GOLD analysis project Ga0265797, IMG submission 192433) | Plant litter microbial communities from East Loma Ridge, Irvine, California - P2 T30 | ecosystem: Environmental > Terrestrial > Plant litter > Unclassified | place: USA: California... | reverse complement strand
GACAGGTACCATAAGAACTACAACTTGGTGGCAGAACCGTCCGTGGAAGTGGGTCGGACTCACACAGTCCTGCAAAGAGCTCCGCGCTGAGTATCGCCCTCTATGGATAAAAGCCCTTCAAGTTCGTCTCACGGTAGCCACTTTCCCGCTCTCCGTCAATACATTTTGTTGGATGTGGGAGCACAAGGCAGACAGAAAAGAGGCAGAAGGTCGTTGTATTGAGAGAGCTACAGCGAGCGATTGTATACACAATCAGATGAATAAGCAGGTGACTAATACAGTCACGTGAGGTGCAGTTCACAGTGTACCGTATGAACTGAGGTGCCAGGCTGATTCATTTCTGAACGATGCCTCGGCTGGACTCCACTCTCCCGACCTCATTCAAGTGTCATGGGATCGCGATGAGCACAAGAACAGCAAACTCAGCAACAGCCTGATGCCATTGTTCCGGCCCAAGGCACGTTTTTCGGCTGTCCGCTTCGAGTTCGTCCCTCTCGGAGTCGCAGACCACAAGACTCCGCCCGGTCAAGAACTGTGCGACAGCTGCGAGCACTTGCGAGACACGATGCCCAATCACTGGAACATATACGCTGAGGAGAACGATGAGTGTGAGTGTAGCAATGAGGACATGTCATGGTCGGAGCGGGTTATGCTTGAAGAATTCCGAATAAGCTACACCGCGGTGTTCGTCGACATTCTAAGCAACTACAATGCTGTTTGGACGAAGGATCTATTGAACAGTAATATCACCATCAAGTACTTCATCGCCAAAGACACCCAGCGCGTCACGTTCCGGATCCTCTGCAAAGAGTCGTTATGCCATGGTGTGCGGGATACCAGGCTGCGTGGGACATGTTGGAAGGATGGGGCATCTTCAAGCTGGCACGTAAAGCCGATATGGACATCGTACTGGTGTACAAAGAGGTCGAAAAGACGGTCATCGATGGCTACGAGGTCAAGAACTCCCTATTGCACGGGTTCCGTGTACCACGGACTCGCACAATCACGGCCGCCTAATGGAGCAGTTGGCGGAACAATAGCGATGAATGAGGGCCGGACGAACTCAACATAACTCAGCTCAGTCACGGCGTGTTATTGGGGCCGCATGAATGAGGTTTCGGACAGAAAGCGGTACGGATATGTTGATTAGAGGCCTATGTATATGGCATGACATCGCTCAGATGTGGCATCATATAAGGAATAGCATCTTACCGCGCATTACTCGCAGTGACACTCCCAGCATCAACATCCTCTGCCCTTATCCCACCCGCTCCTCACTCCCAGCCCCTCCACCACTAGCTTCAATCTCCCTACACCTTCCTACCAAATCACTCACATGCGCATCTCCACTCTCCTCACTCAACCCCAACAGCGCCTCTTCCAAATTAAACAAGTACTCCTTATTCTCGCCGCTCGGACCCTTCGACTCTAGTATTTTGCTCGCCAACGCGTCTGGATCCTGTGGCCCAAGGAACTGCGGGTTTGAGGGCAGGCCGATGTAGACTAGGCATTTGATGGGGGGAGGTTGAGAAGAGGAGTCAGGAATTGTTGGGGAGGACGCGGAGTGGAAGGGCGTGAATTGAATGCTGTACCCGTTTATTTCGCGGATGTCGAGGTATTCGCGCACAGAAGGGACGTGCTGGGTTGGGACGTGGTATGCGGCGCCCCAGACGCGATCTGTGGCTTCGTGCTACATGGTCGATTCTCAGTACAAGAACTTCATAGAAAGAAGGCGGAAGAGGGACATGGGGAATGAGTAACGCACGTGATCCGTCAAAGTGTCCCAATGGTCTTTGGAAATGAGCGTGACGACGCGGCCTGGGGCTTCGGGCGTGCCTCTGTGGTCTTCGCTTTGGTGCTGTGTTAGTTCGTCCTTGAGATGATATGGTATCAAGAGGTGGAATACCTAGCCTGACATGGTGCTTAGCTTCTGAATTGACGCAAAGGTTTTGGAGTGGGAATGACATACCTGCCAGAAGCGACGCACATAGCCTTCAATGTAACCAGGTACCCGTTGATCTATGTCACGTCCTCAGATCTCTGTTGAATCGTATCTTGGGCAATGCTTTACGTACCGTAATGTGGTGGTGGTTTCCATATCAGGCTTCTACTTGATGTTTAGCGGGCGGCGCGTCTGTCTTGATTGTGCTTCTGCCTACCCATAGCCAAACAACCAGAAGTCATCATTGTTTCCAAATTCTTCAATCTTCTTTTGATGATCTGCCATCCTGTTGTGTTTTCATCTTGTTACGCTCTTCGTTCCTGTTCGATGTTTGCAAACGCGAGGGGCGAAGTGGGGCAAGATGGCGCAATGGAAAGATTCCCAATCGCACCCGTGAGGAAGACGAGCAAAGGGGCAATTATGTTCTACAAGCTTATATACAGTCTACGCTGTGAAGGTATCAAATCACGCCCCACCAGCAGCCTTATTCATAAAGAAGCCCTTGAGCGGGCCCATCGCATCCACCGCCCGCAGCCCAAGACTTCGTAATCCTACAAGCGGCCCCGACTCAACGCTGTACAAGCGATGTAACTTGTCGCACACGCCCAGCATCGCATTGTTCTCTGCATATCGCTCACTGTTGTAGCTCTCCAGCGCCAGCGTCGATCCAATGTCCTGGCCAGTCTGCACTGCGTGCGATATGGTTCGCACGAGCGCCGCTGCGTCACCTTGGCCTTGGTTCAGGCCCTGTCCTGCTAAGGGATTGATCGTGTGTGCTGCGTCACCGACCAGTGCGACTCGCTCGCCAGTGTAGGTGTCTGCGTGCCGCATTTTGAGAGGAAATGATGCGACAGTACCGGTTTGCACCTTTGTGACACGCATCGGTATGGCTCGCTCGTTCGCAGGCGTGTGTTTCTCTCGCCACGCGACTTCCTCTTCCTGTCCCGAAGATAGCGTGTGTAGGTACTCCAGGTCAGTCGTCGACAATCTGAAGCCAGCATTCACCATGGCGACAAAGTCACTATGCGAGATCGACTTCAGCACCGCAGCGCGCTCAGGCGTCGTGCTCCATACGAGCGTCGACATATTGCCTGGTAATGGGAGCATTGCAATTGGTCCTGTTGGGAGGAAGCGCTGGTAGGCGATCTTCTGCTCTGGACCGCCCCAGCCCAGGCCTTCCATCGTCAGACTCGCAACAACGCCCTGTCTGTTGTAGTCGAAGCCTCGCGCCTCGATGCCTGCGAATGTCCGCACTGGACTATTCGCTCCATCTGCTCCCACCAGGAGTCGCGCAGCCAGCGTCTTCCCATTCGACAGCGAGACCAATGGCCACGACGAGAGGTCCATCTTTTCAGTGTCTGATCCCAACTCAATTGAGCTGACCTTGGTGTTGGTCATCATGTCGACGCCACCCAGCTGCTCCAGCCGGCTCAGAAGCATGCTGGTAGTGTTCACATTCTCGATCATGTAGGCGATTGTGGTTGGCTGGGCGGGGTTGCGTGGGCCGAGGGAGCGTGCGGTACCCCAATCGAAGGAGATGCGTGCATCGGTGACGCCATCCCAGACCTGCATTTCCTGGTATGGCTGGACGCGCGCGGTATTCACATGTGACCATGCTCCAATCTCTGCATATGGTCAGGAGAGGCATGTGAAAGTTGCTATTGGGCTCGACATGCCTTGAAGGTTCTTCACTGAAGCGGGAGTCAAGGAGCTGCATCTATTCGAGAAACTCTCGAGACTGGCATCTTTCTGCAGGCGATTCTTCTGCAGATCCTGGCCTTCAATGAGAGCCACCTTCAGCCCACTCGTGACTGGTGATGCTTTTAAGCCTGCAAGCAAGCTCAAGCCTGCTGGTCCGCCGCCCACGCATACGACATCGTAGACTTCTGGTGCCTCTGCCGTGGTCGAGGCAAATCTCCGAATGGGCAAGATGCGCACACGATAGGCAATTCTGGGTGGAGTGGCCTTGGGCGTGCCCAAATACAGTCGAGGGGGCATCACGGGCCTGCTGAGGAGTGCCGGTACATGAAGAGTGGAACGCAACAAAAGGTCGTCGGATGAGAAGATGATGGTGTCATGCGAGGCTGTTGTTTGGCTTGTTTGCCGATCAGTCTGCATTGAGAGATCTCCGTTGAGCTCCGAGATGGCGCTAGTCGGGTAGAGCCGAAAACGGTCCCACTTACCTCGAACTTCAACTCCATCCCATCAACAGCCTCGTCAGGATGCTGTGCAAAATTGGCTATTTACAACGTTCGACATTATTTCCTCTTCGTTCCAAGGTGGACACGCCCCTCCGTGTCTTTGATCACGACGACAGGACGTGTCAGCTCCAATGATTGCCCATGATGCAAGTCTCCCAGACTGAAGAGCGAGACCGGCTCGAGCCGAGCCTTTTCATGTTTGGGAGTCTCAACAGCTTCCATGGAAACGAAACGGCCTCACCAGAAATCCATAGTGCCAGCCTTGTGCCCTGATGCTATGTGGCCCTGCAGTGGTCCACCTACGCTCAACTTCGACCAGCGGCACACTCAACCATCAAACCCGCCCACTAAAAGCCGCGCGGATGTGCTCCCGCACCTTGACCCTGCGATCTGCTCCAACGAATGCCATGGCGGACAAGATGCTTGATTGTTTGCCATTCCCGCACATGGCTCCATTCTTGATGATAGGGTGCTTCAAGTCCTTGTTGGTGACCATGATGCGAGTCCTCCAGACTAGTACCTGACGAGTCTGGCTGCCCATATCTTCCGTGCCGTAGGAGGCTCGTTCGGACGCCTCAACAGCTATCGTGAGAAGTAAACCACAACATGGGACGGTCAAAGTAAGGGTCGGTATTATCAATCAGAACCGTCAACCCAGGCACTGCCCTGACGCTATGTGGCCTTCCAACCACTCGTTGCTCTTCGCACTCCTTCCCTAAGTTAGGACTGGGCGTTGCAGAATAGTGACAAACTGCTCATGCTGCACGTCAGTAGACCAAGTGGTCTTCAACTCTTTTAGTATCCATCGTTGCCCCGACACCATTGCTCTTTGACCACCTCTTCCTCCCTCTGTTTCTGACCGCTTTTACACCCACCCTCATAACAACCATCTTCCCCAAACATAACACTTCATTCATCACTCAGCATCATTCTTATTTACCAGTGCAATTAAAGCCACCAGAGATGAACATCAACATGTCACACGTGCGTATAATCAGGTCGTGAATTGAGTCGTTCTACTGACACCGCGCAGGACTTCTCAAGCCGTCCCACCGTGACCACAGCAGAGGTAGATCAGCCAGAGTACGAGATGCCTTCCGTTGCAAGGCCTACTTTGGGATACTATGCCGCACAGTTGGGCAACTTTTCCTTCAAGTCGAAGAACCTCAAGCGCACTCCGCCTACCAGCCGTCAAACCAGCTTGGACGCCGACGCCGACGCCTTGGAACCCCCTCAAAAGGTTCGCAAAACCTCATCGTTCAGCGCAGCTGTACGCAGATTCAAGAACCGCTTCGACTCCGTGACTGAACCTGACCATGTGGCAATGCAAATCGCGCTCGCTGAGCGAGAACGCAACAACAGCAACCGGAACCAAGACACCTCCGAAGCACGTGCTCAGGGTGTAGCAAATCTTCCTGGCGTTAATGCCTACCTCAACAAGAGAAGAAGAGCCGATGGGCCTAGCGGCTTTTACAACAACGATAGCTTCTGTCACTCTGGTACTCTTCCTTCTCCACCACACAGCTTGAACGAAAGGTTTACCAGCTCTGAGCTTCGCGGCGATCGTTCAAGATCCCGAACCTCGCTGGGTAACACCCGCTTCCCACACTACCAACGACACAGCACGCATAGTCCCGACCCAGCTGAACTCCGTGGTCGAACCCTCGAACGACCAGGATTCTTCGGGACCATTTCTTCCCTCTTACCAGGCGGCCGACGCCGAGAAAAACGACGCGGCAAACAGCCCGCAACACTCAGCCACTCCGACGACCAACAGCCCTACCACGACTCAAGGAGCACCCCCCACAATGTCGTCGCCCCCATGACCCCAATCCTCACCCCGCACCCCAAACCAGCCGGCCCTAGACCAGCACCCCAACCACTACACATCAGCACCCCAACCCACTCCCCCAACAGCGCCACCCTCCACGTGCACTTCGCCTCTGCCATCGACATCGAAACATATTCCCCACGCCCGCGCCTCGCCCGCGTGCCCACAGGCCGGCCCGACCTCAGGGCCCCCTCGTGGCTGCAAGACGACGACTACCTAGAATCGTTTAGGCCGCTTCCCACGCCGCCGCTGAGACCTCGCATGCAGCACCATTTGAGTAGCATGTCGCATCTTAGCCTTGGGCCGCGTGCACATACGCCCGTTACATCGGAGCACATGCCGTTCCCCATGTCGCCGACAGACTCGCAGCAAGATCTCAGTAATGGTACGCCAACGATCAACACTGAGACTGTTGATGCGACGCGTCGACAAGGCCAGGTGTTTCCTGATACGTTCTCACTTGCAAATGGAATGGGGAATCGCTGGTCGTTGACATATGATAATTACCCGTTGGAGCAGCCTAGTATTCGCGTTGTGGGGCGGAGTCCGAGTCCCAGGGCGAGTCCTAGTTCGATGACGGTGGAGGTGGAGGGTAGGAGTGCTGAGGAGGATGGGGGCGTTGGGGATGGGAGTGGTGGTGTAACGAGCCCGATGAGTATCGCAGGGAATGGGGTTGGTGAGTTGCGTTCAGGTTCGGGTTCGGGTTCAGGGTCGAGTGGGCGTAGGAGTAGTGCGATGGAGTGGAGTGGTGCGGAGCAGAGGCTGGCGAGGTGGGATGAGGCGAGCAAGTTGTTGGATGGGTACTTTTAAACTAGCGTTGAATGGTGCTTGAGATTTATTTGTTGTTGTCGCTCCGTGTGCATTTCTGTCTTGCGTTCGATATGTATGATGTAATGTTATAAGATATAACTGGTAACGACCTTGGATGAATGTATGTAGAACAATACGCCACTCAATTCAGCAATAAGATGACCACTCCAAACCTACTCTTTTTGCCCGTGCCAAACAACGATTTTAAAGAGAGGTCGTGACTCACGCGAGATGTAGTGGGTTTATGTTCGTGGCATCGATGCCTGCATGTGGCGCCGCGGCCATTAACGCCACGAGGGATGGGATGACTTGATTTGACTTCACTTGACTCTGGCAGTGTAGCACAAAAGGGATCGCTCGTATCTTCCCAAGATCCAAGGAGATTGAGACAAGAGCGATTTATTGCAAGGGCGTAAGTCAGACTCGGCGCTAACAAACTTCACAAAACAGGCAAAAAGATTCACAACACTCAAGGAGTAGTGGCATACGCCAACTCCTCATCTCATCCTTGCATTAACCACACCAGCACCCGCATACTAAACTAACAGTACTAATCCCCCCTAAACGCCGCCCATGAAATGCAACGAGGTTCCGCAGACCCCGCATGAAAGGAGCGAAAAGCCCATGTGGGTATATGAAGTGTGAAAGGACTGACTGTAATCCGTACCGTGAACGTGCTATGCAAAAGCAAACTCCCTCAAATCTCAAAGACAAAACCGACGAAACCGTATCCGAAGTGAAACCCAAGCACTCTCACAACAGGACAGCAAAGCCCAGGAACACACTGCCCATCAGCGCGGCCATGGACATGCCTGCGCTGGGTACGTAGAGACCAGCCGCAGCGCCGGTCCCTCCAGCCCCACCCTCTGGCAAATCAGTAGGTTGTTGCCCCCCGAACCCCACGACAGGAGGCCTCGTCGCACTCGCCGTAGACTTCGCCGTACTGCTCGACGCAATGCTCGTATTACCCCTATACGGACTCTGCGCACCACACGGATGGTCCGCGCGACATTTGTACGCGCAGGCACTATCGCCCGCGCAGTTCTTGACGCACACTGTGCCCCACTGCTGGCAGATGTAGAAGGGCAGTGTCTGGGAGTACTGCGTGATGTTGGGCGCGACGTTGTTTTCGCAGACACAGCTGTATGTGAGGGTCGTGGCGTCGCAGTCGTTTTCGAGGGTCGTGAGGGAGGTTATGCCCGGTTGTTGGGTGCAGATTAGGGGGCATTGGGCGCGTTGGTTGAGGCACCATGCATCTGGGGGGTGTTAGTATGAGATTGGGACGGGGAAAGGAGGGGATAGGATGGGACGTACCTCGGTCGCCTTGGGAGACGGTCTGCGGGTCGATGGTGTAGGGGTAGTTAGCCTGTGGAGTGGCTTGGGATGCGGCGAGGCCGGCGATGGCGAGGGCGATGATGGAACGCATCGTGATGTTGATGTCGGAGTAGATAATGGCGAAAGTTGGAGATGAAGCTGTTGATAATAATCGACCGACGTGTAAAGAGTACTGTGAGAGATGGTCAGCAGCCCGCACAAGTATTTATCTCGCGCCGTTGCTTCGGAGCACACAGGAATGCACGTACCCACAAGCAACGAAGGAAAGAAGAGTTGAGTTAGTTAGTACAAGAGCGACAGACGAGTGCGCAAAAGCGAATGTAGATGTCACGATGGACGATTCTCAACAACGAAGGGTGAGAAGGAGAAGAAGGGCCGCCGTCTCCCAATATAAAGGGCTGGCTCGATTCGATATTAGATAGGCAACGGAAAGCTACGGTGTGAAGCTAGCGGAGGCGTGAATGAAAGGAGGCCCATGCTCTATCGCGAGCGCGGACGTGCATCTTACTCCCCGCCTCTCTTCAATAATCTAGCCAGCGTTCAGCGAGTCGGACGCGCGTGTGACTGCATGTCTTACCGCTCTAGAAGATGCGGTGGAGCACAACGCTGGAAGGGAGGCAAGCCATTCCGCGGCAAGCATTTCGACACACAAACAAAAAGTTCGCGGACGACAGGGATATGCCCTCCGCACCGACCACTCATCTCGCACCACACCACCAAGCCACAGGGTCCATTCTCGCAATCTAGTCCCGAGTGCGCATCATCCGCGGCCTCTGTCAATAACGATGCCGATGCCGTTTACCTTCTTTCATCGACGACGCGTTATCTAGCTGCGAGATACATGCAACAATCCCATATTTTACCCCTCATCACGCACCTGCCTTCTCGATCTTTCCCTTGACGCGCCACCCGCCCAGCACGCTACTGTAGATGGATGGAGCCGCCTGTCACCCACGGCCACGCACCGCCCTCACCTCGTGATGGCGCAGAAGAATCTGGATCCGGAACGCTTCGTAACAGCGTAGTCCCGCCGTACTGGCGCGCACACCAGCGGCATGCGAGCTACATGAGCGCGTACTCAACGGAGCATCCTACGCCGATTGTCCTGGAAGATCATACGGATGAGGCGTCTGAGCAGTGTCGTGTGCTGTGGGCTAAGGGCGTGACGATTGATGATCACGTTGTTGTTAGTGGGACGGCGAGGGGGCTCGGGGCGTATGTGGTGTGGAATTGTACGGTTGAGACGTTGGATGTGAGTCTTACTACTATGAGCGTTGTATGATGGAGGGGTCATGCGGTTTTTTGATCGATTGCATGGATCTGGCTTCGTTTGTGCAGGTGAATTGTGTGGAGTGATACGGGTGGCTAACTAAGTGCATTGCAGGGCGGACCCATGAAGATACGCAAGAGGTATAGCAATCGCCACTCTGATTGAGATTGTTTCAATGCTGATGATGAATATGTGGAACAATAGGTACTCTGAATTCGAAGACCTGCACCAGAAACTATGCACCACGTTTCCGCACGCTGTGAGCTCGATGCCGCAGTTCCCACCAAAGAGCGTGATATGTAAGTCACAAGTCACACGAACACGATCTCACCCCACTATGTGTACTTATCGAAACTACTAGCTCGATTCAGACCCAGGTTTCTGGAACGGCGGAAGACGATGCTGTCGCATTTTCTAAAGTCGGTATCACCTAGCCAAGTGGGGTTGATTGGTGGTGTATTGACTGACCTATTTATAGCTGCATACTGCTTAATCCCGAGTTTGCTGGGAGTCCGGTGCTCAAGGAGTTTTTGTTTAGTTGATGATGGCGTGGATGTACTGATAATGATCTGGATACTCAGTATTCTGGTCAGTTGGACGATTGATCTTTTCGGCAGCTTCTTTGTATATAGCTTCTCCATGGTAATGTGTAATGACGTATCGACATAGTTCAAAATCCCCTTTGAGGTGACAGTTCTTTATATGTTCTAGACATCGGTTAAGCCTTGCAGGACCTTTGTTAAAGTTGCAAATATTCTACCGCTTCAAATGGCAAATTCGGAGACGTCGCATGCATTTCCAGCTTCATCGCCTGCCATTGGCCAATGCCTCAAGTGGCGCCGAACCATTCCAAGCACATCGGAACTACTTCACTATGATTCGCTAATTATTCTCCTAAAATGACCTCCATGCTTGCGAGGAAATGAAGGATGTGAGTGAAGTTTAATGCGACTTCACGTGTGAAGGTGAACAGTGAATAAAGCTCGCGTCCGCATGCGCGAAGACGTCAACGCCCACGTCTGTTCTGCAGCGGAGCTCAACCATACCCAAACCCCTTACCCGTCGCGTTTTGCCCTGAACCACGCCCCATGGCATCATAACTGAGAGAGCCCCGGTGAAAAGAAATATACCCCCCAGCGCCCCAATGATATTCAGCAGCATCATGGCCAACCTCGTGCGGCCCGTCCTGCCCGCCCTCGCCCTCACGCCTGAAGACGCCGCGCCGCGCAGTCGCGACACCACAACCACCATCTCGACACGCCGGACCTCCGCGCACGGCAGCGTCCAGAAACCCACCACGCCCGCACGCAGCTCGCGCAAGCGCCCTCTCCCCGACGACGCGACGCCGGACGCGCGCCCGCCGACGAAAATCACGGTTACACAACCACATGGCGAGCTGCTGCGCACTACCAATGGTGTCGCGGCGCCGCTGGGCATTGGCGCAGATGAGATTCCGTCGCGGCCGGGCAGCGCGGGGAATATTGCGCCTGCCGCTGGATGTAGTAGTTCAAAGGACAAGGAGAAGGATAAGAGGAGTCTGAGGAGTCATGATGGCGGGTCACGGCTGAAGTCTGATCTCGCGACGTACTTCAGCAGCTATGAGGATATTATTGCGGGTGTGCCGAAGCCAGCTGGTATGTTTGTGGTTGTCTATCGGGAAAGGGATCAGGCTGATGAATTGGGTGAACAGAGTTTCTCGATTTCGATACGCCAATATACATTGTCGACGAGCCTGTCAAAACTACATCCACACCAGCACCGACGCGCGCCTCACTTAGTCCGACGAGGTCCCGCAAACGCAAAGCTTCTTCTCCCTCCATACAACCCCCCACAACCCCCCAGTCCTCCGCAACATACATAAAACTTGACTACACC
>Ga0265797_10011229_pt1 | contig 11265 bp, 6 predicted proteins | sample P2T30metagenome_FD_192433 | JGI IMG/M metagenome (GOLD analysis project Ga0265797, IMG submission 192433) | Plant litter microbial communities from East Loma Ridge, Irvine, California - P2 T30 | ecosystem: Environmental > Terrestrial > Plant litter > Unclassified | place: USA: California... | reverse complement strand
ATACTAGACCTTAGAAGAAGATAGTATAATAATACCTAGAGATTAGATAGTACTAGAAGTATAGAATCTATATCTAGCTCTAAGTAAGTAGATATATATATAGTCTAAGACTAAGTAAGAGTAATATCTAAGGTACTACTTAACTAATCTAGGATTTAGATTAGTCTAATTCTATAGATTAGTTAGACTAAATAATAGTAGTATTAGGTTAGTAAGAATAAGTCTTCTTAGTATATAGGATAGTTAGGTTTCTATCTTTTATAGAAGTCTTATACTTAACTTATATATTAAAGTTAGTAATTATAATAAACTGTATTTATTATACTAACTTCTTCTTCTCTTACCTAAATTAACCTTAGTTTAACCTAATCTAAACCTAGTAGTATTCTACTTCTATTATAGCTAAATTAAATATATATATATTTAATTTGATATTTTTAGATTAATTTCTCTATAACTATTAGCTTAAGTAACTAGATATTAAAACTAAAAAGTTATTAATTTTCTAAAAGTTAGAGTTTTATTAAATCTATTAATAACTTTTCTAATACTAAGTAATTTTAGATTATTATAATTTCTCTATATAGAGATTTTAGTCTAATATAGAATAATAATAAAAGCTAGATTTAAAAACTCTTATTAGAAGCTCTATAATTAAGAATATACTTTTTCCTTTTATTTAATAGTAAAAGTAGAATATACTATAAGGTAGTATTTGTAGGAAGCCTCGATGAAGACAGTATGAAGAAGATGACGCAGAACAAGAGGGCGCAGAACGGGAGGGCAGGTAGTCAGCATAGAGGTTGCAGCGCCTCATAGACAATGAGCAGTATTGCACAGTAAAAGACTGAAGTGAGAGTACATTGCAAAGGAGACTAGAGCACTAAGAACAGCACAGGTGGCAGGAAACCACAGTACATACGGTTACCTGTCTTGTGGGTTAGCAGTACGAAGATCCCCAAATGCACCGACCACCGCATGACGCAAACAGAACGTACGCAACAAGCTAATGTATTTTCCCATGTGAGTAACGGCCATGTTGATCGCGTCGACCTATCGACGTCGCCGCCTATAAGCGGCAGGCGCATTGGGCAACACCGTCCCAATAAAAGCGTTTGCTGTCGTGTCGAGGAAACCGGCGCACACATATCGCCACAAATGCATCCGGAGACCTGACCGCAATGCATGCCTTTGACGTGCAACATGATCAGGCAGACCTCGATCTTCTGCATTAGCAGCGTGATGGCTTCGACACTTGTTCGAGCTCGTCCCTGGTCAATATTATTAAGGAGTTGTGGTGCTGTGGGCTATTAGTTGCTGTCGCTCTACTACTCTTCAGGTTGGTTCGTTGCGGCTGCGATTGTTTCTTTACCTTACCTCTACTCTCATCAAGGCATATCCTCTTCTCTTTACCTCTTATTTTGTCGGACAAGTCGTACTTACGACATGGCTTCCAACACGGCAACCGATGTTGCGGGTTCCAGAACCGGAAGCAATGAACCCGACCCAACGCCCAAGTCCAACGAAATCACATCCCAACCTGGTTCGCATGCGCCCGAACCAGCCGAAGATGCAGTTGAGCCTGCTGAGCTCGAGGAACGGAAGGCCTTGGAAGAGGCAGCACGAGCTGCTCGTCAACAAGCCCAGAGAGCCTCAGAATCAGGAGAAACGGACAAAATGGTGAGAGCACTCAAAGAAGAGAGTACGGCTAATGCTCGCCTGCGTGAGCGATTCGGCATCGCAGTGGAGTCGCCAAAGACCGTTCGTAGGCCATTGATGGCTACGCCGGATCTCTGGAATTCGCAGGATGTCAGAGTCCAGCCTGAGCCCGCGCCGCGGTCGAACAAGACCACCAAGCCCGAACCAACCATCTCCCCATCCGAAGATGGATCCCCGTCTAGTAGGAGTGCCCCGAAGGCAACCGGCCGGGGAGCCAATCTCAATGAACGAGAGGTCCTGGAAGAGGCAGTAAAGGCTGCTCATCAACGAGCCCAGCGAGCCTCGGATTCAGGCGAAACGAGCCAAATGGCACAAGCACTCCGGGAGCAAGAGGAGGCCAACAAGCGCCTGAGTGAACAATTTGGTGTGAGACTGGACTTGCCGGTGGAAGTTGAAGTGACCGAGTCAGCCATGTCCACGCCGGATATCTGGAATTCAGTGAACACCAGAGCTCAGCCCGAGCTTGCGCCGCGATCGAACAATACCGCTGGGTCGAAACCTGAGATCTCCTCCTCATTCGAGGGTGCGTCCCGACCGGGCGCGAATGTGCCCAAACCAGCAGCTGGTGCTGCTCAGGCGAAGTACGACGAGCAGGAAGCTTTGGTGCTGGCGTTGAAAGCTGCCCATCAACGAGTAAAGAGTGCCACCAATCCCACGGAAAAGGCGCAAGCGATGCAGGAAATGCTGGAGGCCCGTGAAGCCATAACCAAGGGGTTCGAAACAACAACACATACAACGATACCCGCACTACCGGTCGAGGAAAAAATGGCAACGGGACAAATTTGGAATTCGATGAATGTCAGAGAGCAGCCCGAGCTCGCGCCGCGATCGAATTATCCTGTCAAGGATCCTGGACCCGATTCTTCAAGTACTAGCTCTAGCTCTGCTAAAAAAGAATTCCCGACAACTCCAGGCCCGAAGTCTGAGACGGTCAGACAACGCGACAATGTCCCGTCATTCCAGGACTATCTAGCTTGGAGAGAGCAGCAAGCCATCCCAGATGCAGCTCCGAACCAGGCACATAGTCGACAACGGGGATTGAACGATGGACGACAGGCCACGAGCAAACCAAGACATGACAGCCGTAACAATGTCAACGAAGCATCGAACACAGAGAATGAACAACCCACTGCACGAGGTCAACAAGACCAGCAACACGACGCAGAACTATCCGACTTCGGCTGGAGGGACTTTTTCCGAAGCCGTCTCAAGCCCAAAGCAGACAAAGACGACCTCGAAGGCGGCCACCACGACGCCGACGCTGATGAGAAACCAGAGTACGACTGGCTCGGCCGCAAACTCATCGTCGGCCCAAGTCGAACAGAGCGAAAACAACCCCCGCTAGACCCCAAACGCACGCCCAAAGACTTCCCAACACCAGACGCAACCTACTACGACCGCCACGGCCGCACCGAACTGCAAGTCTTCCAGAGCCTCGTCGGCATCCACTTCCTCGGCAACGCCGGCGCGCCTCTGCCCAACGAGCAAAAAACCCTACAGCCCGCGAGCGTCATGTCCGACATCTTCGTGCCGTCCAGAGCGGCGGCGTACCGCCACCGCAACCGCGGGCTCTACGACCGCTGCATCAGCCAGGACATGAAGATGCGCGTCATGTACAGCTTCTCGCACTACATGATCTCCTTCCTGTACCTGCTGCAGATCCTCGTCGCCGCGACCCTCACGGGCCTGTCGTCGTACACCAACACCGCCGGCGTGGCCCTCACCACCCTGGGAGCCATCAACACCGTCCTGGCCGGTATCCTCGCTTGGCTCAACGGCCAGGGCATGCCCGTCCGCTACCGCCGCTCACGCGACCAGTTCCGCGAGGTCGTGCGCGCCATCGAGGACGCCGAGCGCCTCTTCTCGACTATCGACTACATGGACTGGCCGGAAGGCACGCGGCCGACTCCGGCGGGCGAGCGCGACCGGCTGTTCAAAATGTACGAGAAGGCTAGGCAGGACCAGGAGGCTAATTACCCGGACACCCACGACGATGCTGACAAGAGCGAGGTGGCGGCTACTGCTAAGACTTTGGAGGCCAAGTTGGAGAAGCATAAGAAGCAGAAGAAGAGTAAGAGCGAGGAGATTAGGGCGTTGCAGGGGCAGGTCCAGAGTTTGCAGGAGCAGCTTGCGAAGGGGTCGGGTGGGGCTGCTGGTGTTGCGGAGGTTACTAAGAGTGAAGGAGGTGAGGAGAAGGTCTCGAAAGGGGCGCTCGAGGAGTACGCGCAGGAGTTGGAGATGCGCCGGAAGAAGGTGGGCGCGGCTGCTGAGGCGATTGGACGGGAAAAGGACAGCGCCGAACGAGCGTTTTCTAGCATGAGGCAGACTATTGTCGACTTGTGCGCCGAAAAGGGTCTCGATCCTGATGAGGTTCGTGGTCGCTCCTCGTGAGGAGTTTGTCTTTGGCAGGCATGCGAGCCTTTGTCAGTTCTACCAAGTACCTAGCAACGAAGTCACTTTTTCCCCGATGCGTCTGGGAGAGAATCAGTGCTTACACGCAGAGCAGTATGAGATCGTATCATGCTCCCATCTCATTTCCCTGTTCGCACACCTCGACCTCAGTCAGCCTCATCCCCGGTCCTTGACCCGCACGGTTGCTTGCTTGTCTGCAAGATGCCTGTCTGCAAGGCACCGCCATGTGGTAGAGATTTAGGTAACTGCGCAAACGAACCAAATGCGAACTGGTGTTGGGCTTGCATGAGCTGCATGAACATGGATGTACGTGAACGTTGCTGTTGAAGTCTGCTGGGAGATGATTTGGGCTGCGTCTGTGGTTTTGTCCTGAAGTCTTCCTGGGATGCTCCTGGACGGGCGGAGTAAGCGCTTGCGAGTTGGCGGATGTCTTTCCGCAGCTTCGATTGAGATGTTTTGTTGGATCGGTTGGTATTTGGCAGGTCGCTCGGGGGATCGCTGTGCTGTGCCTACTGTATGAGCTGTCAGGTGTCTCAAGCTCGAGTAGAGCGATCTGCTGCCGTCGACCTCGATGCCGCGCAGACTTTTGTTAGCTTGGGGCAGCTAATGGTGGCTTCGACGCCTGTCGGACTGGAGGAGTGTGTTGAAGCTACAAGGGTGGCGTCCAGGGTTCCGGCTTCCGTGAGATGATCGACAACAGTGTAAGTTCTGTTAGCAGAAGCTACTGCCCTTTGTCAGTTCTTTCACTTCTTAACTGTTTCATGTTTTGGTATCAGCCATACGGTATCGCAGTCTTGTTGCACCTCTCGGCTCTCTACTCTAGGCGATGCTTTGCAGCGATAAGCGAATGGTTCAATCTGGCAATCCTTCCACTCGCGGTGGACTGTATGGAGCAAAGTCAAAAAGCGAGACAGAGACACACAGTAGGAAAACTCCGTCTTGTCAGTATTGTCTAGACCCCTCGACTCCAGACGTAGCGTCTTCTGGGGCAGATCGACTGAGATAGGACACTAAGAATCGGGACAGAGTGCCGTCAATAGCGCCCTGATCTGTCCCAGCTCGTCCAACCCCCAAGAGCCAGCCCCGGCTTCTCATGTGATTGCAAAAAGCGCCACGCGAAGAATAACCGATGTCAACGGCCGCCGTTGCAAGCCTCATAAGCGGCGACGCCGTGAGCTGTCAAGGTCTCACTCACTACTACTGGACTGGACTCGACTGGTGAGCATCTCCAAGCGATATACTTTCAGCGCGCTTACATTATGCTCCTACTCGCCCGGCCGGCGCTGGAGTCTCTGCTATGCCGAAGAAGGATGAGGCCTCGCTATTTTTCTTTACTGACTACTCCCCCTCGTGGCATCGTCTCATCCCGTCTCCTCTGATGCAGCGTACAATCGCTGGAGACCGTCAAGCTATTCTTTTCTAATACATCACTACTCACGGCATGCATTCGTGATAGCTTCCGACTTCACGAGTAACGACACCTTCTTCCCACAATCCTCACAGCACGAGCACCGAGCTACAGTACCTTCCAAGCCAACATGTCCGACATCTCGAGCTCGACAACGCTGTCACCACTCCCAGATGTCTTGACGCGAGGCCTCGCAGCCGTCTCGACCCTCGGCTTCCTCTCCTTCTCTCTCTCCTTCATGCTGCTCTGCAGACTCGCATACCGCTTCGTCCGAGGAACGACCAAGACCCGCACGAACCAGTTCCTAATCCTCATCTTCAACCTGCTCCTTGCCGATTTCCAACAAAGCATCGCCTTCATGCTCAATGTCGAATGGTTGCGAAGAGACGCAATCGCCGTCGGCACCTCCACCTGCTGGGCCCAAGGCTGGTTCGTCAGCACAGGCGATCTCTCGAGCGGCCTGTTCACCCTGGCCATCGCATTCCACAGCTACGCCGACATCGTACACGACTACCGCCTGTCCCACCGCATCTTCATGGCCGTCATTGCCTCCCTCTGGGCATTCAACTACATCCTCGCCATCGCCAGCGTCGCCCTGCACCCCTCTGACGTCTTCGTGCGCGCGGGCGCCTGGTGCTGGATCAACAACAAATACTCCCCCGAGCGTCTCTGGCTGCACTACGCCTGGATCCTGCTCGCCGAGTTCGGCACCGTCGTCATCTACGCCACCACGTTCATCATCATCCGCAAGCGCGTCGCCTCTTCGTTCTACGACCCCGACACCAAGCAGCGGGCGCAGAGTGCCGCCAAACTCGTCGTCGCTTACCCGATTATCTACGTCATCTGCACGCTGCCGCTGGTCGTCGCGCGTCTGATGAGCATGGCTGACCGCAAGGGAACTCTCGCGCAGCTGTGTGTCGCGGGCGCTATGATTACTTCCAACGGCTGGCTGGACGTTCTACTCTACTCCATCACGCGTAGCAGTCTGCTCTTCGGCCCGGACGATGCATCCGAGCCGGCGCAACGCGCTCTTGATACGTTTAGAGTGCGGCCTGATCAGGCGTTTGGAACTGTGACTACTATCGAAGCCAGTGGGAGTGCAAGTGGGATGGGCAACAAGCCGAGGCAGAGGCAGCGCTGGCTCTCGACTGCCAGTGTGAGGAGTCTGAGGACTCCGTTCGACAGCCAGGAGAATCTGTGCGAGGTTGAGATGGAAAGTGTCAAGGCTGAGACGGTTGTTGAGGTACAGAGTGATGTTATAGTCAAACGTGAGAATTTGTAGGTTTCTTCTAATGCTAATACCAGTCTGAACCGAAACAACCTTCCAGTGCCAGTGAGTATGTACTCTACCCATCCACCAACTCTTCACATACCCCAGTTGCTCGAGTAACTCTCCAAATCAACACGACTCTCGCTAACATTCCTCAGATCGCTAATACCCGCGTTCGCCGCATCAATCGCCACCTCCCGCATCATGATCTCAATAGCCCTACTCACGCCAGCCTCACCATAAACATTCGCAAACATAAACGGCCTCCCGATCCCCACAGCCCTCACCCCAAGCGCCAACAACTTGACAACATCCGCGCCATACCTCACGCCTCCATCCGCCCACACTTCAATCTGGTCGAAAACCCACGGCGCTCGCTTCTTAATCTCAATCACCACTTCGAGCGCCGACGGCGAGCCGTCCACCTGCCTCCCGCCGTGGTTCGAAATGTAAATCGCGGGCAGCCCGCGCTCGACGGCTATAATCGCGTCTTCGACCGTCTGGATGCCCTTGGGCACGATGGGCAGTGCCGTCTGGTTGCGCATCCAGTCGTATTTCTCCCACGTGATAGACGAGTAAGCGGCGTCCGCGGAGCCGACGCCGTAGCGGGCGGCGCGGTGGCGGTTGCCGTCGGCGGCGGAGTCGACGGTCAGCACGAGGGCGGCGAAGTCCTGCGACTCGGCGAGGCGGATTTGGGCGAGGGTTGCGGTGTCGTTGGAGGGGTCTATGTAGAGCTGTTGGAAGAGGGGTTGGTTGGGGGATTTGGCGGCCTGGATTGCGGCTTTGGGCGCGGAGCTGAAGTCTGTGACGACGTAGAGGATGTTGGCGGCGCCGGCGGCGCGGGTGAGGCTGAGCTCGGCGGTTTCGGAGGCGTAGCCTGCTCGGGCGCAGGGGGCGATGAAGAAGGGGGCGGAGTAGTTGTGGCCGAGGATGGTTGTGGGGAGGGTTGATTCGATGGCGTCGATGTCGACCATTACTTTCGGTCTCAGGCGTAGGCGGTGGAAGGACTCGAGGTTGTTGCGGTAGGACCATTCGCCCGCGGCGCCGTTGCGGTAGTATGTGTAGGCGCTGATGTTCATGTGTTGCTCGGCGACATATTGGAAGTCTGGGAGGCCGACGATGTCGTCTACGGGTGGGAGGGCGAAGTCGTTGTTGGTGAGGCTGCCGAATACGTCTGCGGCTCCTGTGTCTGGGTAATCGAGGAATGGACGGGCTGCTTTGCTGACTCCTAGGACAAGAGCGATGGCTAAGAGTTGGAACATTGTTAAAAATGAGTGGCAAAGAAATGAGCGGCAGAGAGGGATCAAATCGTGGCTATCTGGGTCGGTCGGAATGTTCAGCGTACGGATTGCTGCGGTCCATCACCACTTTATCACTTCTTCTTCTCGTCCCCCCCAACGGCATCTTGCCAACCTTACAGTGACATTCTGTCTTAGCAGGACGCTTGGCAAATGGAGTTTTGCTTCTGAAACCTAGGCTGCATCTCGGCAGTCAACAAGTAAAGTGGTTTGCGTGCTCGCTTCGGTTACTACCGCCCGATCAATCTGATTATCTCAGTGATAGATTAACCGACCGGGTCTTGATGCAGACTATCCGTCAGACATGCAGCTGTCTTATCCGGTAAAGCATCGGGAGGGCGCTATGTAAATTGCAACCTTTGATCTTTCATATCTCAGACTTCAACAGCAACCCACATGGCGCTTGATGAGAAGCTGTAGTGAAATTGTCGAGCCGAGCAGTCTGCTTAGAAATCGATTTCTGTAGGCGACTACTGTGCTGTTTGTATTGCGATTTTTGATTTAGCTGCAAGCGAGCTTGGGAACCCAATATCCGAAGGTATTAACAGTCGCATTAGTAGGCTGTCATGATTGTTATGATCGAACTCGACAAAAAGCCGCATATTGTTCTGTCGCAACGGTAAGCAGCCATGTCGCATCGACTGTATCTTCACGGTTGAGATGCCTGTTAGGACCAGCAGGTGCTTCTGCCTACCCAGTTGCTCAATCCAATAAAAGCTGTATTCTGTGATCTACAAAAAAGGCTGTCATTGTCAGACGCCTCAAAACTTCTCCTGCGCAGGCCGCAAGTCCAACTCATGCGTCCACAAACACGGCTCCTGCTGGACCAGCTGAAGGTAAACACGGCCTGCAGCCTCCGCAGACATTGCTTTACCCGACTTGACCTCTTCGCTCTCCCCATCCGCCACGATCTTGCCATTCGCGATGGTGTGCGCAACATGCAGACCTTTCTCGCTCAGCTCTCGCGCCATGGACTGCGCCAGCTGGCGGACACCCGCTCGCGCAGCACCATACGCGGCGAAGTTGGGGTTGCACTTGATTGCGCCCGTGACACCCGTAAATATCAATGTACCCTTCTTCTCATGCGCTCCCTCGCTCAGCAAGCCCTCACCATGGTCCTGCCAGAAGCGCTGCGTAGCCAGCTTGGAAAACTGAAAAGCGCCGCCGACATACATGGTCATGTACTCTGTGAAGCGGTCGTACGTCTCGTCCGCATACGGCATGCGACTCGGGCTCTTGATGTTGAAGACGGCGGCCTTGAGCTTGAGCCCGCTGAAGGAAGGGTGCTGCTGCACCGACTTGAAAGCGCTCTCCATCTTGTCGGGAGTGGTGTCGCTGACGAAGCCTTCGCACACTGCGCCGGGCGCCTGTTCTTTGAGCAGGGCGACGAGCTCGTCAAGCTTGTCTTTGCGACGGGCCATCAGGGCTATAGCCATGTTGCCTTGGGACGGGTGCGCGAGTGCTCGGGCGATGCCGTGGCCCTGTTGGGTGGTCAATCACGTGTGTACTTTGTGGTGCTGCGTGTGATGCTGCTCGTGTTGCTTTACCAGCACTGGGCCAGCTCCTAGGAGGATTGCAAGACCAGACGGCGCCATTTTGAGATAATTTGATGGGGTGGAATGAAGAGGAGGTATATGTTCTTGTTTGATTCCAAGGGGTCTCTTGGGTACACAAGGTATAGATCACAGATCAAATGTCTTGTTGGTGTTACGTCACAGAGAGTGTAGTACGGTTGACTACATATACCTGAACATGCACAAGATAGCTACTCCGGCTGAGATGCCAGCTAGGTACACTTACTTTCCTTCCTTGCCATCACTCCAACAACGACTTATCATACGCTGCTTGACCGTACGGTACCTGAAATCCAGTCAGTATGGAGCAATTACAATCATTCCTACTCACCAAAATTCCACCCGAGTTAAGGCTCATAATCTGGGACTACACCTTGGACGCCAAAACATTGCACTTCGAGTGTGTCGACAGCAGATTCCAGTGTGTTTGGTGCGACGACACGAACGACGCGACAAAGCTGGGCTTCAGACATGCTTGTTGGAGGGCACATTGCTTCATCACCAGAGCCGGGTTGCCTTCAATCGCAACTGAATCTCTTGTATCCCCAGGGCGAGTGCGAGGCGACTTGTCTCTTTTGCTTACTTGCAAGATTTTGTACGTAAAAACAATCTCATCGAGAGACATCAGAAGTTGACGGGTACAAACACATATCTAGCTACCGTGAGGTGCTCGAGTTGCTATATCGACGTACCACTTTTGCCGCCAAGAGGACGCATGCAATCTGCGAGCTGCCTCGAATGCTGCCCGCCGCCGCTTTGCATCGTTTGCGCGCGTTGCATCTGAGCACTGCCTTCCAGTATCCTGTCCTCAACACCAACAACCTACAATCTCGCCTGCGGCCTCCGCTCGATTATTTTGCGCAATGGGGGCAAACATGCCGAATTTTGTCCTTTTTGCACCTGTTTAATCTCGACATCACCCTTGCTCTGTGGCCTCCCAACCCTTCCCGACGGGACACGCCGATAACCATCGATTCTCTCGCCCTTTTACTCAACCCCCTTCGGACTGTGCGCGCAGATAAGTTCACTGTCACGGTGACATCAAACGTCCCTCCAGATGCGCAAGGGAAGCTTTCTCCGGGATTGCCATTCGAGTTGCGGGTCCGAGACAGATCTGGGATTGGATATTATACTGTGCCTTCGGATGACTAGCCACTGGCCTCCTTACTCTGTCTGACCTGCCAGTCTATGTTCTTCTGAGTCGCTACTACTGCCAAAAGTCATCGGTCAAGTGTCGAAAAATGATCGGTCATTGCGCATCCTCTACCTACTTATCTTGCGAAAAACACCGTCGGTCAATCTCTACTCCCTCCCTTTCGACAATCCGATGAAACTTCGCCATCTCCGTTATCTTTCTCGAACAACCCCCGCCCCCACACCACCCAAACTACATCGCCACGGCGCCGTTGTTTTGCTGCTGCTGCTGCTCGTCCCGAGCTCTCTTGACGAACCCTTCAACCACCTCCGGTACACTGCGGTATCGCTTCGCCTGCGATTTGATAACCTCCAACTCTCCATTGTCCGTGACTCTGGTCTTGAAATCGTCGCGCAAGAGTCTCGTGGCTATATATCAGTCAGTCTCTA
>Ga0265797_10011227_pt1 | contig 11267 bp, 15 predicted proteins | sample P2T30metagenome_FD_192433 | JGI IMG/M metagenome (GOLD analysis project Ga0265797, IMG submission 192433) | Plant litter microbial communities from East Loma Ridge, Irvine, California - P2 T30 | ecosystem: Environmental > Terrestrial > Plant litter > Unclassified | place: USA: California... | reverse complement strand
TTGAGGAGAGCTTTAAGTGGTAGGAGGTTGGTGTTATGTGATGGGATGGCGTTCGGTAGATGTGATTATTTTCTGGAGTTCTGTATACAGCATGGTCATTATTGCTTTGTAGATTTCTCATACGTAATTTGCATCCTAATTCTCTCATGTTCATAAACTCGGTGAACTATTCTAACTTCAATGTCAATTCCTTGCATCAAACGCGAGTCAGCCCCAGCAACACCTCGAGATCCATGACTCCCCCAACCAAAAAAGTTCCCAGCACCTCCACACCACACCACACCTCCGCCATCACCACCAGCCAAATGTATCCTCTAACCCCACCATGTCCTTTCTCCCCCGCCACACCTTCCCACCCCTTCCCTCCCTCCCCCGCTCCTACTTCCTCGGCCACCACAAATCCGGCCTCCTAAAAATGAAAACGCTCCTCAACAGCATCGACCTCGTCCTCGAATGCCGCGACTACCGCGTGCCCCTCACATCCCGCAACCCCCTCTTCGAGCACGCCCTCGACGGCACCCCCCGCGTAATAATCTATACGAAGCGCGATCTCGGCGGCGGGACGCGCGATTCCCACAACGAAGACGTCGTGCGCAAGTGGCACGGCAGCACGACGACGCTGTTTGTTAGAGGGGGGAGGGGCGAGGATGAGGTATATCAGGCGCGGAAGAGTGTGGGGAGGGTGCTGGATGTGTTGAAGGGGCATGCGCAGGCAAGGTGGAAACTTACGGGTCATCGCGTTATGATTGTGGGGATGCCGAATGTGGGCAAATCTACGCTTTTGAATGCGTTGCGCGCGTTGTCGCTTGGGAAAGGGAAGGTCGCGAGGACGGGCGCGCAGCCGGGTGTGACGCGCAAGATCAGCAGCGGCGTGAAGATAGTTGCGAGTGAGGACGATGAGGGCGGGGCAGGTGTGGGAGGGGGTGTTTACTTGTTGGATACACCCGGTGTGTTCATACCGTATGTGCCAGACGCGCACGCAATGATGAAACTCGCGCTGTGTGGAAGTGTAAAAGACACCATCATCGCGCCCGTCATGCTCGCCGACTATCTCTTATTCCACATGAACATCCATTCGCCCACGCTGTACTCCGAATACTGCTCCCCAACCAACGACGTAATGGAGCTCCTCAGCGCCATCGCCATGAAGACTGGACGACTGGGAAAAGGCGGCGCGATCGATACGGAGGCGACGAGTCTGTGGCTCATACAAAAGTGGCGCACGGGGAATATGGGGAGGTTTCTGCTGGATGAGGTGGATGAGAGCGCGCTTGAGAGAGCAAGATTGGGCGAGGAGGAACAGGTGCCGAGTTTTAATCAGGCGAAGAAGGTGGAGAGGGAGAGGAGGAGGGCGAGGAATAAGGCCAGAGGAGAAAAGTGAGGAATAGCATCAAGCATGCGAAAATTATACTGCGTGGCGATTGCAATATGCGGATGAGGACTGCTTTATGGTCTGGACAAGGCCGGAGCTTCGCACCACCGCTACACCCGAATCATACACCACCAGATGGTGAGAAGATTGTGGCTTGTGGTCATCGGTCAGAAAGCGGCGTACGACATCACTTGAGTGCAGAAGAAGTGGGCGAGAAGAAGCGAAAGACGAAGCAAGAAAAGCAGGTTTGGTGGCCTAGGGCCCAACATCAATGTCGGATTGAGCTATCAACAATAAATATGCAACAGAAGCATGCAAAGCAAAACAAACAAAAGGGCATCAAACCCTCGCAAGTACCAATACTCCGTCAAACACTCCTTCAGAAACACACCTCACCCCGTCGCGACAACACTCACAAGTCGCCGTGGGGGACCGCGTCGTCCTCATCAGCGACCGCCATGCGTGGTGGCCAGACTGTGGTCGCGGTGGAAGAGGTAGTGGCCGCACCTTTGAGCTCGAACTCGGTGACCGTGCTGGTGACGGTGGCGATGTTGGTGAAACCAGTGCGCGTGGTAGATGTGTGAGATGAGAAGATCGCTGGGCCGACAGGATCGAGTGACAACTCCTGGCTGCAGCTATCGTTGCCTTCGTACTTGACCTTCTCGATACGCACTTCACCTTTGGCGTCGCCACGGTTCTCCCACTCAGCAACAGCGCACATGCGCCTGTGGTCCCAAGGATTCGTGAAGGTGACGCGCTTCTCCCAGTTCTTGCGAGCCTCGAGGGCGAGGGTAGTCGTGACATTCATAGTAGTGACAACCTCGGAGGTGATGATGGACAGGGTGCTGGTTGTGGTGGCAAGCTCGGTGGTCGTCCATGTGTCGTCGACAATGGTGCTTGTGAGTTGAGTCGTGCCAGCCACTGTGTTTGTGGAGTTGGCTTGGCCATCGTTGTCTACGGGTCGCTCTCCGCACTTGGAAAGGATGTGTGGTCCAGACTTGCACTTGACCCAGCCGTATTTGCGATCCTCCTTGGTCCAGCAGTCGTAGCAGATGAGAGAGCTGCTCCATGGATGATGCATCCACACCCACTGGTGGATGTCCTTCGCATCTGTGTCGCGTGGCTCGAGGCGGTGCGCGACGTTCGAGGCGTCAGGTTGGGGAATTGTGGTGGTCGATTCGATCACCCTCGTCTCCACAACGGGAGTCGCAACATCGTTCTTGCCAACAGACCATGAGGTTGCCGTCGTGGTTGTGGTGATGGTCGAAGTCCTGGAAAGAGTTTGGTCAGCGGCTTCGTCAAGGGAAGGGATGGCGCATTATACTTACACCTCCTCGTTGCCAAAGTGAGGGCGGCAAGAGAATTTGGCCCAGTGCACAGGCATCTCCTCCTCAGTGTGACACTTTTCCATCATGTTGGGGACGATGATGTGCGTGACAACTTTGCTGTCGTCCTTGTCCTGATGACCGTCGACACATCCAGAGTCCCGGTACAGGGTCACAGCGCACATGTGCTTGCCATGATTGACGTCGTCGAGCCACTTCTTCCGCTGAGAGTCGATCTTGAGGGTGAGGCTGCGAGCATTGATCTTGACGCACTTGTCGCGCTCGAGGTCGACATTGCCGCCTGAAGGTGTGTCCAGGCACTGGTCACTCGTGAACTGGTACAGGTGGACCCTGTCCTTCTTGGATTTGGCGTCGACGCCTGAGACGAGTGCGAGCAGACCGCCCACGATGGGCAGGATGATGCGGGTCATGGTGATTTTCGATGCGAGGTCCCTGGTTTGGTCAGCCGCTGCCGCGAGAAGGTCCGGAAGAGCACGTACCAAAGTGTTGAGATTAGAGACGGAAGACCAGGTGAAGCAGGACTGCTGTAGGTGAGTGAGTACCAATGATAGGGAGCGATGCTGAGCTTGGGGCGGACGGGTGCTGAGGTCTGCCGTGGGAAGGGAAGGAGCTTGTTTCTGGCAGTGTTGGGGCGGTAGGACGTACTGAAACGTAGAGCCTAAGATGCAGCTCAGAGTGGTCTGCGTCTTGTCAGTATCTGCAGAACAATGCGCCAGTTGATGGCAGGGAACGAAAGTTGTCGAGCCGCAGATCAAAGACTCTCAACGGATGGGAGGCAATGACATACCAATGCAAAACGCGATGCGTGGACAAAAGGGCCAAAAAACTGTCGTGGATGGTCGTTGGAGTGGGATGTTGAAGAGAAGAGAAGAGAGGACCTGGAAGCCTGCAAAGGTTTTGTACGAGGCTTCTGAGCCCTTACCATGGCAACAAGCACAGCAAGTAGTATCGAGGGTTGTTGCTCGAAGTGGTGGAAAGCCCGAGACGTAGAGGAAGCCGCGCATCACGAAGTCTGGAGGCCTTCACTGTTGGAAGGTGCAGCCCAGGCGAGAATCGAAAAACTACAATGCAAAAAGCGACGGACATCCGAGAGAGATAAAGATGAAGATAGGAGCTTCAATAATGCGAGGCTCTTGCACGTATAGTTTAGGGTCGCACTGGATTATGAGGTTGTTATGGTCGTGATGCAGGACGGGAGACGAGCGCTGCAAAAGCTGGAAATGCTTGTCTCACGTATGTGATGTGGAAGGAGAATGAAGGACTGAGTTTATTGAATAGCTATGAACGAAGGGAGCTATATATATGTGAAGAATGAGAGAGTGTAGGGATAACCCTATTAGCGTGCAACAGCTTGTCAACATGACTTCGAGTAATACGATATCGCTGGATATCCAGCGCTCCCCAGTAAATGTCTTACGAACTACCTCAATGAGGATGCGATCTTGATGTTCGACCCATATCAATTGTCTGGTACACTAATTTGCCCTCAATGGTCCACAGCGCACTAACTTAAGGCCGACATACACAAAAACTCCTACCATCCCCCCAAGACATCAAACAAAACAATATCTCCCACCAACGCAACACACTCCCCTCACAATGACCCCTCACCTCCCAACCGAGCTCTGGCACCTCATGCTCTCCCAACACCCCTCCCTCTCCATCTTCCCCCAGCGCGGCACATCCCAGCGCCTTAAAGCCATAATCGAACACATATTCCTCCAGCGCCACGAACCTGAGCTCCAACGCCTAGAACTCACCATCCGCTACCTAAACGAGCTCTCGGACGCATACTCAATTTACACCTGGCCATGCATGACACTTTGTCTCAGGGGGCTGAGTTACTGCAAACACACACGCGCCAGACGAATTGCGTATTTCGAACCTATATTTCCGGAGACGGCTGTGCATAGGAGTCACTTTGCGCAATTCAAGCAAGACGTTGCCATGATTGACGCGGTGGCGAGAGGCGATACCTCAAAGCGCCGGCAGTGTGCTAGTCTCTTCGCTATAGGAGGTCTGAGGCCGTGGAGCACGTATTGCGGCGACGCTGTGCCGCTGTTCGAGCTGGAGGTGGGGCGTGAGAAGAGATTGGCGGTGTTCGCGTGGGTGCCGATGTTTGCGGCGATGCTGAGGGAGAAGGAGGTGAGGGCGCGTAAAGACGCGGAGGAAAAGGCGGACATGGAAAGGATTAGGGCTAGGAAGAAGAGAAAGGTAATGGCTTGACGTAGCACGAGGAAGGCATTTCCACGATCGACCGCGACGGTGCGATGAGCGACGGTACCATTTGTCTCGGGCTCGAGTAGGGAGGGAGGAGACGAGGTGTGCTGCAGTGTCATGTCGTGCAGGCTACGGTAGGATGAATGAGTACGCCGCATACGAACCACCCAAAGACACGTTCACCCATCCGCCCTCTAAGCACCCAAAAAACTCTTCGTAAAAAATGCCTTTGTGGATACGAAATCCAATACAACCAGCACATGCAAGTTTACTCTCAACGCCCAACTCCAGTACTCCTCCCTCCACCTCACTCAACCTCTACCACTCCCCCCACTCCCCATCCTCCTTCTTCCCAGCCCCACCACCACCACCACCACCACCACCCCCCTTCTTAACCGCACTCGTCCCAATCCCACTCGGCCTCTTCTTCTCCTGCATGCGCGCCTCACCCACACTACTAAACTCGTCCCAAAAGTCCTGTTTATCTTTCGCAGGCCCCTTGGGCGCATCTCCAAAACTGTCCCAGAAGTCCTTTTTCTCCGGTTCGCGGCGGGAATTTGGGTTGGAGGACGAGGAGGAGGATGACTCGCCTTCGACGAGGCGGTTTGCGGCGGTTTGGAGCGTTTGGCCGAGGGTGCCGGCTGTGCGTTGGGCTTGGGTTGCGAGATCTGCTTCGGCGAGCTGTAGTGAAACGGAAAATTAGTCTCATTGAAGCCCCAGCATTTCCATCCATCCTCAAAAACTGAAATCGGAGATTTGTTACACATACCTTCTGCATCCCCGGCTTAACCCACCCCTCATACCCCGTCTTACCCACCTTACTCACACTCGCCCCCAACCACCCAAACCCCTTGGTCAGCGCCGCAACAGGATCCTTCTGAAAATCGTCCAGCGCAGGCGGCGCACCAGGCTCCTCCTCTTTCTTCCAGTGGTCCGGCTCGCTGCCAAAGCCAGCGAACTTGCCGCCCTGGTTAGGCGCCAGGCCCTCTGGCCTGTTCGCGTTCTCGGCGCCCATTTTCGCAAAGTAGGATTCGTTCTTGGCTTTTTGGGATAGGTTCATGGTGTTTGTGCCGAGGGCAGGGGACGAGGGGCGCATGTCTGTGCTGCGGGTTTTGCTGAGGGGGGTTTGGGAACGACTTGCTCGCCCGCTGAGAGGCGCGCCGGCACCAGCTGCTACGTTATCTTTCTTGGGTATCCGCTTAGGCAAATTTGCCTTGTCAAAGTCCCGCTGCTCGACCTTGCAGCTCAGCCTCTCCTTCCACTCGTCGCCCGCCTCCGAGTCGTAGCGCTCTTGTATCGACGAGGCGTCGAATGTGCGGCTGTCTTTCGTGTTGGATGCGTGGGAGTCGAAGAAGTCTTGGTACGGCTTGTTGCCGCCTGCTGCCATGCGCGCGAGCTCGGCGCCCTTGAAGGCGTCCATGGTTATGCTGCGGATGAAGGAGATGTGCACGCCCAGGCCGCGGTGCACGCCCGAGCAGGAGAGGCACATAAAGATGCCGAGCTTGGGCGACGCCTGGTGGTTATTATCTTAGTATGCGAGTTCGGGGTGGTGTGGGAGGAGGGAGGTTGCGTACCCATTGCGGGCTCGGCGCATTGCAGTCGACGCACTTGTTGTTGTCGTTTGTCTTTTGGATCTCGAGTAGCTGTAGTCGCGCTCAATTAGCCATCGCGCTCATACACAAAAGGTTGTGTGCCGGTCCAGCGCTGCCTCATGTCCTCTATATCGTCCCTCAACTCCCCGCAGTAATGGGATAACGTACCTTACTCCGCGTCTCCGGATCTACCTCCCACAGCTTGCTCATGGTGAGTATTGCAGGAACAACAATAATGCGAGAGAAATGTAAGGTGAAGTCGAAAGTAAGTATTGGGGGCTGCGATGTGGGCTGGCGATTGGAGGTCGAGAACAGTCGAGATGCAACGTCACCGCCAATCATGTGGGGACGCGATGCATGCCACTGAGCCTCAACCCGCCCAAGGGTCATGGTTTGTGAAATTGCATTTCACAAGCACCTTTTGTGAAGCTTGGTATCATTACTTTCCTTGCCGTGTCTCACGCATGATTGTCTCAGTCACTTCACAAGCATCATGGTCGTCACTCAAAGACACTTTGAAGACGGCACTCAGCCTGAATAATTTGATTCAAGGTGATACCGCCTCGAACATTCTCAGCTCGTTGCGTCTCCTCTCCTTCCTTTGAAGCTCAGAGCCTCCGCACTCCGGCAAACTGCCTAACTACCGAGTGCCGTCTAGCAGTGGTCGTGTGTGTATCGTCGCCTAGCGGCAGAAAGTCCAACGCTGATAGCTCCGCCCATAAAGCATGTACGTGATAACATGAAACAAGTAGTGAATGGAAAGTAATGTACAAGGTGTGGTGCCATTAAGGTCTATCGTCTCAAAGGAATGGATATCAGCGAAGAGCAGTGAGGAGGCTTTTCGCCATGGAAGACCGCTGTTCGCCGATTCCAGATATTGTTGTTTCCAGTGAAGGAGTGGATGATGTTGTTTCGTGACATCGTAACGTGGCAGCCGACATCCAAATGCGCATGCCACGTCGTTGAGCGAGCCAAAAGACCGCGGGTATTGAAAAGGACATGTCTATCCGCATCATTGATCTGGATTCCGCACGTTTAGCTGCCGTCCGTAATCACGGGAGTCGTCTATCGTCCCGATGCTTTCCCTACTCGCGTTCGCTCCAGCGTACTCGATAACTGCATGTGGATTCATGCGCGAGTCAATGACCAGGGGCTGACTATTCCGTCGATTCGAAATGGGGCTTACCGACTGGTTGTCGGCGCCATGGCGGCTGTTCGCAGTGCCAAAGGCCGTGGCAAGCTGTGGTGGGTGTTGCTCCATTTCGGTCGTGCGACCCAGCAGACCAGCCTTACTCATCGTGCTAGTATTCCGCGTGATGCCGTTCGCACCGGCGCCATCCTCTTCGGCCTCGCGCCGCTGCTTTCGCCGCCGGTAGAGCACGAAAAAGATGCCACCAACAATAGCCAGCAGTCCAACAATACCGCCTGCTACACCTCCAGCAATGGCGCCGACATTCGAGCTGCTGTCCTCGCTGCCAGTCCTAACGGGTGCCGAGGAAGAGCTGGGATCCGCCGAAGGTGTTACGATAATCGTCTTAGTGACAACCGAGCCGCCCTCGCTGATGACTTGCATCGAGGTTTGTGGATCCTGTGCCGGAGGCCGGCTTGTCGGTTGCGGTGGTGTTGGAGGTTTGCTACTTTGCTGTTGTAGAGGTCAGTGTGTTGATCATAACAAGGTGGGAGACGATCTCGGCGTGTGCGCAACTGTAATAAAAAGGAACAAAACTGCCGGCAATCTTACGATCGATGTCCGAATGATCGTCTTGGTCAATGTACCAGGTGGTAGAACCGTGGACACGACGACGGTCTCGGGCGACAGGGTCACCAGCGAGGGCTGGCTCCCATGTCAAACAAAGATCAAAGACAGCAAACGAGAAGTGGGAAGGCGCTGATGCTGCAATTGCAAGCCAGACAACGCGAGAGCGATATTCAGTGCTTGCAACGCAATGAAATGTAGGTACTAACAATAATGACAGACGAAGTCTGTATCGGAGGAGCGGATGGAGTGGATGGGGTGGGAGGTGGAGGCGGGGAGCTACTCACAACTACAGAAGTCGGTTTTGGCGCCGAATCACCGCCTGCGCTCTTCGTGCCAGAGGGCTTCCCGCCCAGCTCAAGATAGATGTAGAGCCCTTTGTCCTTGTCGCCGCACTTCTCGGCAGGGAAGCCAGGACAGTCTTTTTGGCAGTCGTTCAGGCCGAATTGAGGGCTGGGCGCGTAGTCGGAGCAATAGCAGTCCTGCCATTGTATGACAGCGAAAGCGAATGTGCCTTCCTGGCCGCAGTGGTTCGTGCAGTTGCCGTTAGATTGGTAGGGCCATGTATCTAGTACGTATTAGCAGGGCTTCGTAGTGGCGATAAGGCAGCACTTACAGACGCTGTTGTCGGCAGTGTTGTATGGCGAGCAGTATTTGCCTGACTGTGCTGATGTGCTAAGCACGAGGCAAGCAAGAATGGCAAGGAGCGCTATCAGCGACGGCCGATATGTGCTTGGCATAGTTGCGATTGTGTTGTGGAGATGGACTGTGCCCAGTGTGGAAGTGGAGATCGCGATGGTGGTTATGAGAACTTGAAGGGTCGTTCCTCCAGCAGTGAATGTTGGTAGTCAAGAGGCGACTGGGTTTGTTGCGACACAGGCCTAGAGTAGCGACTGAACGCCTCCGACGTTGCGAGCGAACGGTCACGGCGGGGGTGATGGATGTGAAGACTCGAGGTCCGGTGCACTGAGGTTCGTGGTGCAATCCAAGACTGGTTCGTGAGCTTGCTGTGCCGAGACAAACAAGCAGGTGGCCGAAGGTGAACGTGAAAGTGCTCACTTTAGGCACGTGTCAGCATTATCGCCTCCAGATAGCGTGCCAGACGGGTATCGTCGCTGGCAGGGAAGGCAATTGAGGAGATGAAGATAGCTGCACGACCACTGTTGAGGAAGAATGCTGGTGTCGAACAGATGATCGGAGCTAGTGCAGGAGGCTAACCCATGTCGAATACGTACCTGTGCTTTTCAAATATGCGCTAAAAGCTTGTCGCTCCGTGCCTTCCGCCTTGAAAAAACCACGGTTCCCTTGTTACAAACAGCAATTTCAGTCCTCGGACCTTCACGAGCCCGGGTGTGGCGAAGCGCGGGGACTCTGTCGGCGTGGTAATGTTATTTCGAACTCTTCAAGCAGCTCTCGCTTGTATCATGACGTGAAATCCACCACCAAAAACAAACGAACAATAAAGGTGGGGTCCTCGGCTTATCGACGCGGTGTCCCAAGGCGCTTTCCTTTGTAGAGAACAAACGGTGGTTGTGCGGAGAACTGCTCGTTTCTTGTTGTCGTGCGTAACCCAGTCCGGACCTGCTTCCGAGGCAGAGCAATGACAATTCTCTGTGAACCTAAAACCAGATGGCCTGGGTGAATGAGTGACTTCGGGTCTCTGCCAGCAAAGAAGTGAATCTGAAGGAAACAGCGAGCGTGGGACGAGGGAACGGTGAAAACGATGGTGGGTGACGAGGAGGTCGCACAGCGGATGAACAGGATGTTTTGTCTCGCTGCCCACTATCCACCGAGTGCTGATCACCAGGCAGAGGCGTCTGCACGGGCAAAGTTAGTTAGCATCCTGCGGCGTCGTACCTATCGATTGCATGGACCGCCTGCAGGACACACATGTGAATTGATTACATTCGGTATTGCCTGCCTTTGAACGACTGCTCTCCGAATCCTGAATCCTGATGGTGTATATTAAACCCTTCAATAAACCGCATGACCTCGACAAGCACCTATCCGCTGTCACTCTCTGTGCAGTCACGAGCATGCAGCACTGCACCACCTTCTGCTTCACGCCGTAGCACGTCCACGGCAACGTCACTCGAACATGCCGGAGCGTTTGAAAGAGGCGTTCAAGTGTCGTTGCGGTGTCGAATCAGCTTCGCGCTCCAACACACCACCTAATCAAAGACGTGCAGTAACTTGACGGCGACTCGCCCGCCGTTCTCGAGCGTGAAACAACGCCCTCGCTACCAATCATTATCGACACATGCGAAATCGCATCGTGTGCACTTTACATGCGACTCTGTGTCCCCCAAGCCCAAAGTCCACTCATTTCGCATAAGTACCTTTCAGCCTGAACAACAACACCATCCACACGCCCATCAATATCATCAATTCATTATTCTTCAAACAATAACCCACCCTTGTTCACAACTCGCAGCCTTGCCACAACGGTCGCAGCGCATCAGCGCTAATCCCAATGCAGCGCCTTGCAGATCAGCCTCCCCTCCTGAATTCAATGACGCAATGCACCGAGTCAAGGACGAGCTGTGTTTGTTTGCTCCCCTGCCGATCGCGATTTCACGCAAGGACGCGTGGAATTCTGGAAAGGGTTTGACATGCGAGATGAAGATGTTCATGGAGGTGATGTCAGTTGTGTGGTGAAACGACCTTGTGTGAGGGGATTGACGTGAGATGTGATGATGAAGATGAAGGGATAAAAGATCGTAGGGAGATCTGGTTCGAGGGACGTGTTGTTGACGTTGATTTGTTTACAACACGCGTCTTAGAACCACTCAATCAGCAATTACACAAATCAAGGTTAGGCCGCTGGTAGAGTTTTTGGAGGCGCTGGCTACTGCATGCTAGAGGGATAAACGTTCGACTAGATTCCTCAGTACCAGATTACACAAGTCACGATAGTTGACATGTGCGGTAAAATATACTGAGAATGTTCGTGGAAGGCGTGGGATATGATGATAGTCGAC
>Ga0265797_10011226_pt1 | contig 11267 bp, 8 predicted proteins | sample P2T30metagenome_FD_192433 | JGI IMG/M metagenome (GOLD analysis project Ga0265797, IMG submission 192433) | Plant litter microbial communities from East Loma Ridge, Irvine, California - P2 T30 | ecosystem: Environmental > Terrestrial > Plant litter > Unclassified | place: USA: California... | reverse complement strand
ATTCCGGGCTTAAGCTGCGCTGCCCGCCATGGTGGCCAAGTGGCCAGCGGGTACAACCGCTGCCCCTTGACCGCGCATGAAAAAACCAGCCGCTCCCAGCCCGTCCCGCACCAACACCATCCTGGCCATCGTCTGGCCCGTCCTTGCCCTTCTCTGCGGCGCCGCCCTCTGGGCCGCGACCATCCTGCGCGCCGACGGCGACGCCGAGCGTTCGCGCCTGCTGCTGCTCAAGGAAGCCGATACCTACGCCCAGGCCTACGAGCAGTACGTCACGCGCTCGATCGCGCAGATGGACCAGATCACCATGCAGCTCAAGCACAGCTGGGAGCATGGCCAGCGCCAGACCCTGCTCGAAGACATGCGCGCCGACGGCATGTTCACCGACCATGCCTTCGTGGCGGTCGGCATCGTCGGCCCCGACGGCAAGGTCCGCTCCGGCACGCGCCGCAGCGGCCTGCCCGACACCATGTTCGACGCGGCTTACTTCACCCAGCACAGGAACAGCAACTCGAGCGCGCTGCGGGTCGACATCGCGCCCGCCGCCTTCGACGCCACGCGCGAAGTGGTGCTGTTCACGCGCCGCCTCGACCGGCAGGACGACGAGTTCGACGGCATCGTGGTGATGGCGGTCGATGCCGCCTACTTCACCTCCTTCGTCGGTCAGTCGACCCTGGGCGCGGACGGCCTGCTGGCCATGGCCGACACCGACGGCCGATTCTGGATCGAGCAGGCCGGCGACGAGACCGGCCGTCCCGGCGGCCCGCGCGTGCTGGACCAGCGCAGCGTTGCGGCGCGCGCCGGCGGCCCGCGCCTGGTGCCGAGCGAAGGCTTCGCCGACGGCGTCGCGCGCGCCATGGGCTGGCGCGATTCGGCCGTGTATCCGGTAGTGGCGATGGTGGCGCTGTCGCAGCGCGACGGCAGCGCCGCGGCCCAGGCCTACTGGGAAGAGAGCCGCGACCGCGCCGTAGCGGGCAGCATCGCCCTGGCCATGATGGCGGGCCTGGCCAGCCTGCTGTCGCTGCGCGCCGCAAACCGGGCGCGCGAGCACGAAGCGGTGCGCCTGGCCTACCGCACCGCCACCGAAAGCGCCAACGACGGCTTCTACATGGCCGCCCCGGTGCGCGACCGCAAGGGCCAGATCGTCGACTTCCGCATCGTCGACTGCAACGAGCGCGGCGCCTCGTTCTACGGCATGACGCGCGGCGACCTGGTCGGGCGGGCGGTGTCGACCATGGACCGCGGCGCATCCGGCGCCGAGATCGTGGCCACCTACCGCACGGCGATGGCGACCGGCTTTTTTGAAGAAGACCGGCGCATGCCGGTCGATACCCGCCTCGCCTTTGCCTGGGGCCGGCGGCGCCTGGTGCGCGTCGGCGACGGCCTGGCCGTCACGCTGCAGGACATCAGCGAGCGCAAGCGATACGAAACCGAGATGGAACGCCTGGCCAACCAGGACCCGCTCACCGGCCTGCGCAACCGCAGTTGGCTGCTGAACCACGTGCCGACCCTGCTCGACGCCGCCGCGCGCGAAGGCGGCCTGGCGCTGCTGTTCGTCGACCTCGACGAATTCAAGCAGGTCAACGATACCCATGGTCACATCACAGGGGATGCGCTGTTGGTCGCAGCGGCGCGCCGTCTGGGCGCCCTGGTGCGGCCAGGCGACGAGATCGTGCGCTTCGGCGGCGACGAATTCGTGGTGCTGATGCGCCCGGCGCGCGACACCTTCCAGGTGGCAGCGGTGGCCGAACGCATCGTGGCCGCCTTCGCGCGCCCGTTCGCGCTGGGCGAAGAACTGCAAGCCAGTGTCGGCGCCTCGATCGGCATCGCCATGTTCCCGCGCGACGGCGCGGATGCCGGCACCCTGATCAGCCATGCCGACATCGCCATGTACGCGGCCAAGAACGAGGGTAAGGGCCAGCACCGCTTCTACGACGAAAAGCTGTCAGGTGGGATCCAGAAGCGCGCGCGCCTGAAACAGGAACTGCTGGACGCGATCGCCGGCAAGCAGTTCGTGCTGCACTACCAGCCGCGCGTCGACCCGGTATCGAACCGCCTGCTCAGCATGGAAGCGCTGCTGCGCTGGCGCCATCCCGAACAGGGCATGGTGGCGCCGGGCGAATTCATACCGTTTGCCGAGGCCAGCGGCCTGATCGTGCCGATCGGCGACATCGTCATCGAGCAGGCCTGCGCCCAGTTGGCCGCCTGGCGGCGCCAGGGCGCGCGGCTGGTGCCGGTGTCGATCAACGTCTCGGCCTGCCAGTTCGAGCGCGGCGGCATCGCCGGCCGCATCGCCGCGGCGCTGGAGCAGCACGCCGTACCGGCCGCGCTGCTCGAAGTCGAGATCACCGAGTCGGCCATGATGGACCACCGCGAAGACATCCTGGCCGAGCTGGCGGCGCTGCGCGCGCTCGGCGTCAAGCTGCACATCGACGACTTCGGCACCGGCTACTCCTCGCTGTCGCAACTGCGTACGCTGCGCATGGACGTGCTGAAGGTCGACCGCGCCTTCACGGCGGAACTCGATGGCGGCGGCGAGGGGCGCGTGTTCTTCGAGGCCATCGTCTCGATGGCGCATGCGCTGGGCATGGCGGTGGTGGCCGAAGGCGTGGAGACCGCGGCCCAACTGCAGGTCTTGCGCGAACTGGGCTGCAACGAGGTGCAGGGCTACTTCATTTCGCGTCCGCTGGGCGCCGACGACATCGCAGGGCGCTACCTGGCGCTGCCGGTCGCGGCCTGCGCCTGACACTGCGCCGAAACTGAGCTGAATTCGCGCAAGGGCCGCGCTGCGTAGCGCCGCCCTTGCGCGTGCCCGATATACTTCTCGTATCACCTTTGGAAAGCACACCATGTTCGCAGCAGTGGACCTCGGATCGAACAGTTTTCGGCTGCACGTCGGCGAGCCGACCGGCGGCGATGGCGGCGAAATACGCATCCTGCGCAGCGCGCGCGACCCGGTGCGCCTGGCCGCCGGCCTCGATGCAAGCGGGCGTTTGAGCGAGGCCGCCATCGCCATCGGCGTGCGCAGCCTGCAGGGCTTTGCCGCCATCCTGGCCGAATACCGGCTCGACGCGGTGCGCGTGGTCGGCACGAACACTCTGCGCGTGGCCAGCAACGCCGCCGAGGTGCTGAAGCAGTTCGAGACGGCCATCGGCCACCCGATCGAGATCATCTCGGGCGAGGAAGAGGGCCGCCTGATCTACATGGGCGTGGCACGTGCGCTGGGCAAGCACGAGGCGCGCCTGGTGATCGACATCGGCGGCGGCTCGACCGAGGTCATCGCCGGCCATGGCGACAGCATCGCGCAGGTGGAATCCTTCAGCATCGGCACCCAGCCCCAGGCCGGGCGCTTCTTCGGTGACGGGCGCATCGCGCGCAGCGCCTTTCACGCGGCCGTTACCGCCGCGCGCGCCGTGTTCGAGGACGCGGCGCCGAACTACCGCGACTACACCGGCGGGCCGGCCTATGGTTCGTCCGGCACGATGCGCGCGATCGCCGACACGATTGCAAAGAACGACCTGGGCGACGGCCTGCTCTCGCTGCCCAGCCTGTACGCGCTGCGCGAACGCCTGCTCGGTTTCGGCCACGTGGATGCGGTGGCGCTGCCCGGCCTGAAGCGCGAGCGCGTGGTGGCGGTGCTGGGCGGCGCGAGTGTGCTGATCGGGGCGATGGAGGAATTCGGCGTGACCCGGCTCACGGCCATCAACGCCGGCCTGCGCCTGGGGGTGCTGTCCGACCTCGAGCTGCGCTCGAAGCACCAGGACCGGCGTGCGCTGGCCATCGGCGACTGCATGCGCCGCTTTGGCGCTGACACTGCGCGCGCGCGGCGCACGGCCGACATCGCGCGCCACTTCTACCTGCAGCTGGAAGCGGTGGATGCGAGCTGCCTGGATTATTTGTCGTGGAGCTGCCTGCTGCACGAAGTCGGGCTGGCGGTGTCGCATACCGGGGCGCACAAGCATGGCGCTTACATCGTCGAGCATGCCGATTTGCCGGGATTTACCACGCGCGAGCAGCGCCTGATGGCGACGCTGGTGCTGGGGCACAAGGGCAATTTGCGCAAGGTGAAGGAGTCGCTGTCCGAACCGGCGTTCGCGCGCATGGTGCTGGCGATGCGCCTGGCCGTGGCCTGCATGCACGCGCGCGTCGATGGGGAACTCGATGGCGTGCGGCTGTCGATGGGGGCGCGCATCGAGCTGACCGTGGAGGTGGACTGGCTGGACCGGCACCCGACCCTGAGCGCGTGGATCGAGCGCGAGCGGCTGGCGTGGGAGGAACTGGGGCGCAAATTCGTGCTGCGCGGGGTGTGATTGCGCCGGGCCCTGGCTCGGGCGGGGTGGTCGGGCATATACCAAAATGCGCGAAATGGGTAGGGTGGGCACTTGTGCCCACGCGGTCTGAACATTCGCCTATGGCGCGGTGTGAAAACCATCGTATCGCTCGCACCGCCGCTTTTGTTTTGTCGTGATGGTCTCCATCGGTACCATACCGCGTGGGCACGAGTGCCCACCCTACGAAAAGCGGTAATCCGACCCGCCGCATATCGACGACGCTTCGGATGCACCGTCCACAAATGCACGATTGACCAATCACATGAATGCATGCGCCCAGCAGTAATACGATGCCGCACCATGTCTCGCTACCGCCGCGCCATCACTGGCTCCACCTTCTTCTTCACGGTCGTTGCGTACCGGCGGCGCCCCATTTTCTGCGACCCGGCAATACGTGCCGGCCTTCATCAAGCGATTCGCCTTGTGCGCGCTTCTCGGCCGTTCGTTATCGACGCGTGGGTGCTGATGCCCGATCACATGCATTGCATCTGGACCTTGCCGGAAGGGGACGCCAATTATTCGAACCGCTGGTTCGCAATCAAGCGCTTCGTATCGAGCGGGGCGGGGCAGGCCTTGCATGATGCATCTCTGTTGACCGCATCCCGCCGCAAGCATCGCGAGTCGACGATCTGGCAACGCCGGTTTTGGGAGCATCAGATCCGGGACGAGAATGATTTTGAGCGGCACATGGATTACATTCATTTCAATCCAGTGAAGCACGGGTATGTGCAGCAGGTCAGGGAGTGGCCGCATTCGACGTTTCATCGGTATGTGCGGCAGGGTGTGTATCCGGATGATTGGGGTGGGGCGCCGGGTATCGTCGAGATGTTGATCGAATAGGGATGGGGTGTGCAGGAGTATGACGGCCGGGATACGGTGGTGGTCTCCATCGGCACCTGCCGCGTGGGCACGAGGTCCGTAGGGTGGGCATGTGTGGTGCTGGCATTTAGCCAGCCCCACTGCCCACGCGGTCTCACAGGTTGTGAACGCGGAACGCGTGGGGCAATAGTCTGCCGGGACGCGGTGGTGGTTTCCATCGGTACCATACCGCGTGGGCACAAGTGCCCACCCTACCTAGCGGAGCTTGCCGATCAGTTCTGGCCCTACGGCCAGCTTGATGAACGCCGGGTCGCCGTCTGGTTCGGGCTCCGGGCCGCGCAGCCACAATACGGAACCTTTTCGGATTTTCCATGGCTGGCTTTCGCCGGCCAGGATCAGCGCCGCCGTTTCCCCCAGCTGTGGCTGGTGCCCGACCAGCAGTGCCGGAAACCGGTGATGTGGCCACCCGCATGCCGCCAGCATGGCTTCCGGCGTCGACTCCGGCCCCAGGCCCTCATGGATCGTGTAGCGCCGCCCCAGCCCATCGGCCGTCTGCACGCAGCGCACGGTGGGGCTGACAAACACCCTGCAGCCCTCCGGCAGCTGGCGGTCCAGCCAGGCTCCCATGCGCGCGGCGTGGCGGATGCCCTTCGAGGTCAGCGCGCGCTGGGCGTCAGGTTCGCCGGGTTCGGCTTCGGCGTGGCGCCACAGGATCAGTTCCATGCTTGGTTTCCTTGTCAGGTTCGCCCGGCGCGGCTGCGCCCAGCATGTCCATCAACACCTGCTGCGCGCTGCACGGCGCCTGGCCGGCACGCGGCTTGCGGCGCCGGTAGTGGCCGTCGCTGCCCAGCTCCCAGGCCGCCACGTTGTCCTTCAGGTAGGGATGCAGGCCCTCGCGCAGCACGCGCTTTTTCAGTGCCGGCGACTGCACCGGGAAGGCCACCTCGACCCGCCGCAGCAGGTTGCGGTTCATCCAGTCCGCGCTGCTCAGGTACACGTCGTGCTTCAGGTTGTTGCGGAAGTAGTAGACGCGCGTGTGCTCCAGGAAGCGCCCGACGATCGAGCGCACCTTGATGTTTTCCGACAGTCCCTTCACGCCCGGCCGCAGCGCGCAGGCGCCGCGCACGATCAGCTCGATGCGCACGCCGTCGTTCGAGGCGTCGTACAGCGCGCGGATCACGGTTTCGTCGGTCAGCGAATTCATCTTGGCGATGATGCGCGCCGGCTTGCCTTCGCGTGCGATGCCGGCCTCATTGCGGATCGCACGCACGATGTCCTTCTGCAGCGAGAACGGCGCCAGCCAGATACTGGCCAATGCTTTCGGACGCGTCAGGCTGGTAAGGTGGATGAAGACCTCGTTCACATCGGCGGTCAGGTTGGCATCCGCCGTCAGCAGGCCGAAGTCGGTGTAGAAGCGCGCCGTGGTCGGGTTGTAGTTGCCGGTGCCGAGGTGGGCATAGCGGCGCAGGCCGGACGGCTCGCGGCGCAGCACCAGCGCCATCTTGGCATGGGTCTTCAGACCGACCACGCCGTAGACAACCTGGGCGCCGGCGTTTTCCAGGCGTTCGGCCCAGTTGATGTTGGCTTCCTCGTCGAAGCGCGCCATCAGCTCGACGATCACGGTGACTTCCTTGCCGCGGCGGGCGGCGCCGATCAGCGCTTCCATCAAATCCGAGTGCATGCCGGCGCGGTAAATGGTCTGCTTGATCGCCACCACCGCCGGGTCGCTGGCGGCGGCCTGGATGAAGTCGATCACCGGCTGGAATGACTGGAAAGGATGGTGCAGCAGCAGGTCCTGGCGCCCGAGCGAAGCGAAGATGTCGTGGCTCGCCAGGCGCACCGGGTAGCTGGACGCGAACGGTGGGAACTTCAGGTCGGGCCGGCCATCGTTGTTGGCGATCTCCTGCAGGCGGCTCATGTTCACCGGGCCGTCGACCTGGAACAGGCGCGTACGGTCGATGCAGAACTGCTCCAGCAAAAAGTCCGACAAATGCGCGGGACAGTTGCGGCCCACTTCCAGGCGTACCGCGAAGCCGTACTGGCGGCTGTGCAGTTCGCTCTGCAGCGCCTGGCGCAGGTTTTTCACTTCCTCCTCGTCCACCCACAAATCGCTGTTGCGGGTGACGCGGAACTGCGAGCAGGCCACCACTTCGCGGCCGGTGAACAGATCGGGCAAATGCGCCTGGATCACCGAGGACAGCAGGCAGTAGGAGGCGCCCGGCGTGTCCGACAGTTCGTCGGGCAGGCGGATCACGCGCGGCAGCACGCGCGGCGCCTTCATGATGGCAATGCCGGTGCCGCGCCCGAAGGCGTCCTTGCCCGAGAGTTCGACGATGAAGTTCAGGCTCTTGTTGATCACGCGCGGGAAGGGGTGGGCCGGGTCCAGGCCCACGGGCGTGAGCAGGGGCCGTACTTCGCGGTCGAAGTACTGCTTGACCCAGGCGCGCTGGGCGGCGTTGCGGTCGCTGCGGCGCAGCAGGCGGATGCCTTGCTCGGCCATGCGCGGCAGGATGGTGTCGTTCAGCAGAGCATACTGGCGCGCGATCAGGCGCCGGCATTCGTCGCTGGCGCGGCCGAGGGTCACGTCCAGGTTGTCGGCGACGCCGTCCGGGCCGCCTTCGAGCTGCTGGGTTGCCAGCAGGCTGGCCACGCGCACCTCGAAGAATTCATCAAGGTTGCTGCTGACGATGCACAGGAAGCGCAGGCGTTCCAGCAGCGGCACGCGCTCGTCCTCGGCCTGCGCCAGCACGCGGCGGTTGAATTCGAGCAGCGACAGTTCGCGGTTCAGGAATGGGGCGCCGGCGTCCAGCGGAAGCGGGACAGGCAGCGATTCGGATTGCACCTTCTTGTCCATGCGAGGCCACGGAGTGATTCGAAGGTGCCAGTGTAGGTAGCAAATATGACAGCATCGTTACCGCTGCCGTTCGTATCGGCAGAGCAGGGCGCGGCTTCTGTTATCCTCATGCTTGCATATCCTGCAAGCCCCTACCAAAGGAGAACGACTTGAAAGCCATCGCCGCAATCGTGTTTTCCGCCGCCGCCGCGGCTGCCACCTTCGCCTCGCCCGCCCTGCACGCGCAGGAGGCTGCGTCCCCGGCCGCTGCCCAGGCCGCTCCCCAGATCGCCCCCGCCTCTGAAGCCGCCACCCGCTGGCTTGCCGTGATGGATGCCGGCAAGGCTGCCGAAGCCTGGGATGCCGGCGCGCCCGTGATGCAGTCCGCCATCACGCGCGACATGTGGAACAAGGTCGGCACCGACGCCCGCGCACCGCTTGGCGCCGTGAAGTCGCGCAAGCAGACCTCGGCCAATTTCACCAAGACCCTGCCTGGCGTGCCGGAAGGCGAGTACGTCGTGATCCAGTACGCCACCGACTTCGCCAACCGCGCCGGCGTCACCGAGACCGTGGTCCCGATGCGCCTGCCGGACGGCAGCTGGAAGGTGACGACCTACCTGATCCGCTGATCAACGTTTTGCGCTGAGCTTCCAGAGCTGGGTCGGCAGCGCCGGCGGCGCCTCCGGCTTGAAGAAGGCGGAGTCCTGGATGTGCGAAGTGGTCACGTAGACCGTGCCGTCCGGACCCTGGCTGAACGTGTCCGGCCAGCGCAGGCGCTCGTCCTGCACCAGCGTACGGATGGCGGCCTGCGGGCCTTCGTCCAGGTTGCGGGCGCGGATGGCGTCGTGCTCCACCGACGTTAGCAGCATCACGTTCGTGCCCTGCGGGATCAGCAAGCCATCGGCCACGCCGTTCAGGCCGTATTCCTCGACGCTGCCTGACACGTCGCCGCCGGCCATGCCGGTCGTCTGCAGGACCTCGGCCGGGATGCGGTACAAGGTGTCGCCCTTGATCGCCTGCCAGTACAGGTACGCGCCGTCGTTCGAGAGCTCGATGCCGTCGGCCGAGAACTCGACGCCGCGCCCGTCCGGGCGACGCAATACTTCGCCGTCGGCCTTCACGTTCAGTCCCTTCTTCATCTGCGTGGAGTCGTCGCCGTCGAGCAGGCGCACCGGCTTGCCGCTCTCCAGCTCGACCACGATGATGGCGCCGACCACGCCGGAATCGGTGATGTAGGCGAACTTGCCGTCCGGGGCAAAGCGCACGTCGTTCAGGTAGGAGCCTTGTGGCGCGATGGTTTCGTCAAAGGCGATGGTGCGCACGGCCTTGTTCGTCGCCAGGTCGATCTGCACCAGCTTGGCGCCGCCGGAAACCATGTGGCTTTGCGCCGGCGCGGCCGGGTCGAGCACCCACAGGCTGCCGCGGCCATCGGCCACGATGCTCTGCACGCAGACCCAGTGGTCTTCGGGCGAGATGTCGTCCTTCTTCGCGTTGCGCCAGGCGTTCCATTCCTCGTCCGGATAAGGCTTGATGCCGCCATCGGCCAGCACCTCGGCCACCGACACCGCGGCGTCCTCGGTCCAGCGCGGGAAGTTGACGAAGATGCGGTTGTCTTCGGACACCGAGACGCCGGTGACCTGGTGGTCGAATTCGGCGACTTGCTCGATGGTGAAGCTGCCTTCCTTGAAATCTGCTTGCTCGGTCATGCGTGGATCCTTTCGATAGAGTCAGGCCGCCTTGCGCTGGCTGCGCGCCGGCGGCGATGGGTTTTCCTGTTCGTGTTTCAGACGTTGCTGCAGCATGGCCAGCACCGCTGCTTCCTCGGGTTGGAGCGCGTGCAGGTCTTCGCTCAGGTGCTGCTCGGTGCGCTCGCGCATGGCTTCCAGCACCGAGCCTTCCAGGTAGGCGTCGAGCACGGCCGGGTGCACGTAGCACTTGCGGCAGATCGAGGGCGTGTTGCCCAGCTTTTCCGCCACCGACTCGATGGCGCGCACGATGTTCTTCTTGGCCTGGGTTTCGGAATCGAACTTCTCGAATTCCTGCAGCGCCAGCGCCGCCAGCACCGTGCCTGACCAGGTACGGAAGTCCTTGGCCGTGTAGTCTTCGCCAGTGATAGTGCGCAGGTATTCGTTCACGTCCGAGGAGTCGATGCTGTGGGTCTCGCCGTCCTCGTCGACGTACTGGAACAGTTCCTGGCCGGGCAAATCGCGCGTGCTGCGGATGATGCGCGCCAGGCGCCGGTCGTGCACGTGGATCTTGTGGTAGACGCCGCTCTTGCCCCGAAATTTGAATTCGACGTCGCTGCCGTCGACCTTTACGTGGCGGTTGCGCAGGGTCGTCAGGCCGAAGGATTTGTTCGTGCGCGCATATTCCTCGTTCCCGACGCGCATCATGGTCGCTTCCAGCAGGTAGACGATGGTCGCCAGCATCTTCTCGCGCGGCAGGCCGGGCTGCTTCAGGGCCTTGTCGACCTCGGCGCGGATGATTGGCAAGGCATTCCCGAAATTGATCATGCGCTCGTACTTGACCTCGTCGCGCACGTTGCGCCACTTCGGGTGGTAGCGGTACTGCTTGCGCCCGCGCGCGTCGCGGCCGGTGGCTTGCAGGTGGCCATTCGCCTGCGGGCAGATCCAGACATCGGTCCAGGCTGGCGGGATGACCAGCGACTTGATGCGTTTCAGGGTGGCTTCGTCCGCGACCGGCTGGCCCTTGGCGTCGAGGTAGCGCACGGTGTCGCCCTCCTTGTCGCGGCGGATGCCGGGTTTGCTGTCGTTCACGTAGCGCAGGCCGGCAGCTTTCGCAGCGGCCGGCGGGTCGGCGAGGGGGAGGGTGGTGTCTGCGGCTGGGTCTGCGCTCATCGTGTGTACCGATCGTGTATGGTGCATACGAGGCGATGTTACGCCTTTGGGCGGGGCGTACTGTACGGGGCTTAACGGATGCGCCTTCCCCGGAACGGCGCCTGCCTGCTAGCATGACCGCATGACGATCATGCAATGCGCCTAAACAAATGTTTATTGCTGAAAAACCTTTGTTTATCTATCTACAGCGCCCCGATACGGGAGACTGGGTCACGGCCGGTCACTATCGGGCAGGCACCGAGGGCAGCGCCACGTTCCGCTACGCCCCGGGCTACGTGGACGTCGGACACGGCTGGCCGATTGATCCGGTGAACCTGCCGTTCCAGCCAGACGTTGACGTTAGCGCGCCGCGTTATGGCGGCTTGCACGATGTCTTGCGCGACGCCTGTCCCGATGGCTGGGGCCAGGCCTTGCTGCGCAGCGAGCACA
>Ga0265797_10011225_pt1 | contig 11269 bp, 5 predicted proteins | sample P2T30metagenome_FD_192433 | JGI IMG/M metagenome (GOLD analysis project Ga0265797, IMG submission 192433) | Plant litter microbial communities from East Loma Ridge, Irvine, California - P2 T30 | ecosystem: Environmental > Terrestrial > Plant litter > Unclassified | place: USA: California... | reverse complement strand
GGCATATTTATGTGGGAACTCGTCTATGAATCTCGTTTCCCACGTCAGCACTGCAAATTGCTATTGCTGCGGACGGCGCATGTCCGTTCGCGAACTTTCACGGCCCTGAAAGGTTCAAGACCGGGGCACCCGCTCACCCAGGGCCCCGGCAACGTAGAACGTATCATTGACGACGAAACCATCGAGCTCGCGCGTTACACAATATTCGCGCAGATCGCTGGTGCGATTGATGAACCCGCGTCCGTTGAAATTCAGGGAGGTATTACAGAGGACCCCAAAATCAGTTTGCTGTTTGAACGCCTTGAGCAGTCTGTACATCTCCGGGTTGTCCGCATTGCTCACCGTTTGAACACGGGCACTGCCGTCGACATGGGTAACGGCGCGGAGGGAATCGGTGAGTACTTTGTTAAAGTAGAGCATATGCGGCGACGGCGTCGTGCGGCCAAACAGATGCCCCGCGTCCTCTTCCAGGCAAATCGGCGCGATGGGACGATAATCTTCCCGATTTTTAATCCTGTTCAGGCGGACTGTCGTCTCATTGCTGAACGGCGCCGCGAGGATCGAGCGATTGCCGAGCGCACGCGGACCTATTTCGTAGCGCCCCTGCACCCAGGCGATGATGTGTCCGGATTGCAAGAACTTAGCGACCTGATCAACGTTCAAGGGATAGGCGACAAAACCATCTGGCACCCCTTCAATATCGTTGACGAATTCTTCGCCGGCGTACACGCTCCAGGAGATCTTAGGATCACCGGTATAGTACAGCTGGGCGTCAATAGCCGTACCAATGGCAGAGCCGGAATCGTTTGGGCACGGCGGCACAAAGACCGACTCAAACAGCTGGGATTCGACCCAGTTGGTGTTCCAGTCACAGTTCAAGCCACAACCGCCTGAAATTACGAGTGGAAGTTTCTTCGTCAGATGTTGGCGGGCGAATGCATGGAAACGCTCAAAGACCGCGTCGCTGAATTTTCCGGCAAGATTCTTGAACTCGGGAGACTTGACGCCGATGTCATAAAATTTGGACCAGCTGTAGTCGTCCTTCGATTTCCCGAGCAGCAACCCGTCTGAATCCAGAATATAATCGATCAGCTTCTTCTCGTCGGCATCGAGCGGAGCACGATCAGAGTAAGCAGCGAGCGCCATCAGCTTGCCCGCATCTTCGAAGCGGAAATGGCCTTTGATCTTCGGGAAATTCGGATCACCGATCATGAACAGCGATGAATACTTGTTACCCGGATTAGTCAGCACGCGACCGATGCGGTGTACCTTGGCTTCCGCATCGATTTCATAGAAGTCACCGATGTTACCTTCCCAAACGAGGCAATATGCGGGCTGCCCCTTCGGGATCGGCGACATGCCGTAGGCGCCCATGATATGCGACCGCTCGTGGGTAGAGGAGAATACCTTGACATTCTTTCCCATAAAGTTCTGCTCGCGCGTGGCAATTTTGGCCTCATCACGCCCGAAATATCCAGCTTCCGTGGGCCGTTCCACCGAATGCCAGCCTTTTACCCAGCCGCTGATGGCAACCACGTCCGGAATCTTATCCAGCCGCCGCGCCGCGAGCGCCACAAGTTCCGGTGTGATCCTATCGAACCGTGGAAAAGAATCCTTTTCCGCCTCCAGTGAAAATAGCAGTTTCCCGTCTTCGATCGCAGCGAGCGCGCCGTCATGGCCGGGCTTGAAAGATAAAATCAACATGATAATCCTCTATTTTAAATTAACCGCGTTTGAGACAACGTGAGTGCAAACGAAGAACGGGAGGCAATAACAAGCTCGAGGTGATTGGTCCGCGTTGCTCATCGGGACGGGTGGAAAGGAAGCGTCCAAACCGTCGATTCCTGAAATGATCAGAGCGGGCCTAAGGTTGTAGAAATCATGGGCATCAGGAAATCATGCTCGGCAACGGGTGGAAAGAACTGACTGCCTTGTTTGATTTCATTTTGTCAGTCATGGACGGTCACGCTGGACTCAACGCCAGCGTGCTGGGCGAGCATTCTGTCGCACTCTTGACTTTTCCATTTTCAATGACATAGATCCGATCCGCGGCGTCGAAGTAGCGGTCGTCATGGCTGATGACAACCACCGCTTTCCCGCGTGTCCGCAGGGACGGCAGCAACTTACGATAGAAATATTCCTTGAACTTCGGATCCTGGTCTGCGGCCCATTCGTCAAACAAATACAGATCCCGATCGTCGAGCAGCATTGTCAGCAGTGCGAGACGCTTGCGCTGTCCATCCGACAGCAATAGTGTGGAGAATTTTCCGCCATCGATACTGACCTTGCCGCGCAAACCCAGTTCGTCAAGGTAATGCTCCGCCATCGCCAGCTTGTCAGCGCTCAATCCACCAAGAATGCGGTTAAACAGGTGAAAATCGGAGTAAATCGCACCGATTCGTTGCCTAAGGCCGACAATTGTCTCCGGACCGAGCAGGCGGTCTCCGAATGTTATTGTTCCGCTTTGAGGCAAGTAATGCAGTGTCAACAATTTACTCAAGGTTGACTTTCCGGCGCCGTTCCCGCCCACGATGAACAGCACTTCTCCCATGTTTATCTCGAGGTCGATCGGACCCACTTTGAAACCGCTCTGTTCGAGATGACCGTTATACTCATAACAAACGCCTGATAGAACCAGTTTGCTCCACGGACCAATGGCGACGCCATTTTCGGCAATATTCTCTGCGGTGATTTCGTCGAAGACTTTTTCGACATTGCGCAGCGAGGTCTTTGTAATCGTCAGCTGAGGAATCACGTTCAAAATCGCGCCGACTGGTCCGGTAACGTAGAGCAATGCCATTACCACGCCGACAAGCTCATCAGCACTAACCTGATGGTAATTGACGAACACAAAAGCGAATATGCCGATAACAAAAAAACTGATCAGATTGCCGTAGCTGCCGGCGACCGTAATCAGCGTGAAACCGCGCTTCTCAGTCGACACCAGGTTGTGGTCGACAGTCAGCAGCGTGTTCTCATAATAATCGGCGCCTTTCATCCCATCGAGTTTCAAATCCTTGGCACCGTAGACCAGACCGCGCGTTGCAACGTGTAGCTCGTCAATCAACCCCCGCGATTTTCGCAAGGTCTTGCCCGCAAAATACATAGGAATCTGAAAACTGATGATTCCGAAAAAAATTGCTTTCGATACGAATAGGAAAGCTGCAGAGTTCAGATAGATCAAAAAGCCCAGCATCCCCAGCAGGGTGACGATGCTGACAATCAGATCGGGCAGCAATTGCGCACCTGCGACGATGCGCGCGACGTCCTGCGTCAGAACCGACATGAGCCTGGATTCGCCGATACGCTCCAGTGAAGCCACGGGCGCCGCCATGACTTTGGCGTACAACCTCCCGCGAAGAGTGGACGCCATGTCGAGGGAAACGCGAACCAGGATGGTGCGCGACACGGTGCGGGCAAACAAAATGCCAATACAGACGACGAAAAACAGGCAGGCGAATCGGAAATCCGACACTTCCCAGGACAGGACCTTTGTAATAGCCGCCCCACTGGTTGTCAGACCATTATCCGCCGGATTCAGGGCGCCGAGAATAATGGGAATCAGCAATGCATAACTGGCCCCTGCCAGGCCGCCGAGAATAATCGACGCGAACACCTTGTTAGGCGATTGTTGCGAAAAGGTGCTGAACAAGCCCATCAGCTTCCACTCCCTGGTTTGGCGGCAGAAGCTTCGGCTCGCCCTTGTGCAGCGGACGGCGGGGCTATCGGCGGATCGAGACGATAAAACTGTCCAGAATGAAAAGGCTCTACCATATCACTGTAATGTTTGCTGAATACGTTGCCCGAAGAGCCAGTGGAATTCATAAAAAAGTGATCTGCGCGGTGGCGACCGAGTTGAATGATTTGCCTAAACCCAGGGCCGAAAACTTGCACGTATCCCTCGCCCATGCGGAAATCGAGGTTGGCCACATTGATGGTGTCGGATGTTCCTCCCGTGGCAACGCGGCGGTTGAACAACTTCCCCAGTAATCCGGCCTTGCTGAGTGACACGTGATCGTAATGCAGGGTGTGTGCGCTGCCCCAGGTCCAGTCACGCATATCGGAGCCTCGAAGCTTCTGCAGTTCGTCGAGCGCATCATCGAAGGATTGGAGAATGACCGTGCGGCAGTCCGGCAAGCTTGACTTCTTGTCTTGCCGACACCAGGCGCTATCTTTCTCATGCACAGCCGAATACAAGTCATCGAGGCTGACCTGCTCGGACAGGCGTGCAATGTATCGTTCCTGATTGCGTCGGCTCCAGTCTGTTTTCAGACGGATGTCGAACAGCCTCTTCCGGAGATGGCGCACCCATGCGTTGAAGATGGTGGCGGCTTGACTGTCTTCGCTCATCTCGCCCTGCCAGTTCATCAACAGCTGCTGCGCACTGCGCTGGCGCGCGGTATCGACCAATAATTCCTTGAGTAACCTCACCATCCGCCTGGCCGGCATGCTGACGACATCCAGCTGAATTTTTGCCATCGCAGCGGCAGACATATTTTCAGCCGCTTCCGCTTGCTCAAGCAATTCAGCGATCCGGAGTGCGCGGCCCGGGGGCGCCCAATTATTGGTGATGAAATGCCGATAGTCCGGGCCTGCCATATCGTTATTTGCCGAGACTATATATCCGTTTGTTGGATTGTAAATTTGTGGAAGTTCCGATACCGGAATGTACCCAGTCCAGGCAAAATGATCGGTTGATCCAGGCGCCGGCACATCGCCCTTGCCTGCTGCGCGCATGGGAATCTTACCAATACCAAGGTAACCGATATTTCCCTTTTGATCGGCGTATAGCATGTTAAGCGCCGGCGAAACGTACACCGAAAGGGCTTCTTTAAAGCTGTTCCAATCGCTGGCATAATTAAGGCGAAGCAGGCTCTCGTAGGTTCGGTCCCCCTCATTGAGACCAGTCCAGCGCAAGGCCATGACCCGTCCGGGAGCATTGACGACATCGCTGATAATCGGTCCGTGGCGGCTATTACGCACCTCGATTTTGACTGGTTCAAGTGGACGGCGCAGAAAATCGGGGAATTCCGCCCGGACTTTGATGAATTCGGTACGGGTCGTGAAATTTTCCCAGTTGTCATTGACCAGGTATTTTTTCGGATCCGCAGCGGACACTTCTTCAAGATAAATATCCTGGACATCAGCCATCATGCTGGTTCCGCCCCACGCAATCTCCTGGTTTTGACCAAAAATAACAACTGGCGTGCCTACCAGACTCATTCCACGTGACTTTAAAGCGCTGCCATTCTGCACCACTGGATACCAGAGCGAGGGTATTTGCATACCTAGATGGGGGTCATTTGCCAAAATGGCGGACCCATCCTTCGTCAAGCGGCCCGAAACGACCCAAGCGTTGCTGCCGACAAAACGGTCGCTTATTCCCAGGTCCTCTCTAAACGATGTCTGCAAACGCGCGAGGTCGAGAAAGTCCCTGGCGCTGATATCACCGACTGCCTGACGTGCTGCAGGATCGGCTTGTATACCCTTGAAAAACGTCATCAATTCGCGCTGCGACAGGAATTGCTTGGCCAGATACTGAGCGACTTCGCCATTGAAATTACCGGACAGGCTCAACGAGAATATCTTTATCCACACGAGTGAGTCAATTGGCGTCCAGGGCTCCGGATCGACGTTGAGCATGGAGAATTCCGGCGGCAATCGTGAATGCGTTGCGCGCCAAGAATTAATGCCATTTGCATACGCGGTGAGCGAGGCTCGCGCCACCGGGTCCAGACTGGCCCATGATGACCTGGCTGCGCCGACCAGGTCCAAAGTGCGAATCCAGATATCCTGGTGCAGAGCGGCGCTACCCAGAATCTCGCTCAGACGCCCCTGGCCCATACGGCGCTGCATTTCGAGTTGCCATAGCCTGTCTTGGGCGTGCAGGTAACCCATGGCAAAAAAAACGTCATTATCGGTCTTCGCCTCGATTGTCGGCACGCCCGCATCACTTCGATGAATTTTCGCCGGCATTTTCATTCCGGGGAGTGAGATGCTGATATCGTTTTCCGGAAGCCCCCCTTTGAAGTAGAAATATACTCCAGCTAGCACAAGCACAGCGGGAATACCAATTCCGAGCAAAAAGCGCTTCAGTAGGGGGAATGATCTATGCAAAATGCATCCTTTCCCGGCATGGCCGAACACGAAACGATGAGGTGGCCGCCATCGTAGCAAGAAAATATTAAAAAGTCTTCCGAGAAATTAACCAGATAAGTAAATATTTTATTATGAACATCTCGTGAAGTTTGGCATAATCGTCGGTGACGTGTCTCGCTGGCAAGTGCGTAAGCGGGTTTGAGTCGGGCATCCCACTCTGCCGACGCAACGCAATTTCTTGGTTAACGCAAGATATTTGGGTGCCCCTTTTGGATTTTTTCCCTCAGATTCTTTTCAAGCGCGTTCGAAGCGCACCGGCGTCGATTGCATTCCGCTTTTTCCAGGGAAGCGGAATGCCAACAACAATGACAAACCGTGAATTGTGGGAGCAGGCGGGAGGCCTTGCAGTGCTGCTGCAATCGCGGGGGCTTTCGAAGCGGACAGTACTGATCGTTTGCAAATCCCAGAAACGCTTCGTTGTCGCTTTTTTCGCCTGCTTGCTGGCTGGTGTAATCGCGGTGCCCACTGCGGCGCCACGGCGGCGAGCGCTGGCTGGGCGGCTCGATCTTTTGGCCAGCGATGCAGGTGCACATGCAGTCATGACGGACTGCGACGAGATCGCCATTGGAGCGGCGGAGATGCTTGCCCGCTTACCGTGCCTTGATTTGCGTGCGTATGACAATCTTCCCGACAACGCTGACGACACTGCGGCTTTGATACATCAAGACATCAGCGGCGCCGCCATCGCATTCCTGCAATACACCTCCGGCTCCACCGGAGCACCGAAAGGCGTGGTAGTAAGCCATGCTAATTTGATACACAACTGTGCCGTGATCCAGGAGGCGATGTGTATTAGCCCGAATTCTTCCATCTTTACCGCGCTGCCGCTATTCCACGACATGGGACTGATTGGCGGTGTGCTTGAGGCGGTGTACGTGGGATGCGAGGCCAACTGCATGCCGCCAAACGAGTTTGTCCAGTATCCGGAGCGCTGGCTGGCCATCATCTCAAAGCTCAAGGTCACGCACAGCGGCGGTCCCAATTTCATGTTCCAGCTCGCCGCCAGCGCAATTGAAGATGAACAGTTAAGCGAATGCGACTTATCGTCATGGCAAGTGGCTTTCTGCGGCGCGGAGCCGATCCGCGCCTCGACTATTGCGCGCTTTACTGAACGCTTTGCATCCATCGGATTTCGAGCGGAAGCGTTTTACCCATGCTATGGCATGGCGGAATCTACCCTGTTCATCACAGGCGCGACCGTCGGCAAGCTTGCGTCCATCATGAAGCGGCAAGACTTGGAGATTGTTGGCTGCGGGACACCGCGCAAGGATATGCGTGTACATATCGTCGATCCCGTCACGCGCACACCCGTGATCGACGGGGAAATGGGTGAAGTCTGGGTGCACGGCGGAAGCGTTGCCCAAGGTTATTTCAAACAGGCGGCTTTAACGGACCAGTGCTTCCATGCGGTGATGGCGAACGGCGCGCCTGCTGAACGCTATTTGCGCACGGGCGATTTAGGCTTCCTGGAAAACGGCGAGCTTTACGTTACCGGGCGTTTGAAAGATCTGATAATTCTTTATGGAAAGAAATACAGCGCCGAGGATATCGAAGAAGCAGCGACCCATGCTCACGAAGCCGTGCGGCCTGGGTGCAGTGCCGCCATCGGTGTCGATCAGGACGGCAACGAGCGTCTGGTCCTGGTGGTGGAACTGAGCCGCGAATGGTTTGCGCGGCGCGTGGAATGGAGAGCGATCGGCGACCGGCTTCGCTCCCACATCAGCAGTGCTTTCCAGATCGCCCTTGGCGAGACCGTCTTTCTCCGCCCTGGCGCCCTGCCACGTACTTCAAGTGGCAAGGTTCAACGCGGGCAGTGCCGCTCCCATTATTCGGCAGGCGCATTCGCCCCGTCGACACTTTCATGAACACGGACTTCAGTCCCGTTTAGCAGAGAAATCAGGGTCGTCAATATGAGCATGCTGCAAAGTCATTTAATCGCCGCGCTGGCAGACGTCATGGAAGTGCCCGCTGCCCAAGTATCACCGACCAAGAGCTTCACAGAACAAGGGCTGGATTCGTTAACTGCGTTGAGACTGGCGCGCAAGATTCATGACCGCACTGCGATCGACATCGAATTGGAGTGGTTGCTCGATTATCCAACCATCCTTGAGCTCGAACGTTTCCTCGACGAACAGGTGCCATCAGTGTCTGCGGCGGCGCCTGGGCAAGCCGACGACGCCGGCATGGGCAGCGCAGTCGCATGATCTGGCTACCCCTCTCCGCTGCACAGCGCAGCCGTTGGTTCCTCTACCAGCTTGACCCTGCCTCACGGGGCGCACACAACATCGGTTTCGCTGCCCGGGTAACGGGACGCCTCGACGCTGGTTCGCTTTCCCTTGCCCTGCAGGTAGTGGGGCGGCGCCATCCGATGCTGCGCGCGCGCTTTCGCACGCTTGACGGCGAGCCCCAGCAGTGCGTCGATGACAAGGTCAGCCTCACCGTTACAGAGGAATGCCTGCCCGCTCATCAGGATGAGGAATTGCGCCAGCAAGTGCGCACGGCATTTGCCCAGCCGTTCGAGCCGAGCGTTGGTCCCTTGCTGCGCGCACACCTCTATCACATCAGCGACACCGAGACCATCATGCTGCTGGTCTTCGATCATTTGATTTGCGATGGCTGGTCATTTTGGCAAATCATGAAGGAGCTGGGGGAGCAGCTTGCAGCGATCACTGGTGGCAGTGGAGTCACGGACAGGTCAGAGAGCCCCGCTTATCTTGAGTTTGTAGCAACGCAGCGGGATTGGCTGGCAAGCCCGGAAGCACTCAGGCAAAAGGCTTATTGGGAAACAGCTCTAAGCGGTCCGTTGCCGGTGCTTCAATTTGCTGCGAACCCGTCGAACGCGGTGCCGACACCCGGCAAACAAGACCATTACAGCTTTCATCTCGCCCCTTCCTTGGTTAAAGACCTGCATGCGCTGGCTGGCAGGCAGGCGACGACCCTCTATTCCGTCCTGCTGTGCGCGTATCAGTTACTGCTGTCGTTTTATACCGGACAGGAAGAGATCATCGTCGGCTCCCCTATGGCTGGACGTGTGAATGAACGCTGGAACGGCACCGTGGGCGACTTTGTCAATCCAATTGCACTCAGGATAAAAATTGACCGGAACGCCACTGTCAGGGAGATGCTGAAGGCTGTCCGTAATGTTGCGCTGCGCGGCATGAAGAATCAGGAATATCCGTTCAGTCATCTGGTCGAGTGGATGCAAGGCACACGTGAGGCCGGCATTCATCCCATCTTTCAAACGATGTTCACCTTACAGAGAGCACAGGAAGCGTCCGATCTGGCGCAGCTGTGGAATGGAGCGCAGGCCAGTGATGTTCAATGGGGTAACCGGGCCCTGCGTTCTTTCCCCTTGTACCAGAGCGGCGCTATCCAAGGCATGCCCTTATCCCTGGAAGCGCTTGAATCCGAGGGTACGATTCGATGCGATTTCAAATTCGACTCGAAAAAATTTCAAGAATCCACGATTGTGGAAATCGCACGATCCTTTGTACGCTTGCTGTCGTACATTGCTGCCGATGAGAGTCGATGCGTCAAGGACTTTCCGCTGCTGGACGCACTGCAGCGCCAACAGGTGCTGGTCGATTTCAACGACACCGCCGCAGATTTCCCGCACGACCAATTAGTTCATCAGCTGTTCGAAAAACAGGCGGCACTGCGGCCGGACCTTGTTGCAGTGGTCTTTGAAGACCAGTGGCTGAGCTACGACCAGCTGAACCGGCGCGCGAACCAGCTGGCGCACTACCTGCTCGCCCTCGGCGTGCAGCCGGACGACCGCGTCGCCATCTGCGCCGAGCGCAGCCTCGACCTGATCGTGGGCCTGCTCGGCATCCTCAAGGCGGGCGCCGCCTATCTGCCGCTGGACCCCGCCAATCCTGCCGAACGCTTGCAGTTCATGATTGACGACGGCACGCCGGTGGTCCTGCTGACCCAGGCCGCAGTGCGGACCGTGCTGCCAGAAATGGCGTTACCGGTGGTGATGCTCGATGCCGACAGCGCCACCATCGGCCGGCAAGCGGACAACAATCCCGATCCGATAGTGCAGGGATTGAACGCGCGCCACCTGGCATACGTCATCTATACCTCGGGCTCGACCGGCACGCCCAAAGGCGTGATGATCGAGCATCGCAGTGTGATACGGCTGGCGGTGAACAATGGTTTCGCTTCGCTGGGTGAGCACGACCGGGTGGCCAATTGCGCCAACCCGGCTTTTGACGCGACAACGTGGGAAATCTGGGGCGCCTTGCTCAACGGCGCCGCAGTGGTCGTGGTACCACAGGACTTGCTGCTTGACGCGGGCCGCTTCGGCACTTACCTGATGGCGCAAGGCGTGTCCGCACTATGGCTGACAGCCGGTTTGTTTCATCAATACGCAAGCGCGCTGACGTCGGCTTTTGGCGGCCTGCGTTATCTCGTGGCGGGTGGCGATGCACTGGACCCGCAGGTGGTGCGGCGTGTGCTGGCAGCACCACGCCGCCCACGGCATGTGATCAACGGCTACGGTCCCACCGAATGCACCACCTTCGCGAGCTGCCATCATATCGAAACGCTGCATGCAGATGCGGCCGGTGTTCCCATCGGCCGCCCGATCGCCAATACCCGGATCTACATTCTCGATCCCTGGCTGCAGCCTGTCCCGCTGGGTGTCACAGGCGAGCTGTATATCGGCGGCGCCGGCGTGGCGCGCGGCTACCTTAAGCGTCCAGAACTGAACGCCGAGCGCTTCCTGGCCGATCCATTCAGCCCTGTCGCCGATGCGCGCATGTACAAGACCGGCGACCTGGGACGCTGGCTCCCATACGGCAGCATCGAATACCAGGGCCGCAACGATTTCCAGGTCAAAATCCGGGGTTTCCGCATCGAACTGGGCGAAATCGAAGCGCGCCTGACCGCCTGCGCCGGCGTGCGCGAAGCGGTGGTGGTGGCGCGCGAAAGCGCGCACGGCGACAAGCGCCTGGTGGCCTACCTGGTGGCCCAGGACGGCGTCACGCTGGACGCGGGCGCGCTGCGCGCTGGGCTGTCCGGCGTGCTGGCCGAGTACATGATGCCATCGGCCTTCGTCATCCTGGACAGCTTGCCGCTCACCCCCAACGGCAAGCTCGACCGGCGT
>Ga0265797_10011224_pt1 | contig 11269 bp, 11 predicted proteins | sample P2T30metagenome_FD_192433 | JGI IMG/M metagenome (GOLD analysis project Ga0265797, IMG submission 192433) | Plant litter microbial communities from East Loma Ridge, Irvine, California - P2 T30 | ecosystem: Environmental > Terrestrial > Plant litter > Unclassified | place: USA: California... | reverse complement strand
CTTTCTTTTACTTGGATAGGTGTCCAGGTGTAGAGTGCGGCTGAGAATACGTAGCCAAATCACCATTCGTTTTTGCTTTTCCTGAGGTGTCGAAGGTCAAACAGCGATCGACCGAGGGCGCGTGTAGATAAGCCCCTTTGGCGTCATTCCAGATCTGCGAGCCTGAATGTGCGAGGTTATTCATGAGATAACAAGTAGCTTTCAGGACTTCAGCTGAAGCACATCAGCGCGAATGGTAACACTGCTCTAAGCGACCGTGAAGTTTAGTGCCTATGCCGAGCCTATCACCACAGTCACTAATATGCAGGCGTTTCTGAAAGCAACATACTTTGGCGAGCTGCGTAGCTTTCTGCGAACAGAAACATGATCTGGTCGTGCATAGGGATTACCGTAATCACGATGCAAGTAGACCACCATTTCAGAATAATTCTAGGGCTGTAAGTAGGAGCCTTGAGAACACAACCAGGGGCATCTTTACTGGGAGCTATACGGTGAGCGACATCATGGCATTTGGCTATAAAGACATGCATCAGGGCTGAAATGCTAGCGCATAGTTATTTGTACATGGAAGGTATTTCCCCATTGTTCGAGTGCGCAGGCGCATGGTGTTGTGACGCCCTCACAACTGCGCAGAGGCGGGGTGGCAACGTGTCTTCGGAATCGCCACCAATAGCGTCGCAGGATGAATTGCACATCCTCCACCGTCGTCATCCTCTTTCCCTCTAGTGCTTGGCAAACAACTCAGTACTTGATGCTACCGCTGTGGGCTATCTCCTTCTCGACCACTCTTCTCCACATTGTTTATGATGTCTTGATCGTCACACAAATGCAAGGGATGCTTCTGAACAATACGAACCCTGCACATGGCCCAGTATTTCAGACCCGCATGGCGCTCCCATATATTCTGATGAGTCTCATAGCTCTCGTCACTGCCGAGTTCGCAATTCGTACATCTTCTACACGTACGTATCTGCATACTCGGCAGAAAGCATGGTGTGGGCCAAGTCGCACTGGAATTCCCCAAGACGTGTCGACATACATAGGGGACGCAGAGGATTGGAAGTGGTTAGCAAAACACGCGTCTCACATTCGACCACATCCTGTAGAGAGACTTGCGCAGAGCCTTTACACGAACCAAAGAATCCCGCAAGATCCGACAGATTTGCTTCGATCAAGGGCTGAAATGGATCGCATTGAAGGCACCAAATGGGTTCCAGCTAGCACCGAAAGGCGTGGAGTTTACCAACATGGCCAAGACAACGACTCAACTTCACTCCTATGGGGTGAACACCTTGGTTTCCAAGAACGGTGCAGTCGCGGCATTATTTCGATCCCTCCTTACCTCTTGAGTACCACTCCAAAGCTAAAGTCCGGACTGTGCGGTAAGGCCGTGTGCCTTGCTTTCGGGATCATGGCACGGAATAAGGGACCGGATCCACGTTCACTGATTTGCAACTTGAAAGCGAAGAACTCGTTTCGAACTTGGGAAGAGGCAGGAATCTGGCCGCATCCAGCAAAGACTTTGAGAAGCTTTTACTACGCAGAATTCGAAAAGGCCTTTTCCTTGCTAGGCGATGCGTATGTCACGGCCGTGACGGAACTCGCCTTACTGCTAGCCGACCTGGATTCCAACATGGTGGATGTTTGGCTAGACAAACAGTTTGAACATCAAGATCTAGCATTCAATCTTCAAGCTCATGCCTGTGGAGCAAATCAAGAAGATCTAGTCAGACTCTATCGAGGTCACTATGCAGCTATGCTCATCAGCCTCAGCCTTGTCCACAGACGTGCGAGCATACGCCCAGAAGTTACTGTCTTCGATGCTGTATGTAGGTTGGACAATGTGAAGGTACCGGATTGGGCATATTCGGGGCAGATCGAGGGTCGAAGGCAAGCAGAGAGCCATGAATATGGCGCCTCTCTGCAAAACTTGATAAGCGCTATCATTTAACGGCCCCATGTATCTTTGGCTTTTGGTTTAAGCAGAGAAGTTTGTGCCTTGCAAGAATGCTCCAAGCAATCTGTTGCTGCGTTTGAGCAGGAAGACAAGCATCTCGGCTTAAGTGCTTACTACCACTCGCAGTACTAGGGCATACCCTTGATGAACGATTTACAACTACCTGGAGAGCTCAGCAAGCTGCATTGCATGTGTCAAAGACCACTAATATACTCCAAGGCAGTTTTTGCACCTCAAGAGAAGCGGTGCATTGACAGATCAGAAGGCAACCGAGCTCCGAGCAGCTCAAATCCCGAACGATTAGGAAGTGTATCTATGTATTCAGGTTGGCGCTATAGATCAGACTGTCCTCTGCCTACTTCATCAGCTTTGTCAAGGGGTGAAAGAATCCTGTATCTTACTTAAGTTCCCTTGGACAGGATGTCTTGACAACATGTTCAATGTGTGCGATCTGGTTATTGCAGTTGGATACTAAAGCACTGTGTAAATAGGGACAGCTGAACATCTGCTACACCAATATATCACTGCAGATACGAGCGACTCATGGGTTTACAGTCATGGTTGGGTAGAGACAAACTGGTGCCCTCTGATTAGCCAGACGCAGAGTGATTTATGCAGTGGCTGGTCGGCTGAGCTTTTGCAACAAATGTAATGACTTTGATTGGCGAACAGCAGCCAATGAAGTTTCACTGGAGTAAAGTTTCAGGCAACGGGGCAGACAAGAGCGCCATCGCGGTTCGCGCAAGCCACAAAGTGATGTTCACATGGGTCAAGGCAATTAGTCCAGTCCCAGTGTACCTAGGTAGGTCGTGACTTAAGATCCGATTCCGAGCCTGCCTACCTGTGTACCCATCTTGAGCAGCAAAGCTTACCGACGCTTCGTTACGTATCTAGTTCAAAAGAGACAGCATCCTCCAACTCAAGTTCCAGAATTTATTCGCTGGTGAGGTATCATTTGGAGAACCACATTGGAACCCTCCATATTTCGACACCATGGATGGCGTCAGTCGCAGAAATCTTATCCTTTGCTTCACTGTATTCTGTCTTCGTACTATTGCTATCCCGCTGGAAAAGGTGCCCGAAGTCGCTCAACATATAAGGAACGAGCCTAGAAAAACAGACTTTACTATCTTCCGCCCAAGCGAGGAATCGTCGATCGCCTTCCTCTGGTCGTCCATCGGTATCGCGACGTTTACTGCGTTCCTCCAAGGCCTTGTCACGACTCTAGCATCCATGACCGAATCATCGAACTCATGGACATTCAGGTTTCGCCTAGCAAAATTAGAGCATTGGTGGTGGACAGTGATATCAGTGTTTCTGTTCATATCGCTAGTTCTCATCACACTGTCATTCGCATCTGGAAACAATAATGAGGCCATCTCTATACTTGTCCTCTCGTCGACAACTCTGTTGGCAATAGTTCAATACACTGTGCCGTCATGGCGCAGTCGTCACTACATCCGGAACCGGTACTCGGCGTGGGCCGGGCCCAGCCGCACTGCTATTAAGAGGGATCATATCGCCTATTGTGGGTCAAAGAGGGACTGGGCAAACCTCTCGAAGAATGTCCGAGTATCTGACAGAAAGAGGACTCCGTCCGATGACTATGGCTGGCACATTTGGAGGATTGAGGGCATCCGAGAAGACCCAACAGATATACTCAACAGCGTGCATGCGGGAAAAGAGACATATCACGTGAAGGGCGAAACGAACATATCTACCAAGATGGGTACCAGAACTCAGCCACAGTATCTCTGTTCTGGGGAGAACAACTTGGCTTTGTACCCAGAGTATCACGCGCTATATCCTCAGTACCCGCCAATCTCCTGAAGTCGCGGCCGATCACTGTCGATGGCTTTGCGGGGGAAGGTCTCTGCTTAGGCATGGGCATCCTAGGGAGGAACAAAGGTCTCAACCCTAAAGGTCTAGTTTTCAAGATGAACGAGCCAATCTGGAGAAGCCTCGAGAACAATTCTGCCTTTGCCCCAAGACCTTCAAAAACACTAAGAAGTTACTATGCCAAACAACTCAAAAGGGTGTATGGAGGAATCTCTGACCAGTTCGTCCTAGCGGCCGTAGAGCTTTCTTTAATCCTCATGGACGCGGATAGTCACGCCATTGCGACTTGGCTCGAAGGCTATTGCGAGCACCAGTACCTTTACGTCAACCAAAGGCTTCAGCAGCTCGACGCTACTCCAGAAGAGCTCAAAGCACACTACAAGTCCGGCTATGTCTCGATGGTTATTTCTCTGAACAACATGCGGACTCGGAATCTAGGCAGACCAGGCCGTGGAATCGACAGCAAAGAGAAGCCCTGTCGACCTGATATCATCTGCCTTGGCCTCCTTCTTAAGGCCAGAGAGCAACCAGAACCGAATTGGTGGAGGCATGAGGACATCCAGGCGATTCGGGAAAGCGAAAGGACTCTGCTTAATGGTGAGTGGTACAACGACGCTGCAAAGCTATTGGGTCTATCGTCGTGTCCTCACGGATTTGAAAATGGACAATGGGGTATTGCTTCGCCTTCTCTCGATTCATCAACAGCATCCACAAGGGTAGTAGAAATGACTCCATGATATGGAAATCTGAGAGGAGGTGGACATTGATCGCCTGACAACAAGGCAGAGGTTGGTTACTATCAAGGCTGGATACGAGATTTGTTTCTCAGACCTGATCAAGATCATCGCGGTTTACGATGCGACTTTTCGATCATAGTAGCAATGCTAAAACAAATCGCTGCGACGAAAAGGTAGAACAATTCTGCGGGGCGGAGTTGGAAAGGTGGGGTAGGCGCGAAGAATGCCGGCGAGCGGGCTGCGAGTCAAGCGTCTCTTCAACCGCATTCATACTTACTCTTATTGAAAGAACACTTGGGTCATTTGAGCTTGCTTGGTACGACGGCACAGTGGTCTTGGTGTCTGTTTCTCCGTGGACGCTGCGCCGCGACCCGCGCCGCAGCCGTTGCCGCAGGGCCCAGCCTGGACGTTACCTGGTTAGGACTAGTCTAGGCTTGTTTAGTTAGTTCCTCCGCTGAGATTCCTTCTATCACTTGTATTCCCCGCTCTTTCCCATGATTACAATGCTAAATCTCGCCACGAAGCCTACTGCAGACTCCAAATCCGCTTTCCTGGGTCTGTGCTGTCGGCACGAAGGCCTTTAACGGTCTAATCGTAGGAAGCGCAGAGATCATGATATCCGCAACCCTGCTACCTCGGTCAATGACTTTTCCTGTCTTCGACGAGCATCTAGCCGGCTCGTGGGAGCAATATCAAAAAACCCATGATCGAGATTTCTAGTCGATTTCCAGCCCAGACGACCTCCTTGTTGATAGCTGACCACAACCTGTCCGTCCGCCATGTTCTGTCTGAGCGTTACCTTGTTCGTTGCGGCCCTACTCAACGCAACGTGCGCTCGAAGTGTTAATGGAAGCGCGCCCACGGTCCAATGGCTCTCCCTCGGCTACTGTGTAAGCTCAACATCATCTTTTGTTGCTATTCTGACGTTCTCCAGTGTACGGCTCTGACTTCAAGTCCTGTAGCTAAGCGCGTAACCTACCCTGGTCAGAACTCATACAATGCTAGTCTTGCTTCTTATTTCGATGGAAAGAGCAGATTAACGCCCAACTGCATTGTGCAACCCACAACTGCCGAGGAGGTCTCCACGATCGTGAAGGTTCTTGTGGCTGCCAATCTACAGAAGACTTGCCAGTTCGCCGTGCGATCCGGTGGCCACACTCCGATCCCTGGGGCCAATAACATCGAAGATGGAGTCACGATTGATATGCTGAATATGAATAGAACCACCTTCGATGTTGCGTCCAAGACAGCAAGCATTTTGCCAGCTGCGAGATGGGGCTCCGTTTACGCAACTCTGGAGCCATTAGGACGTATGGTAGCTGGAGGCCGCGGAAGTACTGTCGGCGTCGGTGGCTTCTTACTTGGTGGTGGAATATCACACTACGCGCCTCGCGTTGGACTATCTTGCGATAACGTGATCAATTTCCAAGTCGTCCTGGCTGATGGCCGTATCGTGAATGCCAACAAGCGGACCAATGCAGACTTGTTTACCGCTCTCAAAGGCGGTAACAGCAACTTTGGCATCGTGACACGATACGACATGGAGACTTTCGAGAACGAGAATCTTTGGGGAGGTATTGTTTCCTGGCCTGCATCCACTGTCAACCAACACTTTAAGTCGCTCGTCAATTTTGGTCTCGACCCAAACAGAGACCCAAATGCTGCTTTGATTCTGTTCCAAGGGTACTCAACAGCAAGTCCCGTGGACGTCGTAAGAGCCGCCTTCGATTACACCAAACCCGTGGTTCGCCCAGCCGCATACAACGAGTTCTTTGCAGTCAATAACACTCTCAGCGATTCGACCAAGATCCAGCCGATGAGTACGATTGCTGCAGAATTTGGTAGTGACACAACTAAGCGGTATGTATCCCGCTACCTATGTTGTGAGAATATCGCTAACGCGAGTAATTAGAGTTCAATTTCGCACTCTTTCGTTCAAGATTGATCTTGAGACTCTTCAAGAGACAGCGCGTCTATACAACATCGTCATTACAGAGCTTCAAGCCAAGGCGTCTGGCCAATGGCGCGTCTCGTGCTTACATCAAGTTTTTGCCACGAGCTACACCGCGAACAGTACAACTAGGGGCGGCAACGTGCTGGGCATGGAGCGCTACAGCGAGAATTTTATCATGTATCAGTCTTACCTGCTCTGGTCTGAGGCTAAGGATGACGAGCTTTTCATTAGCCTGGGTAAAATGTTGACCGATGGCATCCAGAAGTTTGCTACAGAGAAGGGTACCAGAGTGGAATATCTTTACCTCAACTATGCCGACAAGGACCAGGATCCGCTTTCAGCTTACGGTGCTGACAAGGTGTCGTTCATGAAGAAGGTCGCAAAGAAGTACGATCCCTTCGGTGTCTACCAGAGACTACTGCCGGGAGGATTCAAGATCTCCCAGGTGTGAGGAGATGATGTTATATCTGTAGCAAGACTTTTTCCTTTCGAGCCTCCGTTAGCCAAGTCTTAACATCGAATCAATCCTGTTAGGTGGAGTAACTACACTCGACTGCTTCCTGCTATAGTTTGTTCATTATATAAAGAGAAATCCGTCCAACTTGCTAACACTAACAATTGATTCATGAAGCCATCTGTCAACCCAACAGACTTGACCGTGTTTGATCGCTGTGCGGATTGCAGTGGTAACAGCGTTCATGTAGATGCGTAGATTGTAATTCTTAGGATCGACCACGTTGCTTTTACGGAACGGTCGGTACTGTCATGAACTCCAAGTCGTTAGTTGAAACCACTACCGACCAGTCGTAGAGTCTACTGAACTACTGCATCTCCCACGATAGATCATAAAATACTGAGATCAGAATATCCGCGTCTATGTGCCGTCTGTCACGTTGTTACGATCGGGTATATCGGAACTTGCAGGCGGCCTGGAGTGGAGCACGTTAGCGTCATGCGGCTGAGCGGTCTTTGCAATCTTCCAACCACCACACCACTCTCCACCACTACCACCATCACACAGCCTAAAGGAATTAACTGGAGCTACCTTTAAACTTCGAGGTTTCGGCCCCCAAATGATTATGTCATGTTCTAGGCCCTGCCTGTCCTCCACTATTTGATCTTAGGGCTGGAGGCGAGTTTCAAGGCGTCATGCAGGCGCCACAGTGCCAGGATCCCGCGCAAGCTGACTGAGTGTGTACACAGCATTGGCCCACTACCCTCGAGACCAAACATGCATCATTTCCTTGTGCATATTGACCGGTTCTCAATCGTTATCTGGCTCAGATCGAAAGATTACCGTGCTAGTTAACAGTATCGGGATGCACTCTTTGTGCCGCGACAGGGGCGGCTTACAGGACACACGCACGACTCAGGGTTGCACAACGGGGTTCTCAGGTTGTACCCCAATGATAAGTGTCCGCTTTGTGAGGTGGCTGGTCTTGGCTGGGCTGTTCCAAGCCTTGAGTCGGCGACGGCGTGCAGTCTACTTCAGACTGCTACCATGCTCTTCATCTAAAACTACTACATGCATCACTCTTTTTTTCTTCGTTGCTGTGGGTGTGTGACAGCAACAACAAGATTCAGTCGCTGACGCGCTGTCGCAAGTCCACTCGACTAATTCGAAAGATAGCCTACCAAGAGACCGAACTTCTGGACGTGGTCTGGAGTAGGCTACAACGATGGCCAAAAATTGGAGCTACGATCGGCTACTGACTCCTCATGTATCCAGGCACGACCAGGATATAACCGAGTAGGTCATGGTAGGCTGATTGGAGGTATGGCAGACATGCTGATCTAATTCAAGGTTGTCCGTAAACGACGAATTCCGCGATACAATCGGATTACTCCATGCGCGGGATTCGCAGATGCCATTGCGGCGACTCTCTTCTTCGCAGTATGCTCCGTCAGATCCATCACCGTATCTCCCGCAATACGATTCCACTCAACAACACAATGGCCCCGACAGCTCTAGCAGAAAAAGCTCCGAAAGCTTCCGATCGACCGCTACTGGAAGCAGCACGACAAAATTGAAGAACCTCCTCCGAAGGCGACCACTGCCAAAATATCTCCGAGGCTCCATTAGAAGGCATGCTGCCGCCGACATCGAGCCCGCACGAGTTGGTCGTGGTATTTGGAAAGATCAGCTGTTGAGCGATCGGTCGTTCCGTACGATGGCCATGACAATGAGCGCTCTTGCAATCGGTATGATTATCCTGATCGCGTGTAATATTAAGCATATTGTCAACCGCACAAATGTAGGTTCTACCTCCGTGGGTGGGGAGCCAGATTCTTGCAAGAGGGTCACACACACTAACACAGCTTGCCTACTCTTCATCAACGTATGCGCGACAATGGTCCTGGGAATGAGCAACACTTATCAGCAAATTGTCACTTCTCTCAGAATAAGCGACTTGAAATATGCGTTGTCAAAATTTGGTGACTCCAGAGTGGGAACAAATTCGCCGTTGAACATCCGGCATAAGGAAAAAGGCAGAAAGCGCGCGTGGGCTGCGTGGTTTCTTTTAATCTTCACATCGATGCCAGTACACTTTCTCGCAAACTCCCTCATAGGCCCTTCATACACTCAAGTATTGCCTGAAGTCGTCGAATTCAACCCTGTGGATTTGCCAGGACTTAACGTCACGTCACTCAGCGATTTGAGTGATGGGTATTATCTAAACGGTGATCTATCGTTTCCATGTTGGAGCGCATTCCGGTACGAATCTGACGACGAAATTAGTTTTTGTGGTCAATACTAATCATCAGCAGTAAGTCATACTTCCAAGTCATGCGTCTGGTGCTTGCAGACAACATGCACAACCTAGACGCACGATGAATGTTTCCACACGACCAGCAGATATCCCCACGCAGCTGAGCACATGCTAATCACAACTTCGATGTAGGTTCAGGAAAGCCCCACTATCCAATCCATTTCGTCGATCTCTATACGGATGATGGTATCTTTGACGAATACCAGGAAAACTTCGACATGTCTTGGCGCAAAATGACGGTTCACTATACCACAGAAAACTGTACAAAACATCAGGGGACTGTCGAACTCGAAGGAATCAACGCCCTTGAAACCAAAGAAATAGTACTCTCTCGATATTCATATCCATCCGCTTATAAGGTGGGCGATTGTTCTATGGGAGAGGATGTCATCTGTACGCTACACGAACAAACGGCATCTAAATGCCGTCTTAACGTCCGTATGAGTGCCGCATTTGTGCTCATGGGCTGCTTGGTCATTAAAGCGGTCTACATGTGTGCTGTCAATCTGTTAGCTCGTGGCAAGGTAAAGCAGCATTGTCTGACATTTGGTGACGTGATTGTTGCGTCTGCAGCTGATCCAGCGCTCAAGTTGCAAGGGTCTGTGACTTCCTTCCACACTGTCAGCTAATCCACTAACAACGAGTAGAGAGTGTATGGTTAATGCTACTGACAGCTTTCGTCGACTGTATTCACATACTTGTCACAAGCATTGCTTCAACCATGAAGAGTCCAAAACTGGTGGTAAGAATAAGTCTCAATGATTCAACTACTTTGTAACATTGACACATGTACAGACGAGATTGGCCACTGCCAGAAATGCAAAAAATGGAACACAGAGGACAAGTTTGCAAATCTTCCACAACCTACCATCGCAACCAAGATCAAAAAGAGTCTGATCAGCAACCTCGGCAACACGGCATTGACACAAATGCTGATTATGATGTTCTGCAGCCTTGCACTTCTTACCGCTTCACTGACGGCTGCTGTACTGTAAGTTAGCAAATCCTTAGTAAGAGTCCCCACTGAGAGATGCACATAGCTTGGGTTCTTCCGCTTCTAGCCGAAACAGATATTGTCGGAAGCATGGACCTGATGCTTCAGATTATCGGAGATGCGAAATGAGCTCAACGGAGTATTTTGAATCGATATCCGGCGGCTTTGGAGGCTTCAACCGCTCTCTAACAGTTACTTCCCTTACTCCAGATAACCTGTCCAATGAATTCATCGCATTCGGCATGTAAGCTATACCCATTGCCCAGCTTCCCTAGTTGCCACTCCCACGCTCACATCATATAGCTCCAACGCTGCACAGTTCATATACTCCCTTCTCTATCTTATGATGATATACAACATCACACTCATATCGCAAGAATCTGACTGGGGTAAACTCGAATACCGCCGCAAACGCATCCGCACGACCCTCGTCTCTGGTACCTCTTTCAACCAGACTTACCTGCTGCAACTGCCCAAGAAGATCCTCTTTCCCATCATGGCCTACTCTACCCTTACGCACTGGATGCTCGGCGAGGCCTTGCAAGCGCATGAAGCTATCTGGATCGAATATAGCCCGGGACGACACGTCGAGCACTCCAAATACATACTGAAGTGGGCTGCATATCCTCTGTGGTTCGCAACGTTTCTGATCCTTTTGATGACAGCTGTGTGCTGGTGGGCTTTTACGTATAAGCGCGAGGGTTTTATTCCGCAGATGTTTGGCAGCGTGAGAGTGATCATGGCGTCGACGACGTCACTGGACGGATTTCCGGACAATGGGATCCAGTGGGGGGATTTGGGTGGTGAGGGAGAGCGGTTCAGGCATGCAGGTTTGAGTGCGGAAGACGTGGGAAAGATTGAACCACATGAGTTATATGCTGGATTTGAAGAGAAGGAGGAACCGGTAGACGGAGATGATGAAAAGAAAAGGCTCTGAAGCGCAAGCTGGTTGGACTGTACTTTGCGTCAAAGCGCCAGCGCGTCAGTACGTTGATGCGGTTCAGTTCGTCACATTTT
>Ga0265797_10011223_pt1 | contig 11269 bp, 6 predicted proteins | sample P2T30metagenome_FD_192433 | JGI IMG/M metagenome (GOLD analysis project Ga0265797, IMG submission 192433) | Plant litter microbial communities from East Loma Ridge, Irvine, California - P2 T30 | ecosystem: Environmental > Terrestrial > Plant litter > Unclassified | place: USA: California... | reverse complement strand
GTACTTTCCCTTCCTCCTCCTCCTCCTCCTCCTCCTCCTCCTGCTGCTGCTGTCCCAAAGTTCATGGAAGTAGCTGTTGTCGGCCTAGGCGTAGAAGTAGCAGCCGGCGTAGTAGGGGATTCTGGATTCTGGACACCACCACTACTCTGCTGCTCCTCCTTGACCGGACCCGTAGTAATAAACGACGCGTCGGACAGAGAATGTACACTGACCATGGAATCACTTGTTGAGGAAGCGTCGTGGTCACTCAGACTCTTTCTTGCCCGATGGCTCGGTGCGCGGTGAGAATATCCCGTCCTCGGCGCCCCACCATGACTTGTACTCAATGCCCGTCGCAAATCATCAACCCTGACTGTAGACCGCAGACTCGACGAAGAATTCGGTGTGTTGCCACCCGGACTTCTGCTCCGATTCGGACTCGACAATCGACCTACAAGCCCGTATGCTGCGGACGGCGGACGACTGTGCGCACGTCGTGGTGATTGAGCAGGCGAGCTACCATTGCTACTATCCAGGTTCTCATTTTGTACGTTGACGCCGAGGAAGTTGTTCTTCTGTGTCGCGGCGGTGTAATGCGTTCCTGTTTTCGATCCTGATATGGAAGCAGATGACGAGTCTTTTGTGTGGGATGATAGACAGCCGTCTCTCGTCCAGTCCGAGAGGAGATCTTCTCGGACTTTGAATGGGAGTTCAGGTGGGCCCTGGTGGCTTGGAGGTTGCTGCACAGGTTGATGGATAGTAGGGATAGACGCATTGGCTCCGCGGCCAGGTGAGCCAGGGGGCGAAGAAGGCGGCGAGTATAGGGAAGTCGAGTAACCTTCCGATATCTTTTCGACCAAAGCTTCCCTGTTGTCAAATGGTTTCAGAGCTTCGTTCTCGACAATCTCTGCTGGTACAGCGACAGGTGTCGCATGAGGCGTTTCTATGAGCTCAATGGGCATGGGCGGGACGCGTATGCTCTTCATCCACAGACCCTTGCTGCTTCTACGCGAGATTTCGTTGTGCAGGGCACGTCCGACAGAGGAGACCTCGAAGTCCAGAGCTATGCTTAGCGCCCAGAGGTAGCCATGTACCAAGCTGCCCAAGCGCAGTTTAGCACCTGGGTCTTTGATAGTTACGATATCCTCTTGTAGTCGCATGATCATTGGCAGTCCACTCCTCGCTGCGTTTACTCCGAGTCTATTGACTAGAGTGGTGAGCAGCAAGTGCAGAAGCAGGTAGTCGGCCTCAGAATCGACGTAGTGAAGCGCGTTCTCATAGACAGCTAGATGAAGCAGGGGCAAGAACGTGTCCCTACCACGTTTCGATACTCTCTCCCTGTTCGATGCATTCGAGACTGCACGTCTAGCCAACGCATTCTTATCGTTCTCCTTCTCCTTCCGCCTGTAGTTATCCACAATCTTCAGATCTTCCTTATTCTTCTCCGTATTAAGCCACGTAATCAGCGCGTCGACGTAGGCTTTCCTGACCTGGCCACTTGGATCGCGCAGAAGCCATTGGGTGCCTTCCCAGACACTCACACCGACTTTGCTCCGCGACACAGATGCAGTTGAGCCGTCTGGTCTCCGTGCGTTTGCTGTCTTGATAATGGCTTTGACCGCATCGAGAGCAGTGATACGTGCCGTTTCGAAAGAGAAGAAGCGGTCTACATGCGTCTTTTCTTGCATGCTGATCGAATCCGCAACGGCGTCTATAGCGCCTTCGGGGTTCTGTATTGCTTCAGTGGTGGAGGAAACGCTCGAGAGACGTGATGGCTTGAGGCGGCTCAGGATCGCTTCCACCATGTCAGAAATCTGGTCTGTATAGTACACATGTGTTGCGAGATCCGCCATGCATCTCTGTACGGTATCCAGAAGTTGTAGCCTCACGTTAGAGGGCTTCTTGACGACCTCGGTGACTACAGCGTCCAAATTAGTCGTCGAAGATTGGTTACTAGGGTCTTTTTCTCCCACAACAGATGTTGTCTGCTGATGATGCGGTACAATGTTCGATCCTGGCCCACCAAGCTGAAGGAGTAGCAATGAGTGAGAGATGAGTCCGACCAGAACATCCATGACACTGAGTCCGATGAAGTTGATTGTTGAGGCTAGAAGATAGTCGATGATAGTCGCCAGAACCAGCTGTTGTTCGAGGTCGTCTTCCACGATTGGACTGCGAACCAGGGCTTCCACTGCGCCTACCAGGATTGTGTATCGGTCCTGTACAGGGACCCATGCGCAGATCAAAGCCATGAGAGTAGTCGCCCAATGGCTGCTTTCGCTTGGGGTAGCCTCCTGTGAGCTCTTGACATGTGATGCGATAAACTTGAGCACTGCTGAGGTCGCAAGCCGAAGTTGCCCTCGATTTACACCCTGGAATATGCTCCTCAGCGCCTGAAGCGCAAGTACTCCAACCTCCTCTTCTGCAAGCTTATCCGCATCCTCGGTCGTTCCGGATGCCGCGATCGGGTCGCCGTCTTCATCGTCGGTCCGTGCAGTGGATACACTCTGCCGCCGCCGTAATGCCAGCTCCTTGTCGTGTTCGCCCTTGGTGGCTTCCCGTGCTTCCAACCTCTTGAGGTATGCACCACTCTCTGAATGTATGTTGACGAGTATGACTGGTATGACGGCGCCCAATTGACGCCCTGTCTCGGACCCTAATGACTCAGACGAGGCAATCGCCTTCAGGGCCTGGAGTCCAGCCTTGCGGTATCTGACTGCAACGGGCCAGCTGACTGGTGCCTTGCCCGTCTTGACAGTCTCCTTGGACGCGAACTGAGCGTACAACTGCACAATCTCCTCGTACTTCTTGATATAGTCCTGGTCGGCTGCGAGGGCGGCGGGATCCTGATGCGCGCATAGAGCTTCGAACGTCGGCACTGATTCCTCCACCATGGTAACGTCGTTTGAGTTGAGAATGGTTCGCAGGATGTGCAGTACGGCACTCGCATAGAGGGGAAGATCGCGCGGGCATTTCTCAATCAGCGCCCTGACAATCTGCAGCGTAACCTGCACATTGCCTGTCCTGACTTTCCACACATCCTTGGTCGCCCTCTTGTCTAGGAAGTCGACCACCTTTTGCAGCTTACTGCGGCGAGTGCTCGCGTAGAAGAGCAGATAGCTGAGCTCGCTCGAATTGGCCTTTGCTTCGGCATCGCTCTTCTGGACTTTTGGGTAGCATTTGAGGACCAGGACCTGGTGCTTGGGGCGACACGCCTGGCGCGCTGCGTTCATTGAAGCTCAGAGCGGTGACGTTGCGGATTCGAGAAGAGGTAAGCGTTGCGCGGCGGCGGCGGCGGCGGCGATGCGATGACGAACAGCGGGGGAGGGTGAGTCGTGGGTTTTTAGGATAGCAGGGAGATGGAATGGGCGGGAGATTCAGGGTCGCTGCATTATTCGGGCTTCGCTTCCTTGACTAGCACAGGTGCATGCATGTGCAAACGGACGGTCGCGGAGAAAGGAGAGTAAGTTAGTCTAGGGTCTGGGTGTGGATAAACATGTTCGGCCGTATCCATGTCCGACGACCCAGAGATGTGGTCACTGCCCAACGTCGCCCGCCAAGCCCCAACAACACCAAAAGATAGCCGCGGTTTGGTGAAACCGCCATATTGCTTCTAGGCTACATTTACTTGTACTTCCCCTCAAATTCGGCCTTTTGCTTCTCTCTGGCAGCCTTCTTTTGCTCATTCAGATCGCGGCCTATGCGCCCGCGACCTTCCCAGTGCATCTTACGTTGCGACTCATCGTTCAACTCTCTTCTAACTCTAGCCCTACTTTGTCGTAACGCCGGATCTGGCGTCATGAACCCGTCCGTCTCCGCATCCCTCTTGAGATACTTGGTCTCTTCGCCACCGTACGTGACCTTCCCACCCTTTCCATATTTTGCCCGAGCCTGCTCTTTCGGCAAGCCCGTGTTGGTCGAGTAAGCATTCATCCCGGATTCTCTCAACTTCCCGCGCATTATCTTTGGCAGCATGGCTTGTTTGCCTTGCTTGACGGAGTGCGCAACCGCACCCTTGATTTTGAATATCCGGTTGTTGAGCCCTTCATGACCAGGCGCGTCTGGGTTTCCAGCCACCCATTGCACTGAGCGTCCGTCACTCACAGGTTCAATTACATAGGCTGTGCCTTTAGGCATTCCCTTCATGATAAAGTCTGGTCGCAGATGTGGGAAATGCGAGTGCATCCATTGCCAGCGGCGAGGATTTGCTGCCATGATCCTTTCCTCTTTTAGCAGCGGTCTGCCTTGTAAGCGGAGGCGAAACTCTACAGGGCAGCCATGCTCGAGGAATTGGTATGCGCGATCCAATGATAGCCTGTAGAATTCGGTTGGACTGGACTCGTTCAAGATGATGTTTTTGAGCCCTCCAATATTCTTGCCCTTCTTAGTTTTGGGTTTCGTGAACGTGTGTGCTTTGGTGATGGAGAATTCCCTCAAGTTTTCTGGTACACTCATGCTCGCCTCGCCCTGGTCCTCATTGTCCAAATATCCTTGCGCCATCCCTTTCTTCAGCGCATCCATACACCAGAGCATTTCTCCATCTTTGACATGGTTGTCGTACAGCTCTTGTAATGAGATGTTGTCCGCTATCAAGCCCTCCTTTGCGCCCTTCTTGGTCGTCTCCCAGAATCTGACCTTGTGTGACAGGTCTTCCAACCGCGGGTATTCATACGGAGTGAACGTTAGCACCTTGTGTTGGCCGAGGACTGTCTTGGCCTTGGCCGTTTTGTACAGGTTGAGCGCACGGCGTTGCTCAAGGCGTTGGGTGGGACATGCAGAGCGCGGGACGTGAGAGGCGCATTGCGGGCGGTATAATGTCTGGAGAGCGCGTATCGGTACTCGTACCGGTGGTAGAAGGAGCGATCGAAATTCAACAGTCGGTATCCGTATCTTTGGTGGCATGGTGACGCGATGAAAGGAAGCGTGGACCCTGTGCGAGACTGAAAGTTCCGATCTTGACTCAGGTTTCCCACTTATCCTTGCATCCATGACGTCGCGTAGCGAAACAGATGATTCGCAGTAACCATCACTTGGCATTCAGGGCAAGAACACTCATGCAAGGAGCTTGACTGCTTCATCACTACTTCTACATTGGTTTCAAGATGGTTGTACAAGGCTACATGTGCATTACGAGGCCGCACCTACGATACTCATCCGCCTACGTCCGCATTGGCACCAAAAAGCTTGCAGCCGTCTCGTCACTACCTGTATACTGCATCTGAGACCCAGATGGGAACGCAGCTTCCCAATCGATTCCTAGACCGAATGGATTGTATGACGGGTAGTTCCAGGAGCCCCAATCGATCGTAGGCTCGGGAATGAACGACGGAGCATCTGGCTCGACAATCGGAGTAGGCTCGGGTAGAGGCGGGGCATGGGGCGCACTACTTATAGAAATGACGCTACTACGTCGCGTGGGATTGAAAGATGTCGGTTGCGCTTGATTCAGCAGATCTTGCTCGCAACGGCGCACGATTTGGGCCACGCGCTGCATAATCTCTCGCTCGACAGGACTAGGTACTTGTCCGGCCTCGACAAGCAGTTCTTGATGTACGCGATGCAGAAGATCTCTGCGGAAGCGTCGCGATGTTTCGCTTGGTGAATCGCAATCGTAGACTGATACATATTAGCAGATTACAGCTACACGTCACAGTAAGACGACATACATGGACTGGGTATCTCAGCGTCAGCCACATCTGGAAAGAGGACCTGATATACGTCTCTCCACTTGTCCTCCTCTAGCATATACGCAGGGGTGCGCTTCTTCAGGGTCCGAATAGTCTCACGGTCGATTCCTTCAATTTCCCGAGGCGGTGAATTCTCGCACTGTCGCAGACGTACGTGAGTTGATTGCGCCTTGTCTGAAGTGAAGGTCTCGTAGCAGATTGGACAGAATATCGGCTGGGAATGTGATCGATAGAGGTGTTCTTTCATCCGATGGACGGATGGCCAACCAGGTCCAGGACAAGTGCGCCTGTTGCGATACCTGTCCGGTTCATGTTTGTAGAACGGACACGCAAACTTTGCTCCAGTCTCAGAATCGTCGGTGGTAGTTGCCGTGGAGCCCCGGCGTCGCTTGTTTGAACCATCGTCGTCATCGTCCTCTGGTGGCGGACTGCCTTCTGAACGGGACTTGCGTTTGGTTCCTGAGCTCACTGATGTTTTACGACTGCTCTGGCTTGAAGAGAGTGTGCCTCTACCTTGGGTGTGAGCGGCTTTACTTCCTGCACATTGCTTGTAAGCCGCGTTGCGGAGGTTGATCTCGACTTTGCGTAAGATAAGGTCAATAATCTTCTGGGTGGAAGTCGGAAAACGCCGTATAGCCTTCACATTATGATCCATCTCGTCGTCACTAAAGTCGGTGTTGGTATGCATGTCGCAACTGCTCGTGGATGAGATGGAAACGATAGATGTTACTCGTTCCCTAGGGCGCTTGCTGGATGGGAGATTGTCGTTGATCCACCGCTCTATATCTTCATCGTCCGACGAAGGCCTATCTTTAGGGATATCCTTACGTGGAAATTCAAGCAAAGTCCCGACAGATCCTATTTTTGGAGTCTCTGGAGATGTAGATTGGAGGAATGCCTGACTGGTGATGAGTTCTGCAGGGTTGCTAGTGACGCAGTTCTGGCTAGCCAACCAAGGCCTATCGACGTAGCATTTCTTAGGAAAGGTAGCTTTGTTGTTGACAAGAATGCTCGGCACAGGTGGAAGGGGTGCGAAAAGAATGCCTGCTGCATCGTTAGCGATCTGAGCTTCTGCCAGGACTTGTAGTAGGATGTACCCTGATCCAACGTCCCCGCTTCCAAGGGCGAGAGGGAATCAGGATCGCTGTTATAACCCGAATCACGCGTCCTGGAGGAAGACAGCGAATCCCTTCTACATGTCCGCTTGGTTGTGCTCAGTCTTGGTAAGCCGACTTGCGCATGGCTATTTGATACCATGGCGAACATTGCGCAAATTGGTAAAAGAAGTCTACGGCAAGTGCTCGTACTCGCAGTACAGAGAGTAAGATGTTTTGTGAGCAAGAGAACACGGCAACGGTTTCGGGGACATGACGGCGTTCTTGAAGGATGCCTGAAAGGCTGTCACAAGCTTTCAGATGCACTGCGCGAATGCGCAAACGTGGGAACAGAAGCTGACATTTTCCGTCCATCCGTCATCAACCGGTGTCCAGGCACGGGAGGGCTGCGTACCAATCGTCGCAATCCATGATGCGTCGGGACAACGGCGTTGCGGCAGATACGGCATGACCATCAGGGCGTAGGTGGCTGAGCAGTATTGATGAGTGAGGTGGTCGTAGCACGAACTCGGACCGGGTGGAATGCACCAATGAGACACATCGTGGGCGGGCACTACAAGGCAAGTGGAATGTGGGGTTGCGACGTTGTCAACCTCAGCTGCACCTTGTTCATCTCTTCGACTTGTTTGTGCTTGTAACAACTTTGGGTTGGATGCGAGTGGCTGACGGGGCGATGCCAACTCGCTCAGGGCGTCTAGACCGGGAACGACTCCACATCCGACAAAAAAAAACGAGCAATCCACGCACGATGCCATCCACCACAACCACGGCAACGCAACCAGACCTTGACGAACGCAAAAAGTTGGACTTGCAGGGAATCGAACCCTGGACCACTCCCATGCTAAGGGAGTATTATACCACTAAACCACAAGCCCGATTTTCCTCTTTTGGAGATCTGTGAGAACTTGATGACTAATTGGGCTTCCAGAGGCTTTATATCTTGATGTTTTGCCCCCGATTCATCACTCCTAGCAGGTTTCAATTTAGACTCGAGAAGTGTTTGCTTGGAACCAGTACTTGCGACTAGCCGAGAAGGGTTGTCAATTAGCGTCCGCTAGTATTCGTATGCGGCATGTTTGAGGAAGCCTTGGTCCAACGTTGTCGTTAGAAGCCGAGGATGTTTCGGGGCATGTTCGTTGGTATCAAGCCGTTGCTTGCGGATATACGGAACCTGTCAGTCATACTCGGAGGCATACGATATGGGAGGTTGGTCGGACGACGCTGATGATGGAGACAGTCGTTGGGAAGTACCTGGAAGCTCAATCAGGCTTAGCATCACGTGTAAGCACAGCACCAAGCTATCCTCAACAACAACAAACACAGGGCATGACAAGGTCATTGCCATGTCTGTAGAGCGAAAGGCCGCGAAATTGACCGAACTCTGGAGTCGCGCAGACAACAAGTTTGGGCCAGACTTGGGCCTCGGAAACTAATGTCGGGACGATGCAGTGGCAGTGACATGCGTGGGTCTTCCCAGCGGGAATGACTCGCGTCAACAGATGTTGTTGTGAGAGCAACACCATCACAAGACGCCTATCGCCCTTTAGACGAGCTTGAGAGCTGGCTGAGGATCCTGGGACGTGTAGCTCGATACAGTGATAGTTTGCCGTAAACATGTCGAGAAAAAGAAGTGCTTGAAGAATGCAGGACTGGGGTAGGGTTGCACAGTTATGACGCTCGCGGCACGCGAAACACGTGCGCCCAAGATTCCTGGGCATTGGCTGCGCGACGCTCCCCACCAGCTAGACCCAGCTTCATTGCTTCATTCTCCATAATCTGCAATCCTGCATGCAGAGCTTTCCGGCACCGGCAGTTCCTATATCTTAGCTATTGCTACTGCAGGTTGCAATTGCTTGGTGCTTCCACTTTTCTAAGCCATGAAGTTCGGTACGACACTGCGCAAGAGCGTGTATGCGCCATGGAAGGACAAATACATCGACTACGACAAGCTCAAGAAGCTGTTGAAAGACAACGAGGACGACGATTCCTGGACTGCCGACGACGAGAGCGCGTTTGTTGATGAGCTGGCCAACGTGCAACTGGAAAAGGTGCACAACTTCATCACCGACATCTCGCAGAAGCTGCGCGACCGGACCACGGCCTGCGAGAAGAAGCTGGAACCATTGGCCATAGGGATCCAGGCGGAAGACAAGGAGGACGGCAAGGGAGACAAGGAGAACAAGGACGGCAAGGGCGAGGGCTTGCTGGGCGACGCGTCGGGCGATGCGTCCAAGAAGCCGGAGCCCAGCCAGCAGGAGAGGGAGAAGATACTGAAGGAAGTTTTGCGCGAGCTGGACAACATCACAAAAGAGACCAAGGAGCTGGAGAGCTTCAGCAGGGTCAACTTCACGGCTGTCATCAAGGCTACCAAGAAGCACGACAAGCTCCGCGGCAGCTCCTATCGCCTGCGGCCCTTCATCGATGCGCGCATTGCTCGCCACCCTCTCCACACCGAGGATGCCTCGCCGCTGCTGTACAGGCTGTCGGCGCTGTACTCTTTCGTCCGACAGAGCCTGGAGGGCAAGTCCAAAGAGGCTCTCTCCTTTGCCGAGAGCAGCACCGACGGCGAGGGCTTCACCTCACACAAGTGTACGACACGAGCCCTCTCATTTGCAACTACCTGCTGACACGAAACAGTCTGGGTCCACATGGACAACCTCTTTGAAGTCAAGACCGTCATCCTCCGCCGTCTTCCCGTCCTCGTCTACAACCCCCAATCAGCCAAGGTTGCTGAAGGCACTCAGCGCGACCCTACAATCACATCCATCTACTTCGACAACCCCAACTTCTCCCTCTATTCGGACAAGGTCAACGGCAAGCCCGATGCCTCTTCGCTACGCCTCCGGTGGTACGGCCAACTTGGCGAGAAGCCCGAGATCATGTTCGAGAAGAAGGTCATCAAGGAGGGCAACGCCGCTGAGGAGGTGCGCTTCCCCATCAAGGCCAAATACGTGCAGGCTTTCCTCGAGGATAGGTACCACATGGAGAAGAGCATCGACAAGATGACCTATCGCCCCAACAAGAACCAGGAGGAGATTGACAAGTTCAAGAAGGCTGTTGGAGATATCCAGGGCTTCGTCAAGGAACAAAAGCTGCAGCCCATGTTGCGCGCCAACTACACCCGCACTGCGTTCCAAATCCCTGGCGACGATCGTGTCCGCATCTCTCTCGACACCAACCTTGCCCTCATACGCGAAGACGCACTCGACGATGACAGACCCTGCCGGGAGCCCGACGACTGGCACCGCCGCGACATTGACAACGGGCAAATGGAGTTCCCCTTCAAGACGCTCAAGAAGGGCGAGCTGCACAAGTTCCCCTACGCCTTGCTCGAAATCAAAGTCAAGGGTATGAAGAAGTACGAGTGGATCGAAGACTTGATGCACAGTCATCTCGTCAAGGAATCCCCCCGCTTCTCAAAGTTTGTCCATGGTGTCGCGAAGCTGTTTGAAGATAATGTTCATACATTCCCCTTCTGGCTCAGCGAGGTCGACAACGATATCAGGAAGGAGCCTGAGAAGGCGTTTGACGATGAGCAGGAGAAGAAGCGCAAGGCGGCCGAGGACGAGTTTGCAGTCGGATCTCTATTTGGCGCAAAAGCTAGTCCTAGCTACCGTGCTTCCATCGCTTCCCCCGTAGGCTCGCCAGCTGCAACACGCTCCGTACCCAAGAGCGCGTCTGCGGCAGCGCACTCCATGCCCGTTGTTAAACCCCCCTTTCCGACGATTGGCAGTCACCTTTCTCAGCGCAGTCAACGCAACGGAGATACCCAAGACAACAGTAACAACACCAACGCCCGCATAGACGAGGAAGCCGACTCAGACGACGAAGACACCCTCCTCCTTGCCGGCAACCAAAATGGCAAAGCCTCCAAAGCAAGTGGTCTAGCCTCCCTCTTCCCATCCTTCTCCACCTCCAAATATGCCCGCAAACAAGCTTCAGCCCGTAAGATTCAACTGCCCCCTGGTATCCGGGACCCGGGTGTCTGGATCAAAGACCAGGGCCCCGTGCGCGTAGAAGCAAAAGTCTGGCTCGCGAATCAACGTACATTTATCAAGTGGCAGCACGTCTCCGTCCTCTTGGCATCACTCTCTCTTGGCCTGTACAATGCGGCAGGTGAGGGCAATGATATTGCGCGCGCGTTGGCGGTCGTGTATACGTGTATTGCAGCATTCACTCTCGCGTGGGGGTATGCCATGTATATCTACCGTGCGAAGCTCATTAGGGAGAGGAGTGGGAAGGACTTTGATGCTGTCACTGGGCCGCTTGTGGTGTGTGTGGGCTTGGCTGTGGCGTTGTGCTTGAACTTTGGTTTCAAGTATGATGCTTTGGTCAAGGAGAGGCAGCATCATTTGCATCATCATCATGGTGCCGCGAATGCTAGTTTTGGGGAGCAGATGGAGCTTAGAGTCTAAACAAGACGACAAGATTCTTGCTTGAGTTTGGGATCATGGAGACTGTGTGTGTGTGTGTGTGTGCTAGGTGAAG
>Ga0265797_10011222_pt1 | contig 11269 bp, 7 predicted proteins | sample P2T30metagenome_FD_192433 | JGI IMG/M metagenome (GOLD analysis project Ga0265797, IMG submission 192433) | Plant litter microbial communities from East Loma Ridge, Irvine, California - P2 T30 | ecosystem: Environmental > Terrestrial > Plant litter > Unclassified | place: USA: California... | reverse complement strand
TTATCGAGTTGCTTCGCAGACTTCAGGGGGTAATACGCAGCAATTGCCCAAACCGCCAGGCTCTCGGTAGTGCACACCCACGCAGTTATTGGTGCGGCAGGTGAGCGCCACCGGGCGTCTGATGAAGGACCTGTTGATGAACATCGTCTACTTCATCACTGGCATCGCCACCAAGCAGGCTCGCTATGAAACCTGATCGTCAGCAAGCCGGATTATTTCTGGCCACCGCAACCGGGCGCTCGCTGATGACTGGCGAGCCTCGCGATTTCTTGTCACCCTTGGCCAATTCCCCCGCCAAGAGCCTCGCCATGTCCCGCATACCAGATGCCAGCATCATTCACAGCCGGCTGCGCCTGCGGCAGTTGCGCCTGATGCTGGCTTTGCAGGAGTTCGGCTCGCTGCGCCGCGCCGCAGAAGAAATTGGCATGACCCAGCCAGCGGCGACCAAGATGCTTCACGAGGCAGAAAGCCTGCTCGGCGTCGAACTGTTCGAACGCCTGCCGCGTGGCATGCGTGCCACGGCCTTTGGCGAAACCGCGATCTACTACGCGAAGATGATCTTTGCCGAGCTGTCGGGCATGCGCGAGGAGTTCGCTGCGCTGGAGTCGGGGAACCTCGGGCGGGTGACCATCGGCGCGATTCCGGCGCTGGCGTCGGGCTTGCTGACGCGCACTATCGCCACCCTGAAGAAGAGCCATCCACGGCTGTCCATGAGCATTCAGGTCGACACCAGCGATGTACTGGTGCAGGCGCTGCAACAGGATCAGCTGGACGTGGTGCTCGGCCGCATTCCCGACGGCGCACGCACTGATGATCTGTTGTTCGACAGCCTCGGCGAGGAAACCCTGTGCGTGGTCGCAGGCGCCCAGCACCCGATGGCCGGCGCCACCCAGTTGACCTGGCAGGAACTGCAGGACCTCACCTGGGTACTGCAGCAGCACCCCAGCCCGATGCGCACCATCATCAATCAGGCGTTCCATAACGCGCGGGTCGACATCCCCAGCAGCATCGTCGAAACCACCTCGATCATGACCCTGCTGTCACTGCTCCAGCAAACCGACATGATCGGCGTGACGCCCGTATCAGTGGTCAACGACTACCCGGGCAAACACTTGCTCAAGGTCTTGCCCATCACGTTCGAACCGCGCCTGCCCCCATTCGGCCTGATCACTCGCCGCCACCGTATCCAGTCGTCGGCCATGCAGGCCTTCATCAGCGCGGTAAAGGGCGAGCACGGCGCCAGTTAATCCGCCTTCACAGCAACTCGCCACGCGCTGCAAGCCCGTAAAAATTGCATTGCACGCGGCTGCCAGCGTGCCTGACTGAAGCAACGTATCCCGGACGCCAGAACTGCTGCAAAGAGAGTTTTCGCAGCGAAACGGTAACTTTTACAAGATTTTGCCGACTGCGCGGTGATCCGGCACACTAGCGCCCCCGAGCCAAGGCTCGTTGCCACAGCCAGATCTCGTATGACCCGCTCTCCGCTTCGCCGCCTTGCCTTCGGTACCCTGCGCCGCCTGCTGTACCTGTGGGTACGCTCGGAGACCATCAATCAGTCGGCCTTCAGCCTCAAGCTCGACCGCAGCAAGCCGGTGTTCTATGTGCTGCAGCAGCCTTCGATGAGCGATCTGGCTGTGCTCGACCACGAGTGCACCAAGGCTGGCCTGCCACGCCCCGTGCTCTCGGTGGCGGTGGGTGATCTGATCGAGCCGGCGGCGTTCTTTTACCTGACACCCGAGCCAGACTGGTTCGGGCGGCAGGACAAGCGTGGCATTTCTCCGACCTTGCAACGCATGGTCAGCGCACTCGACGAGAACAGTGGCGAGGAAGCGCAGATCATTCCGGTCAGCGTGTTCTGGGGCCAGTCGCCGAACCGCGAAACCAGCGCCTGGAAACTGTTGTTCGCCGATGGCTGGGCCGTCACCGGGCGCCTGCGCCGGCTGGTCAGCATTCTGATCCTCGGTCGCACCACCCGCGTGCAGTTTTCCACACCCATTCAGTTGCGCGAGCTGATCGGCCAGAACAAAGGCCAGGAACGCACCCTGCGCATGGTGCATCGCATCCTGCGGGTGCACTTTCGCAACCAGAAGGCCGCCGTTATCGGCCCGGACGTGTCGCACCGGCGTAACCTGGTCAAGGGTCTGGTACATGGCCCGCAGGTTCGTCAGGCAATCGTCGAGGAAGCCGAGCGCGAGAATATTTCCGTTGAGAAAGCCGAGGCGATGGCCCTGCGCTACGGCAACGAAATCGCTTCGGACTACACATACACGGCGATCCGTTTCCTCGAACTGATCCTGTCGTGGTTCTGGAACAAGATTTACGACGGTATCAAGGTCAACCATATCGAAGGCGTGCAGGACATCGCCCAGGGTCACGAGGTGATCTATGTGCCCTGCCACCGCAGCCACATCGATTACCTGCTGCTCTCCTACCTGCTGTTTCGCAACGGCTTGACGCCACCGCACATCGCCGCTGGCATCAACCTCAACATGCCGATCATCGGCGGTCTGCTGCGCCGCGGTGGCGCCTTTTTCATGCGTCGTACCTTCAAAGGCAATCCGCTCTACACCGCGGTGTTCAATGAATACCTGCACACCCTGATCAGCAAGGGCTACCCGGTGGAGTACTTCGTCGAAGGGGGTCGTTCGCGTACTGGCCGCATGCTGCGGCCGAAAACCGGCATGCTGGCCATCACCCTGCGCAGCTACCTGCAGAGCCATCGCCTGCCGGTGGTGTTCGTGCCGGTGTACATCGGCTACGAGCGTGTACTGGAAGGCCGCACTTACCTGGGCGAGCTGCGTGGTGCGAGCAAGAAGAAGGAATCGATTTTCGATATCTTCAAGGTCATCGGTGCGCTCAAGCAACGCTTTGGCCATGTGTGGGTCAACTTCGGCGAGCCGATCAAGCTCGACAACTTCCTCGACGGGCAGCAGCCGGATTGGCGCGACCAGAACCTGGGGCCGGACTATCGCCCGGCGTGGCTCAACGAAACCACCAATCGCCTCGGCGAACGCGTCGCTCAGCGCCTCAACGAAGCCGCGGCGATCAACCCGGTCAACCTGGTGGCGCTGGCATTGCTTTCAACCAGCAAGCTGGCGCTGGACGAGCGCGCACTGACGCGCATCCTCGACCTCTATCAGAGCCTGCTGCGCCGTGTGCCGTACTCGCCACACACCACGCTGCCAGAAGGTGACGGCCTGGCGCTGATCGAATACGTGCGCGGCATGGAGCTGCTTTCGGAGCAGAAAGATGCGCTGGGACGCATCCTTTATCTGGATGAGCAGAACGCCATTCTGATGACCTATTACCGCAACAATGTGCTGCACATCTTTGCGCTGCCCGGCCTGATCGCGAGCTTCTTCCAGAGCAGCGGACGGATGAGCCGCGAGCAGATTCTGCGTTTCGTCCATGCGCTGTATCCATACCTGCAGGCCGAGCTGTATATCCGCTGGTCGTCGGACGAGCTGGACGCTGTGGTCGATCAGTGGCTCCAGGCCTTCGTCGAGCAGGGATTGCTCAAAGAGGACAACGGCATCTACCTACGCCCAGCGCCCAGCTCGCGACATTTCGTGCTGCTGACGCTGCTCTCGAGAGCTATCGCTCAGACCTTGCAGCGTTTCTACATGGCCAGCGCGCTGCTGCTCAACGCCGGGCAAAACAGCATCAGCGCCGAAGAGCTGGAAGATTTGTGTACGGTCATGGCGCAGCGCCTGTCGATCCTGCATGGGCTCAATGCTCCGGAGTTTTTCGACAAGAGCCTGTTCCGTCACTTCATCCAGACGCTGATCGATCAGGGCGTGCTGCGCAAGGACGAGGCAGGCAAACTCAGCCACCCTCCCGCGTTCGCCGAGCTGGCCGAAGGCGCGGCCAAACGTGTGCTGCCTGCGGAAATCCGCCTGTCCATACGCCAGGTGACCATGGATCGCAGCGAAGAGATCGTAGACGGGATGTAGACCTGGCATAGGTCGCAAGGCCCTCCTGCCGAGCTGATGGACCGATAGCTGGCGAGCGTTATTGAGCTTTACCGCGACAGCACCTAAGATGCGTCGTTGGGGCCATCTAGGGCAGGGATTTTCGTGCGTTATTACACCATTCTGGGATCACTGGCGATCATGGTTTCGGGCTGCGCCATGCAGCCGTCCGCATCGACCGATAATGAAAACAAGCCGGCACAACCGGCGCCCGTTGCACAACAAGAACCAGCCGCTGCGGCGCCGGACAAGGCGCAGCCGACGCCTCAGAGTGCATCAGCTGCAATGCCGAGCAGCCAGCCCGCGTCGGCTCAGCCGCCGATGGCCGCGTTGAGCGCTCAGGAACCGCGTGAATACGAAATCCAGCCGGGCCAGTGCTGGGTTCAAGCCCAGGTCAGACCGCGCCCGGTGCAAAGCACCCAGGAAATCGTCATCAAGGATTCGGTGAACAAGATCACCGTCACCCCTGCCGAGCTCGACAAGGGCTTCAAGCAGGTGGTTACCCGCGAAGGCACCAAGACCTACCGCATCGAGCCGCCGACCTACCGCGTGGTGTCCGAGCAGGTGAAGATTCGCCCTGAGGTTAAACGCTACGTGGTGGTACCTGCCGTTTACCAAGACAGCCAGGAAACCATCACCCTCGAAGAAGCCAAGACTGTCCTCGACCAGTGCCGCGCCGCCGGCACCCGCTATTCGAGCGGCACTGGTGCCATGGCATTTTGTGCCCGCCAGGTGCCGGCCAAGCAGGAAGTGGTCAAGGTCAAGAAACTGGTATCGCCGGAAACCGTGCGGATTGAAACCGACCCGGCCGAGTACAAAAGCGTAACCCGCTGGATCGTCGACAAGCCCGCGCAAGCCATCGAAGTCACCGTCGATCCCGAATACACCAAGGTCGCCTCTACTGAAGTGGTGCGTCCGGTCGAAGCCAACCAGATTATCGTGCCGGAAGAGAAGCGCCAGCTGCAGGTCACCCGCTTCGAAGGCAACGCGCGCATCGTGTCGCGGCAGACCGTATGCGATGTCGATATCGACGATAACCTGGTGACCCGCCTGCAACAGAGCCTGGTCAAGCGCGGCTTCAACCCGGGCAGCGTCGATGGCAAACTCGGTAAGCGCACTCTCGACGCGCTGACCGAATTCCAGACCGCCAATGGTTTTGCCGTCGGCGCCCTGACGCTGGAAAGCCTGGCTGCCCTCGAAGTCCAGTGATGCACCCCGGCACGCCCTTCGGGGCGTGCCCTCCTCTCGCACCGACTCCCTTCACGCTGTAAACCTTCGCCGCCTCGTAGTGCTGCCTGCTAAGCTCGCTGCACATCTCCCCGCTTGAAGGTTACTGCCATGCTCCGCATCCCCGCTCTCGTCGCCGGCCTGCTGCTGTCCGCCAACGTGTTCGCCCTGTCGCTTGCCGACCTCAGCCAGCAGGATGCCAGCGGCGGCCTCAAGGATGCCCTGACCCAAGGCGCCAAGGTGGCCGTGCAGCAGCTCGGCAAGCCAGGTGGTTTCAGCGGCAACCCCGAGGTGCGCATCGAACTGCCGGGCAAACTCGGCAAGGCGGCCAAGACCATGAAGATGATGGGCATGGGTGCCCAGGTCGAGCAGTTGGAAACCAGCATGAACAAAGCCGCCGAGGCCGCTGTGCCACAAGCCCAGGCGCTGCTGGTCGACGCGGTCAAGAAGATGACCGTGCAGGACGCCAAAGGGATCCTCTCCGGCCCGCAGGACTCGGCGACTCAATACCTGAACAAGAGCAGCCGCGAGCAGATCCGCGCCAGGTTCCTGCCTATCGTCAAGCAGGCCACCGACCAGGTCGGCCTGGCCAAGCAGTACAACAGCTTCGCCAGCCAGGCCGCCACCTTCGGCGTGCTCGACGCCAAGAGTGCGAATATCGAAAGCTACGTGACCGAGCAGGCGCTAGATGGCCTGTTCGAGATGATTGCCAAGCAGGAAGCCGGCATCCGCGACAACCCGGCAGCCGCTGCCACCAGCCTGGCCAAGAAGGTCTTCGGCGCTCTGTAACAGGGATCACCGCAGGGTGGGACGGGCGTGCCGTCTCCAGCCTGCGGGCTCCCCGTTATTCAGCCGGTGTCGGCTTGTCGCTCGGCTTGACCCTGAACCATGCGGCATACAGGGCAGGCAGAAACAGCAGCGTAAGCGCCGTCGCTACCACCAAGCCGCCCATGATCGCCACGGCCATCGGCCCGAAGAACACACTGCGCGATAGCGGAATCATTGCCAGCACCGCGGCCAGGGCGGTCAGCACGATGGGTCTAAAACGGCGCACCGTGGCCTCGACGATGGCATTCCAGGTGTCCAGACCCGCCGCCCTGTCCTGCTCGATCTGATCGACGAGAATCACCGAGTTGCGCATGATCATCCCCGACAACGCGATGGTGCCGAGCATGGCCACGAACCCGAACGGCTGGCCGAACAGCAGCAGGAACAAGGTCACGCCGATCAGCCCCAGCGGCGCGGTGAGAAACACCATCGCCGAGCGCGAGAAGCTTTTGAGCTGCAGCATCAGCAGCGTCAGCACCACCACAATGAATAACGGCACGCCGGCGTTCACAGACGCCTGGCCTTTGGATGCATCCTCCACCGCGCCACCGACTTCCAGCAGGTAGCCATCGGGGAGCTTGTCGCGTATCTCGGCCAGGGTCGGCAGGATCTGCGCGGTCAGCGTCGCCGGCTGCTGCGTGCCATAGATATCGGCGCGCACGGTCACCGTTGGCAGGCGGTTGCGGTGCCAGATCACGCCTTCCTCGAAACCGTATTCGAGGGTAGCGATCTGTGCCAGCGCCACGCTCTTGCCGCTCTCAGTCGGCACCGCGAGACTCGGTAACGACTGCAGGGCCTGACGCTCCTGCGGGGTGCCGCGCAGGAGTATCTCGATCAGCTCGTTGTCCTCGCGATAGTCGCTGACCGACGAGCCGTTGAGCGAGCTACGCAGGAAACTCGCGACATCGGAGGTGCTCACGCCCAGAGCGCGCGCGCGATCCTGATCAATGCTCAGGTAGACCACCTTGCTCGGCTCTTCCCAATCCAGGTGCACATTGACCACATCGGGGTTTTCTCGCACCTTGGCGGCGACCTGGCGGGCCAGTTCGCGCACCTCGGCAATGTGCTCGCCGGACACCCGGAACTGCACCGGATAACCTACCGGCGGCCCGTTTTCCAGACGCGAGATGCGCGTGCGCAGGCTCGGAAACTCATCGTGCAGCACGTCGATCAGCCAGGCGCGTACCGCCTCGCGATCCTCGATGGTTTTCGCCAACACCACGATTTGCGCGAAGCTGGTCGCCGGCAGTTGCTGGTCCAACGGCAGATAAAAGCGCGGCGACCCGGTGCCGACATAGGCCACGTAGTTATCCACACCAGGATGCCCGGTAAGCCGCTGCTCGAGGCGCCGCACTTCAGCTTCGGTAGCGACCAGCGAGGCGCCTTCGGCGAGCTTGAAATCGACCATCAGCTCCAGCCGTCCCGAAGCGGGAAAGAACTGCTGCGGCACAAAACGGAACAGCAGAATCGAGCCGACGAACAGCGCCAGGGTGAGCATGATCACCGTCTTGCGGCGGCGCACGCACCCGTCCACCAGGCGCCGAATGCGCTGATAGAACGGCGTGGCATAGGGATCATGCCCACCCACGTTGCCGCCGTGCTGGTGTGCGGCACGCTTGGCCAGGTCTGGCAAAAAGCGCGCGCCCAGGTAAGGCACGAACATCACCGCAGCGACCCAGGACATCAGCAACGCGATGGTCACCACCTGAAAGATCGAGCGGGTGTATTCACCAGTGCCCGACTGCGCCGTAGCGATCGGCAGAAAGCCCGCTGCGGTAATCAGCGTGCCGGTGAGCATTGGGAAAGCGGTGCTGGTCCAGGCAAAGCTCGCAGCCTTGAGCCGGTCGTAACCCTGCTCCATCTTGATCGCCATGATCTCCACGGCAATGATCGCGTCGTCCACCAGGAGGCCAAGCGCCAACACCAGTGCGCCGAGGGAAATCTTGTGCAAGCCGATGTTCAGGTAATACATGGCCGCGAAGGTCATCGCCAGCACCAGCGGAATCGACAGCGCCACCACCAGGCCGGTGCGCAGCCCCAGTGAGAAGAAGCTCACCAGCAGCACGATAATCAACGCTTCGGTAAGCACTTTGACGAACTCGCCGACGCCGGTCTTCACCGCTGCCGGCTGGTCGGACACCTTGCGCAGCTGCATGCCCGCCGGCAGGTTGTTCTGCAGGCGGGTGAACTCGCCTTCCAGCGCTTTGCCCAGCACCAGGATGTCGCCGCCCGGCTTCATCGACACAGCCAGGCCGATGGCGTCCTCGCCCATGAAACGCATGCGCGGCGCGGGTGGATCGTTGAAGCCGCGGCTGACCTCGGCTACGTCGCCGATGCGAAAGGTGCGATCCGCCACGCGGATGGGGAAATTGCGGATCTGCTCGACGGTCTCGAAACTGCCGCTCACACGTAATTGCACGCGGTCGGAGCCGGTCTCGAAGAAGCCCGCAACGGCCATCGCGTTCTGCTGTTCCAGGGCCTGCTGCACGGCGGCGAGTGGCAGGCCGAGCGTGGCCAGCTTGGTGTTGGACAGCTCGATCCAGATCTTCTCGTCCTGCAGGCCGACCAGCTCGACCTTGCCGACGTCCTTGACCCGTTGCAGCTGCAGCTGCACGCGGTCGGCGTAGTCCTTGAGCACCGCATAGTCGAAGCCGCTGCCGGTCAGCGCATAAATATTGCCGAAGGTGGTGCCGAACTCATCGTTGAAGAACGGCCCCTGGATACCGCCCGGCAGTGTGTGGCGGATGTCGGCGATCTTCTTGCGTAGCTGATACCAGAGTTCGGGAATGTCCTCGGAATGCATGGAGTCTCGTGCCATGAAGGTGACCTGCGATTCACCCGGCCGCGAGAACGACACGATGCGCTCGTATTCTCCGGTTTCCATCAGCTTCTTTTCGATGCGCTCGGTGACCTGCCGCGCCACCTGTTCAGCGGTCGCGCCCGGCCAGTTGGTTTTCACCACCATGGCCTTGAAGGTGAACGGCGGGTCCTCGCTCTGGCCGAGCTTGGAATATGACAGCGCCCCGACGATGCCCAGCAGCAACATGAGGTACAGGACGATCTGGCGGTGATGCAGCGCCCAGGCAGACAGGTTGAACGACATGTCCGCTTACTCCTTCGCCGCCAATTCTACCGAGCGATTCTGCCGATCAACCGGGCGTACCTGCTGGCCTTCCAGCAACACCTGCACACCGGCCACCACCACCCAGTCGCTGGCCTGCAAACCCTCCAGCACCGGCACCTGCTTCTCGCCATAAGGGCCGATGCGCACTGCCGTGCGCTTGAGTTTGGAGGTCTGCGGGTCGACTACCCAGACGTACGGCTGATCCTTCTCTGCGGTCAATGCCGAGAGCGGCACGGCCAGCGGCACATCCCCGTCATGCGCGATAAATACCCGTGCGCTCTGCCCGAGTTCGACCTGAGCATCGTGCTGCTGCAAGGCAATACGCGCGGCGTAGGTACGCGACCGCGGATCAGCCGCTGGCGACAGCTCGCGAACACGCCCGGCCAGGCGCTCACCCGGCTGCGACCACAGCTCTACGGCGACGTCCTGGCCGATGCGCAGCGTGCGGATCATCTGCTCGGGTAGGTCGATCAACACCTCGCGTTCGCCATCGGCGGCCAGTATGAACACCGTCTGGCCAGCCGCGACAACCTGGCCAACTTCGGCACTGCGCTGCACGATCACACCAGTCTGCGGCGCCTTTAGTACTGCATAGCTGGCCTGATTATCGGCAACGTTGAGCTCGGCACGCACCTGGCGCAGGCGCGCTTCAGCGGCGCGGAAGGTGTTTTCCGCGCTATCGCCCTGCGACTGGCTGACCATTCCCCGCTGCTGCAGGGTGCGATAGCGATCACGTTCGGCGCGGGCCAGCTTGAGGTTGGCCTCGGCCGACTGCAGCTGAGCACGCGATGCATCCAGTTGCAGACGTACATCCTGCGGATCGAGCTCGGCCAAGGGCGTTCCCTGCTCGACTCGCTGTCCGACTTCAACCAGGCGCCTGGTGACTTTGCCGCCGATGCGGAACGCCAGCTCCGGCTCCAGCCGAGCGCGGATCTCGCCTGGGTAAGTAGCCACCAGTTCGGCCGCCAGCTGCGGCTGCGCCACCATCGCAGGACGAATACCTGGCTGCGGCGCCTCCGCATTGCTGCACGCGACGAGAGACATAACCATACAGACAGGGGCAAGGCGAGACAGCGCATGGCGGAACATGGTGAGCGTCCTTTGAGGAACTTTTTTAATACTTGTAGTGGCGGCATATTAGAAATACCGTACTCGCCAGTCCAGTATTAAAATGATCCGATGTCGAATACTCCCTTGCCCTCCAGTGGCCCCGGCCGCCCTAAAGATCCCGCCAAGCGCGAGGCCATCCTCGAAGCCGCCAAATGCCTGTTCCTGCGCTACGGCTATGCGGGCAGCAGCATGGAGGCTATTGCCGCCCACGCCGGTGTTTCCAAGCTGACCGTGTACAGCCACTTCACCGACAAGGAGACGCTGTTCTGCGCAGCGGTGAAAGCCAAGTGCGAAGAACAGTTGCCCGAGCTGTTCTTCGAACGGCCCGACGGTGTGCCTCTGGAAGGTGTGCTGCTGAACATCGCCCGCGGCTTCAACCGCTTGATCAACAGCGCAGAATCGGTCGAGTTGCATCGCCTGATGAGCAGCTTGGGAACCCAGGACCCACAATTGGCCAGAGTCTTTTACGAAGCCGGTCCGAAGCGCCTGCTGAGCGAAATGGAGCGTTTGCTGAGCAAGGCCAATGAGGCTGGCCAATTGCGTATCGAGTCGGCAAGCGTGGCAGCCGATCAGTTCTTTTCGCTACTCAAGGGCTGCGCCAACTTCCGCCTGCTGATTGGCTGCGGCGCGCCCCAGAGCGAAGCCGAACAAGAGCAGCATGCGCAATCGGCGGTACAGATGTTCATTCGCGCGTACCGGCTCTGAGCGCCACCTGATAGGCGGCCAGGCGATGCGCTGGGTCAGCTGCTAGGTTTCTCTGCACGATGGTCATCCGCTCCCCTGCCAATGCGGCTGATCGCTAGCTGAGGAGGTGCGACATGAAACCAATCACTGGCGGCTGCCTGTGCGGCGACATTCGTATCAAGGCCGTGGGACTGCCCAGCCGAGTGGGCATTTGTCACTGCCTCGATTGCCGTAAACACCATGGCGCACTCTTCTACGCAGCGGCAATCTTTCCCCAGCAAGCTGTGACGATTCAGGGTGAAACCCGCGACTACGCCGGGCGCTT
>Ga0265797_10011221_pt1 | contig 11270 bp, 7 predicted proteins | sample P2T30metagenome_FD_192433 | JGI IMG/M metagenome (GOLD analysis project Ga0265797, IMG submission 192433) | Plant litter microbial communities from East Loma Ridge, Irvine, California - P2 T30 | ecosystem: Environmental > Terrestrial > Plant litter > Unclassified | place: USA: California... | reverse complement strand
CCCGCCAAGAAGCCGCGCTTCTCTCTATGCGGCCTGACACTGCCATGAACCAAACGCCCATACGCAACACCGAAACCATTTAATCGCCTCGCACTGCTGGTTGTCGCCCGTCGCGCCTTTTCTACCGCCCGCAGAAATCGACCGCAGACCCATCCGCAGCCAGCGCAGGAGTCGTTCGCATCAGCATGTCCGCCGTTGCCGGAGCTGAGATGACGCCCGGCGCATCGCCCGTCGCCAGCCGCAAGGCTTCCAACGGCACCGCACCGCCCGACAAAGAGAAGGAGAAGGAGAAGCGTTACAAGTGTCAGTTCTGCAACCGCGCGTTCAGTAGGTCTGAGCACCGCTCGCGCCACGAGAGAAGTCGTAAGTCCAACGCATCTGCAAGCCAGCCATCCCACCAGAGCGGGGAGCTCTGTCGCGCGCTCATTACCTTCCCAACGCGTGCTGGGTTTGGCGGGGCATTACCTATACCTTCCATCGTTTTGCATCACTAACCAGCCTCGCAGACACCAAAGAACGCCCATTCAAATGCATGAAATGCCGCAGCACTTTTGTGCGTCGCGACCTGCTGTTGCGCCATGACCGCACCGTCCACGCCAAGGACGGCGGCGTGCCCCTGCAGAGCGACTCGAAAAGAAAGAACAACAACGCTGGCAAGGCATCACCCACCGCCGCGCCTCAGACCAAACTACCCGAGCTCGACGAGACCTCACTCGAGCAGTATGGCGATAGCAACGACCCATTCGGCGTCGAACAGGCCGCCATGCTGATGGCAAACTTCCAACAAAAGGCCGCCATGTCCGGCCAGGACGTCGCCAGCATTACCGCAGAGCCACTCATATCATCACACGGCCCTCAGCTTACGGAGCAAAACATTTCCTACCCAGGCTCGATGACCTTGCCGCAGATGCAGGGCTGGGACACAATGCTGCCGCAGAACCCCACTCAGCCGAAGCCGTCGTCAATCTCTTCGCATGGCGAACCTAGCCACGACTTGATGAACTTCCCCAACGGCGCGTCCAACACTCTGCCGCCTCTCATGGACCGTCAGCAAGGTCAGTCTAACGACAGCCTGCCTGGTTTCAACCCACCGATGATGACGGGCAACTTGACGCCTGGTGCGCTCTCGCCCTTCACGTCGATGATGGGCCCGGTTTCCCCTGTCGACTACCGCAGATCGCCCGGTCCACCTCAGCAGTGTACCATGGCCAAGTCTCCGCAAGTAGAGAACGAAGAACAGCTGAGGACCATCCTGGAAAACGTCCGTTACTGCGACACCGAAGGCGCTCTCATCGACACCTTCCGTCTTCCTGTATTGTCGGTCATCAATCGCTATCTCTCGACGTACTTCAGCTTCTTCCACCATCACTTGCCATTCATTCACCCGGCTTCGTTCGACCCGGCAAAGGTGCCTGCAGCACTTCTGCTTTCGGTCTTGTCGATAGGCGCTCTATACACCTTCGAACAAGACCAAGCCTACATGCTGCACATCGGCTCCAAGGTGCTCATCACTCAGTTCCTGCAGCAGCGAGAAAACTTCAGTTCACGCAAGTGCCCATTGTGGATAATGCAGAGTTCACTGCTCAACATGAGCTTCGCTAGCTGGAGTGGCGACCCCAAGGGTCTCGAGTGGGCGTGCTCGATTAAGAGCTTGCTGGCAAACATGGTCGCTGGCAACCGTTACGAGTTAAACTTGCGTCACGAGGCTCGCTCAGGTCGCAAACCAACCCACGAAGAATGGATCGAGGACGAGGGCTGCCGACGCACCTACTACGCCGTCTACATCTTCTTCGGCTTGCTGACAATGACCTACAACCACACCCCTGCTATTAGCTTCAACGAGTTTGACACTCTTGAGCTCCCATCCTCGGAGACGTTATGGAATATGAACGTCACCGACAACGAAAGCTGGTACGAAAACCTGGCCACTTCGTCAAACATGTCTTTCAGAGCTGCGCACGACGCTCTGTTTTCCGGTGAGACTGCACGCTACAGCGCTTTCGGTACCCGTGTCATGATCAATGCCATCCTCATGGAGGTTTGGTACCACAAGCGCTCGCCCAACGCTCTTCAGGATGTCGTTACCGAGTACAAGCTTCGTTTGGCCCTTGACACGTGGGAGAAATCGCTCGAGCTGTGCGAGCCAGAAACAGTCGTCGTCCAGCTTAGTGCGCCGCACAAGGGCCACCCTTTGATCTTCAATTCGATGGCCGTATACCGGAACTGCCGCGCGAGGCTTATCGTGGATTTGAAGTCAGTGCAAGAAGCTCTGCGTTACCATGACTCTTACGAAGTCGCTGCTGCTATGACCCATGCGCGCGATAACGTCAAGCGTTCTCAGGAAATGCTGCATGTAATTCAAGCCTGTTACGACTGTATCGAAGTCGCTGCTTTGCAGGGCATTCGATGGGTTGCCAGGACTTCGGCCACGAATTGGAGCATTGAGCACCCACTTTGCGGTCTTGACTTGATGGTCATTCTCAGCTTGTGGCTGTGGCGTGTCGAGCATGACGAGGCGCCTGCGACAGACGAAGAGGCGGCCATGTACCAGAAGCTGCGAAACCTGTTCGACGACGATTCGATGGACGGCGTCAACCAAAAGCTGAGCGCCACTGTCGCGAGACTTTGGGGCAGCATGATTGATGAAGTGGTAGTTTGGGGGTAAGTCAAACCGTTCCCAGCGTATCGCAACACTCACTGACATTAGACAGCATCACCAAGCTCATGGGCGAATCGTTCAAGCTTCACTCGCAAGCTTTGATTGGCTATGAAGATGCCTTGATGACCGAAGCGGCCGAAGCAGAAGCTGTGCGCATGCGCAGCTCGCCAGACTCGAAAATCGCGCCTCATGCGGCCGAAGTGGCGGCCTACTGAAGGTATCCCTTATCACCCACCTATAACCACTCACTTTAACGTTCGCCACTCTCCTTGATCACGGCCTCTTGCCCCACTCGACCAAACGATTACGCTTTTGCGTAACTCTGTACAACTACCAACCTTGATTTACTCCGGCGTTCACGACACACTGATTGAGCGCTGGAAGCTCCACTACACGTATCAGGCGACGATCTGACCTCTATCGCGGCTACCCTTTCACTCACCCCTCTTGATAATTATTCGGATACACTTTACTACGATCGGGGCGCGGACAGGACTGGAACGGTATCACAAAGGCTCTCGGATTTTACTCGAGCCACTTGCCAAACCAGCTGGCCCTACAACAATCGGCCCGCTGGACAGGCAACACACTCGACACACATCTCACTCCTCATTCACCCTCGCCTCTCGGACATGAAAGGAAGGATGGCAGGAGGAGAGCACAACTCTCTGGCCGGCTGGCACCGCGCCTCACCCCGCGCTACTGCTTCTTTTTTCCCAACTTTCTGGGAGCTCTCTCTGATTTTCCGGCTTGAAAACTTCTTTGCTCCTCCGATACCATGTGCGTTTAGCTTGTGCCTACCCAGCATTCTAGTCGCGCAATTCCCACGGGATTGTCTTTCCTCTTTTCCATCCACCCTCTGAGCAATGGCGTTAAATGGGCAAGACCGGAATATCTCTTGAAATGCTTTTGTGTTTTTGTGTTTCTGTCTTTTTTCTTCGGGAGCATAGCGTGGCCTTAACTACCTGCTGTTTATTATTTCACAACCCTCTCCCTCTCTTCTTTGGGTCGTTCCTTGATCTCGCGTCCCCTGCTGCTGCTGGTGGGAGGGATCGACCGGGGAGAGGGTTATTCTGTATTATAGGTTCTTCAGCGAAAATGGGATGGAATTACCAGTTTCAAGTTGGACCATATTTTATATCTCCTCTAAACTATTTTCTTCCCCTTTTTTGCCATTTTCTTTCTCCTCGTCTTTTTTCATGACATGATCTTATCTGAACATGTCTCGCCCTCCCCCTAGTAATAATGGCTTTGTTTACACACAAAAGTCGTTCCTCGTCCTCTCTGCTGCCTACTACCTACGGTACGCGTAGTATTCATTGTTGACCTCGAAGAAGACTTTCTTCTCTCCTCATCTCTATATATATCTAGGCAGAGGTCATGTATGTATGTCTGTAGTAGTAAGGTAGGTATGCAGGCAAGGAGAGAATATGTATCCGAGAAGATCGAAGAAAAAGTCACTGATGAAATGAGATCATCATCATCATCATCATCATAATAATCCAGTTCAATTCTAGTTTGGTCTATTCCAATCCAATCCAATCCAACCCATCAATTCCGTGTACATGTATTCTTCTATTCACCATACCCAGCCCCCGTTACCAACCAAGCCGCTCCCTCAGGTGAAAACAAAAAAGAAAGACCCCCAAGTCTTCCCACTCAGCGATGCAGGTACTCTTAAGGGTTAGTTACTTGTATCGAAAGAAGAAGAAGAAGTAAAAGAAGAACCGAAAAATAAAACCAAGAAAAATGGCAAAACGCAAATGGAGTAATAAATAACAACAGCTATATATATGATGTCTCTTGGACACAAGCTTGCTTGATGTGCGTGTATGCAGAACAAAAAGAAAAGAAAAGAAAACCAAAACCAAAATCGCTAATGCAAAGACCCGACGACAACAGACAAGAAAGGAAAAACAAGTCCTCCTAGTCGAAACAAAAATCGATCGATCGGTGGGTCGGTCGATCGAACCATGCCACTCCACTTTACTACATGCCACGCAATGCAATGCAATGCCATGCCGTTCATATGCCCGTAGCAATAGCGCAGCGGAACCCCATCAAAAATCAAGCCAACCATCCACCTCTCCCTTGCAAACTGCAAAAAGCCCCCCACCTCACCACTGATCGTAATCCCTCTCGCCTCTAGCGTTGGAAGAAGGGGCGTTGGAAGCAGGAGGAGGAGGAGCATAGACGCTCTCCCTCTCCCTCTCCCTCTCCCTCTCGCGCCTCTCGCGGTCACCACGGATGAAATCCGCCTCAGCCGCACCACCACCGCCCTGCGACGCGCCCGCGGACGAAGGCGCCTCGAGCATCTTGGGCTTCCTGGGAGCGTACTCGTCCTCTGAGTTGTCGTCTTCGTACTCGTCACGGTCTTTGCGGTCGCGGTTGCGGTCGCGGCGGCGGGAGGCGCGGCGCTCGTGTTTTTCTTCTTGGGCGCGGGCTTCGGCTGGGAATGGGAATAAGAATTAGTTGGAAATTCTTTGGGGAGGCATGGAAAGGGTGCAAAACTCACCTCTGATGTCGCGGGTACGGTCGGCGAGCTTCTGGATCTCGTCCTTTGTGAGGACCCGCAGAACGATGACAAAGTCCTGGCGCTCCTCGAAGCGCTCGTTGGATTTCTCCAGTGCTTCGGGGTTGACGAGACGGCGGTCGATCTTGGTCCAACGTGCGCCTGGAGGGATGCCCTTTTTATTGGCCTGTACAATGTGATGTCAGTAAAGCGTGCAGAGCGATTGACGGGAGACAATAAGGTATACGTACATCCTTCAAGGGCGCCACACCCTCACGCACAGCGTTTGGGTCTTCAGGGAACTTGGAGGTAGGTCTCTTCAGGATGCCCTTTGGTTTCTTGTCCTCTTCGTCCGATGGTGGGTCGACGATTCTCACGCGGTTCTCCCGCTTCTCACTCGCGCTGTTGTCAATCACCTGAGCCATGAGACCGGCGTCCATGGAAGAGTCGAGTACACTAGCGCGGCGTCGAAGCTCCTGTTGCCCGTTGTTTGTAGGCGCCGTAGACCATGTGCTGTGACTGGGAACCTGGCTTGCGTCATCCTCGAAACTAGCCCGCAAACCACTTGAAGGAGGTCCCGGTGGCACACTCTGATCGTAGTGGCCGGCGGTATCGCCGTGGAAGCCATTTGCTTTCCGCCCCATACGTTCGGCCTGGCGAATCTCGCGCTCTCGGCGACGTCTTTCACGATCGGGGTCAGAATCCGAGTTAGGATCCTGGGCCGGAAGACCGAGCTCGCGCTGCACTTGTTCCATACGGCGGCGGTAGTCTTCATCAGCGTCGGTAGTTGGTGGCGGCGGCGCAGGAGCTTGAGGCTGGACGTCATACGGACGGCCTATATCGCGATCCACGGAGTTGTCATGTCTAGGCTGTGGGCGAGGTGCTTGCTGCGGAGGTAAGTCGTAAGGTGCGGCAGGCGCAACAGACGCAGCAGGCTCACGAGGAGCGTCTCGAGACTTCTGACCTTCACCCGAGCCTTCGAAAGCAAAACCGAGTCCAGGGGCTGCTTCCGGGTATGCGTCTCGCGGGCGATCAGATGGCGGATCGTCCTCGCTTGAAGCACCTCCACGGCGACGTCTCTCGGGGGGTTCTGCAGTGCTGTCGCGATCTCTACGGCTGTCGTATTCGCGAGACCTCTCAAGTTCACGCTGGCGAGCCTGCTCGCGCTTTCGTTCTTGTTCCTCTCGGTCCTCCCGCTCCCGTTCTTCCTTCTTTCCCTTTTCTCTGTTAAGACCAAAGAGCGTTGCAGCAGCACCGAGACCTCCCGCTGCGATCTTGGCAGCACCAGAAATGCTGTTGTCGCTGTCTTTCTTGTCGTCACGCTCGCTGTCGCGGCGGTGGTGGTGCCTGTAGCCATCGTCCTTTCGTGGGCGATCACGGTCGCTGTCACGGTCGTAGTCCTCGTAGCTGCGGTTGTGTTCTTTACGCTTCGAATCCTGTGCATATGAACGCTCACGTTCAGGATATTGCGAGTCGAGCGGCGCGAATCCAGAGTCCCGAGCTGGGCGCGTCTCGAAGCTCTCGTTGCTCCCTCGAGTACCATATCGGTCTTTGCTGTCGCTCCTAACACCAAATCCTCGCCTTGAGACGCTGCGGTCCTTGTGCCTGGTCGCGCTCAACCTGCGTTCATGATGCCTTGGCTCGCGGCGATCATCGTCGTAGCGCTCGGCAGGGCGATCCTGGTGAACAGCAGAAGTCCTGCTCCTATCGGCCGAGCTCTTTCGCGGCGCAATATAGTAAGGGTCCCGGCTGTCGGTGTATCTCCCACGAGACTCATCCCGATCGCGTCCTCCTCGCGACGGAGAGTGTGGAACTGGGTCTCGGGTGCTGCGACTGCGCCCTAGATCGTTGATTCTGTCCCAGCCCCGCTGGCTTGGCGGAGGACCGATCTCTCGCGTAGACCTCCTCGGGTCGGCTCCGTAGGGTTCGATCATGCTGACGGGACGCTCCCGACTGGCACCACCACGGTCGACGCTACCTCGTCGTGGTCTCGTTTCACGCCATCTTGGCTCGGTGTCCTTGTACATGCTGGCCGGGTCCGTGTATGAGTAGGCGTTATCATCGTCAACAGTCCTCGAACTCTTTCCGCTCGGGTGATACGGCTTCCTCCCGCGATCGTATCCAGAGGTCCTGTAACCAAGCCTGTCACCGGTATCTTTCTGCCTGTGGTGGCTTTCCGCGCCCGGTACCACATTTACGTCGGCAACAAGTTTGGCACTACCTTCATCCACACTGTAGACCTTCTTATGCTCAAAGTGTCGTGAAGGCTTGCTTTCCTTGGAGGAGGCGGGTTGGATGTAGAAATCGGGTCGCTCGCGCCTCGGCGGGCTCGAAGGTCGAACGTCTGTTTGGACGACCGTAGGACGGTTGCGGGACGGAGGAGGGTTGGTGGAGCCGCTGCGAGTGTTTTCGAGCATGGACGAGCGTCTGGGCCGGCCAGAATAAGCATCGTATCCGGGAGCGAGGCGAGTGCTGCTCGCGCTGGCGCTGGTGACTGAGGGTGGGTTGAGGTAGGTTTGAGAGGAGAGGGGAATGACTCGATCGGTGCTGGCACGTGGCGAGGCATAGACACCATGTCTTTGGGAGTAGTAAGGGTCGAAGCTGCTGTCAGAGGCCCTCCCTGGGTTGGTCAGACGGCGACCACCCGGCGAGAGGGTGCGGTTGTAGGACATGTCGTTCCGCTTGGAGTGGTAAGCCAACGGGATGGGGCGCGACGACCGCTTCTGCTCGTGAGGATAGGTCAGCACATTGCTGCTAGTGTGGTATGCGCGCGAGCCCGAGGATGAACGCATAGAAGGGTAGGCCAGGAGGCCGCCGCTGTTGCTCCTCTCGCCCATTGCTGCTGCTGCGGTATGAGAAGTGTCGAGTCACAGGCTTGCATGGTGGAAGAGAGGTGAGCAGCACACGGTCGAACGACATACTGGATAGGATAGCGTGGTGGTCGGATGGGGCGGAGCGGAGCAGCTAGAAAAAAAGAGCCGGGACCAGAAGCGCAGTAGGATGGAGATGGTGGATGTGTAGTGGGTAGTAGGTAAAGGTAGTGGGGTGGATCTTACCGGGTGTGATGCCCGAGAGCGAGGAGTGGTGGTATGTGCGAGGGTTTAGGAAGTGGAAGAGGAAGTGGGAAGTGTGTGGAAGAAGCGCGCGTGCCGACGGTTAAACGTTTCGAGGAGTAGGCTTCGTTGTTGGAGGCTGCGATGTGCGGTGGAAGTTGAGTAGTGGTAGTTGAAGTACAATTCAAGGAGGGTGTATGTATGCAGACAGGCAGATACCTGTACGAGATGTCCTTGTGGTACAGACAAGCAGGGCAGTGTTGACAGTCTGGTGGTGGTGGTGAGGTTGTAAGCAGGTCTGGTCTGGCTCACGTGGCGGCGTGGCAGCAACAGCAACAGCAGCAGCAGCAGCACATGCAGGTTGAAGTCAGTGCAAGGTCAACGATGGCAGTGGGATTTGGGCCAAGGATAAGCTGCAGAGGTGCATGAGAGAGGCAAAGTATGTGACTGCAGGAGGAAGCCAAGGGGGAAGTTAGTCGTCGATACTTTCTGCTATACTTTTTGCCATGCTACAGTACTTCTAGTATTAATCATCACCATCATGCATACCTCCTGTACTCACTCCACTACTGCACTGCACTGCATACAAGCAAGATATTCCCAGCCCAGCCCAACTTGACCAGCCCTCGACTCCCTCCTCCCTCACTCACACTCACACTCACACCCATGACGGCACATGTCTGGCTGCGTCACTGCTGCCAGTGTCCGACGCCACCACCAAGGGATGCCGGTCTGTGAACCCTTTCCCAACATCCACCCTCGTCTCATGCTCCAATCACCACTCCCGACTCTCGTCAAACAAACACTTGTGACTTTGCCAACCACCGGCCCCGTCCGCCGCCCGCACCGTTCAAGTAGCCAACCCTATGCTGTCACCGTCATCGTCAACGGCGACATCATCTTCTTACGGCAAAGCGTTGTGTAGGTGAATTGTCCATCAAACAGGGGGATGCCAGTCGTCAGTCATGAATCACAAGCGAGCAAGACCTCTCGACCCAACATGACACAAAGGCAGCAATACATGCATGTACACGCGACAACCATACATGATAATACCGCAAACATTCTACAGTAGTTCAGTAGTAGCTGCCTCGCATGGCAATTCCCACTTTCCCCTCTTCCGCGAAGCAGCCAAAACCAAGAAATTCCACTCTTACGAATCCACCTTGGTCCTTGAAACACCCACCGCACCCAAGCCCGTCGTTTCCGCCGCAGCCTTTCCCTCCGAATTTCCCGAACCGAAGATGGATAGAAGAATCTCCCTCTTTCTACCATGACTTGCCTACTGGCTTGGCCGCATTGCATGAAGCTACCGTATGCGTGCATACCTCGCAGGGCTGAACGAACTACTCCGACTACGTGCCACCGTACAATATACAACATGCACTTACAACTTTACAAGCCACTCAATCCCTACAGGGACATCCCTTGAACCTCCATGCACTCGCCCATGACACGACATCAACTAGTCAACCGTTGCTGTCAAAAAACCGCCCCGTCTGATCGCGTCAATCGATCAACTCGCCAACCATCGTATCCGTGAAAAGAACACTGCCAATCGCGTCGGCTTGGGCCAGCCGAGGTGGTATAGCCTCATTGCCTCAAGTAGGAGAACATACCGAAAAATAGACTTTTTTTTTTCCCTTTCTTTCCCTGCTCTCGATGCCCAAAAAGCCCACCCGGATCGGCAACATCAAACGTTCTGGAATTTCTTTGACTTACTCGTGGAGTCTGTCGTGTCTCTCTCTTCGTCTCGCGGCCCAACCACTACGTTACAGCACATACCGCTCCGCTGCTCTCATGGGACACATTATTGACTGGGACAGACTGCAACAACCAGCCATGCAATTCGTGATCCCTTCTTCTGATCGGAAGAACCACGCCCGAAATCCGTGCCTAGACCTCCCAAAGCCCACCACATATGCACTAACATTTCCAATCATTGTTCTCCATCTCTATCTCGGTCTTTCTCGCATCGCACGTGCGCAATCATCAAGAAACAAACAAGAGAGACACCTCGCATGAAACCGGTCTCCTCGACTCTGTACTGTACGTTACGAAACGCACGCTCTGTACGTATGTACAGACTGGACTGGACCTGCACACTGCTAGCTAGCCCATAAAGTAACCGCATCATCAATCTCAGCCCGACTCCGTCTGCAGGGCAAAAAGGCGGATTCCCGGACCTTGCATAAATGGATTGCACTTGTGTAGACTACCACCAACTTCACAGTTCTCTGCATCATGCGGGGCGTAGACGGACAAACCTTTAGTAGCTTAGGCTAGTTGCATGTAGCGTACAGTATGTGTATGCTTGCTGGATTGTATGTGGTAGGCGTAAGCTAGTAGTCGTCAACCCGGAGAATGCAACGTGGCAACTACTGTAGATACCGAGAGGAAGAAGCGCAAAGTGCCGAATGCTACCTGATCCTTTGGTGAGAGTTTCATTGACGGGTTATGGTATTAGGGCATTACAGTACTTACACCAGGTTGTTGCTGATCGACACGTCAAACTGAGTGAGTGGTGAGTAGATTGTTGATCAAATGCAAAGCTAAGGAAGCAAGTAAGCGACGGTGGAAATGGTCGAAACGGTTCTGCCCTGATTGACTTCCATGCTACATGACTGCATGTAGGTAGCTTCAATGCTTCGCTGTCAATGACTGTCGCCGCGAAGATCTGATCCAACACTGGTGGAGAACCTACGCGTATATCGAGAGATTCAAAACAGGCTGATCATTTACATTTTCTCCTAGGTACATACAATCAATGTCCATCACGCTGTGAACCTACAGAGAATTTCTTTCCTCCGTCCCATGGAGTCCATGCATCACCTATCCCATCGATCCATCCATTTCCCCATCCAATCCATCTTTCCAATCGGACGCCAAACCAGAAAACGAAAAATAGACAAAGACATCTTAGGTATGCACCGACACCAACTTCCCCCCTTGCCCCAAAAAAGAAAAAAAACAGATACCCCCAAACCACAAGACCTAACATCCAGATCTCACGCCCCACTCAGCTAACATAACAACAACAACCACC
>Ga0265797_10011220_pt1 | contig 11270 bp, 19 predicted proteins | sample P2T30metagenome_FD_192433 | JGI IMG/M metagenome (GOLD analysis project Ga0265797, IMG submission 192433) | Plant litter microbial communities from East Loma Ridge, Irvine, California - P2 T30 | ecosystem: Environmental > Terrestrial > Plant litter > Unclassified | place: USA: California... | reverse complement strand
ATCAGACAGCCGCCGATCTCCTAGAGTCTGCTGAGACACCAGCAGGCTGTCAGCAACAACTCCAGCGCTGGTGCTCAATGTGCTTCACCCCTGCCACATTCACCTGCCGCACACACCAGACATCACTATTCGACCAAGAGATCGAAGGATGCGGATTAAAGCTCTGTATCGGCTGCCAAATGCGGCTCACACAAAAGTTCGACAACGACAGTAGCCTGATGGCCGAGACATTGGATCTTGAGCCGAAGGCTAGCGCGGATGAAGACATGGATCCTGAGAACAGCATGGTGGTCAGGGCAGACGTTGGTTTCCTATGCCAGGAAGGTTTACTTATGAGAAGCCTTGGACATGAAGCGGAAGAGTCAGAGCTCTGAGTTGAGCTACTGGTTTTGGTGTGTGGATATCGGAAAAGGCGTACCGGCGCTATGGATGCGTGAGGGCTTCGGTCTTGGAGTGAAGCTTCGGCGTCATGCGGAGCCGGTGTCTTTCTCATTTATGGCTTGATTACACGATTTCATTCTCTATTCCAATATATATCGCTTTGCTCATTTTGTAGTGTTTTTTCTGTTCTGACAACTTCATTATGTTCTCACCCTATTGAAGGGAAAAATTGGACAGGTGCATTGCAGCCTACATTGGTTTTCAAATGTATCTTTACAACAAACAAATGTGATGTAGGCTTCATAAGTTGATTTCATTTATACTCTGTAGAGGTACGGGCCTAGGTTTTCCGTTGATAGGGGTGTTCCGGGCAAGTACGTGTTCGCGGGCCGCGCCAGCTATGACGTATGCCATCTGGTCTGCCTTCTTCCTTTCCCAACCTCGTCCTTTGTCAACGGGTTCAACTCGGACAACGTCACTGGCAATGTCGCCCAGCCATTGATGCGATTTCATCTCTTATGTTCACTCAGCATTACTTCCAGGCGACTCAACGAAGTTCCGATGGCAGCTCTAAAGGAAGACGCGGTACCTCTGGGGCCACCTGTCGCATGACCTCTGAACATGTCAACTCTCGAGGGCAATAACGAATTCATATATCACCTCACACTAACTCGACTAATACTCAAAGCCAGCCGCCTTCTTTTCTTCAACATCAGTCTCAAACGGAGCCTCAGCCTGCGGCGTAATCCTCGCCAAATGCCTGCGCGCGCCATCATCCCAGTCGAGCAACGCACTGTGCGCCGTAACGCGATTATCCCAAACCACAACCGTACCCGGCGCCCACTTGACGCGTGCCTGGAAGTCCTGTCCTTTCGCGATATGATCGTACAGGAAGTTGAGTAAGAAATCCGACTCCTCTTTCTTGAAGCCTACGATGCGTCGGCTAAACTGCGGGTTCACGAAGAGCGCTTTCTCGCCTGTCGCAGGATGTGTCCGCACGAGCGGGTGGATTGAGGTGACTGGGTCGCGACGCACGATGCCGCCGCGGTTTTTGCTGTTGTCGGCTTGCTCGACGGCTGATGTGGTGTTAGTATCTTTCGCAGCGGGTTGTTTGGCGTCGAGGCTTACCTGAGTGAACAACTTTCAAGCCGTGCAGTCGCTTCCTGAACTCTGGCGAGAGTCTGTTATACGCTACCGCTTGGTTTGCAAACAGAGTGTCGCCTCCCGCCGCTGGCCCATCAAGAACATACAGGAATGTAGTACCAGGTGGCTGCTTTTCATACGTCACATCTGAATGCCAGGTAATCGAGTTCGTCCGCTCTTCAAAGAAGTCCCGCGCCGTGGTGTCGTCAGTACCTCGATGGACGAGGTGAACTTCAGGATAGCCCTCAGGAGCACCTGATGTAGGATGAATGTGGTGTCGACCGAAGTATCCACCGAAAGCGAGTGCGTCTTTAATTGGGATGTCTGCGAAGTCCTGATCGCGGAACGCTACGACCTTTTTCTGGGCGACAAAGAGTGCGAGTTCATCTTTTCCGGCATCCGTCAGCTTGCTTAGCTGGATACCATGGACTTCAGCGCCGATGTTTGCTGTGATGTCGGCGACAGTCGCATTCGCCAAGAGGTTAGGGAACGAAGGGTCGGCATCTTTTCCGTGTTCAGTGTGCTCGAATGGCTCCCATGGTGGGTATCTGAGCCGCTGATTAGTCTCCGGCACCATTGAAGGTATGGCGATACTCACTTCCTGCCCTTCTCGTTGTCCCAAGTCGGGAGGTAGTGCGGATACTTCGCAGGCGCATGCTTATCAGTCCCGCGCAGCTCGAGTTCCTTCTGAAAGACCTTCGGGCCACCAAAGGCAGCTTCTTTGTACTGACCAACTCCAGATTTGTAGCCGACAGTAGTCTGTTCGGTGACTTCTTCGATGAGTGCGGGAGCCATGTTGCTATCAAACGATATCACTTAGGGTGATGGCAAGGAGCGTCAATCTGGAAGTTTATCACACCACCTATGAAGCGGCCTTATATGTACGGATCGAATCATAAGTGTGAGTAGCAATGCTTCATTGCGACTCGACATCGACTATGCGCAACCCCGCTCTTGCGAACTCAACGCCAAGTTGCCACAATCATCGGATGTCGCAGTCAAGTAATCTATCTTGGCGATCCAGTGAGTTTGACTGCCGCGATATGCCTCGATCAATCAGCGTGCGATCATATTGCATCAAGCATGCACTGTATTGCTTCATGCTTTCTTCCTACACCAGACTAACCGCGAGCAGCAAAGACCAACGGGTTGTGCAAGGCTTCTTGCAACCGAACCATCCCACGCGATGTCGAATATACCAAGACTCTGGCGTCAGTTTTATCTCCGAACACACCGTTGCAGTAGTGGCGGATATGGTGTTCCATATCTATGTCGCCAACACCCCAGCCAATCACGCAATCCATCATCGAAGGCAACTACGACGAATCAACTCCAGATATGCTGCACAGAACCGCTCGATCCCGCCGCGAAATAACATCCACTATTTGCGTGCTCGTTAGATTTGGCGGCACGATTGCCGCTGTCGGTTCCGTGGTCAGTATGAGAATCCCAGTGTAACCGAGAGGCGCAAACATGGCGAAGATGCATTGTCAGTCGGTGGATACACGGTCATCGTGCGTTGCAACGCTAGCAAAACTGCGAAACTGTTTCTTTGAACGATGCAAGTCCAGAAGCTCTGCGCATGGGATGGTTATCGCGTGGGTCAACGAGTGAGAGAGCGCCCACGGATATAATGGGAACGCATCCTCATAGCATTCCCGATATGAAAGTACTTCATTGACCTTGAAGAGCGCCTCAAGTTTCAAGATGGTCGCCAATGATACGGCTGATGACTACCCCGTCGATAACAAAGTGATTCTCGACACTACGGAAAGCGACAAGAACAGCGACACGGCAGTCAACACATCCAGTACCAAAACAAGATATGGCACAACATTCATCTCTTCAGATATCGGAAAAGACCGATACAGGCCCGTCGATTCCTACGAAGGCATCCATCGATACGATCCGGACTTCGTATGGGACAAGCCAGAAGAAAAGCGTCTCGTGCGCAAGGTAAACAAGACCATGCTTCAAGGATCAACGAAGCCCACGCTGACCTACCCCAGATCGACAAGCGCATTTGCACCTGGGCCTGCCTAATGTTCTTCGCCCTCCAACTCGACCGAGGCAACATATCGCAAGCTTTGAGCGACAACATGCTCGACGACCTCGGCATGAACACCAACGACTTCAACTACGGGCAGACCATCTTCTACCTCTGCTTTCTATGCGCTGAACTACCCTCGCAACTCATCAGCAAGAAGCTTGGACCCGATAACTGGATTCCTGTTCAGATGGTCAGCTGGAGTCTTGTGGCTAGCTTTCAAGCTTTCCTAAGCGGCCGTAGTTCGTTTTTCGCTTGCCGCGCGCTGTTGGGGTTGATTGAAGGGGGGTTTATTCCGGATAATATTCTTTATCTCAGTTACTTCTACACGGGGTGGGAGTTACCTGGGCGGTTGAGTTGGTTTTGGGTGAGCTACCAGTCTACTCAGATTGTCTCTGCGTTCTTCGCTTTTGGCATCTTGCGTCTGCGCGGACACAACGGTATGGAAGGTTGGCGTTGGCTATTCGCTCTCGAGGGCATGCTGACAGGCTGCATCGGTATTGCATCCTGGTTCTACTTGCCACCCAGTCCGACGCAGACTGCGAGTAAAGCGTGGAATCCGTTCCGTGGAAAAGACGGGTGGTTCAATGAGAGAGAAGAGAAGATCATGGTAAACCGCATACTGAGGGATGACCCTAGCAAAGGCGACATGCACAACAGACAAGGCCTAAGCTTCCGCATGCTGTGGGATTGTCTCAGGGACTATCACATGTGGCCGATCTACCTCCTTGGCTTATCATGGACAATTCCAACAACACCCTCAACAGCATATCTCACGCTCCAACTCCGCTCCCTCGGCTTCGGCACCTTCGAAACCAACCTCCTCACCGTAAGCACGCCCCTTCCTATCTTCTTATCTCCCTACTACGACTAACACACCCCCAGATCCCCGCATACGTCCTCTTCATCCTACAACTCCTCTTCTGGACCTACATATCCGAGCGCTTCAACCAACGCTTCCTCGTCGGCCTGATATCGCAAATCTGGGCCTTACCCCTACTCATCGCGCTGGAAGTCCTCCCTGCAACCGCGTCGCCTTGGTCACGCTGGGTTCTATCAACCCTGCTCGTCGGCCACCCGTATATCCACGCTATCCTCGTCGCCATCACATCGCGCAATGCCGGTGCCGTGCGCACGCGCACGGTGGCGAGTGCGCTGTACAATATGTGTGTCCAGGCGAGTAGTATTATCAGTCAAAATATCTACCGCGACGATGATAAGCCGCTTTATCGGAGGGGGAATAAGGTCCTTATTGCGCTTTGTGCGTATAATTTTGTGTTGTTTGTTGGGGCGAAGGTGTATTATGTGAATGTTAATAGGAAGAGAGATGCGGTTTGGGAGGGTATGACGAGGGAGGAGAAGGAGATGTATTTGGAGACTACGGAGGATGAGGGGAATAGGCGGTTGGACTTTCGGTTTGCGCATTGAGTGGTTGTTCTTTTGCGCTGTGCTGTTGGGTAGGTCGCAAGATCCCCGCTGCTGGACACTGGAGTGTGGACTAGCTAGATTCGGTATCGCGCGGCCATTGAGACTACCACGAGCCATTCAATACAGATTCATACACTTTACTTGGCCTTGAAATTGTTGTGATCTTGCATGTCACGAATGAAGCACCTAGCACACTCATCTCACGGTCACTAGATACAGTAGTAACGACAAGATCGCTGCGTTGTAAGATAGACGTCATCAACGTCATAGGCCATATTCTACATGTATAACAACGTCCATCATCTCGACGTAGAAATCTAGATAGCGAACAATATCCGATTTCACTAGATCCTTCCATCCTCCCTAAACTAGAGTTTCAACCAGACTAACACCAAAATTGCCATCACAACCACCATGCCAACAGCAATCATAACAGGCGCAAACTCCGGCATCGGCCACGCCCTCGCCAGAATCCTCATCAGCGAAGTCAGCAAAAACCCCATCTCCATCGCCCCATCCCTCTCTCCCTTCAACAGCCTAACAAGCTCCATCCAGAACTACACGGTACTAGCAACAGACCAAACCCTCGGTCTACCCCTAACCTCGCTTCCCTGCGAAACCCACCAGCTCGACGTTTCCTCGCTTTTGTCAATCCAGTCTTTTGCCCAGTGCATCGGCGCAGACACACCGATTGACCTCCTCCTTCACGTCGCTGGTGTCATGGAAAGACCTGAGGACGATGCGCTCCACACGGTTGATTTGGATGGACTGCAAAGGACGTTTGCGGTGAATACTTTTGGACCGCTTTTGTTAACGCAGGCGCTGTTGCCTAATATACTCAAGGCGTCTTCACCGAAGGTCGCAGTGGTGTCGAGTCGTGTGGGTAGCATGACGGATAACACGTCGGGGGGCCAGTATGCGTATCGCGCGAGTAAAGCGGGGGTGAACAGTTTGTTTAAGAGTATGAGTGTGGATTTGAGAGAGGATGGTGTGGTGGTGTTGGTGCTGCATCCAGGTATCGTGAAAACGGGGTTGGATCCGCGACATAAAGAGGGAGTGGAGGTAGAAGGGGCAGTGGAACCGGATGATGCGGCGAGGGGGCTGTGGGATGTGTTGGAAGGGAAGGGGATGGAGAGTACGGGGAAGTTTTTCCATAGGACGGGGGAGGAGTTGCCTTGGTAAGAACGGATTTGGGGGTGGCCTTTGATCATAGCTAGGTCTTTTTTGTCCATCTTTCTCTCGGTCGCTGTTGTTGAGGCTGGCCAAAGAAGCTGCTTCTTCTACTGCTGATGACTTCCCCCTCCACCCCTCCTCCACCCCTCCGCCTCCCCTCCGCCTCCCCCACCCACCCAGAGGAGGTGCCTTGGTAGAGAGAACGTCCTGGTATAAATGGATTGACGCATGAGTATCATATCAAGTAGAAACAGTATTCCCACTTATTCTCATCTGCATTGAGTTTCGTCGAACAGGTAATGTCGTACACATCTCGCAATCCTACATCTCACATGCTACAACCCCAGAAAGAAGAACAAAAAAGGTAAAAGACAACAACGCCGGCGCGGTATACACACGCAACCCGCAGACGTATCCCCCAAACACAAGAAAGAACAAGACACAAAACGTACACATACAACACCACCTATCCAACCTTTTCCATCCTCCCCTCCGCCTACGCACCCACCCCAGCCACACTCACACCCCCTCCCGCAACATTCCCCATCCCAACACCCATCCCCAACCCCGTCCTCGTCCCCCCCCTCGGCCCCACAAACCCCTGTCTCTGCCTCCCCGTCCTCCCCCTCCCCAACCAATTATACTTCAACTCCTTATTCAGGCGCCCAATTTTCTCCTGCGCATCATCGCTAGACTGTAGAGAGACGAGTACGGACACGCATTGCAGCATGCGGCCGACTGTTTCGGTGACTTTGGTGCTGTCCATGGGGGTTTGGCGGAGGGAGGAGGGGGCGTTGGATGTGAAGTTGCTGTGGGATGTTGGGGGTGGATGGAGGTGCGATATTGTTGGGTGGAGTGCATGCTGGGCGTTTGAGGAGGAGGTAGGGTGGTTGAGTGATTGGGGGTGGTAGTGGGGAGGCGGGTGGGAGGATGGGTTTGAGGAGAAGGAGCCAGCGGATGTGTTCGATGTTGCGCGTGAGCGTGTGCTGTTTGCGAATGTCGAACTCGTCATACTCGTCGTACTCTCCAGATAGCCCGCACTCGACGTACTCGTCGAATTCAGACTCCCCATCTCCCCCCCTCCACTCTGTCTCTCCCCCGCGCCCCCAAACCCACTCCCCGCAGTCCCCGGCCTATGATCCGGAATCGGACTCGGACTCTCCAACCCCGCATTAAGATTCTCCAGACTAAGCCGCGAGAAAATCGCCATAAGCGCTTCATACCTCGGCAGAATAACAATATCCCTAAACATAAGCAGCGTAATCCTCCTAACCTCCAGCTCCCCAAGTATAGGTATATTCCTATGTTCCGGACTCTTCGTATTCATCTCGTCAGGCAACATGACGCCCCAGAACTCGCCTGCCTGGGCACTCGTCATGATGCCGCTGCCTCTGAACTCGAGGTCGAGGGGGAGGAAGACGGCTTGCAGGAAGGGGAGGATGGTGGTGAAGACTACGAGCCACATTTCTACCAGGTGTGGGATGAGGCGGTCGTCGGGGACGTGGCGGAGGGTTTGATCGAGAGAGCCGAAGCCGGTTTGGAGGAGTTCGTTTAGGTCTTCGATGAGGATTATGGGGGACCGTTTGTGGATGCAGCGTTTTATGTGCACGGTTACTAGGGCGTTGAAATCTTCGACGGGGGGTCGCGGGTCTTCTCCTTCGAATATTAAAAGTACTCGTGCTTTTAAGAGTGGCCAGGCGTCGTCGGGCGAGAGGCCGTTGATGCCGAAGGAGCTGCCCAGGTGAAGCATCTCTGTTGTGTGAGAGATAGTTTGGCTGGGCGTGCTCATGTTGGGGGTTGTGGTTATGCTGCTGGCTAGAGACGGCCATTCTGATCGCTCGGTGCTAAACGACTGGTTCCGCTCTCGATATGGGGGTTCGAGTTGCGCGTCTAGAAATGCGGCGGCCTTCTCTTCCTTCTTCGCTCGTCGGAGATGGCGTCCTCCATGCCGGAGATCCAGACCGGTTACTGAATTTGCAAAACTACTTGAATGCCCTGGCGATGAAGGCGCGGCGAAGGAATACAGCGGCTCTGGTGCGCTAGGGTTTGTAGGCTTGGAATTACTGCTCGCAGACGACAATGGCAGTGCGAAGCCATCCTGGTCTTTCAACTTGTTCTTCTGTCGTGACAAGAAGTGGTGTTTATGCTTCTCCTCTTTCCTCTCGGGTAGAGAATCATTCCGTGGAGGTACTAGCGTGGATGTCGACGCGTTGGCAGAAGAGTACAAGGAAGCATTACTGCTATTTGTCGCCGAATCAACCAAGCTCGTCGTCGACCCCGCCATCATCATGCGATTCAGCGCCTGTGAGCTATGAATGCCGATGCCAATCTTGCCCGGCGACGGTAGCGCCTGGTGTTTGCCATCCAACCTATTATCCACCTTGATGTTCTTCGGCTTGGACGAGAACAGCTTCCCGCCTATCCTGCTCTTCCCCTCCTTTGGCTTCTGCAGCTGCGGTGGCTCGGGCGTCGACACCAACTTAGGCGACGCGTGTGGTTGTTGTGTCCCTTCAATGCCAGGCGAGTTGAGCGGACTCCGTGGAAACGCCGCGTTCGCAGCGCTCGTGGCGGCCATCCTGCCTCCCCCGACACCATTCGAGTACGTAATGCCATTCGTCCTAAACGTGACCTGCGCCGGCACAGGCGGCGGACTCATGGGCTGGCCCCGTCCTGCAGGCGCAGCTTCGTTCGGAGCGGGTATCGTGGTGGAGCGCTTGCGATTGTGCTGGGGGTTCGAGGCATATGCGGCCTGGGCGGCGATCTGCGAGGCGGTAAGATGGGTCTGCGAGGCCATGGTATTGTCGCGGTCCCGTATAGAGCCCTCCTTCATGGAACTCAGACTGGGCTCGAAGTAGCCCTGGGAGCGCTGGCGGGGGCGGTGTCCTAGATGCGCGCCAATGTGACTCTGGCTCTGTGTTGCATCGCGCACAATGCCGGGACGCGAGTAGTTTTGCGCTGGGGCGCCGCGCGAGTCTGCTGACGTCGGCGACTTTGCGGACGAGGGCGAGAGTATCGAGGTGGGCAGGGGAGAGCGGCGCTGTTGTTGTTGTTGCTGCTGCAGCGTGGCGTGGGAGCCGTCCGAGTCGGAGTCGTCGAGCGAGGGGCGGTGAATCGAGGGCGTGTGGATGGATGGCGTCTGGGGAGGGGGTGAAGAGGGCGCCATCGTGGGCCGTCGCACTGCAGGCCCTCTCGTATTACCGCGTGGGTTGCTTTTGCGACAGTGTGGCTGTTTGCAGGGACAGGGTGTAGAGGCGGTGGCTGTAGGCCTGGCCAAACACACGGGACAGATGGAAAGTGAATGTGGGGAGGAGGGAAGCAGAAACTCGTGTCTAGTCGTATTCCCGCATGGCCTGCATGGAGAGAGTAGCAGATACAGCGTTATCCAAGCGCAGGTGGAGTCGTGGGAGGAGCTGACGTGCATCCTACTGCCACTGTTACATGCACCGTTGATGGATCGACGTCGCGTGGCCGTGCTGTCTCCACCCCGAGCCGCTTGACCCCGCCTATCTTCAATTAACTAACTCCTTCACTCCAACACTCAATACACCAATAACATATCCACCCCTACTCAGAAGATACCACCCGCTGGAACTCACCACCCAACATGCCCTCTCTAACAGCGACCTACACATCCCCGACCTCGGACCCCCAAACCTTCACCTCCGAACTCCCCGCACTCGCCTCACCACCCACAACCACCGATCGCGTCGCATATCTCGATGCCCTCTCCTCGTCCCTCAAGACCCTCCAGGCAGACGTAAACGCATTCCTAACGCAAAAAATGGCCGACGACAAAGCCGCCGACGACGCAAAAGACGAGGAGACATATGGCGAGGAAGTCGTTGATGAAGACTGAGAGTCTCTTGCATGAAGAAGCGCATTCTTGACGGATATACATTTTAACGACAACCTCTTCTGGGCTATACTATACCACACGACAAGACCAAACCTACCGCCACCCCGCACCCCCCGTCCTCCTCCCCGTACTCCCTCCAAACCCACCACCACCACCAACACCAACACCCCCCCTAGCACACCCACTATGCACAACCCCATTATCCGGAAACACCCTAATCGCACTCCCCCCAAACCTCTTATGACAAACCGCACAATGCCTCTCCTCATCAATCACCACCCTCCTGTTCAACCCGCCCGGCACCAACCTGCCATACGCATCCCTCTTCTCCTCGCCCCCCAACAGCACCGCCGCCTCCACACCCACCTTCTCCACGCCCCTCAACCTCGCCACAATCCTTTCCTCATTCAACAGGGAATTCGCATTCCGGATTCTCCCGAAGAAATAAGATTCTAGGTCCTTAACGGGTAAGGTAGGGGGGATGAGATCGAGGGTAGTGGCAGCGGGGAGGCGGGCGCCGTGTTTTGACAGGAGGGATAAGGCCGGGGGCCAGTTTGGGGGGTGCGGGGGTGGGGGTTGGAGGTAGAGGGAGAGGAGGACGTGGTAGATTGAGAGGTCGGTGTCTTCGATTGTGCCGCGGGTTGTGAGGGGGGAGTGGGGGCGTGAGGGAGGGGAGGGGGAGGTGGTGGAGGTGGGGGGTGCGGTGTAGACTTGGTTGCAGTATCTGCGTGGTGTGATGTGTTAGTTGGTTGTTTCTTGAGAGTGGAGTGGTGGAGGGGAAGGGGAGTGGAAAGGAAAGGAAGGGACGTACTCCTCAGCTTTCTGGTAATCCTTCAACTGGAACACGTAAATCGCTAATGCCTGCTTGTGACTCCCCATTTTACTCAGCACAATAGCTCTCGCTTCGTAGTAATCCGGATCTGTACCTCTCGTTAGCAAAAACAACTCCATATTTCGACCTTCCCCTCATATCAGTATCAGTAACCAACATACCATTCGCAGGAAGCTGCTGAAACACCCTATACCGATTATACTGCGCATTCCCCTTTTTCAAAAACACCTCCAACCTCTCCTTCCAATCCTTCTTCTCCTCCTCACTCTCAAACTTGCTTTGCCCCTCCCCTTCCCCCTTGTCTCCTTTCAACCTCTCCAACAGCAAATCCACAAGCCTCTGGTGGAAATCCACATTCAGGTCATTCAGCTCCTCGATAATGTGTTCGAGATACCGAACCGCCAGTTTCA
>Ga0265797_10011219_pt1 | contig 11272 bp, 9 predicted proteins | sample P2T30metagenome_FD_192433 | JGI IMG/M metagenome (GOLD analysis project Ga0265797, IMG submission 192433) | Plant litter microbial communities from East Loma Ridge, Irvine, California - P2 T30 | ecosystem: Environmental > Terrestrial > Plant litter > Unclassified | place: USA: California... | reverse complement strand
AAGGCCCCCTATAATTGCCTAGAATTCAATTATGAAGTGAGTACAGGTGAAGATCGAACCCAGTTCGGACATGCAGTTCTTTGTGCTGGTCGCCCGCTACGGCAGTCTTGCCGCCGCAGCGAGGGCGATCGACCTGACGCCGCCGGCGGCGACCAGGCGCCTTGCCGCGCTGGAAAGCCGGCTGGGGGTACGTTTGCTGAACCGGACCACGCGCAGTGTCAGCCTGACAAGCGAAGGCGAAACCTATCTGCAGCACGCCACCCGCATCCTTGCCGAGATCAAGGAAATGGAAGACCTCGTATCGCAGGGACGCGCCACGCCACGCGGACTGTTGCGCGTGAACGCGACACTGGGCTTTGGCCGGACCACGATCGCGCCGCTGGTATCCGCGTTCGCCGCGCGCTATCCGGAAGTGGAAGTCCAGATGGAAGTGACCGACCGGCCCATCGACCTGGTCGAAAGCGGCTTCGACCTGGCGATCAGGTTCGGCGCGCTGCCCGACAAGCGGTTGAACGCCCGCCGTATCATGTCGAACCGCCGCTTCCTGTGCGCATCGCCCGCTTACCTGGAGCGCCATGGCATGCCCGCCAGCCTTGCCGATCTCGCCAACCACCGCTGCATCATCCACCGCCAGAACGACGACGCCTACGGCATCTGGCGTTTCCTGCATCACGACCATACCGAAGTCGTCAAGATTCACAGCATGCTGTCGAGTAACGACGGCGATATCGTCCTTGGCTGGGCGCTGGACGGCCACGGCCTCCTGATTCGATCCGAATGGGATCTGGCCAAATATCTCGACAGTGGGCGATTGAAAATCGTCTTGCCCGAGTTCACGCTGCCGGAGGCGGACCTGTTTGTTTATTATCCCAGCCGGCGTAACCAGACGATTCGCGCGCGCGCCTTCATCGATTTCCTGGTCGAGCATTTCCAGGGACCGGACGAGCGAACGAAAAAGGCTGGGAAAAGCAGCCAGTCCTGATTTAAGCTATCCGTTCACCCTCGGAGGACAACATGGTCGGCAAAAACACGATCTGTCTCTGGTTCAAGAACAACGACGCACTGGATGCCGCGCGCTTCTATGCCGACACCTTTCCGGACAGCGCAGTGGGCAAGGTGTTCCACGCACCCAGCGATTACCCCGCCGGCAAGCGGGGCGATGTGCTGACGGTGGATTTCACGGTGATCGGCATCCCTTGCCTCGGCCTGAACGGCGGCTCGGGCATCGCGCACACGCCAGCGTTTTCCTTCCAGGTGGCGACCGACGACCAGGAGGAAACCGACCGCCTGTGGCAAGCCATCGTCGGCAATGGCGGCCAGGAAAGCGACTGCGGCTGGTGCCAGGACAAATGGGGACTGTCGTGGCAGATCACGCCGCGCGTCCTCACCGATGCCCTTGCCGGGCCCGACCCGGCGGTGGCCAAACGTGCTTTCGAGGCGATGATGGGGATGAAGAAGATCGACGTTGCCGCGATCGAGGCGGCACGCCGGGGCTGAGAACGCCTGATAAGCTTAGCGTTGTTCTGGCAGCAACAACTGCGCAACTGCGCAACTGCGCAACTGCGCAACTGCCTACAATCAGCCGTTCGACCGGCCAGTTGCCGCCATGTCCTGCATGAGGTGGGAGGGCCAACCAATGCGGACCAACAGGCCGTCCGGTCCGCACACCCCCACCTCATACAGGCCCCACTCACGGTGACGCAAGACACCGCCCGGCCTGATGATGAGGTCGTCTACCCGGGCGGCAATGGCATCCACTTCCGGCGTGCGGATAAAAACACCAAACGGATTGTGCTCTTCCGGCACGCGCCACGGGCCGCTGCCCGCCTGCGTCACATGCACTTCACAACCCCAGCCAGTCATGATGATGTAGTGCGCGTCGCCGCCGCTGCGCTTGAAGCCCAGGCGCTCCCAGAACGGCTGAGCAGCCGCCAACTTGTTACTCGGCACGATGGCAAACGCGCCCACGGTGACAGGGTTGGTCATATTCCGCTCCAGTTGAATGGGGCGTGCCTTCGCAGCCCAGGCCCTTCCAAGTCGATTGCCGACGCTACACCACCGCCCGGCTCTGCGAAATCGACCGGTTGAATTCGAGCCATCCGTTGCCAAGCTCGGTGACCTGGTAGCCATTACCGACCCGCTGCAAAAACAGATTCGATTCCAGCCAGGTCCGGATTTCCTCGCTCATCGGTATCGCATCCCGGCCGCACTGAATACTGTTGAGCGCACGCACGCAGGCGAAATGCTTGAGCGCTTGCCGTCCCTTCGCGGTGATCGCCGGCTTGCCGTCATCGTCCAGGCAGATCAAGGCAAACTGCTTCAATTCCGCGGGACACTCCGTAATCGTCATCCTGTGCATGCCGGTGTCCGCTTCAAAGCGCAGGCGGTGCAGGACCGCCATGCCGGCCGCGTCGAGCGTGATGGCGCCGTCATCGTCGGCCGATGTTTTACGCTGATCCATGGATGCCGAAGGCAGGCCATCACTGCGGCGGCGCTGCGCACGGCGCTCTTCGGGGATGGCCAGCACGCGCTCGATCAGCTCTTCATCGAGGCCATTGCGCAAGAGCAGATTTTTCGCTGCAGCGTTGCCAAAGCCGCGCCGCATGGCGAACACGGTGCGCAGGATTTTCGCGGTGACGCCATCGGTACGTCGGTCTCCCATGCGTCGGTCAGGGTGAGTAGCGAGGGCCATAATGGTCGAAAAGCGTGTCGATTACCAATCATAGCAAAAAATCATCAAAATGGGCGAAAGGCTGCGTTCTGCGAAAGATGAAATAATGACGCCATCCATTTTTACTTTTTCAACGATGACGTTCATTCACGCCCGCACAGGAAGCCTTTCATGACCACCGCTATGCAGAAGATCGGCCTGGTCCTGTTCATCATTGCCCTGCTCCACACGTTCTCGACCCGCCTGTTCGAATCGCTGGCCCACCGCCACCCGCGCCACGCCGGCCTGCTGCACCTGTTGGGCGAAGTCGAGGTCGTGTTCGGCTTCTGGGCCTTCGTGCTGATGCTGTTCATGGCGCTGGCCGACGGCAGCGCGGCCGCCATCGCCTATGCCGAGTCGCGCAGCTATGCCGAACCGCTGTTCGTGTTCGTGGTGATGGTGGTGGCTGCGTCGCGGCCGGTGCTGGAGAGCGCCCGCGCCCTGGTGCGCCTGCTGGCGCGCGCGGCGCCCGTACCCAACGAGGTGGCCCAGACCTGGATCGGCCTGGCCCTGGTACCGCTGGCCGGCTCCCTGATCACCGAACCGGCCGCGATGACGCTCGCGGCCCTGATGCTGGCGCCGACCGTATTCCGCCAGGGCATGCCGGAATGGCTGAAGTACGGGGCGCTGGGCGTGCTGTTCGTGAACGTCTCCATCGGTGGCACCCTCACCGCCTATGCCGCGCCGCCGGTGCTGATGGTGGCCGGACCCTGGGGCTGGGACAGCGCCCACATGCTGGCCCGTTTCGGCTGGCGCGCCCTGGTGGCGGTGCTGGTGAACGCCAGCGTCATCACGGTGATGTTGCGGCCCCACCTGCGTCCGCTCGACGCCTCGATCGTGGGCGAATCCCGGATCCGGGTGCCGCCGCCGGTGGCGCTGATCCACCTGGCCTTCCTGGCGGCAGTGGTGCTGCTGGCCCACCATCCGGTGCTGTTCGTCGGCGTGTTCCTGCTGTTCCTGGGCTTTACCCAGGCGTATGCGCGCTACCAGGACCCGCTGATTCTGAAGGAAGGCCTGCTGGTCGGCTTTTTCCTGGCCGGGCTGGTGGTGCTGGGCGGCATGCAGCAGTGGTGGCTGCAGCCCATTGTGTCCAGCCTGGGCCCGACCGCGCTGTTCTTCGGCGCGCTGGGGCTGACCGCGGTCACCGACAACGCCGCCCTCACCTATCTCGGTTCGCTGATCGCCGGCTTGTCCGACCATGAAAAATACATGCTGGTGGCGGGTGCGGTGGGCGGTGGCGGCCTGACCGTGATCGCCAACGCACCGAATCCGGCCGGGGCGGCGCTGCTGCGGCGCGGTTTCAACGACGAGTCGATCGGCGCGCTCGGCCTGCTGCTGGGTGCGCTCGCGCCCACCTGTGCGGCGGCCGTGATGTTCTTGTTATAAGGTAGCGATCGGATCCTCACGGAGAGCACAGGCATGGACAACGATCTCCTGGTCAGCAAGATGGGCACCATCGAACGCTGCTGCAAGCGTGCCCGCGACGAATACGAAAAAGACCCGACCACCTTTGTCGGCGACATCACGCGCCAGGACGCGGCCACGCTCAACGTGATCCGCGCCTGGGAGGCGGCGGTGGAGATGGGCGACTACGTGCTGGGCAGCCTCGACCTCGGCCACGCCCAGGATGAGCGAGAAGTCATCACGCTGCTGGCCGAACACGGCTGGATCGAGGCGGCGCTGGCCGAAGACCTCAAGCGCACCGGCGAATTCTGCCGCGCCGAATGGGACTACCAGGCGGCGCCGCTGCCGGCCCTGGTCACCATCATCAAGCGCGGGCTGGACGAGTTCGATGCCTATGCACGCGCGCTGCTGTCCGGCGCGGCGGCGCTGGCGGTGCCGGCAACACCGGGCGAAGCGGCCGCCAACGGTGGATCAACGGCGGCGGATCCGTCGATCTGAGCCGGCTTTGCCGCCCGCCGGCTTCAAATAACTTGTTCAACTGGTATGATGCGCGCTTCGATGGACCCAGGCCCCCGCTGAACCGCGGCACGCGGCCAACCAACACGGATACCACAAGAACATGAGCCAACCGAATCAACTGCCATCCTTCTGGAGCAGGCTTTCCCTCGCCTTCGGCGCCCTCTTCAAGACCATGGGCGATGCCGAATTCGCCGCACGCATCCGCGACGACCAGGTCGGCCCGGTGGCTGCACCCGCTCCGGCGCCCGCACCTGCCCCCGTCCCCACGCCTGCGCCTGCGCCCGCCCCGGCACCAGTCACGCTGCGCGTGGCCACGCCCGACGCCGCCATGCAGCTGCTGGCCCTGCTGCAGCGCGAAGCGCGCCTGATCGACTTCGCCAACGAAAACATCGCCGCCTATGCCGACGCCGACATCGGCGCCGCCGCGCGCGTGGTGCATGAAGGTTGCGCACGCGTGCTGCGCGAGCACTTCACCATCGAGCCGGTACGCACCGAGCTTGAAGGCGCGCGCCTGACGCTGCCGGAAGGCTTCGACGCCGCCAGCGTGCGCCTGACCGGCAACGTGGTCGGCAAGGCGCCCTTCACCGGCGTGCTGAACCACCGCGGCTGGCGCGCCGCCGAGGTGCGCCTGCCGCAGCTGGCCGAACAGCACGACGCCCGCATCCTGGCCCCGGCGGAGGTGGAACTGTGAACGATACCGTCAACACCGCACGCTATGCCATCGGCATCGACCTCGGCACCACCCACAGCGCCCTCTCGTACGTCGACCTGCAGGCCAGCGATGGCGAACAGGCCGACCAGGGCGTGCTGGCGGTGCCGCAGCTGAGCGGCCCCGGCACCGTCGAGGCGCTGCCGCTGCTGCCCTCCTTCATGTACCTGCCGCACCCGGACGAACTGGCGCCGGGCGAACTGGCCCTGCCCTGGTCGGATGGCGAGGCCGCCCCGGTCTTGGGCGAAATGGCGCGGAGCCGCGGCGCCGCCACTCCGATCCGCCTGGTGTCCTCGGCCAAAAGCTGGCTGAGCCACCCGAGCGTGGACCGCCGCGCCGCCATCCTGCCGCTTGACGCGCCGGAAGAAGTCGCGCGCGTGTCGCCCTTGAACGCATCGACGCGCTACCTGGAGCACCTGAAGCATGCCTGGAACGCCGCCCATCCGGAAGCGCCTTTCGACCAGCAGGCCGTCACCGTGACGATTCCGGCGTCCTTCGACCCGGCCGCGCGCGAACTCACCGCCGAAGCGGCGCGCGATGCCGGCTACGGCAGCCCGACCCTGCTGGAAGAGCCGCAGGCGGCCCTGTACAGCTGGATCCAGGGCAGCAACGGCGCCTGGCGCAAGCAGGTGAAAGCCGGCGACATCGTGCTGGTGGTCGACGTCGGCGGCGGCACCAGCGACTTTTCGCTGATCGCCATCCTGGAGCGCGACGGCAACCTGGAACCGCACCGGGTAGCGGTGGGCGACCATATCCTGCTGGGCGGCGACAATATGGACCTGGCCCTGGCACACCTGGTTGCGCGCAAACTCCAGGCGAATGGTACCCAGCTCGACGCCTGGCAGATGCGCGCCCTCACCTACGCCTGCCGCGGCGCCAAGGAACACCTGCTGGCCGACGCCAACGCGGCGGCCTGGCCGATCGTGGTGCCGAGCCGCGGCTCCAAACTCATCGGCGGCTCGATCCGCACCGAACTCACACGCGACGAAGTCACCGCCTTCATCACCGACGGCTTCTTCCCGCGCGTGGAAGCCAGCGCGCGTCCGGCCGTGCGTGCGCGCGCCGGCCTGACGCAGATCGGCCTGCCGTATGCGCAAGACGCTGCCGTCACGCGCCACCTGGCCGCCTTCCTGGCGCGCCAGGCCGGCGCCACCGCGGAACTGCAGGGCTTCGACGGCCGCGTCAACGCCGACCACAGCTTCCTGCATCCGAGCGCGGTACTGTTCAACGGCGGCGTGTTCAAGTCCGACATCCTGTCCCAGCGCGTGATGGACACCATCAACGACTGGCTGTACATGGAAGGCGCGGAACCGGCGCGCATGCTGGAAGGCGCCGACCTCGACCTGGCCGTGGCGCGCGGCGCCGCCTACTACGGCTATGCGCGCCGTGGCGGCGGCGTGCGCATCCGCGGCGGCACGGCGCGCTCCTATTACGTGGGCGTGGAATCCTCGATGCCGGCGATTCCGGGGATGGAACCGCCGATCACCGCGCTGTGCGTGGCGCCTTTCGGCATGGAAGAAGGCAGCGAGCTGGAACTGCCGGGCCAGGAATTCGGCCTGGTGGTGGGCGAACCGGTCCACTTCCGCTTCTTCGGTTCGACCACGCGGCGCCAGGACCGCATCGGCGAGGTCCTCGATTTCTGGGGTCCGGACGAGCTGCAGGAACTGAACGAGATCCAGGCCGAACTGCCGGCCGAAGGCCGCACCCCGGGCGACGTGGTGCAGGTGAAGCTGCATGCCATTGCCACCGAGGCCGGTACGCTGGCGCTGGTGGCGGTGTCGCGCGAGGGCTTGCGCTGGAAGGTGGAGTTCGACGTCCGCACGCCTGCCGACACGCATTGATCCATGGCGGGCGCCCCCTTCTACCTGGTCGGCATCGACCTCGGCACCACAAACACGGTGCTGGCCTACGCGCCTGCAGCCTCCGCTGCCGCTGACGCCCGGGTAGAAACCTTCGCCATCGACCAGCTGGTGGCGCCCGGCGAAGTGGCCGAGGCGCCGCTGCTGCCCTCGGTGCGCTACCACCCGGCCGAGGGCGAACTGGCGCCGGGCGAATTGCAGCTGCCGTGGCAGTCGTCCGATCCGGCCGGCATCGAGCATGCCGTCGTCGGGCGCCTTGCACGCGTTCTGGGTGGCCAGACGCCCGGTCGGTTAGTTGCTTCTGCCAAGAGCTGGCTCTCGCATCCCGGCGTCGACCGCAGCGCGCCCATCCTGCCCTGGGGCGCGCCCGACGACGTACCCAGGATCTCGCCGCTGGCCGCCAGCGCAAGCTACCTGGCCTATCTGCGCGCGGCCTGGAACACGCGCTTCCCGGCGCATCCGCTGGAACACCAGCGCATCGTCCTCACCATCCCCGCTTCCTTCGACGAAGGCGCGCGCGCCCTGACGCTGGAAGCGGCGCGCCAGGCCGGCTTGCCGCAACTGCGCCTGCTGGAAGAACCGCAGGCGGCGCTGTACGACTGGCTGTACCGCCATCGCGGCGATCTGCATGCCGAGCTGGCCGGATCGCGCCTGGTGCTGGTCGCGGACGTCGGCGGCGGCACCACCGATTTCAGCCTGGTCAGGGTCGAACTCGACGGCGATGAACCCAGGCTCACCCGCATCGGCGTCGGCAACCACCTGATCCTGGGTGGCGACAACATGGACCTGGCCCTGGCCCATCTGGCGGAATCGCGATTGGGCGGGAGCGACGGCCAGCGCCTGTCCAGCGCGCGCCTGGCCCAGCTGACGGAACGCTGCCGCGCCGCCAAGGAGCAGCTGCTGGCGGCGGACGCACCCGAGCAGGTCGGCGTGACCCTGCTCGGCAGCGGATCGCGTTTGATCGGTGCCAGCCGCACGGCCCAGTTGACGCGCGAGGACGTCCGCACCATCGTGCTGGACGGCTTCTTCCCGCTGAACGCGAACCAGGAACCGGCGCAGCGCGCGCGCGCCGGCATCGTCGAATTCGGCCTGCCCTATGCCAGCGACCCGGCCATCACGCGCCACCTGGCCGGCTTCCTGCGCCAGCACGCGCCGGCGGCACGCGAGGCCCTGGGCCTGGCGGCCGGCGACGACACCCTGCCGGTACCCGACACCCTGCTGCTGAACGGCGGCGTGTTCCGCGGCGCCGCCCTGGCCGAGCGCCTGGCCGAGGTGCTCGGCGGCTGGCGTGGCGCGCCGGTGCGTGTGCTGCACAACCTGGATCCGGACGTGGCGGTGGCGCGCGGCGCTGTCGCCTACACGCTGGCGCGCGAGGGCGCCGCCCCGGCCATCGAAAGCGGTTCGGCGCGCAGCTATTACCTCCTCCTCGACGACAAGTCGAATGACGGCAAGCTGCGCGCGGTCTGCATCCTGGCGCGCGGCACCCCGGCCGGCAGCGAGGTGCTGCTGTCCGAACGCAGCTTCGCGCTGCGCCTGGGGCGGCCGGTGCGCTTCCATTTGGTCTCGTCGGTGAGCGATGCGGCGCAGGCCGGCGACCTGGCCGAACTGGACCCGGCGGAGGTGGTGCGCCTGCCGGCGATTGCCACCGTGCTGCGCGCACAGGATGGCGCCGCGCGCGCGGGCGAGATCCCGGTCCGGCTGGCGGCTTCGCTGTCGGAAGTCGGCACGCTGGCGGTGCATTGCGTGGCCGAGGATGGCAGCGGCCAGCGCTGGCAGCTGGAATTCCAGCTGCGATCAAACGAACATGCGCAGGAAGACGCGCAGGATAGCGACGCGACCGATGCCGCCCTGCCGCCCCGCCTCGACGACGCCATCGCGCACATCGACCGCATCTTCGGCAGCCGCAACCAGCTAGTGGAGGCGCGCGAGGTGCGCCAGCTGCGCGCCACGCTGGAACACCTGCTGGGCGCGCGCGAACGCTGGGACACCCCGCTGCTGCGGCGCCTGTTCGACGCGCTGATGGAACGCGCCAGGGGCCGGCGCCGCTCGGGCGAGCACGAACGCGTGTGGCTCAACCTGGCCGGCTGGTGCCTGCGCCCCGGCTTCGGCCACCCGCTCGACGAGTGGCGCATCGAGGGGTTGTGGGCGCTGTTCCCGGCCGGCGTCCAGTATCACAAGGAGCGCCAGGTGCGCGCCGAATGGTGGACGCTGTGGCGGCGCGTGGCCGGCGGCCTCTCCACCGAAGCGCAACTGCGCCTGCTCGACGACTTCGCCTTCAACCTGCAGGCCGAGCCGGCAGAGCGCGCCAAACGTCCGGTGACCCTGGTCGACGGCAGCGAAGACGACATGCTGCGCTTGGGCGCCTCGCTGGAACGCATTCCCGCCGCCTACAAGGCCGAGATCGGCGACTGGATGCTGGGCCAGATCATGGCGATTCCCTCATCCCCCAAGCTGGACCCGAAAGCGGCCGCCAGCCACGCGCGCTACCTGTGGGCCCTGGCCCGGGTCGGCGCGCGCCAGTCGCTGCAATCCAGCGCCCACGAAGTCGCGCCGATCGCCGCCGCCGAAGCCTGGCTGGCCGCACTCCTGACACGCGACTGGAAGCGCATCGAACCGGCCGGCTTTGCCGCCGCCCACATCGCGCGCCGCACCGGCGACCGCTCGCGCGACATCGGCGAAACACTGCGCACACAGGTGCTGCACAAGCTGGCGGCCAGCGGCGCACCGGCCGGCTGGTCGGCCATGGTGCGCGAAGTGGTCGAGCTCGACCAGGCCAGCACCACGCGCATGTTCGGCGACGCCTTGCCGCCGGGGCTGAAGTTATTACGCTGAGGCGTGAAACTTGTATAGACAGTTGTAATAAGCAAAATCAATAACAACAACACCGCAGCATCCAGGGCGACGCTTTGTGGTTTATTCGACTTTGCACTCACAAATTGTCACGTAAATGCTTGCGCTACGGCAACTGCTTCTGCAATCATTCGCCTATGTCGTAAAGCAACAATATGTTCCCGCATGCAAAACCTGACCCATCCCCCGTCAGCGCCCTGTCTGCCACTTCTTATTCATTAATAAATTACCTACGGAGCGACGCGTGATCCGCCAACGCCCCCTGCATTTCTATTACCCATTGTTCACGGCAGTGGCCGCTGTCGGCGCCATCCTGCCCCTGGCCGGCTGGCAGTGGCACGGCTGGCTGATCGCTGCCCTGCTACTGGCGGCCGGCGTGTGTGCCCTGCTGTTTGCCCCCGGCGCGGGCGCTGCGGGCACCTCAGGCGGCTCGGCGGCCAACGCTTATCTGGCCAGCCGCCGTCAGTTCGGCGAAGAGGTCGCCGGCGTGTGGTCCTCGCACATCGACGCCTCGCGCACTCAGATGGAAACCGCCGTGGTGGCGCTGGTCGAACGATTCTCCAGCATCGTGATGAAACTGGAGCAGGCGCTGGCCGCTTCGGGTGCCGCCCGCAATCACGCGAGCGAGCATGGCGGTGACGACATCGTCGAAGTATTCAGCGCCAGCGAGAAGGAATTGCGTTCGCTGCTGGACATGCTGGCCGCCGGCGCCGCCAGCAAGCAGCAGATGCTGGTCAAGATCGAAGGCCTGCAAGAGATCACCGCCCAGCTGCAGACCATGGCGGCCGACGTCGCCAGCATCGCCTGGCAGACCAATCTGCTGGCGCTGAACGCCGCGATCGAGGCGGCGCGTGCCGGCGAGGCGGGACGCGGTTTCGCCGTCGTCGCCACCGAGGTGCGCATGCTGTCCAACCGCTCGGCCGACGCCGGCAAGCACATCTCGCAGCAGGTCAGCCAGATCAGCGCCGCGATCGGCGCCACCTGCCAGGCCGCCGGCGAATCCATCCGCGAAGAAAACCGCGCCGTGCAGGCGTCGGAAGACATGATCGGCAAGGTGCTGTCCTCCTTCCGCGGCGTCACCGATGCGCTGGTGCAGTCCTCCGACCTGCTGCAGCGGGAAAGCAGCGGCATCCAGTCCGAAGTGTCGGACGCGCTGATGCAGCTGCAGTTCCAGGACCGCGTCAGCCAGATCCTGTCGCACGTGCAGCAGAACATCGCGCG
>Ga0265797_10011215_pt1 | contig 11275 bp, 8 predicted proteins | sample P2T30metagenome_FD_192433 | JGI IMG/M metagenome (GOLD analysis project Ga0265797, IMG submission 192433) | Plant litter microbial communities from East Loma Ridge, Irvine, California - P2 T30 | ecosystem: Environmental > Terrestrial > Plant litter > Unclassified | place: USA: California... | reverse complement strand
CTCGTTCAGCCAGTACCAGACGCAGAACTACACGCTGATTTCATCGGCGGCGGCGACTGGTACGTTCAACAACTTCACGATAAACACCACCCTAGCGCGTAATAGCATCGACAACCCGACGTACACCCGTCGTGGCTCGTCGCTCTCGCTCTCGGTATCGGCCACGCCGCCGTATTCGGCTTTCCCAGGCGCTCACCCCGATGCTAACCAGTGGATTGAACTGCACAAGTGGATGTTCGACGCCTCGTGGTTTACGCCCATTGTAGGCAAGCTAGTGCTGAACACGCGGGCGCACTTTGGTTTCATTGGCTCGTATGGCGGGCGTGATGTGGGGCCGTTCGAACGCTTCAAAATGGGCGGCGCGGGCCTCGGCTACGGTGGTGGCGGCTCTTTCCTAGTGGGTACTGAGTACATCGGTTTGCGCGGCTACGACGACCCCAACGCGGCCTACGCTATTCCGTCGGCCCAGCAGAACCAGAGCGGCGGCTTGGCCTACAATAAATACGTGATGGAACTGCGCTACCCAGTTAGCCTCAACCCCGCCGCCACGGTATATGTGCTGGGTTTTGGCGAGGCAGGCAACGCGGTAAACTCGTACCAAGAATATAATCCCTACAAGCTGTACCGCTCGGCGGGTTTTGGAGCACGCATATTCATGTCAGCGTTTGGCCTGCTAGGCTTCGACTACGGCCGCGCTTTCGACACGGTAAGACCCGCACCCAACACCAGCACGGCGCAAGATTTCAACCACTTCCACTTCATTATCGGCCAGCAGATTCGCTAAGTGTAAATGGGCCAGCCAGCGGGAACGTTTGGCTGGCCCATTGCAGTTGGAGGATGCTGGGCGCATTGCAATCTGTGAAATAATGCGTCTGGTCAGGCGTTAGCCTACAACTGGCACGGACTTGGTAGTAGCCGGCTCAACCCACGGTATGAAACGATTTTTTTCCGCATTTGCTTTGGTAGGGTTGTTGGCGGCCGCGCCCTCGGCGCAGGCCCAGCGGCTCGGCTACATCGACACTGAGTTTATCATGGGCAAGATGCCCGAGTATGCGCAGGCGCAGGTCGAGCTTAATAAGCTTTCTGACACTTGGCAAAAGGAAACTGAAGCCCTGAAAAAGGACTTGGACAAGCTGTACCGCAACTACCAGAATGAGGAAGTGGTGCTGACCGAGCCGATGAAGAAAAAGCGCCAGGATGAAATTCTCAAGAAAGAGCAGGAAATCAAGGCGTATCAAACCAAGCAGTTCGGCTACGAAGGCCAGCTTTTCAAGAAGCGGGCGGAGCTGAATAAGCCGGTGCAAGACAAAATATTTGAGGCGGTGGAGAAAATGGTAAAGGCCAAAAAGCTGGATATCGTGCTCGACAAAGCCAGCGACCTCACCATGATTTACACCAACCCGACCTTTGACTACACCGAATACGTGCTCGAAGAACTGGGCCTCGCTTCGCCCGACCGCAACCAGCCCGCGCCCAAAGGCTCGGTGAAAACGGTGACCCCGCCCAAAACTCCAGCCGCCAGCGCTGACCCCCGCTTCCCGACCGATTCGGGTACGCCTGCTACGCCCGCCAGCATGCCCAAGCGAGCCAATAGCGCGGCCGAAAAGCGCGCTACTAACGTGGTCGAAAAGAAAGATTAATAGTCTTACCTTTGCAATTACTTTTTAAAACCTTGAATTTCTTCGTTAACCAAGTGAAAACTCTTCACCTGACCTTCGCTGCCGCGCTGCTCGTTGTCGGCTCCTTTTTCGCCCCCGCCGCGCACGCCCAGGCGCCGCTCAAGATTGGCTACACCAGCGTAGAATACGTGCTGAGCCAGATGCCCGAGCGTAAGCAGATTGAGTCGGACCTGAAGACTTACAGCGCACAGCTCGAAGCTCAGCTGAAGAGCAAGCAAGCCGATTTTGATGCTAAGCTCAAAAAGTATCAGGCCGGTGGTGCTGGTATGACCGACATTGTGAAACGCGACAGCGAAAAAGAGTTGCAAACTCTGCAGCAGGGCTTGCAAGAATTCTCGCAAACCGCCCAGCAATCGCTCCAGCAGAAGCAGCAGCAATTGCTGAGCCCGGTGCTCGACAAGATTCAGAAAAATATCGACCTCGTGGCCAATGAAAGCGGCTACAGCTACGTGCTAAACTCGGATGCTGGCTCGAGCCCCATCCTGCTGCACGGCCCTAAGGAAGGTGACATTTCGGACCTGATTCTGAAGAAGATGGGCATTACGCCTACTGCTCCTTCGCCCACGCCCGATGCTAAGCCAGCCAGCCAAGGCATAGCTACTCCGGCCGTAAACAAAACGCCGGCTCCCAAGAAAAAATAATTGGCCTAACCAACCATCAAAAAAGCCGAGGCTAATCGCCTCGGCTTTTTTGGCATATATAGAGATGGATAATTACCTGCTGTGTATTGTAGATAGTGAAGTGACAAGCAGAAGCTTGTACTTTTGGTAAAGCTTTTTTTAAGAGAAACTACGTAGGTGGGCTGGTAACGCCCTACTGGTGGGCTTTTTAGCAACGCATGACGCAAGAACAACTACGCCTGGCTGAGTCTGACACGCAGGCGGTACATTGGAAAAAATTCGGCCCTTACCTCACCGAGCGGCAGTGGGGCACGGTGCGCGAAGACTATAGCCACAACGGTAGCGCCTGGGACCATATTTTCCACGACGTGGCCCGCTCCTACGCTTATCGGTGGGGTGAGGAGGGCCTAGGAGGCTTCAGCGACGACCAGCAACTGCTGTGTATGAACGTGGGCCTCTGGAACGGCAAGGATAACCAGCTGAAAGAGCGCCTTTTTGGCCTGACCAATGGCCAGGGCAACCACGGCGAAGATGTGAAGGAGCTGTATTATTACCTGGACAGCACGCCCACGCACTCCTACCAGAAAATGCTGTATAAGTACCCACAGCGCAAGTTTCCGTACGGCAAGCTGGTAAAGCAAAACGCTCGCCGCACCCGCCTAGAGCCAGAATACGAACTGCTGGACACAGGCGTTTTCAATGACAACCGCTACTTCGACGTGTTCATTGAGTATGCCAAGGAAGGGCCGGAAGATGTGCTGATGCAGATAACCGTGCACAACCGTGGTGGCCGCAAGGCCAGCGTGCAAGTGCTGCCGCAACTATGGTTTCGCAATACCTGGGGTTGGGGTTACGACGATTATCGCCCTTCGCTGACGCAGGTGGCACCCGGCAAAGTGCAGGTCGAGCACCGCGAAATGGGCCGCTATTACTTCTATTCCGATGCGGAAGCGCCGTTGCTTTTCTGCGAAAATGACAGCAATGGCCCGCGCCTTTACGGCTTGCCGGGCGAAGGCTTGTACTTCAAAGATGGCATAAACGACTACGTGGTGGAGGGCCGCACCCACGCCGTGAACCCAAAGCAGCGCGGCACCAAAGTGGCCGCGCAGTACGACCTGACCGTGCCGGGCGGACAGTCGCGCACCGTGCGCGTGCGCCTGAGCCGGGCTGAACTGGAGGCTCCCTTTGGCGACTTCGACCAGTTGATGGCTGACCGGCAGCGTGAAACCGACGAGTTTTACGACTGCGTGCAGGCAACCATGACCAGCGTTGACGCCCGCAACGTGCAGCGCCAGGCCTTCGCGGGGATGCTGTGGAGCAAGCAGTACTACTACTACGATGTGACGCAGTGGCTCGACGGCGACCCCGCCATGCCCACGCCTGCACCCCAGCGCCGCCAAAACCGCAATGCCAACTGGCGGCACCTGCACAACGCTGACCTCATCTCGATGCCCGACAAGTGGGAGTACCCTTGGTACGCGGCCTGGGATTTGGCCTTCCACTGCATCCCGCTGGCCATGGTGGACTCCGAGTTCGCCAAAAACCAGCTGCGCCTGCTCACCAAGGACCGCTACCTGCACCCAAATGGCCAGCTACCGGCCTACGAGTGGAATTTTTCGGACGTGAACCCGCCGGTGCACGCTTGGGCTACCTGGCGCGTGTACCAGATGGATAAAAAGCGCCGCGACGGCAAGGGCGACATGGACTTCTTGGAGCGGGTTTTCCACAAGCTGGTGCTCAACTTCACGTGGTGGGTGAATCGGAAAGACCGCAACGAGCGCAACATCTTCGAAGGCGGCTTTTTGGGCCTCGATAACATTGGGGTGTTTGACCGCTCGGCGCCGCTGCCCACGGGCGGCCACATCGAGCAGAGCGACGGCACCAGCTGGATGGCTATGTATGCCCTTAATCTCATGCGCATGGCGCTGGAGCTGGCCAAGCAAAACCCGGTGTATCAGGAAATGGCCGGCAAGTTTTTCGAGCACTTTCTCTACATCGCGGAAGCCATGACGCGCGGCGGCGATGGTAAATTCAACCTCTGGGATGACGAGGACCAGTTTTACTACGACGTGCTGCACACGCCCGACAACGTGCGCACCAAGCTTAAGGTACGCTCCATTGTGGGCCTGATTCCGCTGTTTGCAGTTGAAATTATTGATGATGAGTTGCTCGATGCCATGCCGCTATTTGCCCGTCGGGCGTGGTGGCTCGTTACCAATCGGCCGCATCTGGCGCCGCTGGTATCGCGCTGGCAAGAGCCTGGTAAAGGCGCCCGCCACCTGCTGAGTTTGCTACGCCGCAGCCGCCTAAAAGCCTTGCTACGCCGTATGCTGGATGAGAAAGAATTCTTGTCCGAATACGGCATTCGGGCCTTGTCGCGCTACCACGACGAGCACCCCTACGTGTACCGCGCCGGCAAAACCGATTTCGTGGTGCAGTACCTACCTGGCGAGTCAGACTCGGCCATGTTTGGCGGCAACAGCAACTGGCGTGGGCCGGTATGGTTTCCCATCAACTTCCTGATTGTGGAGTCATTGCAGCGTTTCTACGCGTACTATGGCGATTCTTTCAAAATAGAATACCCGACTGGTTCGGGCGTCTTAATGACCCTGAATGAAGTGGCCGACGCGCTGGCTGGCCGCCTCAACAAGCTGCTGCTAAAGGATGAAAACGGCCGCCGCCCGGCATTTGGTGATAACGAGCTGCTGCAAACCGACCCACATTTCCGCGATAATCTGCTCTTCCACGAGTACTTCCACGGCGACGATGGGCACGGCTTGGGCGCGAACCACCAAACTGGTTGGACAGGGTTGATTGCGAAGCTATTGCAGCAAAAGAGCTAGTCTAAGAACAGGTTTAAATCTTTGCATACAGGTGGATGTAGAGACGCATCTTTGCGTCTCCGCGTCATTCGGCTCGTCTAACGCGAGACGCAAGGATGCATCTCTACACCTGTCCTACATGCCCGAAATACCATTCACATAACCCATGCTGCCCGAAACCGCTCCAGAACCCGAAGAGGACGAAACCGGCGAAGGCGACGAACTATATGAGCACCATCGCATTGTGGTCGATAGGGGCCAAGAGCTGTTGCGCATCGATAAGTTTCTGCTCAATCGCCTAGCTAATGCCTCACGCACCAAAATTCAGGCCGCTATCGAAGCCGAAACGGTGCAGGTAAACGGCCGACCCACCAAAGCTAGCTACCGCATCCGGCCCGCCGATACTATTACCATCACGCTGCCCGAGCCGCCGCGCACTGGCAAGGTCGAGCCCGAAAAGATGGACCTCGACATCCGCTATGAGGATGCTGAACTGCTCATTGTGAACAAGCCCGCTGGCATGGTCGTACACCCCGCCTACGGTAATTGGGAGGGCACGCTCGTTAATGGCCTGGCTTACCATCTGGCCAATTTGCCCACCGGCCGCAACGGCGAAATTCGGCCCGGTCTGGTGCACCGCATTGATAAGGATACGTCGGGTCTGCTCGTGATTGGCAAAACGGAGGCAGCCATGACGCACCTCTCGCAGCAGTTTTTTTACCACACCATAGAGCGCAGCTACCTGGCCTTAGCTTGGGGCAAGTTTGAAGACGACCAAGGCACCGTGCGCGGCCACATCGGCCGCAGCCTGCGCGACCGCAAGGTGCAGGCCGTGTACCCCGAAGGCGACCAAGGCAAGCACGCCGTCACGCACTATCGCGTGCTGGAGCGCTACGGCCCCGTCACGCTGCTGGAGTGCCGCCTCGAAACCGGCCGCACGCACCAGATTCGGGCGCACATGCAGTTTATCGGCCACCCGCTGTTTTCGGATGCTACCTACGGCGGCGACCGTATTCGCTCGGGGCAGGCTACGGGCACGTACAAGGCTTTTGTCGAAAACGTGTTTGCCACGCTGCCCCGGCAGGCGCTGCACGCTCGCTCGCTGGGCTTCGTGCACCCCCGCACCGGCGAGCGCATGTTTTTTGAAGCCGAGCTACCCGAAGATTTCAGTACTGCGCTAGCTAAGTGGCAGGTGTGGAGCGAAAGCCAATAAGCCAAAAAAGCCCCGCTACATAGCTTGTAGCGGGGCTTTTTAATTAAGCGGCTAGCGCTTACTTCTTCTTGGGGGCGGGCTTAGCGGCTGGCTTCCTGGCCGGCGCTGAAGTACCATTCAGAATCTTGAGTGACTTAACAGCAAAGTCGTCGGCAGGGTCGAGGGCAATCGCCTTTTCGAAGTTGGTCTTCGCAGCGGCGTTGTCTTTATTGTGCGCGTAGTAAGCGCCCAAGTAATCGTAAGACTCAACCAAACCGGCTTTGTACTTAGCTGGGTCAGCGCTACCTAGCTCGATATACTTCTCATAGTGAGGCTTTGCAAGGCCTTTGTCAGCGTCGGGGTCAAGGGCAACATTGACTTTAGCACGAGCTATGTACGCCGGAGCATAGTCAGCCTTGGCCGTGTTGATGATGCCGAACACACTATCGGCTTGCGGATACTGCTTAGCCGAAGCGTATGCAGCAGCCAGGCGGTACTGGTCAGCTAGGTCCCCGGTTTTAGCTTTTTCCTTAAGCGCACTAAGTGCACCAGAATAGTTTCCTGTCATCAGCTGAATCTTGGTTTTCTCAGCCTCAAAATCAGGTTTCTTGTTAGCTGGAGCTAGGTCAATAGCCTTATTGATGGCAACCAGCGACTCCTGAGGCTTGTTAATTTTGCCCAAAATTCGGCTCTGGTACGCATAGTCGTCGGCGATAATTTTTTCAGCCGGGGCCGTACGCAGGTAAGTCTCTATAGCGGTTGCTGCGCCAGCGTAATCACCAGTTTCGTACAGCGTGTACGCCTTCAGGCGGTTCATGGTCACGTTGTTCGGCTCTTTAGCCAGAACATTGTTCACCTCCACCAGCGCCTCTGGAAATTTCTTAGTCAGATACAAGAACGAGGCGTACTCTGCATCCGTGTTGGTCGAACGCTCAGCCACTTGGCGGTACTGCTCAAAGGTGCTCAGCGCCTTGGGATACTGCTGGGCATAGTAGTACATCTCGGCTAGCTCCTTGTAAGCCGGCGCGTACTTAGGCTCCAGCTGAATGGCTTTCTCAAGGTTCGTAACTGCCTCCTGTGCATTGCGGCTACGTACGTTCAACTCACCTTTTTTGTAGTAAGCCTGTGCGTAATTGGGGTTAGCCATCGTGGCGCGGTCGAAGCTGGTCATTGCTTCACCACCACCTTGGTCGGTTTTCAGGTAGATTTCGCCCCGCGCTACCATCAGCGCCGGCTCATCCTTTTTGTTAACAGTCTGGGCAGCGTTGACGTAGGTCAGGGCTTTGTCGATATTCTTTACATCCGACTCGCCATAAGCTTGGGCAATCATGGTCAGCACCTTCGCGTCTTTGCTTTTGGTGGCTTTCACAGCGGCGTCAAACGACGTAGCAGCAGCATCGTTCTGACCTTTTACCAGGGCAGCACGACCAGCGGCTACCTGCCCGAAAGGCGTAGGGCCAGCGGCTTTATTAAAGTAGATGGCTGCCGAGTCGTCGAGGTCGCGCATCTGATAAATGCGGCCTAGCTCGTAATTAGCTTCCGGCGAACTGGCGGTGCGCAGCATGCCCTTCGCTTCGTTGTAGCGCTCTAGCTCAATGGCTTTTTGGGCAGCGGCAATGTCTTGGGCGGTGGCGGCCGTAGCAGCGGCCCCCAAGGTAACGGCGGTCAGCAACAGCGGTTTCCAGGGCTTGAAACTCATAAGCGAAAGAAAAAAAGAAGAATCAGGGTGAGAGATAAACAACAGGTGAACTACGCGAAAGCCAGCTTAGGAGTTCAATCGCGTTTAGGCGTGGTGATGATGCGCGCTTGCATTTTGGCGGGTAGCAGGCCTGATTTATAGAAAATAAGCTGCCCTTTCTGCCCCGCTACAAAAGAGGCAAAACCCGAGCCAAGTCCGGTGCGCGCCTCGCGGTTGATTATATAAATGTTGCGCTGCAACGGATAACGCTGCAAGTTATTATTCGCCTTTAACTGCTCGGGCGTGTAGGGGGCCAAGTACCGCGGGTAGGGCGGAATGTAATCGTCTTTGGTTGGGTTAGGCCGCGCCGTGACGGAAGCGACCCGCACCGAGCGCAAAAAGCTCGTCACGGTGGGGTCGTCGTGGTCCGACACCCAATTGACGCCCACCACGCCAATGGCAGTAGGGTGAGCCGCTACATATGCCAACGCCTCGGGGTTAGAATTAGCCGCAAACACACGCTTGGTTAGTGGCTGCCCACGCAACAGCGAGTCGCGCACGAAGCGGAGCGTGCTGCTGCGGTTAGCATCAAAAACGACGTTGATATCGCCCAGCTTCTTCTGGCCGCTTATTTGTGACCAATTGGTAATCTGGCCACTGAAAATGCTGCGCAACTGCGCCACCGTCAGCAACGAATCGGGATTGGACCGGTGCAGAATGATGGCGAGGCCATCAATGCCGACGTGAATAGTAGTCGGCGTCATGGTCTGCTTGGCAAGCTCGGCTTTTTCCCCCGCGCTTAGGTCGCGCGATACGATGGCCAGCTTCACCTTGTCGTTCAGCAAGTCCAGCATTACGCTGTCTTCGGGCTGGTAAGAGGCTTTTACGTGCGCATCAGTGTAGAGCTTCTGAAACGTATCGACCTCCGATTCTAAAATCGGCGCGAACGTCTCATCGACACTAATGGACACGTGGCCGCTGGTGGCCGTGTCGGTAGGCTCGGACTGGCTGCCCGTGCCGCTGCCGCATGATGGCAGCAAGCTTGCCATCAGCAGTAGGGCGCCTAGGAAAGTGCGGCCCTTAGGGGCCGAAAAATCAGCGAAAGTCATCGGGCCGGGATTTGCGAAATTTGAAAGGAAGCGCCCGCACTAGGCGCACGATACCGTATAAGAGCAACAGGCTGCCCAAAATCAGGCGAGCCTGATGGCTCAGCGGCAGCAATGCGCTGGCCGCCATGGGGCGGTCGGCGGTATAAATCATCCAGCCGCCAAGGGCCAGGTAAGCAACGGCGCGGAGCAAGTCGAATAAACGCACCGGTTGCTGGGACGGACCCAGCCGCTCTTCAGTGGAGCTATCGCGCATGAGGGTAGAATGAGGAAGTTGCCCTTGGTAACAGAGGCAGGGGGGCAAAATGTTCGGCCACTTTGGCCAGAAGCTTGCAACTACGGTGCAAAAAAGGTGAAAAAAGCCGGCTTCTCCTAATAAGCCGGCTTTTAATCCTATTCATCCTCAAAGTAAGCTACTGTATCTTAAACGTAATGGGTAGGGTAAAACGAACGGGCACCGCGTGGTTGCTTTGGCGGCCGGGCGTCCAGGCAGGCATTTGGCGCACCACACGCTGCGCTTCCTCATCTAGTCCGAACCCCAGGCCCTTAGGCACGCTGATGTCAGCAATCGTACCATCGGCCTGCACCACGAAGCTCACGTACACGCGGCCTTCGGCCTGCTCACGCAGCGCGGCGCTGGGATAGCGTAAGTGGCTGCGCAGGTAGCGCATCAGCGCATCCATCCCGCCTGCAAATTCGGGCATCTTCTCCACAACTATATAGGGACCAACTACAGCGGCGCCACCATCGGTACCACCTTCGCTGTCGGCTCCAGCTTTGCCAGTGGTCGTGCCGTTGAGCTCCCCTGCCACATCAGTTGTGCCTAGGGTCGCTGGGCCGGTAGTTACCAAGCCAGAGGAGGCTTCGGGTATCTCGATTTTTACGGGCGGCTTGGAGGTTACTAGCTCGTCTTTTGCGACTTCAGTTGGGAGGGTAGCAACCGTGTGCGTGGCAGTTGCCGTTGTGGTTGCCAGGCGAGGCTGGTTGGGTTTGGCGGGCGGCGCAATCGATTTGGGTTTGGGGGCTTCGGCCACGTAGGTGGGCGGGGGCATAGGCGTAGCGGGTGTCGAGGTAGTAGTGGTCGGCGTCGCGGCCGGGTGCAGCCGCTGCCAAGCCATGCCGCCAATAGCTACTAGGGCACACAAGCCCATCATCAGGCCCAGCGCCGTGCGCACGTGGCCATTGTAAGCTTGCCGCAATTGGTACGCGCCATAAGCTTGGTTGCGCCCTTCAAACACAAGGTCGTCGAGCGAAGGTGAGAAAACATTTGGAAGCAAGGACATAAGCAGGGTTGTTGAGTGGGTGAAATGCCGGTGGCCACCATGCTCCTCTTTGATGCTGCGGCTGGCCATTTTCCACAAACCTCAGCCGATATTTTTCTAATGATTTCTGCTTTAAGACGCTAAAATACTCTTGACGCAAAAAGCCCCAAACGCAGGGCGCTTGGGGCTTTGGGCTGGTAGCGGGCTACCTTATTGAATCTTCAGCGAAATCGGCACCGTGAACGATACCTTCACTGCCCGGCCATTTTGCTTGCCCGGAATAAACTTGGGCAGCGTTTTGATAGCGCGGATGGTCTCGGCGTCAATCGTGCCGCTGAGGCCTTTTACTACTTCTACGTCGGTGAGGCCACCGTTTTCATCCACCGTAAACTTGGCGAATACTCGACCTTCTACCTGGTTACGAAGGTCAACCGCCGGGTAGCGGAAGGCTTTCTGGATGGCGTTTACAATGGCTTGCTGGCCACCACCACCTGGCAGCTGCGGCATTTGCTCTACGTAGGTATAGACTTTGTCTTCTACCACTTCGGCAACTGGAGCAGCTGCTTTGCCTTCACCGCTCAGGCCGCTCAGGTCAGGCGCAGCGTCGACACCACCAGTTACGGTTTTGGTGCCAATGTTTTGCTCTTTAATGTCCTTTACATCGGGCACATCTTCTTCCTGGCGTACCTCCTTGTCCTTAGCCACCACGGGCGGGGTAAACTTAATTTGGTTTACCTTGGGTGGGTCGGGCGGCGGGGGAGGGGGAGGCGTGCTAGCCGGCGGGGGCGGCGGGGGCGGCGGCTGGGTATTATCCAGAGGCGGCGCGTCAATGAGGACGTTTTCCTTGAGGTTAAGCTCTTCCTTTGGATTATGCTCCTCTAGGTACTTCGCCACGGCGGGTATTATCACGAGCAAT
>Ga0265797_10011214_pt1 | contig 11275 bp, 9 predicted proteins | sample P2T30metagenome_FD_192433 | JGI IMG/M metagenome (GOLD analysis project Ga0265797, IMG submission 192433) | Plant litter microbial communities from East Loma Ridge, Irvine, California - P2 T30 | ecosystem: Environmental > Terrestrial > Plant litter > Unclassified | place: USA: California... | reverse complement strand
CGCGTCGGTCTTATTGGCCGTAACGGCACCGGCAAATCCTCGCTCCTGAAAGTCATCTCGGGCCGGTTCAAACTGGACGATGGCCTGCTGGTCATGCAGCAAGGCTTGACCATCGCCTATGTTGAACAGGAACCGGTGTTCGATCCCGACATGTCGGTCTTCGACGTGGTCGCGCTCGGCATGGGCGACCAGCAGGCGATGCTGACCGAATATGAAGAACTCACCGGCAAGTTCGGCCAGGGCGACGACGATGCGCTGATGGAGCGCATGCACGTGCTGCAGACCCGGCTCGACGCCACCGATGGCTGGAACCTGGCCAACAAGGTCGAGACCACCCTGGGCCGCCTGAACCTGGCCGGCGACGCGAAGATGGGCACCCTGTCCGGCGGTATGCAGAAACGGGTGGCGCTGGCGGTGGCCCTGGTGTCGGCGCCCGACGTACTGCTGCTCGACGAACCGACCAACCACCTGGACTTTACGTCGATCAAGTGGCTGGAAAGCCTGCTGCGCGAATTCCGCGGCTCGATCCTGTTCATCACCCACGATCGCAGCTTCCTGGACAACGTCGCTACCCGCATCATCGAACTCGACCGCGGCAAGCTGCTCTCGTTCCCGGGCAATTTCACCACCTATCAGGAACGCAAGCGCGAGCTGCTGGCCAACGAGGAAGTCGAGAACGCCAAGTTCGATAAATTCCTGGCGCAAGAAGAAGTGTGGATCCGCAAGGGCGTGCAAGCACGCCGCACCCGCGACGAAGGCCGCGTGCGCCGCCTGGAAGCGCTGCGCCTGCAGCGCTCGGCGCGCCGCGACCAGCAAGGCCAGATCAAGCTCGACGTCGCCACCGGCGAACGCTCGGGCAAGATTGTCGCCGACCTCGAGAACGTCTCGAAGCGCTATGGCGACAAGGTCATCGTCGACAACTTCACCGGCATCCTGATGCGCGGCGACAAGATCGGCCTGATCGGCCCGAATGGCGCCGGCAAGACCACGCTGCTCAAGATTATCCTGGGCGAAGAAACCGCCGACAGCGGCAGCGTGCGCCTGGGCACCAAACTGAATGTGGCGTATTTCGACCAGATGCGCACCCAGCTCAACGAAGACGCGAGCCTGGCCGACACCATCGCTCCCGGCAGCGACTGGGTCGAGATCAATGGCCAGCGCAAGCACGTGATGACTTACCTCAACGACTTCCTGTTCTCGCCGGAGCGGGCGCGTTCGCCGGTCAAGTCGCTCTCGGGCGGCGAGCGCAACCGCCTGCTGCTGGCGCGCCTGTTCGCCAAGCCGGCCAACTGCCTGGTGCTGGATGAACCGACCAACGACCTCGACATCGACACCCTCGAGCTGCTGGAAGAATTGCTGGAAGAGTACACCGGCACCGTGTTCCTGGTCAGCCACGACCGTACCTTCCTGGACAATGTCGTGACCCAGGTCATCGTGGCCGAGGGCGCCGGCAAATGGCGCGAATTCGTTGGCGGCTATACTGACTGGGAGCGCGTCAAGGCGACCGCACCGGCCTACCAGGCGCCGGCCCCAAGCACGGCCAAGGCAGCGCCGGCGAAGGTCGAGGACGCAGCGCCGGCGGTCAAGAAGGTCAAGCTCAACAACAAGGAACAGCGCGAACTCGACGAGTTGCCAAAACTCATCGCTTCGCTCGAGGACGAGCAGTCGGCGATCACGCAGCAATTGAACGCGCCCGATTTCTACAAGACCAATCCGGCCGACGCCAAGCGCATCAATGCCCGGTTTGCCGAGATCGAAGACCTGCTGCTCGACGCGCTCGACCGCTGGGAACGCATCGAGGCGCGCGCCCGGGGCGAATAAGCACGACGTTCAATAAGTGAAGGGGACGGCATCGATGACCGAACACGATGATCCACATGCCGTCTCTGCACCGGCCGCGCTCGCGGCCGACGAACCTCTCCTCAACCGCGCCGCCTGGGTGCGGATCCTGCCTTTCGGCGCCTATCTCTTCTTCATCGTCCTTGGCGACCTGCTCGAGCGGATCGGTGTCAGCCGCGCCGAGCTGCGCTGGCTGTATCCGGTCCAGGTCGGCGCCGTGCTGGCGCTCTTGGCCGTGTTCTGGCGCGGTTATGACGAGCTGCACGGCCTTGCGCTGTCGCCGAAGCAGGCACTGAGCGCCATTGCCGCCGGCATCGTCGTGCTGGTCTTGTGGGTAAATCTCGACGCCGCCTGGATGACGATCGGCAGCGCGCCCGGCTACGATCCGCGCACGCACGGCGAGATCGACTGGCTGTTGGTGGCGATCCGCATCGGCGGCGCCGCCCTGGTCGTCCCCGTGATGGAAGAGTTGTTCTGGCGCTCTTTCTTGATGCGCTGGGTCGAGCGATCCGATTTTCTTTTGGTTGATCCGGCGCGCATCGGCTTCAAGGCGTTCGTGATTCCATGCCTGTTGTTCGGATTCGAACACAATCTTTGGCTGGCCGGCGTCATGGCGGGCGTCGCCTATGGCTTGTTGTATATGCGGCATCGCAAGCTGTGGTCACCGATCCTGGCTCACGCTATCACCAATGGATTGCTGGGAATCTGGGTGCTGCATACCGGGGGCTGGCAGTTCTGGTAATTCCTTCGGCGCAGCATCTACCGGGAAACTTAGAACATGCCTTTCACCCCTGCAGCGCATCGGCTTCGAACCGTGGCGGCCCTGGCGACGGTGATATGTTCTTTCCCGGCAGTGTCTGCACCGAACGATACGCGGCCAGAGAACGGCATGCAGCTGCTTGGCGGCATCGGCTGGGCCTACGACGACAATCTCCTGCGCGTCGCCGACGACGAGCAACCATTCGAAGGCCGGCGCAGCGATTCCTATCGCACGCTCGACGCCGGCGTGGTGCTCGACAAGACCATCAGCCGCCAGCGCATCGCGGCGACGGCCAAGGTGTCCAAGGTCAAGTTCGACCACTTCGACCAGCTCGACTACGACGGCCGCGACCTGCAGGCGAGCTGGTTCTGGCAAGCCGGCAAGGGGTTCGAAGGCCGCCTCGAAGCGCTGTACATCAAGACGCTGGCTCCGTACACCGACTTCGACAGCGACGAGCGCAACCTGCGCCAGCAGCGGCGCCAGATACTCGATGCCGGCTGGAAGCTGCATCCAAGCTGGAAGGTGCGCGCCAGCGCCGCGCGCGACAAGTACACCTATGAGTTGCAGGCCCAGCGCTACAACGACCGCACCGAAAAATCCTATGAGGCCGAGCTCCAGTACCGGCCGAAAAGCGGCAGCACGGTGGGCCTCGTCGCGCGCCGCGTGAAGGGCACCTATCCCTACCGGCGGCCCTACAACAGCGCCGTGCTCACCGACGATTTCACCCAGGATGAACTCAAGGCGCGGGTCGACTGGCTGGCCAGCGGCTCGACCACGATCCAGGGCCTGGTCGGCTATGCGCGGCGCGAGCAGCCGTCGTACGGCGAGGGCCGCACGAGCGGCGTCAACGGCCGCGTTACCTGGCTGTACAAGCCGCAAGGCAAGATCAGCTATGGCGCGTCGCTGTGGCGCGAGTTCGCGCCGATCGAAAGCGTGAACGTCAGCACCACCCTGAACAAGGGCGCGAGCCTGCAAGCCACCTGGCTGGCGACCGGCCGCATCCGGGTGGACGCCCGCGCCGCCTACGAAAAGCGCGACTACACGGCGCGGGTAGTCACTGCCAATCCGGACGACCTGACCGACGCGATCCGCAGCGCCAGCGTGCGGGCGGTATGGCAGGTCCGGCCGAAGGTGCAGGTGATTGCCGGCTACGCCTACGAGTCGCGCTCCGGTTCGGCAGTACTCGGCACCGGCAAGTTCGACGCCAATATGGTGCAGCTGAGCGCCAATGTGCTGTTCTGATCACCGACGTGGCGGCGCATGACGGTCAACGACATTCCCATCATCTCGTTCTTCCAGCGCGTGCTCGATCCGCTGATCGTGATGGGCAGCCTGTATCTGGCGACATTGGCCTTTGGCGAACCGTTCTCAGGCTATTGCCTGGTGCTGATGATCCTGGCCTTTTTCATTTCGTCGGCCGTGTACCAGCAAATCGACCCTTACCGTACCTGGCGCAGCGGCCGCATGCTGGCCTATGCGCGCGATACGGTGTTCGGCTGGTGCCTGACGATCGCCGTGCTGTACTTCCTCGGCTCGGCCAGCGGCATGAAATACTATTTCAACGAGCGGGTGCTGCTGGCCTGGGCGGTGGCGACGCCGCTGACGATCCTGGCCAGCCATATCGCGGTGCGCTTGGCCACCGGGGGCCGCAAGCATGCGCGTGAGCTGCGCTCGATCGTGGTGGTCGGCGCCAACGATGCCGGCATCAAGTTCGCCGGCGTGTGCGAGCGCCATCCGAACCTGTTCATGCAGGTGCAGGGCTTTTTCGACGACCGTACCGATGGCCGCCAGCCGCCCGGCCTGCGCTATCCGGTGCTGGGCAAGATGGCCGACGTCGCCGCCTTCGTGCGGCGCAGGAATATCAAGATGATCTTCATCAGCCAGCCGGTCTCGGCCCAGCCACGCATCCGCCACCTGGTCGACGAATTTAAGGACACCACCGCCTCGGTATATTTCCTGCCAGACGTATATGTGTTCGACCTGATGCAGGCGCGTTTCGATACCGTGGGCGGCATGCCGGTGATCGCGATCAGCGAGACGCCGTTCATGGGCTTTAACAGCGTGCTCAAGCGCGGCACCGACGTCGCGGTCAGCGCGCTGGCGCTGCTGCTGCTGGCGCCGCTAATGGTCGTGATCGCCATTGCCGTGAAGCTCGGCTCGCCCGGGCCGGTGCTGTTCAAGCAGCGCCGCTACGGGCTGTATGGCGAAGAAATCTATATCTATAAATTCCGCTCGATGACGGTGCTGGACGACGGGCCGACCATCGTCCAGGCCCGGGCCGGCGATCGCCGCATCACGCGCCTCGGGCACTTTTTGCGCCGCACCTCGCTCGACGAGTTGCCGCAGTTTATCAATGCACTGCAAGGGCGCATGAGCGTGGTCGGGCCGCGCCCGCATGCGGTCGCGCACAACGAGGAATACCGCAAGCTCATCAAGGGTTACATGCTGCGCCACAAGGTCAAGCCCGGCATTACCGGCTGGGCCCAGGTGCATGGCTTGCGCGGCGAGACGGCCACCCTCGACAAGATGGAAGCGCGCATCCAGTACGACCTCGATTACCTGCGCAACTGGTCGCTGTGGCTCGATCTGTGGATCATCCTCAAGACGGTCAAGGTCGTCTTCACGCGCGAGAACGCGCACTGAGGCAGGCGCGTCGCCGGTCGGCGCCCGGCCAGGCGCTGCGTGCGAAAAATGAACCGTCGGGCTTCGCGCGCATCGAATGGCAGGGTGACCGGTATTTGGCCCGCACTCGCAAGCCATTCAATTTTGTCCTGGAAACGGATGAGCGCCAATCGACGCGCTCTTTGATCTGGTCGATTACCGACAAGCTTGCGCGGCCATCCAGGCTGGGTAAAATCGTTAAGCAGAAGGCAAGAACAATGACTGATTTCTCCGCTGCTGTAGCGGCGGAGACATTGGCATTGATCACGGGAGGCAATGTGCACAACACGCCACGCATCTATGTTGCCGGTCATCGCGGCCTGGTCGGCTCGGCCATCGTGCGCGCGTTGCGCGCTGCAGGCCAGGCCGAGATCGTCACCCGCAGCCACGAGCAGCTCGAGCTGACCGACCAGGTGCAGGTGCGCGACTTCTTCCACAACGAAGACATCGGCCAGGTCTACCTGGCCGCGGCCAGGGTGGGCGGCATCCACGCCAACAACAGCTATCCCGCCGAGTTCATCTACGACAACCTGATGGTGCAGGCCAATGTGGTGCACGAGGCCTGGCGCGCGGGTGTGCGCAAGCTGCTGTTCCTCGGTTCGTCCTGCATCTATCCGCGCCTGGCGGCCCAGCCGATCCGCGAAGAATACCTGATGAACGGCATGCTCGAGCCAACCAACGAGCCCTATGCCATGGCCAAGATTGCCGGCATCAAGCTGTGCGAAAGCTATAACCGCCAGTACGGCACCGACTATCGCAGCGTGATGCCCACCAATCTGTACGGTCCGGGCGACAACTACCACCCAGAAAACAGCCACGTCATTCCCGCCTTGCTGCGCCGCTTCCATGAGGCAAAGACGAGCGCCACTCCCGAAGTCGTGATCTGGGGCAGCGGCAAGCCGATGCGCGAGTTCCTCTACGTCGACGACATGGCCGCCGCCAGCGTCCACGTGATGGAGCTGGCGCCCGAGGCGTATGCGGCCGCGACCGACCCCATGCATTCGCACATCAATGTCGGTACCGGCCAGGACGTGACCATTGCCGAGCTGGCGCGCCTGGTGGGCGCCACCGTCGGTTACCGGGGCGAGATCGTCTTCGACGCGAGCAAGCCGGACGGCACGCCGCGCAAGCTGCTCGACGTCTCCAAGCTGGCGGCGCTGGGCTGGCGCGCCAGCACGCCGCTGGCCGACGGCTTGCAGCGCGCCTACGCCGCCTATCTCTCCTGCGTTGGCGAACTCGGCGCGCGATGTGAAATGCACAACAGAGAAGATGGCGCAAGCGGTCCAGAATGGCAGATTTCACCCCGGACCGCGCATGCCTGAGTGGCAATGCCGTCCACGCTGGAGAATACTATGCAGAGCTCGCACCAGAATGCCAGGGACTTGTCGCTTTCATTTGCACCGGGGTTCAGCCCGACGCGCGCCGTGTGCGCGGCGCTGGTCGTGGCCAGCGTCGCGCTGGCGGGCTGCAACCGCGACACGCCGGTGCCCGAGACCAAGTCCGGCCAGGCCCTGGCCAGCGTGAACGGCGAAGAGATCACGGTCTTGCAGCTCAATGAAGAAGTACAGCGCGCCGGCGTGCCGGCTGCCCAGCAGCAAACCGCCAGCAAGCAGTTGCTGCAAGCCCTGATCGACCGCGAACTGCTCGAAACCGAAGCGGCCAGGGAAAAGCTCGACCGCGATCCCAAGGTGATGCAGGCGATCGAGCGCGCGCGCTCCCTGATCATCGCCCAGGCCTATATGCAGAAGCGGGTGGGCGATGTCGGCCGGCCCACCGAGGCCGAGATCGAGGATTATTTCAACAAGCATCCCCAGTTCTTCGCCAACCGCCGCCAGTTTTCGATGAACCAGCTCGTGTTGCCGGCGTCGGCCGTGACGCCCGAGCTGCGCGCCGCCGCCGACAAGGCCAGGTCGCTCGAAGAAGTGGCGGCCTATCTCGACACCAGGAAGGTCGCCTACGGCCGCGCCCAGGTCACGCGCAGCACCGCCGACCTCAAGCCGGAGCTGGCCGCGAAGCTGCTGTCGATGCCGAAGGGCCAGCTGTTCCTGGTGCAGGAAGGGCAGCGCGCGCTCCTGACCTCGATCGACGAAGTACGCGACGCGCCGGTGTCGCTGGCGATCGCCGCGCCGCAGATCGCGCAATACCTGGCCAACCGCAAGAGCAAGGAACTGGCCCAGGCCGAGATCCAGCGCCTGCGCGCCACCGCCAAGATCGACTACCTGAACAAGGACCTGGCGCCCGACGCCGCCACGCCCGGCGCGCTCCCGGCCGCGGCGCCGGTCTCGTTGACGGGCATGCCCGCCACGGCGGCGCACACCGGTCTTGAAACCGGCGCCACCGCAGGCGACGGCAATGGCGCTGGCAACATCGGCCCGGTGACCGGCGCCGCGGAAGCGGACGCACGCGCCGACAAGGCGGCGCTCGATCGCGGCGTGGCCGGCCTCAAGTAAGGGTTTTTCGAAGGACTTCCCAACGACGTTCCTGGAGACTGACGATGAAACGCTGGATCAAGTGGATGACGGGTGCGGCCTTGATGCTGGGTCTGAACATGGGCATGGGCGCGGCTGGTGCGGCCGAGGTGCTGCTGGGCGCCGGCGACGTGGTCAAGCTTTCCGTGTACGGCAGCCCCGACCTGTCGATCGAGACCCGTGTCAGTGAGAGCGGCCACATCACGTTTCCGCTGCTCGGCCAGGTCGCCGTCGGCGGCCTGCCGGTGGCGGCCGCCGAGAAAAAGATCGCCGGCCAGCTCGAGAAGAGCGGCTACATCAAGCGGGCCCAGGTGAACATGCTGGTGACCACGCTGGCCAGCCAGCAGGTGTCCGTGCTGGGCCTCGTGAACCGGCCGGGCCGCTATCCGGTCGAAGGCAGGCGCAAGGTGCTCGACATGCTGGCGCTGGCCGGCGGCGTCCATGGCGACGGCGGCGACATGATCAGCCTGGTGCGCACGCGCGACGGCAAGACGACGCGCGAGACCATCGACGTGGTCGATATGGTGCGCAAGGGCGAACTCGACAGGGACTACGAGGTTGCCGGCGGCGACATCATCTTCGTGGAGCGGGCGCCGCGCGCCTACGTCACCGGCGAGGTCGGCCGTCCGGGGCCGTTCCGCCTGGAGCGCGGCATGACGGTCGAGCAGGCGATCTCGGCCGGCGGCGGCCTGAGTCCGCGCGGAAGTGACAACGGCATCAAGGTCTCGCGCCGCGACGCCAGCGGCAAGCCGGTCACGCTGGACGTCCAGGCCGGCGATGCGGTCCAGGTCGATGACGTGATCGTCGTGCGCGAGAGCTGGTTCTAAGGCGGACGGGGCGCACAAGGAACTAGCCGCTCCCAGCATGCAAAGGTGACCCATGAGCGTGCATCAATTTCTGCTGATCTTGCTGGCCCGGAAGAAAATTGTCCTGGGAACGCTCATGATGACGGTGCTGCTCGCCCTCGGCTGGAGCGTGGTGCAGCAAAAGACCTATGAAGCCACGGCATCGGTGCTGCTCAACTACAAGGGCGTCGATCCGCTCACCGGCCTGACCATGCCGGGGCAGTTGATGCCGGGTTATATGGCAACGCAGATGGACATCATCGGCAGCAAGAACGTGGCGCTGCGCGTCGTCGACTCCTTGCGGCTGGCGTCCAGCCCGGCCGTCGTCCAGCAATTCCAGGAAGCCAATGAGGGCAAGGGGACGGTGCGCGACTGGCTGGCCGACCTGCTGCTGCAGAAGCTCGAGATCATGCCGTCGCGCGAATCGAGCGTGGTCGAGATCAGTTTCAGCGGCGCCGACCCCGTGTTCGCGGCCGCGGTGGCGAACGCCTTCGCCGATCAATACCAGCGGGCCGGGGTGCAGCTCAAGACCGAGCCGGCCAAGAACGCCTCGCTGTATTTCAACGAGCAGAGCCGGCAGTTGCGCGACAACCTCGAGGCGGCCCAGGCCCGCCTCTCCAAGTACCAGCAAGAGAAGGGCATCGTCAGCCTCGACAACAACCGGGTCGATGTCGAGCTGTCGCGCCTGAACGACCTGGCGGCCCAGCTGGTCGTGGCCCAGGCCGCGGCCATGGAAGCGGGTTCGCGCGAAAGGGCGGCCGGGGCCGCCGGCGCCGCCGTCGATTCGCCCGACGTCGCCAATAACGCCCTGATCCAGAACCTGCGCATGAACCTGGCCAGTGCCGACGCCAAGCTGGCCGAGGCCGGGTCACGCTATGGCCGCAACCACCCGCAATACCAGGGCGCTGCGGCCGAAGCCGGCAAGCTGCGCGCCGAGTTGAACAGCGCGCTGGGCACCGTCACCCGCAGCGTCGCCGCCAACGCCGACGTCTACCGCCAGCGCGAAGCCGAGCTGCGCAGCGAGCTGGCGGCGCAGAAGGAGCGGGTGCTGGAGCTCAACCGCACCCGCGACGAACTCGGCCCCTTGCTGAAAGACCTGGAAGGCGCGCAGCGCGCCTTCGATGCGGCCAGCCAGCGCTATTCCCAGACCCGGATCGAGGCCCTGTCCGAGCAATCCGACGTCTCGGTGCTCAACCCGGCCGTGGCGCCCACCACGCCAAGCGGTCCGCGCATCCTGCTCAATACCCTGGCCGCGATCCTGCTCGGCACCGTGCTCGGCGTCGGCCTGGCGCTGCTGCTCGAACTGATCGCGCGGCCGGTGCGCTCCAGCAGCGACCTGCGCGACATGCTGGGCATCCCGGTGCTGGGCGCCATCGCCTGGCAGCCTCCGCCCGCGCGGGCGGGCCGCATCCGCAGGCTGATGGCGCCGGACCGGCAGCCGCGCCTGAACTGACCAGTCGGGAACTCGCCATGAATTCATCCGTCCTATCCGCCCTGCACAGCAGCCCAGGCCCCGACGCCAGCATGGGCACGCTGCTGGTCGATGCGGGCAAGCTCAGCGTCGATGATGCCGAGCGCGTCCTGCGCACCCACGAAGACCTGGGCATCCGCTTCGGCGAAGCGGCGCTGCGCCTCGGCCTGGTGAGCGAGGACGACATCCAGCAGGCGCTGGCGCGGCAGTTCGCCTACCCATATGTGAAGAAAGGAGAGGCCAGGCTCTCGCCCCGGCTGGTGGCCGCCTATGAACCGTTTTCTCCCCAGGTCGAGGCCTTGCGCGCGATCCGCAGCCAGCTGATGCTGCGCTGGTTCGCACGCGGACGGCGCGCGCTGGCGATCGCGGGCGCGGGCGTGGACGATGGCGCCAGCCTGTTCGCGGCCAACCTGGGGCTGGTGTTTTCCCAGCTCGGCGAGCAGACCCTGCTGGTGGACGCCGACCTGCGCGCGCCGCGCCAGCACGAACTGTTCGGACTCAGGCCGCGCCAGGGCCTGTCCGACCTGCTGGCCGGGCGGGCCGACCTGGACGCCATCCTGCGCGTGCCGGCCTTCGCCGACCTGTCGGTGCTGCCGGCCGGGACCTTGCCGCCGAATCCGCAAGAACTGCTGGCGCGGCCCGGCTTTCGCACGCTGTCGGCGCAACTGGAAAGCCGCCACGATGTCGTCCTGTATGACTTGCCGCCATTCACCGCCGGCGCCGATGCGCTGGCGGTGGCGGGCCGCGCCGGCGGCGTGCTGCTGGTGGCGCGCAAGCACCGCACCCGCATCGCCGATGTGGCGCGCATGGCCGGGCAGATGGTCGATGCCGGCGCCGAAGTGGTCGGTTCAGTGGTGATGGAGTTCTAGGCATGGCTACCGGACGCAAGCTGGACCCGCGGCATGGCCTGTATCCTGGCGCCGGTACCGGACCCGGGGCCGGCCTGCGCCACGCCCTGCCCGAATGGTGGCCGGTCCTGCTGGGCCTGGCCCTGCTGTTCGGCCCGACCTTCCACGACCTGTTCACCGGCGCCTGGATCGGCGAAGAGCAGGGCCATGGACCGATCATCTTCTTCCTGGCCCTGTGGCTGATCTGGCGCAAGTGGCCCGAGCTGAGGACCGCCAGCGCGCCACCGCGGCCGCACTGGGCCGGCTGGGTGGTGCTGGCCTTCGGCCTGGGCATCCACCTGCTGGGCCGCTCGCAAAAGATACTGATGTTCGAGGTCGCGTAG
>Ga0265797_10011213_pt1 | contig 11275 bp, 9 predicted proteins | sample P2T30metagenome_FD_192433 | JGI IMG/M metagenome (GOLD analysis project Ga0265797, IMG submission 192433) | Plant litter microbial communities from East Loma Ridge, Irvine, California - P2 T30 | ecosystem: Environmental > Terrestrial > Plant litter > Unclassified | place: USA: California... | reverse complement strand
CGCTCGACATGTTCCCCGTCGAGTGCGTCGTCCGCGGGTACCTGGTCGGCAGCGGCTGGGCCGAGTACCGCGAGCACGGCACCGTCTGCGGCATCCCGCTGCCCGAGGGGCTGTCGAACGGCGACCGCCTGCCCGAACCGATCTACACCCCGGCGTACAAGGCGCCGCTCGGCGAGCACGACGAGAACATCTCGTTCGAACGCACCGTCGAACTCGTCGGCGCCGAGACCGCGGCGGCCCTTCGCGACCGGTCGCTCGAGATCTACCGTCTGGCGTCCGACGTGGCCGAGGCCCGCGGGGTCATCCTCGCCGACACCAAGTTCGAGTTCGGCGCCGACAGGGCCACGGGCGAGATCACCCTCGGCGACGAGGTGCTGACGAGCGACAGCAGCCGTTTCTGGGACGCCGAGGTCTACGCCTCGGGCAACCGCACCCAGAGCTTCGACAAGCAGATCGTCCGCGACTGGCTCTCCGCGCACTGGGACGGCACGGGCGAGGCCCCCGCCCTGCCCGACGACATCGTCGCCCGCACGGCCGCCCGCTACCGCGAACTCATCGAGCGCCTCACCGCCCGCTGACCCGGGCTCCACACCGCGGGGCCCACGCACCGGGGCACATCCCGGGGCCCGACCCGGGCTCCACACCGCGTTTCGTGCACTGCACCGCATCGAGATCCGGTGACGTGCACGGAACGCGGTGCGCCGTCGGTCGGGAATGCCCGGCCCGACCAGCCGGTTCCTGTCGATGACACGTCACCGACCCGGTGACCACCCGACCAGACCTGGGGCCCCCATGACCGACACCTCCGCGACCGACGCGACGCGCGCCTCCTCGTCCGACCTGCTCGCCGCCGACACCGGCATGGGAGCGGTCACCCTCCGGGTCGCCGACCTCGACGCGATGACCGCGTACTACCGCGACGCCGTCACCCTGACGGTGCTGGCCGCCGAACCGACCGTGGGCCGCGTCGTCCTCGGTCGAGGAGCGACCCCGATCGTCATCCTCGAGCACGCGCCCGAGCTGAAGCACGCCGGGCCGCGCGAGGCCGGCCTGTTCCACACCGCGATCCTGTTCGAGACCGAGGCCGACCTCGCCGCCGCCGTCTACGGCGTCGCGACCCGTCACCCCGGCACGTTCACCGGCAGCGCCGACCACCTCGTCAGCAAGGCCTTCTACTTCACCGACCCCGAGGGCAACGGCATCGAGCTCTACTGGGACCGTCAGCGCGCCGAGTGGTCCTGGACCCACGGCCAGGTCGACATGGCGACCCTCGCCCTCGACCCGAACGCGTTCGTGCAGCAGAACGTCACCGAGGAGGCGCTGGCCGGCTCGGCATCCCGTCCCGCCACGGTCGGCCACGTGCACCTGAGCGTGGGCGACGTCGAGTCGGCCCACCGGTTCTACGTCGAGCAGCTCGGCTTCGAGACGACGACGCGCTTCGGGCCGCAGGCCCTGTTCGTCAGCGCGGGCGGCTACCACCACCACATGGCGATGAACACCTGGAACAGCGCCGGCGCCGGTCGCCGTCAGCTGGCGCTGGGCCTCGGCCTGGTGCGCATCGAGGTGCCGACGGCCGACGACCTGGGCGCCCTCGGCGAGCGCCTCGGCCACCACGGCGTCGCCACCCGGGACGACGGGCGGGTGCTCGGGTTCGACGATCCCTGGTCCAACCAGCTCCAGGTGACCGTGCGACCGTAGTCGACTTAGCCCTCGGTCGCAGGCTCCCTCGGCGCTGGCGTCGCAGAGCCGCTGTCGCGTCTCCCTGAGCTCCAGCGCGCTGGTCCAACCAGCTCCAGGTGACCGTGCGACCGTAGTCGACTTAGCCCTCGGTCGCAGGCTCCCTCGGCGACACCGATGGCTACGGTGGTGAGCATGCCTGCAGCCGACTCCCCCACGTTCTCCACGACCCCCGAGGGCGACCTCACGCTCGACGACCACGAGGCGATCGCGGCGATGCTCGCCCGGGCGTTCCCGAGCTACGACCACTGGTACGCCGGGGCTCGCAGCTGGGCGGGGATGCAACCCGAGCTGCGGGTCGTCGCGCGTCAGGGCGACGTCGTGGTGGCGCACGCCGGCCTGCGTCGCCAGTTCGTCACCGTCGGCGACACGGACCTGCTCGTGACGGCGGTCGGCATGGTCGCCGTCTCGCCGACCGTCCAGGGCACCGGCCTCGGCGGCGAACTGCTCCGTCAGGTCGACGCGGCACTGACGTCGCTCGGCAGCGGCTTCGGCGTGCTCGAGACCGGGGACGACGTCCAGGGCTTCTACCGGCGCGGCGGGTGGCTGCCGCTCGAGGGTCTCACGGCGCACTACACGGCGTTCAGCGCCGACGGCGCCGGCGTCCTCGTCACCCAGGACCACGGCTGGCTGCTCCGCGAGGGCACGCGCACCCTCGCCGACTGGCCCCAGGGCGAGTTGAACTGGAACGGCCAGATGGTCTGACCCGCACGGCACCCGAGGCCGCACGTGCCCCGGAACGCCGAGGAGGCGCGGTGACCGACGAACGGTCACCGCGCCTCCTGCGGTCTGTCGCGACTGCCGACTACGCCGGGACGCCGACCTCCGCCGGGTCCTCGTTCGAGCCGGGAGCCTCGGGCTCGACGCCCTTGCGGACACGCAGACCCAGGGTGGGGTCGACGTTGGTCCAGTACTCGTAGACGCGCTCGCGCAGAGCGGGCTGGGTGACCTTCGAGACGTGGCCCACGATGTTCTGCACCAGGCGGTCGCGCTCCTCGTCGTCCAGCACCTCGCGGACGAGCGTGCCGGCCTGGCCGAAGTCGTCGTCCTCGGGGTGAAGCGTCACGGACGAGCGGACGAGCTCGCCGTCGCTCTCCCAGCCGCCGGTGTCACCCGCGGCCTGCGGGTCCGCCGCCGGGCCGCCCACCGAGTTCGGTGCGTAGACCGGAGCCGTCGCCTCGCTGAAGTGGTACCGCGCGGCGCCGTCCTTCGAGTACGAGTGCACCTCGGTCTTGGGCGTGTTCACCGGCAGCTGCTGGTGGTTGACGCCGATGCGGTAGCGGTGGGCGTCCGCGTAGCTGAAGATGCGCGCGAGCAGCATCTTGTCGGGGCTGGTCGCGATGCCGGGGACGAAGTTCGACGGGGCGAACGCGGCCTGCTCGATCTGCGCGAAGTAGTTCTCGGGGTTGCGGTTCAGCGTCATGGTGCCGACCTCGATGAGCGGGTAGTCCGCGTGCGGCCACACCTTCGTCAGGTCGAACGGGTTGAAGCGGTACGTGGCCGCCTCGTCGTAGGGCATGACCTGCACCGACAGCGTCCAGGTCGGGAAGTCGCCGCGGTCGATGGCCTCGGAGAGGTCGCGGATGTGGAAGTCGGCGTCCTCGCCCGCGATGCGGTCGGCGTCGTCCTGCGTGAGGATCTTGTTGCCCTGGTTCGTCTTGAAGTGGTACTTGACCCAGAAGCGCTCGCCCTCGGCGTTGATCCACTGGTACGTGTGCGAGCCGAAGCCGTCCATGTTGCGCCACGAAGCGGGAAGGCCCCGGTCGCCCATCAGCCAGGTGACCTGGTGCGCCGACTCGGGCGACAGCGTCCAGAAGTCCCACTGCATGTCGTGGTCGCGCAGGTGCGAACCGGGCAGGCGCTTCTGCGAGTGGATGAAGTCGGGGAACTTGATGCCGTCACGGATGAAGAACACGGGCGTGTTGTTGCCCACGAGGTCGTAGTTGCCCTCGCTCGTGTAGAACTTCAGCGCGAAACCGCGGGGGTCGCGCCACGTGTCGGGGCTGCCCTGCTCGCCGGCGACGGTCGAGAAACGCGCGAGCATCTCGGTCTCGACACCGGGCTGGAAGAGCGCGGCGCGCGTGTAGCGCGAGACGTCGGCCGTCGTGACGAACGTGCCGAAGGCTCCGCCGCCCTTGGCGTGGACGATGCGCTCGGGCACCTTCTCGCGGTTGAAGTTGGCCAGCTTCTCGACCAGCTTGTGGTCGTGCAGGACGATCGGGCCGTCGGCGCCGACCGACTGCGAGAACTCGTCGCTGGCGGCGGGGGCGCCGTTGTCGGTGGTGGTGATCTTCTTGGCGTCGGTCATGTGTCCTCTTTCGTTCGTGGTTCGTCGTCGTGTGAGATCAGGGGGCGGGCGGCGGGTCAGGCCACGGGGACGGCCGCGTCGGTCGCGGCCAGGCGGTCGGACGAGGAGGCGCGGCTCGACCCGTCGCCCTCCGCACCGTCGGCCTCGGCCGCTCGACAGGCCGGGCACAGACCCCAGAAGGTCACCTCGGCGGTCTGCACGAGGTATCCCGAGTCGTTCGAGGGGGTGAGGCAGGGGGCGTGACCGACGACGCAGTCGACGTCGGCGACCGAGCCGCACACGCCGCAGACGACGTGGTGGTGGTTGTCGCCCGTCCGCAACTCGTAGAGCGCCGCCGAGCCCGCGGGTTCGATGCGGCGCACCAAGCCGGCGCCGGTCAGCGCGTTGAGCACTCCGTACACCGCCTGGACCGATGTGCCGGGCAGTTCGAGGGCCACCCGGGCGAAGACCTGCTCGGCGGCCGCGTGCGGCGACGGCTCGAGGGCGCGCAACACGGCGAGCCGGGGCTCGGTCACGCGCAGCCCGGCGGAGCGCAGGGCCTCGCGAGGGTCGTCGGTCGGGTGGGTCATGGGTCAAGTGAACCACTCTTTTGATCCGATCAAAACAATCCGGGCCGGCTCGGAGGCTGTTCCCGGGTTCGGACGCGCCCTGTGGACAACGACCCCGGGGCGCCGTCGGGTCGCTAGCGTCATCGACATGACCACCGCCGCCACGACCTCGTCGTCAGCCGCCCCCGCCGTCCCCCCGGGGCGCGACCTCGTGGTCGACCTCGCCCGCGTCTTCTGCGTCCTGTTGGTCGTCGCGATCCACGTGATGATGGTGGGCGTCGCCGTCGACTCGACGGGTGCCGTCGTGGCGAACCGCCCCCTGCAAGAGCAGTCCTGGTTCCCCCTGTCGACCTGGGCCGGGCAGATCATGCCGCTCTTCTTCGTGGTCGGCGGCTTCGCCAGCGCCACGGCCTGGGCCGGCGCTCGTCGCCGCGGCGACGATGCCGGCGACTTCGTCCGGGGCCGCCTGCTGCGGCTCGCCCGGCCGGCGAGCGCCGTCTTCGCCGTCCTCGCGCTCGCCCTCGCCGTGGCGGCCCTGCTCGGGGCCGATCCCGACCTGGTCGACGTCGTCGCGACCGGGGTGGGTTCGCCGTTCTGGTTCCTCGCCGCCTACGGCATCACGCAGGTGCTCGTGCCGGTCATGGCGCGCTTGCACGCCACCCGCCCCTGGGCGACCCTGTTCGTCCTGGTCGTCGCCGCCGTCCTGGTCGATGCCGTGCGGTACGGCACCGGCGTCACGGCCGTCGGCCTCCTCAACCTCGCCTTCGTGTGGTTGTTCGTGCAGCAGCTCGGCTTCGCCTACGCCGACGGGCTGTTCCGTCGGACGCCTCGGGTCGTGCTGCTCGTCGTCGCCGTCGTGGCCTATGCCGCCCTGGTCCCGCTGACCGCGGCCGGGCCGTGGTCCGACGACATGCTGAGCAACCTCAACCCGCCGACGGTGCCGCTCATGGTGCTCGGGGTGGCCCAGATCTGCGTGCTCTCGCTCGTGCACCCCGCCCTGTCCCGCCTGATGTCCACGTCGCCGGCCCGTGCCGTCGTGTTCGCGATCGGCAGCCGCGGCATGACCGTCTACCTCTGGCACCTCCCGGTGCTGATCGCCCTGCTCGGGTTCCTGCTGGCCGTGGGCGGGCCGCTCCCGCAGCCCTCGACGGCCACCTGGTGGTGGACGCGCCTCCCGATCTGGGCCCTCGTCATCGGGCTGACCTGCCTCGTGTCGCTGGCCACGGCTCGGTTCGAGCGGCCCCCGCGAGCGCTCCCCGCGGGCCGGCGCCGCGCCTCCTGGTGGCTCATCGGGGCGGCGGCGGTGCTCGCGATCGGACCACCGTTCGACGTGATGCAAGAGGGCCTCGACCTCCGCAACGCGGTGGCGGGTGCGATCTGCCTGCCCCTGGCGATCTGGCTGCTCGGACGGTCGCGACCCACCGTCACCGCCGAGGGCGTCCGCCGGCCCGCCCAGGCCCAGGCCGAGGCCGTCGGGCCGACGGACGTGGCCCGGAAAGGGTAGACGCCCGGCCGACGGGGGGTTCGGCCGGGCGTCCGGCGGTCTCGGGGCGGATCAGGAACCCTTCGACCGGAAGCGGAACAGAAGGCCCGATCACGAGGCCCGTGTTCTGTCCGCCGAGATCACTGTGCGGCCCGAATCCATGATCCGGCTGACAAGAGCCTCGCATTCCGCTGACGATCGCCGCGGCGGCCCGTCCGCCCCGGACGACGGACGGCACCACCAGGAGGCGCGCCCGGCTGCCGTAGACTCGTCGCGTCCACCCGTTGACGCCTCTGCAGGAGTAAACCAGTGCCCACAATCGTCGTCGAGGTCATGCCCAAGGCTGAACTGCTCGACCCTCAGGGCAAGGCCGTCGCCGGCGCCCTCTCCCGTCTCGGCAAGGGGGCGTTCACCGACGTCCGCATCGGCAAGCGCTTCGAGGTCACGGTCGAGGGCGAGGTGACCGACGCCGTGCTCGCCGACGTCCGCGAGCTCGCCGACGACATGTTCTCGAACTCGGTCATCGAAGACGTCGTCTCGATCACCGTCGCCGACGCTCCCGCCGCCCTCTGATGCGCGTCGGCGTCGTCACCTTCCCCGGCTCCCTCGACGACCGCGACGCGCAGCGCGCGGTCCGACTCGCAGGCGGTGAGCCCGTCGCCCTCTGGCACGGCGACCACGACCTGAAGGGCGTCGAGGCGATCATCCTGCCCGGTGGCTTCAGCTACGGCGACTACCTGCGAGCCGGCGCGATCGCGTCCTTCTCGCCGATCATGGCCGACGTGGTCGACGCCGCGAACGCGGGCATGCCCGTCCTCGGCATCTGCAACGGCTTCCAGATGCTCGCCGAGGCCCGCCTGATCCCGGGTGCGCACACCCGCAACGCGCACCAGCAGTTCATCCGCCGCGACCAGCGCCTCGTCGTCGAGAACGCCCGCACCGACTGGACGAACGGCTTCACCGAGGGGCAAGAGATCACCATTCCCCTCAAGAACGCCGACGGCCGTTTCATCGCCGACGCCGAGACCGTCAAGCGCATCGAGGGCGAGGGGCAGGTCGCGTTCCGCTACGTCGGCGTCAACCCGAACGGGTCGATGGACGACATCGCCGGCGTCACCAACGCGCGCGGCAACGTCGTCGGCCTCATGCCGCACCCCGAGCACGCCGTCGAAGAGGGCTTCGGCCCCGACACCCCCGCCGCGATGTCGAGCGGTGTCGACGGCCTGACCTTCTTCACGTCCGTTCTCGAGAGGGCCCTCGCCAAGTGACCGACCAGACCGACCGCGCCCCGCACGACGCCGAGATGATCGACGTCCGCCCCGAGGGGCACGTGCCCGACACCGTGGCGAACGCCGCGGCGACGCCCGACCGCGAGCAGCCCTACGGAGCCCTCGGGCTGAAGGCCGACGAGTACGCGAAGATCCGCGAGATCCTCGGTCGTCGCCCCACGAGCGGCGAACTCGCCATGTACTCGGTCATGTGGAGCGAGCACTGCTCGTACAAGTCGAGCAAGATCTACCTCCGCCAGTTCGGCCAGAAGGTCTCGCCCGCCATGAAGAAGAACCTCATGGTCGGCATGGGCGAGAACGCCGGAGTGGTCGACGTGGGTGGCGGATGGGCCGTCACCTTCAAGGTCGAGTCGCACAACCACCCCAGCTACATCGAACCGTTCCAGGGTGCCGCCACCGGTGTCGGCGGCATCGTCCGCGACATCATCTCGATGGGCGCCCGCCCCGTCGCGGTCATGGACCAGCTGCGCTTCGGCGACATCGACGCGCCCGACACGGCCCGCGTGGTCGACGGCGTCGTCGGCGGCATCAGCTTCTACGCCAACTGCCTCGGACTGCCCAACATCGGGGGCGAGACCTACTTCGACGCGGTCTACCAGGGCAACCCCCTGGTCAACGCGTTGGCCGTGGGCGTCCTGCGCCACGAAGACCTGCACCTGGCCAACGCCCGGGGCGTGGGCAACAAGGTGGTCCTCTTCGGCGCTCGCACCGGTGGCGACGGCATCGGCGGCGCCTCCATCCTCGCCTCCGACACGTTCTCGTCCGGTGGGCCGACCAAGCGTCCCGCCGTCCAGGTCGGCGACCCCTTCGCCGAGAAGGTGCTCATCGAGTGCTGCCTCGAACTGTTCCGCGACGAGCTGGTCGAGGGCATCCAAGACCTCGGCGCCGCCGGCATCAGCTGCGCCACGTCCGAGCTCGCCTCGAACGGCGACGGCGGCATGTTCATCGAACTCGACAACGTCCTGCTGCGCGACCCGTCGCTCACCGCCGAAGAGATCCTGATGAGCGAGAGCCAGGAGCGCATGATGGCCGTCGTGCGTCCCGAGAAGCTCGACGCGTTCCTCGCCGTCGTGGCGAAGTGGGACGTCGAGACCAGCGTGCTCGGCGAGGTCACCGACACCGGCCGTCTCGTCATCAACTGGCACGGCGAAGAGATCGTCAACGTCGAGCCCCGGACGGTCGCCGTCGACGGCCCGGTGTACGAGCGCCCCGTCGCCTACCCCAGCTGGATCGACGCCCTGCAGGCCGACAGCGCGTCGTCGCTGCCCCGCCCCACGGGCAACGCGGTGCTGCGCGAGCAGTTCCTCGAGCTGCTCGGCTCGCCCAACCTGGCCGACAAGAGCTGGGTCACGAACCAGTACGACACCTACGTGCTGGGCAACACCGCGCTCAGCTTCCCCGACGACGGCGGCATGATCCGTGTCGACGAAGAGACCGGTCTCGGCTTCGCGATCGCGACGGACGCCAACGGGCGCTACTGCCAGCTCGATCCCAAGCAGGGTGCGCGTCTGGCACTGGCCGAGGCGTACCGCAACGTCGCCGTGACCGGCGCCGTGCCCGCTGCGGTCACCGACTGCCTGAACTTCGGCAGCCCCGAGGACCCCGAGGTCATGTGGCAGTTCTCGCAGGCCGTCGAGGGACTGGCCGACGGGTGCCTCGAACTCGAGATCCCGGTCACCGGCGGCAACGTGTCGTTCTACAACCAGACCGGCACGCGCCCGATCCACCCCACACCCGTGGTGGGCGTCCTCGGAGTCATCGACGACGTCGCCAAGCGCATCCCGTCCGGCTGGCAGGACGAGGGCGACAACATCTACCTGCTCGGCACCACGTCGCTCGAGCTCGACGGGTCGGCCTGGGCCGGCGTCGTGCACGACCACCTCGGCGGCCGCCCGCCGGCGGTCGACCTCGCCGCCGAGGCCCAGCTCGCACAGCTGCTGCACGCCGGTGGCGACCAGTCGCTGATCGCCGCGGCCCACGACCTGAGCGACGGTGGTCTGGCGCAGGCACTGGCCGAGGCCGTGATGCGCTTCGGCGTCGGTGCCCGCGTCTGGCTGGGCGAGGTGCTCGAGCGTGACGGCATCGACGTCGCGACCGCGCTCTTCAGCGAGTCGACCGGTCGTGTGATCGTCTCGGTGCCGCGTGAGGACGACGTTCGTTTCCGCGGTCTCTGCGAGGGCCGTGGTTACCCCGTGGCCCGCATCGGCGTGACCGACGCCCAGTCCGGGTCGCTCGAGGTGCAGGACGTCTTCACGGTGTCCGTCGACGAGTTGCGCAGCACCCACCGCGGCACACTGCCGGCCCGCTTCGGAGCCACGATCGGCGAGTGATCCGCTCACACTGACAGCCGAGGCCCCCACCATGCGGTGGGGGCCTCGGCTGTTCCGGCCCGACTTCCCGTCGTCGACGACGACATGTAGCATGTCGGACCGTGACGATCTCGTCGGCCGCCTCGCGAGCCCCCACGGCCCACCGCCGGCACTTCGACGGCATCCAGGCCCTCCGCTTCGTGGCCGCCCTGCTGGTGGTGGTGACCCACACGATCTTCTACGCGCACGAACGGCTCGACCCTTCTTTCGCCCCATGGAGCTACGGGTCGGTCGGCGTCGACGTCTTCTTCGTCATCAGCGGTTTCGTCATGATGCACGCCGTGCGGTCCATGCCAGCCTCCGCCGACGCCTGGAAGACGTTCGCACGTCGACGACTCGAACGCATCGTCCCGCTCTACTGGATCGCGACGACCCTCAAGGTGGTCTCGCTGTTCGTCGTCCCCTCGGCCGTCCTGCACGCCACACTCGAACCCGTCAACGTGGTCGCGTCGTACGTCTTCGTTCCCACCCGCAACGCCGAAGGAAACATCGAGCCCGTGCTCGGCGTCGGCTGGACACTCGTCTTCGAGGTCGCGTTCTATGCTCTCGTGGCCCTCTGCCTCGCGGCTCGGGTGCAGGTCCTCCCTGTCGTTGCGGTGGTGCTCACCACGTGTGCGGCGCTCTGGTGGGCGTTCGCCCCAGGGCGCCCGGCCTGGGCGGTCTACTTCGACCCCATCGTCCTGTTCTTCCTGATCGGCATGGTGATCGCCGAGTTCTCGCTCCCCGGGCGCCGTGGCTGGCTCTGGACCACGTGGGCGCTCGCGCTCGTGGCGCTGATCGCCGTCCTCGTGGCACCCGGCGTGGACGACTCGTTCGAGCGGAACGCACCCGCCCGCTTCGCGTCGGTCACCGCTCTCGTCGCGACGACGGTCCTGGCCGAGGGCCACCTCCGCCGGATGACGCCCGGGTGGGTCTTGACCGGCGGGGCGGCATCGTACGCTTTGTACCTCTTCCATCCGATGATCGCCCCGGCCGTCCCCGAGTTGTTCGCCCGTCTCGGGTGGACGAACGGCTGGCTCTCGGTCGGGGTGTCGGTTCCGCTGGTCGTGGCGTCGTCGATCGCCATCCACCGGCACGTCGAGCGTCCGATCGCGGCCGCCCTCATGCGCCGTCGCGCCACACGCCATCCGGCCCCCAGCCCTTGACGCTTGTCGCTCAGCGCCCAGCCCTTTGCGCTTGTCGCTCGGCGCCACGTGCTCGGCTCAGCGCGCGAGGGCTGTCCAGTCGGCCGCGAAGCGCGGCCCCGCTTCTTTCGACGAAACCGGTCACGCCGTCCCGGGAGGCCGAGGGCACGGAAAAGGAATTCCGTCGGGTCGAAGGGCCAGGACCCCGTTCGGCGAAGCCGAACACCCCGCCGGAGGCGGCCAAGCAAGCACGAACAGCAATTCCCCCAGGCCGTAAGGCCAGGGGGAATCGAATTGCTGGGGTACCTGGACTCGAACCAAGAACAACTGAACCAGAATCAGTCGTGTTGCCAATTACACCATACCCCAATGATGACAACCGTAAGGTCTACATCACTGTCGGCCCATCACCTGGAC
>Ga0265797_10011212_pt1 | contig 11276 bp, 10 predicted proteins | sample P2T30metagenome_FD_192433 | JGI IMG/M metagenome (GOLD analysis project Ga0265797, IMG submission 192433) | Plant litter microbial communities from East Loma Ridge, Irvine, California - P2 T30 | ecosystem: Environmental > Terrestrial > Plant litter > Unclassified | place: USA: California... | reverse complement strand
AGCAGGCGACAAGCTGAACAAGAACGCGATCGTCACGGTCACCGTTCTCGAAGTCCGCGACGCGGGCCTCGAAGTGCAGCAGGGCGACGATGGCGCGACCGGCTTCATCAAGCGCACGGATTTGGGTCGCGATCGCGACGAGCAGCGTCCGGAGCGTTTCCAGGTCGGCCAGAAGTTCGACGCAATGGTCACCGGCTTCGATCGTTCGAAGAAGCCGACCTTCTCGATCAAGGCCATGCAAATCTCGGAAGAGAAGCAGGCTGTTGCACAGTATGGTTCGTCGGATTCCGGCGCGACCCTCGGCAACATCTTGGGCGAGGCTCTCAAGGCCCGCACGGAAGCTGAGAAGAAGTAAGGTTAACCTACTGTGAAGGGAAAAGCCCGGCATGTATCGAACATGTCGGGCTTTTTCTTGTCATATCCACTTTGGTTTTTGACTGTTCGGTAATAAGTGCTAATGCCTCGCAGGTTGACCTGTATCAATCTGTAAGCGTTTTTTAGATGGGCGGGGGCTCGAATGATCCGATCTGAACTGGTCCTTAAGATCGCTGAGGCGCATCCGGACCTACAACCTAACGAAGTGGAGCTGATCGTCAGCACCTTCTTCGACGAGATATCCAAGCGACTTGCCGCAGATGGTCGAGTCGAACTGCGCGGTTTCGGTGCATTCTCCACGCGCGCACGCGATGCGCGCACCGGGCGCAATCCTCGGACCGGCGAAGTCGTCGAGGTCGAGGCCAAGCGCGTGCCGTATTTCAAGCCGGGCAAGGAAATGCGCTCGCGCCTGAACGTGTGAACGATACCACCTGCACCCGGGCATGCCCGGGTGCAGGAATATGGTGCCGACCGAGCAAGATGGGTTGACCCTGCGCGCGACCTCGTCTTGTTGGGAGCGTGTGCGGACGTGGCGAAACCGGTAGACGCAGGAGACTTAAAATCTCCCTCCCTAGGAGTGCGGGTTCGAGTCCCGCCGTCCGCACCATTCAAGCTGTCCTGCTGGCTGGCGGCATGACGATGTCAGTCGCCGCGCTGAGCGGGTGCGATCGCCGGCCCGATACCGGCGTGGTCGTCGCCAGTGCGATCGGCGCGCCGCCCCGCGTCGCCGATGCCAGCCGCGTCCCGCTCGATACCCCTTCCCGACTGATGATGGATTCCACCGCGCAAGGGCTGGTGCGGTTCGATGCCGCCGGGCAGATCGAACCTGGCCTTGCAGAGCGCTGGATCGTGATCGATGGCGGGATGAGCTACATATTCCGCCTTCGCGAGGGCGACTGGGGCGACGGGACACCGGTGACTGCGGAGCAGGTCGTGACGATGCTGGAGCGCCAGATCGGGCCGAACTCGCGTAATCCGCTCGCGCCGTTCCTGACGGCGATCGACGAGATCGTCGTGATGACGCCGCAGGTGATCGAGGTTCGGCTGTCGCGGCCGCGCCCCGATTTGCTGAAGCTGTTCGCACAACCCGAGCTTGCGTTGCTCCGCCTGCGTCCGTCGGGCGGGAGCGGTCCGTTCCGCGTGCTGCGTCGTGGCCGCGCGCCGTTGCTGCGTCCTGCCTTCGATCCGAACCAGGCGGACCCCGACGACCAGCGCGAAGCCAAGCCCGAGGAGGACGTCCGTCTGATCGGCGAACGCGCCGCGCGCGCGATCGCGCGGTTCGCCAATCGCGACTCGGATCTCGTCAGCGGCGGCAGTTTCGTCGACTGGCCGCTGCTGGCGACGACCGACATTGCCGCGGGCAACGTCCGCGTGGATCCCGCGGTCGGGCTGTTCGGTCTCGCGATCGTCCGCCGCGATGGGTTCCTGGCGGACCCGATCAACCGCGCGGCGGTGGCCGAGTCGATCGATCGGACGGCGTTGACCGCGGCGATCGCTCCCGCCTGGGATCCGGTCGACCGTATCCTGCCCGATATCCTCGATTCCGCGGCATTACCGCAGGTTCCGGCCTGGACATTGTTGACGCAGGACGAACGCCGCACCTCTGCGCGGCAAAGGGTCGCGGCCTGGACCGGTGGACCGGTCGCGATGCGGATCGCGATGCCGGCCGGTCCCGGCGCCACGCTTCTGTATGCGCAGGTCGCCGCGTCGCTGATCGCGGTCGGGATCACGCCGACGCGCGTCGGCATGAGCGAGGCCGCGGACCTGAAGCTGGTCGATGCGGTGGCGCCCTATGACAGTGCGCGCTGGTATCTGGCGACAGCATGCGTGGTCTGCGGCGAGGCGGCGCAGGCCGCGCTGGAGGCTGCACGCGAAGCGCCGTCGCTGGCGGAGCGCGGGGCGCGGATCGCAGCGGCTGATGCGGCACTGAACGAGGACGTCGCGTTCATCCCGCTGGCTCGCCCGCTGCGCTGGTCGCTGGTGTCGCCGCGGCTGCGCCAATGGCAGGCGAACGTACGGGCGTGGCACCCGTTGAACCGGTTGCGCGCCGATACCAACTAGAGTCGATGAACCCGCGCACAACCCGCATCGCCCCCGGCGAGATCTTCCAGATGCTACCACTCGGCAAGGACGCGCTGTCGGTGCGCCGCCGCGTCGAGGCGATGGAGCGCGTGATGGAGGGGTTGTTCGTCATCCCCGGTACCAACCGGAAGGTCGGGATGGACGTCGTGCTCGACCTCATCCCGTTCGCGGGCAGCACGATCGCGGCGGCGGTCGGCGCGTGGATGGCATGGGAAGCGCGCAACATCGGCATGTCGAAGATCCAGATGGCGCGGATGTTCGGGAATGTCGGGCTCGACTGGGCGTTCGGGATGATCCCGTTCGTCGGCGCGATCCCGGACTTCTTCTTCCGGTCGAACACGCGCAACCTGCGGATCATCAAGCGGCATCTGGACAAGCACTACCCGTCGACCACGACGTTAGACGGGTAGCTCACCACGCACCGTCATTCCCGCGGAGGCGGGAACCCACACTGGCTGACTGCACGAATAATGTCGATTGACAGCCAATATGGATCCCCGCCTGCGCGGGGATGACTATCAAAGGCATAGATTAGGTCAGGCGGTTAGGGCCCGACGTCGGCATCGCGTGCCGCCGGCTTGTAGCTCGCGCTCGTTCCTAGCCCCAGCGCGACGGCGACGCGGTCGTTCCAGCCATATGGATCGGCGCGGATGACGGGTTCGCCGGCGTCGTCGAACAGCACGGTCTGGTACAATAGCCGCACCGGGATTTCCTTGGGCAGCTTGACGAACGTCTCCTTGCCGGTCGCGCGGGCGGCGTGCCACTGGTCGGTCACGCCCCCGTCCTTCGCCAGCATCTCGGCGAACCCGAGCGCATCCTCGACGCGGACGCAGCCATGGCTGCGCTGGCGCTGGATTTCGGCGAACAATTGCTTGGCGGGGGTGTCGTGCAGGTAGATCGCGTGGTCGTTGGACATGTCGAACTTGACGAGGCCGAGCGAATTCTTCGGCCCCGATTGCTGGACCAGCCAGCCGTTCTTCCATGCCAGATTGTTGGCGCGCAGGTATCCGGCGCCCTTCCCGGCCATCTCCTTCTTCTCGACCGACCGCGGCACCGTCCAGGTCGGATTGGCGACGAGGCGGAAGATCGGCGACCCGAGCTGCGGGGTTTCCTTGTCGGGTTCGCCGACCACGACCTTGCGGCTGTCGACCAGCTTGCCGTCGCGCCAATAACTCAGCCGCGCCGCCGCGAGGTTGACGTCGATCCGCGTGGTCGGCGCATTGCGATCGAGCCAGCGGAGCCGCTCCATGTTGACTGCGATCGCGCGTGCCCGGTCCGCATCGGACAAATTGAGGATGCCGAGCGCCGCGCTGCCGATCATGCCGTCGGGCTTGATGCCGTAATCCGCCTGCATCTTCTTGATCGCGAGGATCATCGCCGGGGTCAGGCGATCGCCCTGCGCCGCCGCCTTGTCGAGATAATCGAACGCCACCAGCTGATGCGCGATCGCGGCAACCCGGGGATCGGATTCGCCCGGCTTGATCGGCTTGCCGGTGTCGGGGATCGCGGATGCCGGAGTCTGCTCCCACTTCGGCGTCGCGAGATAGGCCTTGGAGAGGCGCGCGTAATTTTCGTCCTGCGGCGCGAGGCCCGTGAGCCACTTGCCGACGTCGCCGGCCTGGAGCGCCGCGGCGAGTCCACGGCCAAGATCGACCTGCGGGCGCGGCACCGTATAGACGTCGAACAACTTGGTCGGATCGGTCGCCCCCTGCGACAACGCCTTGGCGTACGTCAGTGCAGCCTTGGTCAAGGCATCGTCGCCGGCACCGGGTTGCGCGCTCGCATCGAAGCTCATCCGATCGAGGCCGTGGGCGCCGCGCGCCGCGATCGCCTTGCGCAACTGCCCGGCGGTGGTGGTGGTCCATCCCGTCGGCGTGCCCGCCGGGGCCGCGGCCTGTTGCTGGTTCGTCCCCGCCGTGGTGGTGTTAATCTCGCAAGCCGAAAGTGCACACGTCATCGCCAGCAGCGATGCACCGATCAAACCAAGACGCACCAGCATTCCCCCATCATTTCGACATACAACGTTGGGCGCGCGTCTCCGCTCCACGACTGCGCCCTGGCGACGCAATTCTTCCGGTCGATGGACCGCCCGTGGCTTTTGCCCGGACCTTTTACATCTCGCGCGCCGTCATTCTGCAACCCGGATCGCGCCGGTCGCGTTATAGGGCCAACGCATGATCAAGGTCGCCAGCTACAATATCCACAAGGGCATCGGGCTCGACCGTCGGCGCAATCCCGAACGCGTGGTCGAGGTTCTGCGCGAGATCGATGCCGACGTGATCGCGTTGCAGGAGGCGGATCGGCGGTTCGGAGCCAAGGCGTGCGTGCTGCCGCATCATCTGCTGGAAGAGCATAGCGACTGGAAGCCGGTCGATTTCGGTCTGCGCGCGCTCAGCATGGGATGGCATGGCAACGTCATCCTCGTCCGCAAGTCCGCACGGGTGGTCGATAGCGAGCCGCTTCACCTCCCCTCGCTCGAACCGCGTGGCGCGGTGATGGCGGACGTCCAGTTCGAGAGTGGCACGTTGCGCGTCCTCGGCATGCATCTCGATCTGTCGGGGCTGTGGCGGCGCAAACAGGCTGCCGCGATCATGAACCATGTCGATAACTGCTCCCACGCGCATCCGACGGTGATGATGGGGGATCTGAACGAATGGAGCGCGGGTGCCGGGTGCCTGCGCGATTTCGGCCGCGACTATGCGTTTGCCGAGACGGGGGCGAGTTTCCATTCGCGGCGCGCAGTCGCTCGGCTCGACCGGATCATGGTGTCGTCGGACTTGAACGTGGTCGAGTGCGGCGTGCATGCGAGCCCGGCGGCGCGGAAAGCCTCGGATCACCTGCCGATCTGGGCTATTCTGGAAACGAAGACACCGACGAACCGAACCGGGGCCGCCGGATAGGCCCTGAGCGATCGCGTCGGCATTGAGGATGTAGAATGCGCGAGAAGGAACTGCGACTGGCGCTCGTCTGCTATGGCGGGATCAGCCTTGCGGTCTACATGCACGGGATCACCAAGGAGATCTGGCGGCTCGTCTGCGCCAGTCGCGCCTTCCACGACGGCGACACCCCGAAGGGCGGCAGCGAAGGCGTGTATCACGCGCTGCTCCAGGAGATCGAGGATCACGGCGCGATCCGCGTCCGCGTCCTCGCCGACATCATCGCAGGCGCCAGCGCGGGCGGGATCAACGGCATCTTCCTCGCGCAGGCAATCGCGACCGGGCAGAGCCTCGACCCGCTCACCGACCTCTGGATGACGTCGGCGGACGTCGAGGCGCTGATCGATACCGAGGCGGCACCGAAATCGCGCTTCTCCAAGGCGTGGGCGATGCCGCTCGCGTGGATGGCTGCGGGTCGCAGCACCGACAAGGTCGATGCGCTCGATGAACCCACGCGGGAAGAGGTGCGGACCAAGCTGTCGCATTTCATCCGCTCGCGCTGGTTCGAGCCGCCGTTCGGAGGGAAGACGTTCACCAACCTGCTGCTCGACGCGTTCGATGCGATGGCGGCGAGCGAGCGTGGGCCTCGCCTGTTACCGCCGGGGCAGCCGCTCGACCTGTTCGTGACGGTTACCGACTTTTCGGGGCACCCCGAGCGGTTGCAGCTCAATTCGCCGGCGGAAGTGGTCGAGACCGAACATCGTCTGGTGGTCGACTTCACCGACAATGGCGGTACGTGTGATACGCTCGCGCCGCCCGCGGAACTGGCGTTCGCGGCGCGCGCGACGTCGAGCTTTCCCGGGGCGTTCCCGCCGTTCACGGTCGCCGAACTGGACGGTGTGCTGAAGGATCGCGCGATCGACTGGCCGGAGCGTCCGGCGTTCCTGGCGCGCGTGCTGCCGCGACATACGGCGGCCAACGCAGCGGAAAGCGCGGTGCTGATCGACGGATCGGTGCTGGCCAACGCGCCGTTCCGGCCCGCGCTCGATGCGCTCAAGGAGCGGCCTGCGCGGCGTCAGATCGACCGGCGGTTCATCTACATAGACCCCTCGCCCGACATCAAGCTGCGGCTCAATCGCGGTGGCGGGACGCCCGGGTTCTTCCAGACGATCATCGGTGCGATCAGTGACATTCCGCGCCAGCAACCGATCCGCGACAATCTGGAGGCGATCGCCGAGCGCTCGGCGCGGATCGACCGGATGCGCGGTATCCTGACCGCGATCCGACCCGAGGTGGAGGCGGACGTCGAGTCGCTGTTCGGCCACACGCTGTTCCTCGACCGGCCGACCGCGCCTCGGCTGATCGCGTGGCGGCGGCGCGCGCAGAAGGCGGCCGCCGCGAGTTCGGGCTATGGCTTCGTCGCGTACGGCCATCTGAAGCGCAGCGCGGTGATCGAGACGCTGTCGTTGCTGTTGTTCGATGCCGGGGAGCACCACCGGCCCCAGCGGCTGGCGCAGATCCGTGCGGCGATCGTTGCGCATGTCGCCGCGTCGGGCGCGGACCAGCTTGGGTCGGGGCACGCGGGCGGGGCCAGTGCCGCGTCGATCGCGTTCCTGCGGACCTTCGACATCGGCTTTCGCATTCGCAGATTGCGACTGATGGCGCGGCGATTGTCCGAAGTGGAGACCGCCGCGGACGAGCCAGAGCTGGGGCCGATGCGCGACGCGATCTACGAGTCGCTGTCGCCGTATCTGGATCGACTGCGCGCCGAGATGCATGCGGGGCTGCACGACGCGGTGCGGACGATGCGTGGCGACGCAAGCGCGGTGCTGGAGACGCTCGGGCGCACGTTCGACCTGGAGCGCCTGGATGCGGAGACCGACCAGCGGCTGGCGGAGGCGTTCGCCGCGCTCGCCAAGCCGACGCGGCGCACGCTGTTGCTGGCGTATCTCGGCTTTCCGTATTTCGACACGGCAACCTTGCCGCTGTTGCAGGGTGAAGGGCTCGACGAGTTCGATCCGATCAAGGTCGACCGGATCGCGCCCGACGATGCGACCTCAATCCGCTCCGGGGGTGCGGAGGCGACATTGAAAGGGATTCAGTTCGGAACGTTCGGCGCGTTCTTCAGTCGCGCCTACCGCGAGAACGACTATCTGTGGGGGCGGCTGCATGGGTCGGAGCGGATGATCGACATTACCGTTTCCACCCTTCCCCAGACCGTACGAATGAAACCCGGGCGGGTCGCGGCGATCAAGCGCGCGGCATTTCTCGCGATCCTCGACGAGGAGGAGCCGAGGCTCACCGCGATCCTGCCGCTGATCGCGCAGCTGCGGACGGAAATCGGCTAAAGCTGGCCAAACGCCGGATGTGGCGGTAGCTCTGCGTTGCCAACGGCGTTTCGGCGCGATTGGGGAATGATAAAGGGTCGCCGCATGCAGTTCCTGAAAATCCTGTTCTGGTGCCTGCTGGCGTTCATCGCCGCGGTGTTCACCATCAGCAACTGGAACGCCGTCCAGATCCAGCTCTGGGGCGGGCTGATCGCGGACGTGAACCTGCCGCTGTTGCTGTTCGTGACGTTCCTGATCGGGTTCGTGCCGACGATGTTGTACAATCATGCGATCCGGTGGCGACTGCGTCAGCGCCTTTCGACTTGCGAGCGCGAGTTGACGGAACTGCGGACGCCGCGGCCCGAGCCGGTGGTGGTGACGCCTGTCGATCTGTCGGTGTCTCCGTCCACGACAACGCCGCCGATCGTGCAGCCTTCCATCACGCCGGGGATCGGGCAATGAGCAACCGGATCTACGTCGCGCTCGACACGCCCGATCTGGCCCGCGCCAAGGCGATGGCGACGCGCGTCCGCCATCATGTCGGCGGGATCAAGCTAGGGCTCGAATTCTTCTCGGCGCACGGCCAGGCCGGCGTGCATGCGATGGCGGAACTCGGTTTGCCGATTTTCCTCGATCTGAAGCTGCACGACATCCCGAACACGGTCGCCAAGGCGGTGCAGGCGCTGGGCGCGCTGAAACCGGCGATCCTGACGGTGCATGCGAGCGGGGGGCGGGCGATGCTCGAGGATGCCAAGGCTGCTGCCCCGCTCGGTACCAAGGTGATCGCGGTGACGATGCTGACCAGCCTCGATGCGGCGGATCTCGCGGCGACCGGCGTCGTCGGCAGCGCGCACGACCAGGTTTCGCGACTGACCGAGCTGGCGCGCGAGGCGGGAGTCGATGGTATCGTCTGCTCGGGCGCCGAGGTCGCGGCAGCGAAGGCGATCTGGCCGAAGGGGTTCTTCGTCGTTCCCGGCGTGCGCCTTCCCGACGGCCAGATCGGCGACCAGAAGCGCGTCGTCACGCCGCGCCAGGCGATGGACGCCGGCGCCTCGATTTTGGTGGTCGGTCGCCCGATCACGCAAGCCGAAGACCCCGACACGGCCGCCAGGGCGATCGGCGCCACGCTGTAGGATCGCTCCGTCACCCTGACGAAAGTCGGGATCCAGAGTAACGAACGTCGACTGCCATGGCTCTGGATCCTGACTTTCGTCAGGATGACGGGACGTGTTGCTGCCGAAGGAACCCGCATGACTACCGCCAAGATCTGTGGGCTCTCCACCCCCGTCACGCTCGACGCCGCGATCGGGCATGGGGCGAGCCATGTCGGGTTCGTGTTCTTTCCCGCCTCGCCGCGCCATGTGACGTTCGCGAAGGCCGCGGAGCTTGCGGCGCGGGTGCCTGGGCACGTTGCGAAGGTCGGCGTGTTCGTCGATCCCGAGGACGACATGCTCGAACAGGCGGTCGGGTCGGCCGCGCTCGATGTGCTGCAACTTCACAAGGTGACACCGCCACGCGCTGCCGCGATCCGCGCGAAGTTCGGGATCGAGACCTGGGTCGCGGTGGCGGTTCGCACGCGTGGCGATCTCGATGCGGCGCACGGGTTTGTCGGGGTGGCCGACCGGATACTCTATGACGCGAAGACGCCGGACTCGGCCGCGTTGCCCGGTGGGATGGGATTGCGGTTCGACTGGGATCTGCTCGACGGGTTCAGGCATCCGCTGCCCTGGGCGCTATCGGGCGGGCTCGATCCTGCGAACGTTGCTGAGGCGATCCGGCGGACTGGGGCGGAGTTGGTCGACGTGTCCTCGGGCGTGGAAAGCGAGCCCGGCACTAAGGACGACCTCAAGATCGCATCGTTCCTGAGGGCTGTCAGCGCGCGGTAGCTCCACCCCGGCGGAGGCCGGGGTGGAGGTTCATGGAAACGGGAGGGGTGACAGCGATTTACGAAGTGCTAAACGCCCTTCCATGAACGCTCCAACCCTCGCCCCCAACTCCTACCGCGCGCAGCCCGACGAGCGCGGCCATTTTGGTGACTTCGGTGGCCGCTATGTCGCCGAGACGCTGATGCCGCTCGTCCTCGAACTCGACGAGGCGTATCGCGCGGCCAAGGCCGACCCCGCGTTCAAGGCGCAGTTCGACGATTTGCTCGAACATTATGTCGGCCGCCCGAGCCCGCTCTACTATGCCGAACGGCTGACCGAGGCGCTGCGCGAGTCCGCCCCCGAAGGCATGGGCGCGCAGGTCTGGTTCAAGCGCGACGAGCTGAACCATACCGGCGCACACAAGATCAACAACTGCATCGGCCAGATCCTGCTGGCGATGCGGATGGGCAAGACGCGGATCATCGCCGAGACCGGCGCGGGCCAGCACGGCGTCGCCACCGCCACGGTCTGCGCGCGGTTCGGCCTGCCGTGCGTGATCTACATGGGCGCGAAGTACGTGGAGCGTCAGGCGCCCAACGTGTTCCGCATGAAGCTGCTCGGCGCAGAAGTCCGCCCGGTGACCAGCGGCGCGCACACGCTGAAGGACGCGATGAACGAGGGCATGCGCGACTGGGTCGCCAACGTCCACGACACCTTCTACATCATCGGCACCGCCGCCGGCCCGCACCCGTATCCGGAAATGGTGCGCGATTTCCAGAGCGTGATCGGCACCGAGGCACGCGCGCAGATGCTGGAGCGCGTCGGTCGCCTGCCGGATATGCTGGTTGCGGCGATCGGTGGCGGATCTAACGCTATCGGACTGTTCCATCCGTTCCTCGACGATGCCGACGTGCAAATGCTTGGCGTCGAGGCGGCTGGCCATGGGCTCGACAAGCAGCACGCAGCGAGCCTTGCGGGCGGTTTCCCGGGCGTGCTCCACGGCAACAAGACGTATCTGTTGCAGGACGAGGACGGCCAGATCACGGAGGCGCATTCGATCTCGGCCGGTCTCTATTACCCCGGAATCGGGCCCGAGCATGCCTGGCTGCGCGATATCGGCCGGGTGGAGTATGACAGCGCGACCGACCAGGAGGCGCTCGATGCGTTCCAGCTGCTGTGCCGTACCGAGGGCATCATCCCCGCGCTGGAGCCGAGCCACGCGATCGCGACCGTGACGAAGAGGGCGCGCGAGATGCGGCAGGACCAGATCATCCTGGCGAACCTGTGCGGCCGCGGTGACAAGGATATCTTCACCGTGGCGGAAGCGCTCGGGGTGGCGATATGATTGCCGCGTCCTTCCCCCCTCCCGCGCGCGGGAGGGGCCGGGGGTGGGCTCGCGCTCACGCCGTTCGCAACGCAGGTTTGAGTCTTGCTATCGCCAGCCGCAGCGTTTGCGGAGGCCGGGCGCCCACCCCCAGCCCCTCCCGCTTGCGGGAGGGGGGCAAGTGAGCCGTCTTGCCGCTACCTTTGCGCGCACCGCGGCCGCTGGGCGGGCTGCGCTTGTCGCGTTCGTTACTGCGGGTGATCCTACTACCGACGCCACCGGGCCAATTCTCGACGCGCTTGTCGCCGGGGGCGCGGATGCGATCGAGTTGGGCATGCCGTTCACCGATCCGATGGCGGATGGCCCTGCGATCCAGGCGGCCAACATCCGCAGCCTCGCACAGGGTACGCGCACCGCGGACATTCTG